>JGI24698J34947_10000431_pt1 | contig 19275 bp, 17 predicted proteins | sample TergutMp193P3_FD_34947 | JGI IMG/M metagenome (IMG submission 34947) | reverse complement strand
TGAGCGCCGTTTTTCTTGTCATATTTTTCCACCATGAAAAATCCGCACTTCGGGCAATCCTGATTGATTGGCTTGAAGTGGCTGATAAAATCACACTCGGGATAATTTGTACAGCCATAAAATTCCTTGCCCCTGCCCTTTGTTTTGCGCGCGACAATGTCTCCTGAACATTTCGGGCATTTGGCAAGAGGGATAGATTTGGTATTCCGGCACTCGGGAAACCCAGAACATGCAAGGAAATAGCCGAACCTGCCCAGTTTTTTAACAAGAGGCTTGCCGCATTTTTCGCAGGTGTGTTCCGTCATCTCATCAAGAGTGCCCTTGTAAGATTCAATGGTTTTGCTTACCTCATCAACCGTTGATTTAAAAGGACCCCAGAACTCCCTTATCATTTGGGGCCAGCTTATTCTGTTTTCTTCCACCTCATCAAGTTTCGTTTCCATTGAGGCGGTAAAATCCGAATCAACATACAACAGGAAATGTTCCACCAATACATCGTTTATAAGTTTACCGAGAACCGTAGGCACAAGCTGCTTGTTTGATCGCGTAACATAATAACGGTCCAGCAATACTGAAATGATAGATGCGTATGTTGAAGGACGCCCGATTCCTTTTTCTTCCAGAACGCGTACAATGGAAGCGTCCGAATAGCGCGGCGGCCCCTGCGTAAAGTGCTGTTCGCTGTGGAATTTTTCCACTTTCACCTTGTCGCCTGTTTTTAATAACGGACAGGAACTTGAGCTTTCTTCCTTGGAGGAAAGAAGTTTTATCACTTTGTAAAAACCTTTTTCCAGAAGTTTTGATCCGCTGACGCGGAAAAGCCCTTCATCTTTGCCCGCGGTTACCATTATGTCCGCGCTTACAGTTCTGCTTTTCGCGTTATTCATCTGGCTTGAAACAAACCGTTCCCAAATTATTGAATACAGACGGAACTGATCCTTTGAAAGATATTCTTTTATTGACTCTGGCGTATATTCAGTATATGTGGGCCTTATGGCTTCGTGAGCGTCCTGCGCATTTTTTCCAACCGTGTACTCAATAGCCTTTTGAGGCAGATCATCAGGATAGTTTTTGGAAAGCCAGGCGCGCACATCGTCAAGGGCTGTCTGTGAAATTCGTACGCTGTCGGTACGCATATAGGTAATAAGACCCACCCTTGAAGAGCCGGTGCTTACGCCTTCGTAAAGCTGCTGCGCTACCTGCATTGTCTTGCGTGAGGTGAAACCAAGGCGGTTTGCCGCCGTCTGCTGCATCTGGGATGTGGTAAACGGCGCTTTCGGCCTTATGGTTTTGTCGGTTGCGCGTACATCTGAAACAACACAATCATTGTTCTTTATTTTTTCAATTATTTCCTTAACTTCCGCTTCGTTTTTCAATTCGGGCTTGTTGTTATTCCACAGCACAAGCTGGGCGGTATAAACCGTCTTTCCCGATTTGAAATCGGCTTCAAGCGTCCAGTACTCTTCGGGGATGAAACTTTCAACTTCTTTTTCACGCTCGCAGATAAGACGCAGCGCCACAGACTGAACGCGCCCGGCGGAAAGACCGTTCTTTACTTTTTTCCAGAGCAGGGGCGAAAGGTTATAACCCACAAGCCTGTCCAATACACGGCGGGCTTTCTGCGCGGATACCTTCGCTTCGTCAATATTGCGCGGATTTAAAACCGCGTCTTTTACAGCCTGCGGAGTTATCTCGTTAAAACTTATTCTTTCAATGGGCACTTCATCTGTTTTCGCGGTAATGGCGTTTCGTAAATGCCAGGCAATTGCCTCTCCTTCGCGGTCGTTATCACACGCCAGTAAAACTTTTCCTGATTTCTTCGCGTCACTCTGCAGTTCTTTTAAAATTTTAGCCCTGCCGCGCACGGTAATGTACTCAGGCTCGAAGTCGCGCTCCACATCAATTGCGGTTCTTGATTTTGGAAGGTCTATCAAATGTCCCATGGACGCTTTGACATTGTAGGAAGAACCGAGGTATTTTTCTATCGTTTTAACTTTTCCGGGGGATTCTACAATCACAAGGATCTGTTTTTCCTGCTTTAACGAGCCTTTCTTTTTTTTAAGATTCGTTTTTTTCGCGCCTGCTTTTGCCGCCATAACGTATCCTCATAATTCAATTTCAAGTAAATTAGCCATGGAAGAGGCAAGACCCTTGCCGCTTTCACACCATTCCGTAACCGCCGCCGTTTTATCGTCAGCCGTTTCCATATTCCATTTTTCAAGAACATCACGGGCTGAAAAAATTATTTCCGCCCCGTCATCCGCAAGTTTCGCGGTTCCTGATTTATCAAACGCGCCGTACTGCCGCATTGCGCTTGATGATGCAACCCATAATTCCTTTCCATGTTCCAGAGCGAAGCCCGCGGTAATCAAAGCTCCCGATTTTTGCGGCGCCTCAACAACCAAAACGCTGCGGGACAAAGCGGAAATTATCCTGTTCCTTGCGGGAAAATTCCATTTAGCGGGACGGGTCCCCGGCGGATATTCACAGAGAATCGCGCCGCCATGATCCAGTATCCGTTTTGCCAGCGTCCTGTTTGACGAAGGGTAAATTTCATCCGCGCCTGATCCAAGCACCGCGTATCCTGGAACGCCGGCGGAAAGATTTCCCCTGTGCGACATGGCGTCAATTCCAAGGGCAAGACCGGAAACAACGGAAATTCCGGCCAGCCCTGCGCCGTGCGCTATCGAATACGCCTGCTCTGATCCTTCGGGACTTGGCTTTCGTGTTCCAACCATTCCAAGGAGGGACTTTTCGGGATTTGGAAGACGCCCCCTGTAAAAAATTACAGGCGGCGGATCGTAAATCTCCCTTAATAACGGCGGGTATGCCGCATCAGTCCATGATACCCACTGAATTGATCTTTTCGCGCAAACCGATGTTATCCATTCAGCCCTTACGCGAAATTCGTCAATATTCCAAAAACATATTAATTCACGCTTAAGGCATTTTTCTATATTTCCTTTAGATTGTATGACAAAGTCTTCCTCACGGTCAAATGCCTGCTGCAATAATATCCGATCAGGATATGTCAAGCCTGGCAAGACAGCGATGATTAAATCCAAAAGACCCCGCTCATCCATAAATCGCCCTCTGAACTATCTCAATGTTTCTCAACGCTTCCTCTCTGATTTTCTGATCCCTTGTGCGGGAAATGATTCTGTCGTAAAGATCAATCGCCTTATCGTAACTGCCTGTCACGGCGTACGCTCTTGCCAAAACAAACATTGCGGGAATATCCGACGACATCACCTTAAGGCTTTGCTCAAGATACGGAATTGCTTCCCCCGGCCTGTCAAGTTCAAAAACGTACAGTACGCCAAGACCGTACAGGGGTTTTGTATAAGCACTGTCCAGCTCGATGGCGCGTAAATAAGAGGATTCGGCAAGTTTGAAATAATGCTCCCTTTCATTCTCAGCGTTAGCTGAAAATCCGACAATTGATTTTGCGACAATACCCGCGGAAACTCCGATTAAATTGTAAAGAACGGGATCTTCCGCATTAAAATAAATCGCCCGTTCAAAAGCGGCAAGCGCGTCATTGTGCATACTGCGATCCGCAAGCCTGATTGCCAAAATTTTCCAGTAGACTCCCGTCTGCGCTCCTTCCCTCACGTTTTTTTCTATCTGATCTTCGTATAACGCGATTGCCTTTCTCAGTCCGTCAATGCCTTCAGGCGTACCTCCACGGGGACTTAATTCGGCGATTCGTCGCGCCAGTTCCCTGTTTTCTTTGCCTCTGTCACGGATAACCAAAAATACAAGAGAAGCGATAACAAGAATAACGCAAAAGACAACCAAAAATTGTTTAAATTTACTCATTTTAACACTCTCACATTTCCTTAAGTATTCAGTTTGGGCAGAAAACGCCTGTGGTTTTCACGAAGAACGCACGTTTCTACATGAGTGTAAATCTGCGTAGTAGAAAGATCGGCGTGTCCCAAAAGTTCCTGAACAGTCCTTAAATCCGCGCCTCCCGCAAGAAGCCCCGTCGCGAAACTGTGCCGCAATGTATGAAGCCGCGAAGACGTACCGGCAAGGGCGGCGAATTTCGCGTAATTTTTCCAGATACCCTTTCTGGAAAGCCTGGTCCCGTTTCTTCCGATAAAGAGAGCCTGGCTCTTGTTTGCCTTGCCCGCGAGAGCGGGACGCGCCTCCCGCAAATACTGTTTCAGCCGCAGAGCGGCCTCCGGTCCAAAAAGCGCGAGCCTCTCCTTGTTTCCCTTTCCCTTGACCTTAGCAACTCCTCCTTCAAGATCAACATCCCTGATATTCAATCCGGCAGCTTCGGAAACCCGAAGCCCTGCGGAATAGATCATTTCAAAAAGACACCTGTCGCGGCAACCTTTAGGGGTGCTTGTGTCTACCGTATCAAAAAGCGCCTCTATTGTTTTCTTGTCCATTACTTCGGGAAGACGCGCGCGCCGCTTGGGGCTTTCCAGAACGGAAGCGGGGTTATCCGCCGCCAATCCCTCGTCTCCGGCAAATCTGAAAAAAGATCTTAAGGCGGAGACAGCCTTTGCAGCGGAACGGGAATCAATTTTATCTACATTCCGCCGAAACGCCAGATACGAGGAAAGCACGCCAACGTCTACATCGCCAAGGAGAATCTTTTCCGCTTCAAGAAAATCAAGGAAATGCCGGATCTCAAGCCGGTAACATTCCATGGTTAACACTCCTCTTCTTTCTATCGCGACAAGCCGGGAACAAAATCTGTTTAGTAAATCAGTTTTTTCCAATTTAGCCATTCTCCGCTTTATCCAGATCCTGGCTTTCATCAGCATGGAAATTATGATTCCTGATTACCGACGGTACGTCAAGATCATCCTGAAAATCCTTTTGCGGCAAAAAATCCAGATAATCAGGGCGCTTGATCCTGTCTCTGTACTGGACAAATTCGGTGAATTTAATAAAATCAGAATCTCTGGATTTGGTGTTTACGGCGGGATTGGATCCCATCTGCGCATGTGAAAAACCGGTAGCGATTACCGTTACCTGAATACAGTTGCCAAGTTCCGGATCTTTTTGAATGCCGTGAATGAGATTAACTTCCGGGTCGCACTTGTCTTTAACAGTTTTTATTATATTCTGTATTTCAAAAAGCGCGATATCATCGGGTCCGGCAATATTGATAAGAACTCCGGTAGCTCCTTCTATGCTGGTATCCTCAAGAAGCGGATTGTCTATGGCGTTTGTTACGGCATCCATCGCGCGATTTTCGCCGGAGCCGATGCCAATGCCCATCAGCGCGTCTCCCTTGTTTTTCATGATGGTTTCAACATCGGCAAAATCAACATTCTTGAAACCTGTTTTGACAATAAGGTCGGAGATTCCACGCACTCCCTGGCACAGTACCTCGTCGGCGCGGTTAAACGCTTTATCGTAGGAAGTCGTATTATCAATAACCTTGAACAGATGCTGATTTGGAATAACAATAAGAGTGTCTACGGCTTCCCGCAGTTTTTTTATTCCCTCTTCGGCGCGCTTCATCCTGTAACGGCCTTCAAATTCAAATGGCGTAGTAACAACCGCGATTGTAAGAGCGCCCAATTCCTTCGCGATTCTTGCGATTACAGGCACAGAACCGGTTCCTGTTCCTCCGCCCATACCTGCGGTAATGAATACCATATCGGCGCCTTTAAGGGCTTCGGCAATAGCGTCCTGATCTTCAATTGCCGCCTTCTCTCCTTTTTCTGGATGACCTCCGGCTCCGCGTCCGCCCGTCACCTTGGCGCCGATTGGCAATTTAAAATCAGCCAGGCTCTTTTTATACAGATCCTGAATATCCGTGTTTACCGCGATAAAATGGACTCCGGAAAGCTCCGAATTGATCATGCGGTTTAACGCATTTCCTCCTCCGCCCCCTGCGGACACCACCTTGATAACAGCCGGAACCAGCTCATCATGCTGAATCCAGTTCATCTGCTGTTTTCCGGATTCATCCTGCTGTCTGAATTGAACAACTCTGACAGGATCTTCCTTCTGCGTAAATTGATTCACCTGTTGTGATTCACGCACCGCGAAAATGTTCATAACTATCCCCCTCCAAAATAATATATCGACTAACAGAAACATTCTGTTTTTCAATGAAATTCTTCTCTTAACCACGTCCTTAATTTGTCAATAAGAGCGGAGCTCTTCTTTTCGCCCTTTCGCGTATCAGAGCCATCCTCACCCATACCGGATCTTCTGGCTCCTTCAAGCACAAGCCCAATGGCGGTAGCGTAAGCGGGAGTACGGTATTCACCTACAAGTCCTCCCAGTTCCGGCGTCGGTATGGGACTGCCCAGCCTTGCCGGTAATTTTATAATTTCATTCGCAAGATCAACCACACCTGTCAACTGCGCGCCGCCTCCCGTCAACACAACGCCGCCGCCGAGGATACGGGAAAGATTTAAGGAATCCAGATGCTGTTTTACCATCTTGAAAATTTCTTCCATCCTCGGCTTTATAATCGCCAGAATTTGCGAACGGGGAATTGACATGGGCGGCCTTCCGCCGACTCCCGGAACTATAACCACTTCGTCGTTTTCCAAAAGATAATCCCAGCAGCAGCCCGCGTCAATTTTAATTTTTTCCGCGTTTTCAAGCGAAATATTTTTAATAATTGAAATATCGTTTGTAACCTGGGTTCCTCCCGCGGGAATGGTATATGTCGAATAAGGAGTACCGTCAACATAAACAAGCGCATCGGTTGTGCCGCCCCCAAGATCAATAAGCACTACGCCCAAATCCATTTCATCCTGCGACAAAACGGCGCGTCCTGCGGCAAGAGTCTGCAGGATAAGATCGTTTACCCTGAAACCAGCGCGATTAACGCATTTAATTAAATTTTGTGCGCCTGTTACAGTGCAGGTAATTATATGCACCTCACACTCAAGACGAACGCCTATCATATCAAGAGGATTTCGCAGTTCCTTTTGATCATCTACCTTGAAATTCTGGGGGATCACCTCCAGTATCTGCCTGTCCGTGGGTATCAAAACGGCTTTTGCCGCTTCAATTACGCGCTCAATATCCTCATGCGATATTTCCCGGTCGCGTCTTTTTCCAGAGACTCCAACAACTCCTCTGGAATTCAGAGAGCTGATGTGATTTCCGCCTATCCCTACCCAGCAGTCGTGTACCTCAAGACCGCTCATCATTTCAGCGTCTTCTATAACGGCGGAGATAGCGCGCAGAGTAGCTTCGATATTTACCACAACTCCTTTCCTTAAACCTGTGGACGGTTTTTCACCAACTCCGATAATTCTCAAAATTCCATCTTCGTCACGTTCGCAGATAATTACGCGTACACACGTTGATCCAATGTCAAGAACGGCAATAACCTGATCATTAGCCATTAAAGTTGCTCCTTTATTTTATACGAACCAACGCCCGATCTGAAATCAATCTCTTCTGGTTTCGGGGAAGCGGATTCAAATACATTAAGCATGAGCAGCATATAACGAATAACATCTTCAGTCAAATTGTTTTCAACCCTCACTTTTATGGAACTATGAACAGGATAGAGAACAAGTTCATAACCGTCCCATGCTTTCCGTTCTATTTTAATTTCCGAAATCGCTGACAGCAGCTCGGGTGAAGAAGCCTCTATCACAGAAATATTTTCAACCAACGATACAAGAGATTCAGGCAGCCGCATACCAAGCCTGGGGTTTTCAATCCCGGAAATAACGGGAAGACTTGTAACATATCCCGCGTTCACAGTATTAAAAAAAACTCCGAGCCTGTCAATACATATCATTTCCTGTTTTGCGCCGTTGCTGGAAAGCGTTATCGCCGCGGCCTCGCGCGGGGTAAGGTAAATAGCCAATTTATCAGGGAAACGTTTAATAACCCTTGCCGATTCCACAAGTATATAATTTGAAAGCCTTTCCTGCGCCGTTTTTACATTAGTTGACATAAAGGATGACGTTTCTCCAATGCCGGCAATTTTCAGAACATCCGCGTTTTCAATTCCCGCAAATCCTTGAATATCTACGGTAGAAAACGGGATGAACGGGCTTATTCCAAAGAGCCAGATTAGTTCCGCGGCGAAAATAATTCCCGCGACGATTAAAAGTTTCCTAAGTCCCTTTTCTATTTTTATGGAAGATTTTATTTTTACGCCCGTTTTTTCGGCGGCACAGGAAAAATCAGATGACATTACGATCCTCCAAAACAGTTTTCATACCGCCCTTTCCCGCTACATTGGCGATTAACCCGGCGCAAATCATGGTTGTTATAAGAGAAGAACCGCCGGCTGAAAAGAAAGGAAGGGGAATCCCCGTAGCCGGAAGAGCGCCGGAGACAACCGCGACATTCAGCAATGCCTGTGACACGATCATGGTAGTCAAAGCTGACGCGAGAAGACGGCCAAAAACAGTTTCGCTTCTCATCGCCGCCCTGTACCCCAAAATCGCAAACGCGCTAAACATTATAAAAAACAGTATTATACCGATAAATCCCGTCTCTTCGGCATAAGCGCTAAAAATAAAATCAGAATGAATTTCGGGGATACTCGCCAGCTTGCGCGTTCCCTCTCCCAAACCCTTTCCCCAGAAGCCGCCTGAAACAATAGCCTCCCGGCTTGCATTAACCTGAAAACCCGCGCCCATTGGATCCCACTCAGGCTTGATGAAACTTACAAGACGCCTTACACGGTGTTCTTTTGTAAAAACCAACAACGCGGATATCGGGACAATTATAACAATAGACGCTATAAAATAACGATAACGCATACCCGCAAGAAAAAATATAACCAGCGCGTTAAAAACAATAAAGACCGCAGTAGAAAAATTGTTTTGCACATAAATAAGAACAAAGAAAATCCCAGTCACAAGTACCGGCGGTAAAACTCCTGTATAAAAATCGTCAATGTTACCCTCTTTTTTATCAAGCAGGTGCGCAAGATATAACGGAAGGACAAACTTTACCATTTCAGATGGCTGATAGGAAAAAGATCCTATTTCAATCCAGCGGGAAGCGCCATAACGTTCAACTCCGATACCGGGAATCAGGGGCAATACGCATAACAATGCCGAAAAAGCCAAAAGGAGCAATATATATTTTCGCAGGAACGAAAGGCTGATCCGTGAAAAAACAAAAAATAAAACAATCCCGGCAGCGCCAAAAATAATCTGCCTGAAAATAAAATAATTACCATCCAGGAAAAACCTTTGCGCGAACGCGTAAGAAGAGGAATAGAGCGTAACAAGACCAACGCCAAATAACATAATCACGCAAAAATAAAAAAGGTGAACTGTCTTTTGACTTTGTGTTTTTTCCGCGTCAAAATGGTACATTCCATTCTCCCTATTGAATCTTCAATGTAGAAAGCGCGATTATGGCGAAAAGGCCGCCAAGTATCCAGAACCTGATAACAGTTTTTGTTTCAGGCCATCCGGCAAGTTCATAATGATGATGGAGAGGAGCCATTTTAAAGACTCTTTTTTTCCTCAGCTTGAAAGATACAACCTGTATAATCACAGAGGCGATTTCAAGGACAAAAACGCCGCCAATTACGAGTATGAGAAGTTCTTTTTTGGTGATAAGTGAGATAACTCCAATAACGCCGCCAAGAGACAGGCTGCCTACATCGCCCATAAATACTTCAGCGGGATGCGCGTTAAACCATAAAAACCCGACGCATGCTCCCGCCGCGGCAAGACAAAATACTGTAAGCTCTCCAGCCCCCGGAATATACGGTATGCCAAGATATGATGAATAATCGACGCGCCCCGTTATATATGTTAAAATCGCCAATGTTATAAAAACAAGAATTAAAAGCCCTGCCAAAAGTCCATCCAAGCCGTCGGAAAAATTAACGGCGTTTGACTCGCCTACTATCAGCAATACCGCAAATGGTATCCAAAGCCAGCCCATATCAGCTACCGGATTCTTGAAAAAGGGAATATAAAGAGCTGTAACATTCTCACCGCCCGTAAAGTAAAGTATCAGCACTACGGTTAACGCAACCGCAAACTGCATTACGAGTTTCGCCCACGCCGGAAGCCCGGCGGAATTATGGCGCGTAACTTTCAGGTAGTCGTCTATAAAACCTATTCCTCCGAACGCGGCAAAAGCACACACGGTTATCAGGATCGCGCTGTTTTGTAAATCGCCCCACAACAACATGGCTGCGACAACCGACAAAATAATAAATATACCGCCCATTGTCGGCGTTCCGCTCTTCAGTAAATGAGTCTGGGGGCCGTCTTCCCGTATTGACTGGCCTATTTTAAGCCTGCGCAGGAATTCTATAATTTTACCGCCAAAAACAAAACATATAAGCAGTGTGGTAAGCGCGGCAAAGGCGCTTCTGAATGTAAGATAGATAAAAACATTAAAGGGAGTAAAATACTTTATTAACGGCTGAAAAAGATCAAGAAACATTGAAAGCCTCCCCGGTAAGCATTTCGGTTAACCGTTCCAGAGCGCAAAGACGGGAACCTTTCAACAAAACAAGATCGCCTGTTTGCACATAACTATCCACAGCGGCTGACAGTTCGCCTATTTCATTCGCGTGATAGAAGTATCTGCCCTTCATGCACAGTCCGGCTGCCGTTATCTCAGTGCCATAGAGGAAGATCATTTCCGCATGGGAGCGCATTAAAAGCTCGCCAAGTTTTTTATGTTCTTTAAAAGAACTATCGCCCAATTCCAGCATATCGCCAATTACATACACCTTCCTGCCATCCCAGTCAAGCGAATCGCAAAACTCAATGCTTCTTGCCATTGACTGGGGGTTTGCGTTATAGCAGTCGCGAATAACGGTCGTTCTTCCCTTCAAAATCTCAAGACGTCCAAAAAGCGGCTTGACAGATTCAAGTCCCTTCTTTATTGAGTTGTTACTTACGGAAAGCTCTTTCGCGATTGCGATGGCTGCCATGGCATCTTCAAAACTGTGATTTCCAGGAAGGGCAAAATGAATCTTTTCACCTGACCAGTAAATATCGGTTCCTTCAAGCCCAAGATCGCGCGTCCCTTCAAATTCATCAAACAAATCGGCGCAGTAATAACGCACTCTTCCCGTAACGCCCTGCGCAAGGACACGCGAGTATTCGTCATCTTTGGGGATCAGGGCAATATCGTTATTCCCCAAAAAATTGAAGATGCCTTTCTTTTGCTTTACTATTTCGTTTTTACTGCCGAAATATTCGATATGGGCAAGACCTATGTTGGTAATTAACGCGATGTTTGGTTTAAGAACTTCGGCGTTATTCAAAATCTCATCTTTTTTATTCATGCCAAGCTCGAAGATTCCAACTTCATGAAAGTCTCTCACTTCAAATATTGAAAGGGGAAGCCCTGTTTCCGAGTTGAGGTTTCCCTCATTTTTCACGATGTTTTTCTCGCAAGCGATAATGGCCGCCGTGATTTCCTTTGTGGTTGTCTTGCCCGAAGAGCCGGTGATCCCGATTTTAACAAGAGAAGGAAATTTCTCAAGGTAAACCCTGGCCGAATCCCTCAGGGCTTTAAACGTATCTTCAACTACAATTAAATCCCTTCCCGCTTTTTCGGCGATATTTACAAGGTCAAACGTTTCCAGTTTTGAAGATTCAACGACTGCCGCCCGTGCGCCTGAATTGAACGCGGCGCTTACAAAACTGTGCCCGTCGCATGATTCGCCTTTCAGGGCGAAAAAGAGACCGCCTTCCTTTACAACACGGGAATCAACGGCAACGGAAGAGAAACCGCTGTTTTCTGTATTCCTGGAAAAAGATAAAAAACGCGTCTGGAGGGAATGGGACAATTCCTGGATACCCATCAGGTCACCATTCATATCCCTTCCCCTCCACTATTTTCACCTGCAGCAAATGCTCAGGACGTATTTTTTGCAGACCCATTTCATTTACAGCTATCCGCTCTATCCTTTCCGGCGATGTATACTCAGCTATACTTGCGATAAGCCTTTTATTACTTTCTACCCATTCAACCTGCGTCTGTTCCAGGCGGGAAATTTCTTCTGTAAGGTTTTCATACCTGTTTGACTGCCAGACAATCAGACCTAAAAAAAGCGGTATTGTAATAACCACAAAGTAAAGGAAAAAATACCGTGTTTTCATTGTCCATCCTCGTCTAAAACTTTCTCAACAACCCGCAGCCGGGCGCTTCGTGATGGAGGATTCCGCTCAGTCTCTTCTTTTCCGGGCGTAATACCTTTTTTAGTCAAAATATTGACTGAACGGCATCCTTCACAGTAACATATCGGCGCATGTTGCGGGCATGTACAGTCTTTGTTCATTGTCCTGAAAAAATTTTTAACAATTTTATCTTCCAATGAATGAAAACTGATAACCCCAAGCCTTCCCCCCGGCTCAAGGACCCTTAGCGCCGCCTCAAGGAGTGACGGGAGCAGCGAAAGCTCCCCATTAACCGCGATCCTCAGGGCCTGAAATGTCCTGGTCGCGGGATGTATCGGCCCATACCTGTAAGAAGCCGGCACGGCCTTTTTAACCAGATCGGCAAGTGCCGAAGTGGTTGTTATTGTACTTTTCTGCCGTTCATTCACGACAAGAGAGGCAATACGCCGTGAATAGCGTTCGCCTGAATTGTTATAGATAAGGTCGGCAAGCTCGCGTTCGGGAAGCCTTGCCAGAAGATCAGCCGCTGTCAAACCGGATGAAACATCAAGGCGCATATCCAAAAACTCATCGTTCTCAAAACTAAAGCCCTTACCGCTCTTCTTGTAGTGGTAGGAACTGATACCCAAATCAAAGAAAATGGTATCCGGCCTTTTCAACTGTGAAGGATACTCAGTAAAAAAATTCAAAGACCAGCCGGAATAAAGATGAAGCCTTTCCGCGAACTTTTCAAGCCGTTTTTTGGCAATGGCGAGGATCTCACTGTCGGCGTCAATACCGACAATTTTTAAGTCGGAAAAACGTGAAAGAAACGCGTAGGCGTGCCCTCCTTCCGCGATATTGGCGTCAATCATCAGTTCGTTTTTTCCTCTTGGACCCAGAAATTTCAGCACTTCATCAAGCAAAACAGGAGTGTGTAAATATTCCATGTTATCCAATTATACCTCTTCTTTGTTTTATTCTTTTACTCAATTCCTCAGAAGCGGCCTCAAACTCCTTATCGTTACCCTCAAAGTATTCGCGATAACGACATCCGTCCCAAATCTCAATATAATCAATCTGGCCTAAAACCACACAATCCTTGGTCAGCCCCGCAAATTCACGGAGCCCTTGAACAATGGGGATTCTACCCGCCTTGTCAATTTCCACTTCCTGGGAAGGACCGATAATTTTCCGCAGAACACGGCGATCCACTTTGGAAAATGGGTCGGTGTTATCTTTAATGGTGTTACCGACCAACTCTTCCCATTTGGCGGGAGGATAAAGCCACAGACAATTATCCTCGCCCTTGGTAAGGCGCAGGGATGTTTCGTTCAACTCTTTCCGCAAGCCGGCGGGAAGACTGATACGGCCTTTTTCATCGAGTGTTACGCTGTACTCTCCGGTCAATAACATTTTCCCACTTTTCTCCACTTCATCCCATTTATACTATTCTTTAGCAAAAAAGAGCGTTCGTCAAGTATTTATTTAGAAAAATTTTTAAAAAAATACCGGTTCTTCTATACACACATGTAGTATTTTTCCCGTTGCGCCAATCAGGCGTATCCGCTATTATTCCGTTATGTTCATTAAAGAATATTTCATTGTCTTTCCCGAGGGCGATATTCAGGAAATAGAGGGGCGTCTTCCTTTTAACTCCCTTGTAGACATGAACGGCAATGTTCTGTCCCCTCCCCTTCCAACAAACAGGATGATTGCCTTCAGGGTTTCAGGGATAAAAACCGATGAAAAAAAAGGCTCAAGCGAAACTTATCATTTCCTTGATCTGTTAAGCGCAGAGGAACTGATTGAATACACCTAAAAGGAAGGCAAAACCCGCCTCTTTAATGACAGAAAACAAGCCGAAACGCGCCAAAAAAACGCCGTCTGCCGCCACACACAAAAAGAAATTTGCTGTCAGCAACGAAAGCAGTTTACACCGTACCTTAAAATTCGGTTATGCCGGCCCCGGAGGAAAAACCGAAGTTGAAATAGGTGAATACGTCGCGGACGGAATAAGAAAGGACGGCGAATATATAGAAGTCCAGACAGGCAGTTTCGCGCCGCTGAAAAAGAAGGTGAAAGAATTCGCGGCTAACGGCAGAGTGCGGATCATTCACCCGATAGCGGTTTCAAAAAAAATTGAAGTTTACGGGGAGGACGGCGCTTTTCTTTACAGCAGAAAAAGCCCCTTAAAAGGCTCTCCCTGGGATTTTTTTGACGCTCTCCTTCACGCTCCCGAACTGCCGCTCATCCGCAGGGTAACGGTTGAAATTGTACTGGCTGACATCATAGAAAAACGCGTAAAAGACGGCAAGGGCGCGCGGCGGCGCAAGGGAGTGAGCATTAAGGACAGGGAACTTTCCGCCTGGCATGAGAACATTCTTTTAAAGAAACCGGCTGATTACCTGCGTTTTGTCCCTTTTAAAAAACTTGAAGAATTCACCGTTTCCCAGTTGGCAGAACGCGCACAAGTAGATAAATGGAAGGCGGGAAAAGCCCTGTACGTCCTTACAAAAATGAAAATCGTAAAAAAAACCGGCAAAAAAGGCAACGCGTGGCTTTACGTGCGTAACAGGTGAAAATTCCGCAGCTAATTAAGCGCGTTATCCGCAAGGCATTGCTTTACTTCAGCGGCGGTTGAAAGTTGCAGGACTTTTTGGGCTATCTCTTCCGCTTTTTTCACGGTAAGGGAAGAAATCACGCGTTTGACAGGAGCGACAGAGGACGCGCCCATACTCAGTTTTCTCATCCCCAGTCCAATAAGAACGGGCACGGCTAAAAGGTCTGAGCCAAGCTCTCCGCAGATGGAAACCGGCTTTCCGGCTTTGTTAAAGGCGTTCACCGCCTCCCTGATAATTTTGAACATCGCAGGGTGATAACTTTGATAGTAGTCCTCCACCGCGCTGTTCATCCTGTCCGCCGCGCACAGATACTGGCACAGATCATTGGAGCCGATACTCGCGAAATCAACCTCCTTCGCGGCATGATCGACTAAAAGCGCGATGGAAGGTATTTCTATCATTATGCCGGTTTTTACTTTCCCAACGGACTTCCCCTCTTTTATCAACCCTTCCTTAACCGCGGCGATATGCTCCTTAGCCTTGCGAATGTCGTCAATGGAACCTACCATGGGAAGCATGATCCAAAGGTTCCCGTAAACGGAAGCGCGCAGGCACGCCCTTATCTGAGTGGTAAAAATTTCAGGATGGCTAAAACAAAAACGCAGGGCGCGGTTTCCCAAAAACGGGTTTTCCTCCTGAGGCATTTCAATACTTGAAAGCTGTTTGTCCCCTCCAATGTCCAATGTACGCAGGATAACCGGCTTTTCATTAAAACATTCCAGAACCTTGCGGTAGACCGAGAACTGTTCATCTTCGCAGGGCAGGGTACTTCGACCCATATAAAGAAATTCAGTCCTGAAGAGACCAACAGAATCCACACATTCCGCCATTGACAACCGCTCGTCCTCAATGTTTAAACCTATGTCAATTTTTACCCCATCGGCGGTACGGCCTTCCACGCTGAGGAATGTTTCGGCAGCCAGCCTGTCGCGGCGGAAAATATCGCTTTTTTTAACGTAATCATTCACGATTTTTTCTTCGGGCTCCAGAATAACAGTCCCTTCATCGGCGTTAACCGCCGCGAATTGCCCGTGCTTTACAACATCAAGAAGCCCATGAATACCCAACACTGTGGGGATTCCGTAACTCCTGGCAATAATAGCCGTATGGGAAGTTACCCCCCCTGTCTCGGTAAGTATTGCGAGTACATTGTCCTTATTCATGGACGCAGTATCAGAGGGCATTAGATCATGAGCGGCGATAATTACAGGTTCTTTTAGGACAGAAAGACCTTCGTTTTTTTCTCCGTACCACAGCCTTAAAAGAAGGGAACGTACGTCGTCAAAATCAGCGGCGCGTTCTGAAATCACCGAATCTGTCGTTTTGTGCAGCAAAATGAGAACGGTTTCATAGACCTGGTAAATTGCCCAGTCTCCGCTCCAGCGTTCATTTAAAATCTTGGCGGGAATCTCTTCATTTATTACAACATCATCAACTATTTCCTGATGGGATTTAAAAATTTCAGCCTTTTTCGGATCATGTTTTTGCATGGAGAGCCGGATTCCTTCCAACTCACCAATAGCCTGATTTTTAACCTCAAAATACCGGTTAAGCTGTAATTGCTCCTCTCCAGCAGGAACAAAACTTTCTACGGGCACATTGTTGTTTTTTTTATATAAAAAAATTTTGCCTACCGCAATTCCGGGGGCTGCCCCCTTTCCATTTAACATCATGCGGATCAAAAAAAAGTCTGACCGCTCAAGCGGTCAGACTGCGTATTTTTACCAGCCATCAGGCATATCATCAGGATCACGGTTATTCTCTGAGAAAAGATCCGTTACCGCGCGTAGATCGTCAAAATAAATGTAATAACTGCCATAGGATTCCATCGGGTCGCAGATTATCCTGAAACCCATGATCTTGATGCCCATCTGGTTATTGTAATTATAATTCCGCTGAACAACGCCGCTAAAACCATCGTCAGACTGCGGCGGAATGGCTACGGTCAGCTTCCTCCAGCCCATGAAGTTAAGCCTTCCCATGTGGAATTCATAATTTCTGCCAAAAAAATCCTGAATTAAAAGTATAAGTTCGTGGTTAAAATTACGGCCGGCAACCCACAGGGAAACGGTCTTTGTTATACCCTCAATCGGGATGGGGCGGGTTGGGTAGATTGTAAAAGAGTTATGACCTCTGCGCAAAAAATCCACCCTGGTTCCAAGTACATACCTGTCTTGAATGTTCATGCCTTCCTCATCGGGAATCGGCTGTTTACCCGCCGGACCAGAGGAGGAAAAAAGCCTTGTTACCGTATAACCTTCATCAGTTGACATTGAAGAGCGCCAAAAGCCATCGTGTTCGAATTTATCCACCGACACTTCTTTCAGTTGCTGCTGGGCAGCTTCAATTCCCATTCTGTCCGGATCGGTCGCGCCGATTTCTCTTTCCTGCTGGGCAAAAAGAAAACCTGCAATAAAAAGGAACAACGCGATAATTAAAAACTTCTTCATATTTAGTTCTCCTTAATTAGTTGCTGTTTGACCAGAGCTGCTCCACAAGCTGTGGATTGGCAAGATCATTACCATCAAACAGGCTTTCAAACATATCCGTAAGCACTTTAAGCTGTTTGAAATAAATATAGAAATTGCTGACCCTTTCTACAGGTTGAGTCCATATCCGCATTTTTACAAATTGCAAACCCGTGTAAGTGGGAACAGTCCGCCTGGATTGCGGGATATTACTTGGGATATTAACGCGAAGATTCCGCCAGCCTGTATAGTTAATATCTCCCAATCTGAGCGTATGTACAAATCCCTGAAAATCCCGTACATAGAACTCGATGTAAAACCTTAAATTTGAACCCCAGACCCAAAGATCAATATTACGCACCCTGCCTGGTATGGGTATCTCGTACGGATTCTCGTCGGGATCGTTCGCTAATACAGGATAAAGATCGATCCAGTTGTACCCCTGACGGTCAAAACGTCCGTTTAACCCCAAACTCCTCAACGGCGGATCGTTACTGTTCCTGATATACCCGTAAGCCGCAACCGGCCACGCCTCTACATAGGCAAGTACCGGAAAATTTTGCGTGATAAATTTACTGGATTCAACCTTCCAGATATATTCGGAATCCGCATCTCCGTTAAAGGATTCCAGAACCCTTGTTTCATAGCTGATGGTAACTTCATCACCATAACCAGAAAAAACCGTTACGCATGCCCAGATAATCAGGCAGATAATTTTGAAACTACCGTGTTTCATCCTTAAGCTCCTTTATAGATCCTTAAATTTTATTATATTTGTTTGTTCTTTCTTTGTCAAACCCTAAGGGCTAATTTATTCAATTTCGTCCAAGATTTCTTAATTTTTTCAAAATATCGCTGTCAATGCCGTTTCCTGGCAATACTTCCCTTCTTGAAGGTATCTGCCCCTTTGCCATCCTGGAAGTAACCATTCTAACAGCGTCAACAGCCTGAGTCCAGGGGGAATCGTCAAAAACCATAACTACATTAGCCGGTACCATTGAAGGATCGAGCCATGTGAAGAAAATAACCGGAATATTGAAGTTAGTTTCAAAATAATCGGCTCCGGCGCCCGTTAATACCACACATGACAGGTCCGGTATCTCTGAAAATTGGGCAAAAGATGTAAAAAAGAAGGCTTCCAGCGGTGTATCCAGATCATTTAGCGCACTCAGGAAGGCTTCCCGCGCCTGTGTTTGAAGGTCGGATTCCAGAAAAACGGCAATTTTTCCGTTCTTACCGCCATCAAGAGCGGCTGCGGCAAGACCGGCAAGGTAAAAATCGGCGGTTATGTCGGTTTTAAAGATAAAATAATCGTCCTTATTGCCGCCAATCGCGGAAGAAGCCGGGTCTGCGTCTTCGGCATATCTGCCCTCAAGCAGTATTACCGGAACCTCAGGGTTTTGTTCCCGGTAAAAACGCGCCGCCCTTGCAAACCGCAGCGGAAAAAGAACGCAAAAGGGCTTTGCGGAAACTTCGGCAATCGCGAACTGTAAAATATCGTCCCCCGCGTCATCGGCAATTGCAACCTCTCTTACCCGGCGGAATAAAACAAGAGACGCCCGTAATAATTCATCCCGGCTTCTGGACGCGCCGTAAAGCAGGACGGAAGAATGATCCGCAACGACCAACACCGGGGAACGTAAAAAGAAGATAAAAAGCGGGACAGCCGCCGCCAGCACAAACGCGGCGGCAATTATCAGTATCTTATGACGCAGCTTCAAGTTTCCATTCCCTTGGGACAAAGGCTCCGTAACCGTTGTATCAGCCATTTTCCCCTCTATAATAAACAATATTTTAGCCCGAAACATCGGGCTTTTGGAAGCTTCAAAAATGGAGTTGTTCCAAAGTTCACTCTATAATACGGCACGCAGATGGATGGCGCGTTAGTGAAAGCAATTTTTTCCAGTTGACCAAGGTAAAAAAAACACAGTATTATTATAGGAAAAATCACTCAAGGAGCGAAAAAATGACCAGTTACAAAGAGTTAGGTCTTGTTAATACAAAGGACCTTTTTAAAAAAGCGGTTTCGGGCGGGTACGCGCTTCCGGCGTATAATTTCAATAATATGGAACAGATGCAGGCGATTATACAGGCCTGTGTGGAAACCAAATCCCCTGTTATCCTTCAGGTTTCGGC
>JGI24698J34947_10000430_pt1 | contig 19280 bp, 14 predicted proteins | sample TergutMp193P3_FD_34947 | JGI IMG/M metagenome (IMG submission 34947) | reverse complement strand
GCTGAAGGAGTGGGAGCGCGCAGGTCTGCGGCATAGTCACATAACGCCCAGTCAATTTCATGCCCCACGGCGCTCACCACGGGAATATCCGATTCCGCCACAGCGCGGACAACTTCCTCTTCGGAGAAGGGCAAAAGGTCTTCAAGAGAACCGCCGCCCCTGCCCACGATGAGCACGTCCGCAAGATGCCACCGGTTTGCCTGCCTTATCCGTGATGCGATAATTTCGGCGGCTTCATTTCCCTGCACAGGCGCGGGAAGGATTATCACCCTCAACCCTGAGGCGCGTCTTGCAAGTATATTTAAAATGTCGCGTACCGCAGCCCCTGTCGGCGAACTTACAACGGCGACGGCAGAGGGAAAACGCGGTAAGGGACGTTTGCGTTCAGCGTCAAAGAGACCTTCAGATGCAAGTTTTTGTTTTCTCTTTTCCAGCATGGCGAGTATTTCGCCTGCTCCGGCGATTTCCATTTCCTCACAGACAATGGAGTAGGTTCCACGCGGCGCGTAGACGGAAAGACTTCCACGCACCCTCAGCAACATTCCGTCCTTCGGCTCAAAGTTTAAAGTTCTCAGCCTGTTCCTGAACATCACGGCGTCTATCTTCGCTCCTGAATCTTTGAGGCTGAAATAGAGATGGCCGGAACTTGCCGGCCTGCAATTTGAAAGTTCACCCTCGACACAGACAACGGAAAATGATCCTTCAAGGCAGGATCGAATCTGCTCTGTCAGTTCGCTTACTGTTAAATGTTTTCCGTTCATGTCAGATGTTCCCGTTATTAAAATCTTTCTTTTATCTGGACACTGTCAATGTCGCCGCAGGATTCCAGCGCGTTGGCAAGTTTGCAAATATCAACCGTATCAAGAATGCTTATAAGAAAACTAGCCCTGGTTTTTTTTCCGTCCTGTCCCAAATTAACATTTAAAGATTGATACTTGACTCCGTATTTTTTAAAGAATTCCAGAACTGAGTTTGTGTCCGGCTCTTCGCTGTGATTGTAATGCACTTCCAGTAGTTTTTTGTGAATGTCAGGGAAAATTTTTCTCTCAACCTGATTGAGAAGAACCAGCGCGACAAGCGCGAGAACTTCCGCGGTGAGCGCGGCGATGTACATTCCCGCTCCGATTGTCATGCCGATTGCCGCAACAAGCCACAGAGAGGCGGCGGTTGTAAGCCCCTTTATATCGTTGCCAAGACGGATAATCGCGCCCGCCCCCAGAAAGCCCATGCTGGAAACAACCTGCGCCGCTATTCTTCCGGGGTCGCCGCCGTTTAAACGCTGGGGCAGCCAGATTGAAAGCATCATGAGGCAGGTCGCTCCTACGCCAATAAGTATGTGAGTGCGAAGCCCGGCAACCTGCCGTCTGCTTGAACGCTCAAATCCGATGACCCCTCCGGCTGCAAATCCCAGACAGAGACGGATAACAATATCAAGTTCGGTTATGGCTTGATCCATTGGGTAATTGTAACGTTTGTATGAGGTTCTTTCAATTGACTTGTTAGGGACCTGACTGGTTCCTTCACAAGTCTGCGAACTAAAGTTCGGCATTTTTTCGGGCCAGGGCTTTTTCAAAGACAGCCCTGCAAAAATGCGGTTTATTCGAAAGTCTGGTTAAACCTTCCGACGAGCGATAGGGTACTGTTAAAAGAATGTATACGAAAAACCGCCGTGGAATTTGTAAAGGCTGAAAATATTTGCCGGATTCTGCATGGGTTGTACTGCCCATAAAGAAACCGGCGTTTCAAAACCGGCTATTATACGAACAGGTTTTGTTATCTGCCATTTAACTTCCAAACCTGCGTATATCGCGCGGAGCTCATCCATAATATTGGAATCCTCCCTCCTGTAGGAACGTTTAAGAATTTCGTAACCTACATTTACGCGAAAAACAACAGGGAAATTTTTCGCGAATATGTCAACGTCAAAATGAAACCGGACAAGCTCATCGTATATTACAATGGAATCTTCAGGATGATCCGTGTAATTTTTTGTACTGATTGAGAAGGCGGGGATTACATTCGGCAGCCAGAACCCAAGTTTAAACTCAAATGATTCGCGGCTGTTATTGCCCGTAAAATCGAATTGAGCGCCCAGGGTTGATGAGCCGTTAACTGACAGGAAAAAAATTCCCGGATACATAAATTCCAGGCTTCCTGTGATTCCCGCGTTCGGTATTTCCAGTCTGTCGCCCGCTCCTAGAAACAAGCCAAATTCCATTCTGAAAAACTCTGTATTTGCGAATAAGCTGCCGCCTATGCTGTTTCTCAAAATATTGTCTCTTGATGCGTGAACGCTAAATCCCAAAACACCGAAAACATCGTTGGAAATATCGTTTTTCAGATAAAAATCGCCAAAACCGTATGGATACCCGGAAAATTGCCTGTAATTTGCGCTTTCCCCATGCGCTGTTTTAACCCTGTCAGGGTGAAAAGTTAAGTTATTTAGCCCTCCTGTAAACTCTATTTCCAGCGCTTCCAGGCCTAAGGGACCAAAAATAAGCAATCCCAGACAAAATATTGAAAAAAATGAACGTTTCATATCAATACACACCTCGGAAGTATGGGCTGGCTATATTATCGGCAAAATCAGCTTAAAAACCACATATAACAGTCCATTTTTGTCCATTTTATGCCTTAATTATATCACATTTTCTAAAAAATGCAAATATCAGGGTTTTTCAGAGCTTCCGCGTATATGTTTCAAATTACCTGCTTTACTTAAAATTTAGATAGTAAATGCAGAAACCTGCAATAGCCCCTTGACTTTATGACGTTTTTATGGGATATTGTTATATATGAGTGATTATCTTGATCCTAATAATGAGGAACTACTCAAGGACTTTTTCAGCGAAGCTCAAATGCAGGTTGACACGCTTGAGCAAAACGTATTGGTCCTTGAATCCGGAGGCGGCAGTAAAGACGCCGTGGACGAAATTTTCCGTGCGGTTCATACCTTAAAAGGAGGCGCCGCGACTGTGGAATTTATGGAACTTTCCAAATTTGCCCACATTGTTGAAGATGTTTTTGACGCTATCCGTTCGGATCAACTTGCCGTGAGTGAAAATGTCGTGGATATTCTCTTTCAGGCAATTGATGTCATTAAGGCGATGCTTGAACAACGGATGAATGGCACAGTCTATCAGGAAGACACTTCTCAAATTGAAAACCAGCTTCATGCTTTGCTTCCTGAAGGGGCATCAAAAGGACAGGCAAAGAAAACTCCTGCGAAACCGGCTCCTGTTGCCGCGCCTGCGCCTGCTGCGGCTCCTGCCGCTTCCGCGTCAAGTGATCTTAGCGAACGCGAATTGGAGGAGCTTAAAGAATCCGTTGAAGGGGGAATGCCCATCTACCGTGTTTCTGTCAAGTTTGATGAAAGCAGCCTTATGAACACGGTTGGCGGCATTCAGATATATGCCGTTCTTAAAGGGATGGGAACCATACTTAAAACTGTCCCCGATTTTGAACAGCTTTACGCGGATAACTTTTTCCCGTCTGTAGATTATTATATCGCGTCCCAGCAGGATTCAAAGGCAATACAGAAATCGGTTATTTTACCGGATGTGAGTCTTGGCGCTGATGTTACTGATATTTCAGGTATCAGTCCGCAGGGGAAACCCGCCGAAGCGCCAAAACCGGCGGTAGCGGCTAAACCCGCGGCGGCAGCGGCAAAACCTGCGCCCGCCGCTCCTTCCGCTCCTGCTGCGCCTGCCGCTCCTGCGGCATCTGCTCCTGGGGGGGCACCCGCTCCGGTAAAGGCTCCCGCCGGCGCCGCATCGGAAGACGCCAAAAAGGCCGGCAAGGAAGCGGGCTCAATTCTGCGCGTAGACTCCAAACGAATTGACGATCTGTTGAACCTTGTTTCGGAAACGGTTATTACCAAGGCGACTTTCAACCAGATCAATTCGCAGTTCAATGATCTTACGGCCCAGTTCCGCGACATAGAAAATCAATACCGGGAAAAAATCAAGGATCTTTTTGACAACCTGCCCAATTACCTTGATAAAATACAGGATGGAAAATCCGTAAAGGATATCCGCAAGGAAATTAACGAAACATACGGGGATATTTTTTCTCTCTTTGACGTTTTCGAGGCCGGTTTCAAGGGCAACATGGCAAAGTTCCGCTCCACTTCGCAAAACCTTGGGAGGATCACAGGCGAACTTCAGGAAGGCGTTATGCGGATCCGCATGGTTCCGATTAGCCAGATATTCAGCCGTTTCCCGCGCCTTGTACGCGACCTTTCAAAATCACTTAACAAAAAAATCAACCTGGTAATCGAAGGTGAAGACACGGAACTTGACAAGTCGGTAATCGAAGACCTTCTTGATCCGATAATGCACTCGGTACGCAACTCTATCGACCACGGAATTGAATCCGCGGAAGTACGGCGTGACGCCGGCAAGCCGGAAGAGGGCATGGTACTCCTGAAAGCAGCCAACGAAGGCAACATGATTGTCATTGAAATTGGCGACGACGGCGGGGGTATCGACGTTGACGCGGTTAAGGCAAAGGCGGTAGAGCGGGGGCTTATCAGCCCGAATAAAATCCTCACCGATGTGGAAGCATTCAATCTTATTTTTGAACCGGGTTTCTCCACGGCAAAACAGATAACCAGTATCTCGGGACGCGGCGTTGGTCTTGACGTAGTACGCCGCCAGATTGACGCCCTTAACGGCACTGTTACCGTCAATTCCGAACGCGGCAAGGGGACAAAGTTTATAATCAAACTGCCGCTTACATTGGCGATTATCCAGGGGCTTTTGGTGCGGGTTGGTCAGGAAATTTACTCTATCCCGATTACGTCAGTTATAGAAAGCCTGCGGATCAAGCCGGAAGAAATCAAGAAGATTGACAACTACGAAGTTTTCAATATTCGCAACGATGTTATTTCGCTTCTGCGGCTTAACCGGCTTTTCGGTATAAAAACAGAAGAACAGCAGGAATATCACTTTATAGTTATCGTAGGAACGGCTGAGAAAAAAATGGGCTTTATGGTGGACAGCCTCATCGGCGAGGAAGATGTGGTTATCAAGCCGTTACGCGACCAATTTACCAATTCGCCGGGAATAGCCGGAGCTTCAATATTGGGGGATGGATCGGTATCCCTGATTATCGACGTAAGCCAGCTTTTGGAACTGGGGCTTAAGAAAGAAATGGAGCAGCGCCGAATCCGCGAAGCTTCGATTGGCAGGTAAAATATGGCGGCAGTAATTAAAGATCTTGTCCAGGTGAACGCCGATTTACAGGAACAGAAAGAACGGGTAGAAAATGTAGATTTTAAAATGGTTACTTTTTCTCTGGCTGGGAAAGACTACGGCGTTGATATCATGAATGTCAAGGAAATCGCGAAAGCTGACAAGTTTACCTATGTGCCCAACGCGGCTTCCTTTGTCCGTGGAGTTTATAACCTGCGCGGCGACATAATTCCGATTATCGACTTAAGGACTTTCTTTCACTTGCCTGTGGACCACAAGCACGAAACTCAGGAGAATATGCTTATTCTCCATATTAACGATCAGGTTTACGGGACCATAGTAGATAAAATCGACAAGGTTATAGGGATTAACCATGAATCAATTCAGCCGCCGCATCCGATTTTCGGCGACATTAACATCAAGTTTATCAGCGGCGTTGTAGAAAAGGATGGAGACCTGTATATCATTCTTGATGTTGTGCGGATATTCACCGTCAGCGAGGATGATAAAAAAGCCCACGCCCCGGTAAGCACTGATTCCAGCGATTTCTTTGTGCCGCCGCCTGGAGAACAGGGACTGGCTTCTCAGATGACCGCGAACACGGATATCGGCTTTATCAAGGAAAGCCTTGCGGCTTTAAGGCACTTTGTAGTTACCAAATTAAACGAAAAGTGGCTGCAAAAACGATTTTCCGAATGGAGCATTGGACGCAGCGGGGGCGCGCTGCAGTTGAAGACAGCGTCCGAAGCCGATGAGTTTCTGAATGATTTCGCTTCGCCCAGTGACGGCGAATTCTGGAGCGAAGCCTATGCCGCCGCCGTAAAAAAAGTTTTGCCGGAGTTTTCTTCCGCTACTATAAATGTTTGGAACATTGGCTGCGGAAAGGGCTATGAAACCTATTCATTTGCCTGTATACTAAAAAGCAGGTATCCAAACGCGCGGATTAAGATTTGGGCAAACGACAATGACATAATGGCTGTTTCGCAGGCTCCGAATATGGTCTTCGAGTTGGATGATGTACCGGATTATTGCCGTTCCCACATGGTACGGGGGAAAAACGGGTATTCATTTGATCAGGTGATCAAGGATTCGATAGTTTTCGAATATCATGACATTAAAAATGAAAATGCCGTACCCGAACTGGAAATAATTCTTGTCAGGGATATACTTTCATTCCTGTCAGATGAGGAGCAGGAAAAAGTTATTAACAATTTTTCTGAGAGATTAAAGAACCGGGGAGTGATCTTCCTGGGAAGAAATGAGGAACTCTCCGGCATGGTGTGGCAATCAATGGCCGATGACCCGATTTCCGCATATTTGCACACTGAATAAATTTTTATAAGGAGTGAGTTATGAGAGTTGAGTATATCAACCCCTTTGTGGAAGCCGCTTTTAGTATTCTTAAAGAGGTGTTGAATTCCGATGTAAAGCGAGGTGATATTTACCTGAAGCCTACATCCATGAAAATCATGGGCGTTGCCGCTCTCGTAGGGCTTGCCGGCGATGTTGAAGGACGCGTTCTTTTCGACATGACAAAGGAAACAGCTTTATATGTAGCAGGCACAATGAATGGTGAAAATTTTACAGCCCTTGACGAACTTGGGAAGGCCACAATACAGGAACTTGCGAACATGATTACCGCGCAGGCGGTAACAAAGCTTCATGATTTGGGTTTTAAATTTGACCTTACTCCACCGGCTCTTTTTACCGGTGAGAATATGGAAGTTTCCACCAATTTGGGTGAAGTGGAAGCCCTTATTGTGCCAATGGTACTTACTGCAGACACAAAAATCGAAGTAAACGTGGCTATCCGCGAGCGGGTAAGGTAAACTGTAAAATACACAGTATCTGTGTATGTTGTCTTGAAATATTTAACCACGTAGTAACACGGGGGAAGGGTTGTATTCTTCTGTGTGCTTCGTGGTATGTTTTATATAGGGTGTCAGACCTGTTCGAGAATCAATTTGGTTCCCGAACAAGTCCAGTATACCGGATGATATTTTTTTTCATACTCAAGCGGCAATTCTCCGGCTCTGCGTGTTGCGTAACTTGACACTTTCCGGCGCTTGTTCTATACTTGACCCTGTACCCGACTATTTTACTGGGGCGGTTAGCTCAGATGGTTAGAGCACCAGCTCGACACGCTGGGGGTCACAAGTTCAAGTCTTGTATCGCCCAAACCTGAATGAAAAAAGGATTGGCATTATTTTTATTGTTTCTCGCTGCCGGTGTTTTCGCTGACAGTGGTTTGCAGATAATAGTCGAAGAAAACAGCACCGGCCTTACCATCACGAGTTCCAGGGGAAGCGCCAGAACTCTCTCCATTCCTGAAACCATTGACGGCAGGAGCGTTACAAGAATAGGCGACAACGCTTTTACCGGCAAAGGGCTGACCGAAGTTTCCATTCCTGACTCTGTTACAGTTATCGGCGATGGAGCTTTTTCCTTTAATATGCTTGAAACCGTTACTATAGGCAACAATGTAACGAGCATCGGCAGGGGAGCGTTTACAGGTAACAGGCTGACTACTGTTGTCATGGGATCGAATGTTACCATTATTGGAAAGGGAGCGTTTTCGAATAACATGCTCGGATCGGTGGAAATTCCCGGCACTGTAACCATAATTGACGATTACGCGTTTTTTAACAACAGACTGGGCAGTATCACAATCCCCGCAAGCGTTACAGTGATAGGGGAGGGCGCGTTTTCGGGTAACAGGCTCACATCGGTAGAAGTAGGAGAAGGAGTTACAGTTATAAGGGACGGCGCTTTTTACAACAATAGAATAACCAGCGTTACCATTGGGCCCGCTCTGGAAAATCTGGGTAAAAGGGCTTTTGATACCCGTTCGGAAGATGGACGCATCAGGGGCAATGTTGTTTATACCGATTCATTGGGAAACATCCTGTACACTACCGCCAATGATTTTGACACGTATTACGCTTCAAATGGAAGGAGTCCCGGAAGGTACGTCTTTTCCGATGGAAGATGGGGATTGGACTAATAACCTGTCCCTGAAAAATCATTGGAGCCGCGTCTGAGCCGGTCGTTGATTGCCTGTCCAAGTCCTTCGTGAGGGGCGAGTTGGGCAAATATTCGTGAAACGCCAAGACTGTCAAGCTCATGGAGAGTTTCAAAAAGACGGGCGGCGGCCTGTATTACCTGTCCTGTTTCGGAAAGAACCTTAATAACCGGCGAACCATGCCTCTGCTCTTGCGCTCTTAACCACGCGTCCCTTGTAGAGCCGTCAAAAAAAAGAAAGGCGCAAGGCTTTTCGCAAGTTAAACCAGCAATGGCTTCCCCGGAAAATAACGAAAGAGGCGTTTTTGGCGCATAGTGGCTTTTTAACTGTCCCGGAGAAGAAGGAGCCTGGGGACAGAGCTCGTTTTCCACGGGACTCTGTACAGCGCCGACCAGCTTTTCGATTTCCTCTTTCGGAGTACCGCCCGGACGGAGTATTTTTACACAATCGCCCGTTATATCCAGCACTGTGGATTCAAGCCCTATCCGCGTTGAGCCGCCGTCCAGGATTAAGTCTACTTTTTCGCCAAGTTCCCGCACATGTTCCGCCCTTGTCGGGCTTATACTGCCGAAGGGATTGGCGCTTGGAGCCGCCACAGCCGTGCCGGAAAGGGAGATCAGTTTTCGGGCGGCTTCGTGATCGGGAAGGCGGACTGCGGCGGTGGAAAGTCCCGCGGTTGCAATGCCGGGTATTTTTTCATTTTTCGGTAAAATTATTGAAAGCGGGCCTGGCCAGAATTTTTCCGCCAGCATGTAGAGCTTTTTCCGCGCTTCTTTGCTTAAAAGAGAAACATTTGCTGTCTTTTCCAGATCTTCGATGGCGGCAATGTGGATGATCAGCGGGTCAAAACGCGGCCGCCCCTTTACCTCGAAAACTTTCGCCAGCGCTTCTGGATTGAAAGCGTCCGCGCCCAGTCCGTAAACTGTTTCGGTAGGAAACGCCACAAGACCGCCTGAACGCAAAATATACGCCGCCGCTTCAAGAGATTCTGTAGAGACAGGAAGGAATTTCATGTTCTTTCCATGTTACTATTCAGCTTTAATGCTGGCAAGCTACGGACAAAATGCGTAGTTTTTACGAAGTTTTTGCGAAAAGGTAACTTTGGTAATATTTGTTCATTGCTTTTTCGGGGTCGCCGGTATCTACCGCCTTGATCCGCCCCATAACCAAAAGGGCTATCCGCGGATTGGCGAAAGCCCAATTCCTGAATACTTCAAGCCCTGTCCGCAGCTCGTCAAGAGGTTTTTGGGATATATTGGGTAAATTCATAATTTCTCAAGTCAAGGATGGCACGGAGCGACGAGTAGCGGTGCTCTGTGGTTTAAATTGTTTTATTTTTCTCTTTATATAAGAAAATTACGAAAGGAATTTGAATATTTTTAAAAGAATGTTTCAAAAATTCTCTTGCTACACCGCTTTATATGGTGTATGCTAAGAAAAACACCGCTATCTGTGTGGTCATTACTGCTTGATGCAAAAACAAGGGTTTGGGAATGAAGGTTAAACGTTTTTTCACTGATCGCAATAGCGGTCCGTATTATGATATTGTTTGGGAGCGGCGCAAGAGCGAAATTCGTAACCCCAATGGCAAGGCGATTTTTTCCGAGGACACGGTTATCGTGCCTGAGTTCTGGAGCCAAATCGCTTCGGATATTATAGCCCAGAAGTATTTCCGCAAGGCGGGAGTTCCCTCGGGAAAAATCTACGAATGGAAGAAATGGGTCAATACAGGCGACCCGGCAGACCCCGGAAATTCCCTGCCGGAAGACGGCGCGGAACATGACGCGCGGCAGGTTTTTCACCGCCTTGCGTATACGTGGATGGATTGGGGCAGGCTCAACAATTACTTTGACGGTGAAGATGACGAAAAGGCTTTCTACGATGAAACCTGCTATATGCTTGCGCATCAATTTGCCGCGCCTAACAGCCCGCAGTGGTTTAACTCAGGGCTTTACTCCGTGTACGGGATCGACGGTCCCGCGCAGGGGCACTACTATTTTGATCCTGAAAAAAATGAAACAGTGAAGTCGGACAGCGCCTATAAACGGCCTCAGCCTCACGCCTGTTTTATCCTTTCAATTGATGACGACCTTGTAAACGAAGGCGGCATCATGGATCTGATGACGCGCGAGGCAAGGCTTTTCAAGTACGGTTCCGGTACGGGCTCCAATTTTTCGCGCATCCGGGGAATGAATGAAAACCTTTCAGGCGGCGGGGTTTCGTCCGGTCTTTTGTCATTTTTGAAAATCGGGGATCGTTCCGCCTCCGCGATAAAATCCGGCGGCACTACACGGCGAGCCGCCAAGATGGTAACCCTTGATATCGATCATCCCGATGTTGAAAAGTACATAAGCTGGAAAGCCGGAGAGGAACACAAAGTCGCCTCAATGGTGACAGGCTCTTTGATATTGAAGAAACACATTGACGCGATTAAAAAAGCCCTGTCCGGTTTCCGAGGGCCTGAGGACGACAAATTTAACGCGGAAAAAAATCACGAGCTTGCGGCGGTTCTCCGCGCGGCGTTAGGTGATAAAATTCCGCCGTCATACATCTACCAGCAGCTCCGCCGTTTTGAACAGGGCGATGAAGATGTTGAAATAAACCAGTATTCCACCGCCTGGGACGATGAGGCGTACAACACTGTCTCTGGTCAAAGTTCGAATAACAGTCTGCGTTTAACAGACGATTTTATGCGGGCGGTACTTAACGACGCAGAATGGGAACTGAAAAGCCGCACAACTGGGGAAGTTTTAAAAACCGTAAGGGCGCGAAAACTCTGGTCAGACATCGCAAAGACAGGCTGGCAATGCGCCGATCCGGGCCTTCAATTTCACACAACAATCAACGACTGGCACACATGCCCCGCAGGCGGCGAAATACGGGCTTCAAATCCGTGTTCTGAATATATGTTCCTGGACGATACCGCCTGTAATCTCGCGTCAATAAACCTTGCCGCGTTATACGACAAGAGGGCGGGGGCTTTCAATGTTGAAGGCTACCTTCACGCGATTGGGATTTGGACGACAATTCTTGAAATTTCCGTAGTGATGGCGCAGTTTCCCTCTGTGCGTATCGCGGAGCTTTCCTATCAGTACCGCACGCTGGGCTTAGGTTATGCCAATTTGGGAACCCTTCTTATGATTATGGGGCTTGCCTACGATTCAGATGAAGGCCGCGCGGTAGCCGCTTCTCTTTCTGCGCTACTTTCAGGCGAAGCGTACGCGCAATCCGCCCGCATGGCAGCCGAGTTTGGTCCCTTCAGGCGTTACGGTGAAAATACTGAAAATATGCTGCGCGTTATTCGCAACCACAGACGGGCGGTGAACAACGCGCCTGATAGTGAATACGAGGGGCTTCACACTGTGCCAAGGGGAATTGAGAGCGCGTATTGTCCCGCCTATCTTTTGGACGCGGCGAAAGCCTCATGGGACAGGGCGCTCGATCTTGGTATGGCGCACGGTTACCGTAACGCGCAGGTTACCGCTATTGCCCCCACAGGTACTATCGGTCTTTTGATGGACTGCGATACCACGGGCATTGAGCCTGATTTCGCCCTTGTCAAATTTAAAAAACTCGCTGGCGGCGGCTATTTTAAAATAATCAATCAATCCGTGCCTCCCGCGCTTGAGGCTCTTGGTTATTCGCCGCAGGCAATTGAGGAAATTATCGCGTACGCGACGGGCAGAAAAACGCTGAACGGCTCACCTGCGATCAATTTTGACACGCTTAAGGCGAAAAATTTTACACAGGACGCGATTTCCGCCGTAGAGGACGCCGTTAAAACCGCGCTTAATCTGGAAGGCGTTTTTAATCCGTGGATACTGGGAAAATCGTTTGTTGAAAACATTTTAAAAGTGCCGGAATCAACATGGTCGCTTCAGGGTTTCAGCCTGCTTAAACATATTGGTTTTAGTCAGGAAGATATTGATGAGGCTGAACTTTTCGCCTGCGGCACTATGTCTCTTGAAGGCGCGCCCGGTCTTAAAAAAGAACATTACAATGTTTTCGACACCGCGGCTCCTTCAGGGAAAAAAGGCAAACGTTCAATTCCGTGGACCGCCCATATCGGCATGATGGCGGCAGTCCAGCCCTTTATTTCCGGCGCGATTTCCAAAACAATCAACATGCCCAACTCGGCGAATTACGATGATGTAAAGGGCGCGTACATGCTTTCATGGAAGAACGCTCTTAAAGCGGTCGCGCTCTACCGTGACGGCTCCAAACTTTCACAGCCCCTTAACACATTCGCTCCCGGAACCGATCCGTTAGCTGATACAATTCTCAAGGTTGAAAAGGGACTTGATTTTTCTTCTCCCACGCCGGATCGCAGAAAATCAGCCAATTTCCGGGGATTGCGAAAACCTCTTCCAAACCGCAGGATGGGTTACACGCAAAAAGCGAAAATCGGAGGACATTCAATCTTTATCAGAACCGGCGAATATGAGGACGGAAATCTTGGGGAAATTTTCCTTGATATGCACAAGGAAGGCGCGGCTTTCCGAAGCCTCTTAAACGGTTTCGCGATCACTGTTTCTCTTGGACTGCAATACGGCGTGCCGCTTGAAGAATATGTTGACGCTTTTACTTTCAGCCGTTTTGAACCCAATGGGATGGTACAGGGTCACGATTATGTGAAAATGGCAACCAGCGTTATCGACTATGTGTTCCGCGATCTTGCGATCAGTTATCTGAAACGCAGTGATCTTGGTCAGGTGAAACCGGAAGACCTTGTCGCCACCGCGACAAAGAGCGAAGCGGACGCGATGGATTCAAAACCACGCGAAAAGCAAAGCGCCGGTTTCAGTCCTCCTTCGCAGTTACATCCACAGCCCCCATCCTCTGGAAAATATATTACAAAGGGGCAGGGCGGCAGTCATGGAGGAACTGTTAAAGCCTCCGCTTTTTCTTCACCTGCTGCTCTTGCGCCGCAGACGCAGGTTATGGTAATGGATCAACCCTACATTGATGAGTCCTATCCTGAGGAAAGCGAAGTGATAAAGATCGTCCAGGCGCGTATTAAGGGTTATGAAGGCGACCCGTGTTCTTCCTGCGGTTCATTTACGTTGTTGAGAAACGGAACCTGCATGAAGTGCGACACCTGCGGCAGTACAACGGGGTGTTCCTGAAAAGCAATTTGTTTTACGCCTCCTTCATTCCCGGTTTGCAAAATTTAATTGAGGAAGTGATAGGGGAGCGTCTTGCGGATGTACAAATTCACAAGCTCCTTGACGGCGCGGTTTTGTTTGAGACCAAAACAAGTTACGACAAACTCAATTTTTTCTGTTTTAACAATGTCTTTGCCGTTATAAGTATCATGGAACACGCGGAAGATTCGCACGCACTTGAAAAGCATGTGCTTTTCAAGCACAAGCTTTTCAAGCACATGCTTTTCAAGCACGTAACGGCGGCTATTGGCGGGAGAGGTAATGCGTCGTTATGTAAAACTGCGGATACGGAAGATGTAATTGCGAATAACAGCAAAAATTTCCATACTTTCAGAATTGTTTTCTCCCATGAAAATAAGCCGGCGGCTATTGACGAAAAGCTAAGGATAGAAACTGAAAAGTACATTTCCCGCATCTCCGGCCTTAAGGTAAACCGCAGCCTGCCCGATACCGAGTTCTGGTTTTTGTTCCGCAGGGAAAAAGGCTCATCTCAGAAGAATTTTTCAATTTTCATGAAACGCCTTACCATGCGCCCTTCCTGGGAAAAAACCCTTCACAAGGGAGAGCTTCCCCCGCCGTTGGCATGGACACTGTGCCGCCTTGCCCGCCTTTCATATACAGACTCAGTCCTTGACCCGTTTTGCGGTTACGGGTCAATTCCAGATGCGGCTCTGAAACATTTTCACATAACAAATTTTACAGCCTGCGACAACAGCAGGGAAGCGGTTTTGTATACAGCGGACAGGTTCAAGAAACGCAAAAACAGCGGCTTTGTTATTCATCAGGCTGATTTCAACTTGCTCCCTTCCCTTGTCGCGGAAAAAAGCATTGACGCGATCATTACAGATCCGCCGTGGGGGCAGTTCATGGAAATTAACGATGGCGCTTTCCATGAAAAAATGTTCGCTGTCTTTGAAAAATTACTGAAAGACGGCGGAAGAGCCGTTGTGTTATACGCAAACGACGGCGCTCTTGTAAAGGCGCTTCCCAAAAGTTTCAATCTGCAAGGCACTGTCCCCATCCTCCTCTCAGGCAAGAAAGCGGCGATTTTTCAGTTTAATTTGAGAGGGAACTCTCACGGAGGTACAGAGACACAGAGCGATTATTCGTAATATTTAGTACTTGTTAGTTTGGTAATAACGATGTATGATATAGTAACGAGGAGTAAAGTTATGAAATTGATTTTTTTGGGTCCTCCGGGAGCGGGTAAGGGTACTTTAGCCCTGAAAGCTGTGGATATTCTTAAAGTTCCGCAAATAAGTACAGGCTCAATTTTTCGCGCGGCGGTAGCGGCGCAAAGCCCGCTTGGATTGAAGGTAAAGGCTATAATGGACGCGGGAAAACTGGTGGACGATGAAACTACGATCGCGCTTGTTAAAGAGCGTCTCGCGATGGACGATGTTAAAAAAGGCTATATTTTGGACGGCTTCCCCAGGACTATTCCGCAAGCCGAGGCGTTGGCGACATTTTCACAGGTAGACAAGGTTGTAAACTTTGACATTCCCGATTCGGGCGTAATAGAGCGTTTGAGCGGGCGGAGAGTCTGCCGCAAATGCGCGTACAATTTTCACGTAATTTTTAACAAACCGACCAAGGAAGGAATCTGCGATTACTGCGGAGGCGAAATCTACATTCGCGACGATGACAAACCGGAAGCCATACAAAAGCGGCTTGAAGTTTACAGAGAGCAGACCGCTCCCCTGATTGACTTTTACCGGCGGAAGGGATTGCTCATTGATATAGACGCAAGACCGTTAGTTGACGAGGTAATTATAAGTTTTAAAAACGCGTTGGGTTTATGAGGCGCGGACTAAACGGGCTTTAAGGGCTAGAGAATTCTTTAAGATACAATGATATTTTTTTCCAAACTGGTTACGGCATTTGCGCTTCCTCCAGGATTTTTCATTGTGTGCCTGATTCTGCTCATCTTTTTTGTGCCGCGAAAGTTCAAGTATTTTCTTGGATTGATAACATTGTTTTTGTACTTGTTGTCTATCCAGCCTGTTTCTGATCTTTTGCTAAAACCTCTGGAAGACGCGTACCCTCCGTTATCTGATGAGGTAGATGTTGATTGGCCGCAGGCGATTGTAGTATTGGGCGGCGGAACTGTTCAGGGCTCTCCTGAAGCCGGCGCGGGGCATGATATTCTTACCGCCGACGCGATGAAAAGAGCTGTCTACGCTTTTACGCTTCGCGATATTTTTCCCGTTCCGTTTATTTTTTCGGGAGGAAGGGTTTTCGAGTACGATCAGGAGTCTGAGGCGGATGCCGCCGGCAGATTATTTGAGTCGTTGGGTCTGCCGCAAGAGCGGTTTATCGGCGAACCGAATAGCCGCAACACATGGGAGAACGCGAAGGAAACGGCGAAACTGTTTTCTGAAGGAAAACTTAAGATAGAACGCGCAATCCTTGTTACCTCGGCATATCATATCAAGCGCGGTGTTTACTGTTTTGAGAACAACGGAATATCCGTTATTCCCGCGCCAACCGATTACAAATGCCAGCGCGGTCGCAAATACGATCTTTTAAGTTTTCTGCCGTCAAACGATTCTTTAAACAACTCATCCCTGGCGCTGCACGAGTATATCGGGCTTTTATACTACCATCTCGTGTACAGATAGCCGCTAATCTGTAATTCTTTTTGAATAATTATGCACATAACGGCAGTTCTGTATCGTTAAACGAAATGTGCCTGTCCTTTACTTCCTCATTGACAAACCGCGCATATACATTATGTGCAATGCGGTATATATAGCCGTCAATGTTGTATACATTATCAGCTTTTAAAAGAGATATGTATACGTCCAAAGTTATTCTCGAAGCGAGTTCTTCCGCTTTGTCCACATCCGTTGTTTTGGAGATAGCGAAACCGAATATTTTTTCTATATATCCGGTAATGATGTTATCAGCCTGTTTTTTATCCACTTGTTTTACTCTTTATACCTGTCATTAAACTCATCATTACACAAATATAATATCTCCAAAAGTTCATCGTTCTGGTTTTCAACTAAAACACCTTTTCTGGGCGACAGATAGTAATACTCTTTGGCGCATATAGTAAACTTTTCACCGTCAATTGTCATTGTCCCTTTCCCACCCAGTACAAAAAGACCAAATTCATATGGCGGCTGATACATTGTCTCATTTTTTTGTATTGAGAAATATCCATGATAAACATTTTTTCCCATATGAAAATGTAAAGCAATCGCGTGTACATTGTTATGCCGTACACTGTTTTTATGATCCACAATTATTTTTGTGGGATAGTCTTTTGAGAAAAAATCATGAAATTGATTAAATCTGCATAAAAATTTGTAGTATTCACTTGATGTTTGATAGCTTGCCGCTCCTTTTTCTTTAGTTTTATTCTTAAAATCAATAAGCGCCCACACCTCATCAATTCCTTTTGGTTCTTGCAAGATTGCCGTATGTGTATTGAGTTCATTATTGTACAATTTTAAAAGCGTTTCTTTTGACAAAACAAATGTTTCTTCCGGTTCAGTTTTCACTTCATTGTATACAGACACTTTCCCGTCTTTGACATCAATTTGCCAGATGCCGTTTTCTTCATCGTTAATTTCAAGCTGCACTTTTATGTAATAATCCTTATCGATCTTCCTCTCGAAAGTTTTTGCGAATTCGTTAAAAATGGCTTTTGTATCCATTTTGGTACTCCTTTCTTAAAATTACCTTATACAAGGCTCTTATATATATAGTGAGGATTTTCAGAAAAAGGTTGGCAAAAATTTACTTAATTACGACAGCATTTTCACTTAAAGCCGGAGGCTAATTCACCCGTTCAAAAAGATGAGTTCTTCCCGTATTTTTTGCGTCAGAATAGAGGCGGCCTTGTCCATGTTTACCATGCGGCTTTCCTTTTCGCTTCGGCGTTTTAACTCTACCTGTGGAACGCTCTGAGAAAGGCCCTTGTCGCCGATTACCACGCGCCAGGGGATGCCTGTAAGATCGGCGTCGTTGAACTTTACTCCGGGGCGTTCGTTACGGTCGTCCAGCAGGATTTCGATACCGTTATGTGTCAATTCTGCGGCGAGTTTATCCGCACTTTCTTTCACCACGCCGTCGTACTTGATTGGGACGATGATGACATGATACGGCGCGACAGAGACGGGCCAGATGATGCCCGCTTCATCGTGGTGTTCCTCGATTACCGAGGCAAGGGTGCGATCAACGCCAATGCCGTAACAGCCCATTGTCGGTATTTTGGTTTTGCCGTTTTCGTCGAGATAGGTGACATTCATGGAGCGGGTGTACTTGTAACCGAGTTTGAAAATGTGTCCAAGCTCGTTTCCCATTTTTGTATACAATTCGCCTCCGCAGTGAGGACAGCGATCTCCGGCTTTTACCGTGCGGACATCTTCAACCATCCACCCTTCAAAGTCTCTACCGTAGGCTGCGTGTTTATAGTGCAGGTCTTTTTCCAGCGCGCCGGTTACCGCGTCGTTCATTGCCGTAACGGTGTGGTCTATTACGAGAGGAAGTTCCGTCAATCCAATGGGTCCGGCAAAACCCACGGGCGCTCCTGTTATGCGCACTACATCCGTATCTGCGGCAAGTCCCACTTCGGCAGCTTTAAGAACGGAGGCAAGTTTTATCTCGTTCACGTCAAGATCGCCGCGGATTGCCACCGCAAATAAGGCTTCGGGGTATACTTCCGGCGCGTCAGGCGCGGGCTTTCTTCTCTCCAGTTTGGCGCAGCCCGGGGCTGAGGAAAGGTCAAGCTCAACGTTTACCGCGCGGTAGATCAGCGTCTTAATAAAAATTTGCGGCTCTGTTTTTAAGAAGGCGCAAAGTTCGTCAATTGTTTTAACATTGGGAGTATCTATTTTTTCAAAGGCGGGAGTTTTTGCGGCGGCGGCTTTCGCCTCTTCAATCGAAGACGGCGCGGTATAATCAGGCGTGCAGGACGCTTTTTCAACATTGGCGGCGTAATCGCAAGCCTTGCAGAGTATCAGCGTATTGTCGCCGATTTCACTTTCCACCATAAATTCTTCCGATCCGCTTCCGCCCATTGGGCCCGAATCGGCTTTTACGGGAATCACTGAAAGCCCGCAGCGTTTAAAAATCCTGCGGTAAGCGCCCCCCATCGCCTGATAGATCTCATCAAGACTTTTATCATCGGTGTGCCATGAGTAAGCGTCCTTCATCACAAATTCACGTCCGCGCATTACGCCGTAACGCGGGCGGATTTCATCGCGGAACTTTGTGTTGATCTGGTACAGGGTAAGCGGAAGCTGGCGGTAACTGGAAAGCTCGTCCCGCACGGTGGAGGTAAAGGCTTCCTCAGCGGTGGGGGAGACGACAAAGTCATTATCCAGCCGGTTCTTCACGCGCAGCATAGATTCGCCCATTGAGTCCCAGCGTCCCGATTCCTTCCATAATTCGCCTGGAACAACTACGGTCGGTTTTATTTCAAGAGCGCCGATTGAGTCCATTTCTTCACGGATGATCTGTTCTACTTTGCGAAAAGAGCGCAGTCCCAACGGGAGGTATATGAAAAGCCCGTTTGCCAATTTGCGCAGGAGCCCCGCGCGAAACATAAGACGGTGACTCGCGATTACCGCGTCCGCGGGAACCTCCCTGAGAGTGGGAATAAAAGAACTGGAATAGTTCATAATGATGGTAACCTCAGTTTTGTGCCGCTGAACAGCCGCACTTTAATATTGAACATTAAACAAAGTTTAATGAAAGTTTATCAACTTTTTGATCTTTTGGAAACCACAGGAAAAACCCGAAAAAGGGCTTGACTAATTTTTTTTTTTTTGATAGCTTGATAAAGCACTGGGGGCGTAGTGAAGCTGGTTTATCACGCTGGCCTGTCAAGCCGGAGATCGCGGGTTCAAGCCCCGTCGCTCCCGTAGTACACTGAAAGCCCGTCTG
>JGI24698J34947_10000429_pt1 | contig 19281 bp, 15 predicted proteins | sample TergutMp193P3_FD_34947 | JGI IMG/M metagenome (IMG submission 34947) | reverse complement strand
GCGGAACAAGCGTCATATCTCCCCGGTAATAGGTGTTCCCGAAATTCACATCTTTAAGCCGCATATAGATCGTCTCGGCAGAGGGTATTTTTGAAGCAGGAGCGGGATCCGGGATGGGGTTGTTCTTTTTGGCTTCTATCCGGGTAACGTCTTCAAACAGAGGGATATATTCATTGCGGGTAAACGAGCGGTAAAGCCGCCCTTTAAGCCCGCTGATTTTTCCAAGCGCGTTATAAACGTCCAGCAGGGAGTATTCATCCGCTTTGCCGGGGACAACGAGAATCGACTCAACCAAAAAGCCGGGTTGTTTTAAGAGGATCGTTTCGATAATTTGGGGATCAATGGCGCTCTGACCGGAACCGGCAAGGGCGGAACGCTGTATTTCTTTGGTGGATTGAAAAAAACCATCCCTTGAAAATGCCGCTTCACGAACGGCGGGAGAAATCCCCGGAAAAATTTGATTAAAAGAACGCTGTGTCGGCGCAGGTTCCGCCGCAAGCGGGAACAGAGTCAAAAAAAGAACCGAAAAGAAAAAAAGAATACGCATCTTCAATACGCGCCCCTGCCGCGCACAACCGCACCGAAGGTCATAAATATCACCCAAAGGTCAAGCCAGCCTGACCAGCTTTGCAGGTAATAGGTGTCATAGGCAACCCGCGCGTCATAATCGGTCTCCGATCTTCCCGATACCTGCCATAGACCGGTTAATCCCGGCCTTACGGAAAAGACGCGGTTATAATCCTCGCCGTATTTTTTTACTTCCTCATCAACAATGGGACGGGGACCTACCAGTGACATCTCTCCCTTCAGTATATTAATAAACTGGGGGAACTCGTCAATGCTGGTTCGCCGCAAAAATCTGCCGATTCCGGTAGTTCTGGGATCATGGACGAGTTTGTGATTTTTGTCCCATTCTTTTTTTATTTCAGGATTCGATTCCAGAAGTTTTTTAAGCCGCTCCTGCGCGTCAATAACCATGGAGCGAAATTTATAGGCATAAAAATATTTCCCGTTCATTCCCAGCCGTTTGTGCTTATACAAAACCGGGCCGGGCGAAGTTATTCTGATCAAGAGCGCTATAAAGAGGAGGAAGGGCAGCAGGAGAATTCCCCCTATACTGACAATAACAATATCCATGAAACGCTTGATTTTTAAGTTCCAGCCCATCTTCAGTTTATTGGTAGCTACCCAACCCAACACGCCGCCAAAATCACGGATAGACATCCAGATATTGACAACGCTGGAAGAATCGGGAATAAAGGCGCTGTACCTGAAAGCCGAAACCGAAGTATTCATAATATGTTTTACTTTTTGATTATCAAGTTCGGATATGGTCATCATTGCCATTTTTATCCGGTAACGACTGACAATTTCAGGCCCTATGGAAATATCGTGAATGACCGGAACGCCGCGGTACTCGTCAATGCCGTCGGGATTATCATCCAGAATCAGTACCGGCACATATCCCGCTCTGATACTGCCCAGCAAACAATCAACGACCAGCTTTCCGGTATTGCCCGATCCATAAATAACCGCGGGGATGCCGCCAAGCCGGGTTTTATACAGCAGCCAGTGGGTCATGCTCCTTATGGTGAGCAAAATTATCGTGGAAAAAATACAGCTGATAATAAGGGCAACCGTTATGGAATCCCAGTTTTTGTGCTCAATATACCGGGACAAAATAATACCGCCATAGGCTATAAAAGAACCGATGCTGAAACGCCGCAGCTCTTCGGAAGGGGCGAGAGATACGCCCGGATAAAGATTTAAGATTTGAAAAATGATGCTAAAGGCCGGCAGATAGGGCCAGTAGGTTATAAAGGACTTGGTGTTGATAATTCCCTTTTCACCCATGATTCCCCAGCCGTATATTTTTACCCAAAAGAAACCCCAGCCGATAGCCAACATGATCCCCAGTATATCCGAGAGAACAAAAGCGGTCGTCGTAAGAGCGGAACTCGTACGGCGAAAACGCGTGCGATACCAAATATCAAATTCGGAAAGAGTCATGCTCATAGAATATTACATCCGTCTTTTTTCTTCAAGAATGTCATGCATACGGTTAATAAAGGCAGCCTTGGAAAATGGTTGCACATGATCCTTAAACACCTCGCGGTCGGTAAATGTTACTTTGCCCCGCTCAAAGTTATCCATCGCCGCTATAAGGGCCCCCGGCGTCTGTTCGTCAAAAAAAAGGCCGGTGACGCCTTCCTTTACCGTATCCAGCGCGCCGCCTTCACGGTAAGCGATTACCGGACAACCTGCAGCCTGGGCTTCTACGGGAATAATACCAAAATCCTCAATACCGGGAAAGAGCAGCGCCCGCGCTCCGGCAAACAGGGCTGCTGCTTCCTCGTCGGAAATCCTGCCCAAAAAGGTAATAAGGCCGTTTTTCCGGTATTTTCCTGCATCTTTCTTTTTTATCCCCGCCCCGGCCACAACCAGTTTTCTCCCCGATTGGGCGCAGGCTTCAATGGCAATATCCGCCCGCTTATAACTGGTAACCTGCCCGAAGAACAGGTAGTAATCGGCAGGCTTTCTTTCAACAGACAGAAACATTTCGATATTTACCGGAGGATGAACCACCATCGCTTCCCGGTTGTAATATCGCCTAATGCGTTTCGCCACATAACCTGAATTGGCTATGAAGCAATCCACCATGTTGGCGGAAACCACATCCCACAACCGCAGGCCAGGAATCAGTCGCTTCATAAACAGGCGGACAAAAGGATTGGACTTGCGAAAATATTCGTGATACATATCCCAGAGGTAGCGCATGGGGCTGTGGCAGTAGCAGATATGGTACGCATTGGGATGGGGAACCACGCCCTTTGCCGGTCCTGCCTCGCTGGAAATAACCAGATCGTAATCCTGCAAATTAAAATCCATAAGCGCGTTGGGCATCAGCGGCATATAAAGTTGATAGAGTTTTTTTGCGAATGGAAGGCTGTTTATCCGGGAAGTAAAAACGCGCCTGTCTCTTATGAGCGCGGAAACCGCTTTGGGGTCGTAGACATGGGTAAAAATATCCGCCTGGGGAAACATTTCAAGCAGAGCTTCGATTACTTTTTCCCCGCCGCGCATATTGACGAGCCAGTAGTGGATTATAGCGACTTTCATCATTACCTTAATTATAGTGTTTTATTCCGCCGTCTTTTTTTCGGCTTGTTCTTGTGATAAAAAACTTTGCAGCTTTTTTTCCGGTAAAACAAAAGTTGTTAATAACATTAAAAAGCCACGGTATTTTTTTCCGCATCAAAAAAATAAACTCAAAAAAACTGCTGTTGATTACGGAGATCATGTCATCCCCGGCGATAATCCGCGATTCCGGCGCAAACGCCGCCCTGGGATTTTTCAGCAATTCCAAAACTTCATCGGGGAGCAAACCGGTCTCTTTTATCTGTTTGAACATTGCCTGCGAAGCGAGGATATAGGGCGATGTGTGTAAAATCAAATCCGAGGCAAAATAATGAATGATTTTTGAATCTGCCAGATAGGGCAGGCCGTTAAACGCTATTTGGCAATTCCATGTCCCGTCCAGTTCGGTAAAAAAAGACGGATTTTCATAAATAGCCATATTAAAAGCCGGCTGATCCCTGACAATATTTTTACTATTACTGAAAAGCCAGCGTTCATGCCAAAAGTCAAAGATTTTATGCGTTGCGGGAGTATTGGCGCAAAAAATAACCCCGCTGTTAAAATGCCTGTCGGAAAGATGCGAAGTAAACCCCAGTTGTTTCTCTGTTTCAATGATACTGTTTTTTTTGCCGTGCTTTTCAATCAGGGAATGTTTATCAAGACAGGCGCCGAATTGTATGCCGGCCTCCGCAATGGCAGAGAGATCATCGGTTATTATCGTGTCACAGTCTATAAAAAGAAAATCGCCGCTTACCAGACGGCGCATGGAAGTTTTTACCCATCGGGAAATTTCAATCTGCGACATAGCGGCAGGAGCCTCAGCAGTGATAATTTTAGTAACAAGTTTTTCATATTCAGAACGCTTTCCGGTAAGGGTCTCCTTTGTCTTTGAGTCGCACAGGAGCACTATCTCCGCGGTGGGCATTAAAAGTTTTAAGGATGTAACCGACAGGAGAAATTGTTCATAATAAATGTCTTTATCGCCGCTCGTCAGCGTATACAGGTATTGCATTAGTTTTTTCCCAGATAAGACGCAGGATTTATCTCAAAATGTTTTTGCAAACATTCTATATAATTATCATTCATATTTTTATGGAAGTTATCTTTTTGCAATGAAAATTTTTGCGCTTTCTTTATGGTTAACGGATGAATCCTGCGGCCTTTTACCCAAACTACCGGAATTTTGTTTTTAAGCTCCATAAATTTTAACCAAACATCGTCAGCATCAAGGCACAGTTTTTTGATATTCTCCGCGTCAAATGTTTCAGGGGGCAGTATTCCCGGAGAATATAAAACGCCGCCAACGCCGGTAGTAAATAAAGCAAAAGAAGGTACTGTTTCTTTTTTATATTCATAGAGCCACTTGTTATAAGGCAGTAAATGGTTGTTTTCATCCTTGACCATTTTATGAACACGTCTTGCGGATACGGCGGCAGGGTATTGTATATATGAAGCGTAAAGATCAGAAATCAGATTCTTGTCATATATAACATCATCATCAACAGTGATAACTATTGAATTCGGATAATTTTGCATGGCGTAAAAATATTTTTTGTGGGGCTTCAGGTTATCATCGGCAAAAAAAAACTGTATGCCGTATTTTTTTAATTCCTGAACGCTCGAAGGTAATTCCGTTTCATCCTTTGCTTCTTCTTTCGCAAGACAGAGGAGGATAATATCGGGCTTCATGTTCTGATTCAAAAGACTCTTGAGAGTATAATGCAGGGTAGAAAAACGGGCGGGAAAGCTGGTGAGAGAGACAACAATATGATGATTTCGGTTAATGTCATTTAACGGGCTGTATGTTTTTTTGGCGGAGTAGTACCATTGAACAGGAATGGATTGTAACGGGTTAATGAAGTTTATGTTAATGTAATTATAAAGGGACATTATTTCTTTCTCAGAAATAGTTTTTTTCGTAATGGCGTAAAAATATACTTTTTTATTCTTGAAAGGAAAAATTCCAGAACAACGCCGGGTTTTGAATGGTATATTCTCTTTGCCGCTCCGCAAATGGCGGAATCGTAGTAATCGTATAATTTTCTGTCTACCAGCATTATTCTGGTGTTCGGCGCAAATTGAGCCTTTGGATTTTTAAGCATATCTTTGGTTTTTTGATCAACAGCGCCTGTTTCCCTGATTGCATTAAAATACCGGTTATTCGCCAATAAGAAAAATTTTTCATGAACATGAGTTGTAAAATAATGGATTATTCTGGCGTCATTAAGGTATCTTATTGACCCATCGTGCATTAATTGGCAGTTCCATATTCCGTCAACTTCCTTTATGACATTGCCCAGATTGTAATTTGCCTGGTTAAGCGAAGGCTGATCCGTTAAAAACCCCAGTTCAAAGCAGTGAAGCCAAAGCCGGTGCCATTCATTGAAATAATCATGGCCGGTTTTACAGTCCCTGCAAAAGAATACCCCGCCATTAAAGTAAATATGAAAATCAAAAGCTGAGCCAAAATTGCGTTCCTTAAACATGGCCTTAACTTCGCGAAAACGAAAAGGCTTGTATATTTCATATTCCGATAAATAAACATGTTCATCCAGAACAGCGCCAATGTCAAATTCTACGTTTTCTATCGCGGAAAGATCGCCTGAAATAACCGTATCGCCGTCAATATATAAAAAATCACCTTCAATATTTTGGCGCATCGTCGTTTTAAGCCAGCGTGATCTTGCATTCTTATTGAAGCGTTTATCAATTTTTATGGATTTAAATTCGTTAATATATTTTATAATTTCCGCACGCTTGCCGATAAGGTTTGCTTCTGTTATGTCGTCAACCAAAAGGGTAACAAAAGCATCAGGGGCGTAAAGACGGAGAGACGTTATTGAGAGCAGAGACTGTTCCAGATAAAAGTCAGTATCGTCACTGGTCAGGACATATACATATTTCATGATGTTTTCCCGCTTTTTACGTCCATTCTGAAATTTCTTTTTTTGAAATATGCCATGGAATATTATTATCGCAAGCGTCTATATTACAATAACGGCAGAACGGTATCGGTTTTCTTAAATATCTCAACAATGTTTTAAAATTCTTTATTTTATATATGTCAATATAATCATCCGGTAAAACCTCAAAATCATAAGAGAAGTACTTATTAAAATACTTTATATATGCAGGAATTGGACACATATAAAATTTACCTTCATAAAGATGGTGGCATAGTTGTTTTCCGCATTTCTTGAAACTCTCATTTTTATTTTGTTTCCCCGAAATATCATATACGTCCTTCCTGAAGATCATCCTATAATCACCATCAACGTGAGCCCCATATTGCAATGCCAATTCACAAATCTTTTTTACGTTTAGATTTAAAGGATAATGGGTAATAGAAATAATCACATTATTTTTTTTGCAGGAATTCCAGAATTCCGGTCCCATTTGATCAAGCAAAATGCCGTTTGTAATTATCTTAATTACGCTTTTTTCAAAATATTTATGGGTAATTTCGATGATTTCAACGATGTCTTTATGCAATAAAGGTTCGCCTCCTATCAAATGGACTTTATGGACATATTTTTTCGCCAATTTGGAAAATCTTTCACAGTCATTTGTATAACTTGCTACATCAAGAAAATGTTTGTCGGCAATGGGTGAAAAATGACTGCAGCCAACGCAATTTAAGTTGCAATGATCCGTAAGCTGAACCTCGAAAAAGAAACTTTTCTTTATTATTCTTGTATAATATTTGTGTATTTTGACATCCAAACCTTTAATAAACGATTTTAAGTCCATGATTACCTTCCTCCTGTATTATATCTTTGTTTAATGTTTCTGTATATAAGCGGTATATATTTATCCATGATAGGGTCATTTTTTATGTCATTTTTATCATAATCAAAAAAAAGTTGTATGGGTCTAATTCTTGCTTTCTCTGATTTCTGCGTTGCTCTGCCTCTGCTTCTTTTTGATAAAAATTCTTCATAGGATTTTCCATAATAATGATTTATTCTAATTTTATCAAGAATGCTTCTCTCTCTGTTCAAATAATATACTTTCAATTTTTCCTTGTTGGGATTTACACTATACTTACCAATCGCGTATTTGGCATTATGAATATGCATTGCTACAGTAAAACGAGGATTTAAAACTGTTTTTACATATAGATTTTTGTCAAATTCAGATAACGAATGATCTTTAAACCGTTCTATAACTAATCCGTTTTCCTTTGTTTTTTTGCTGCTGCTGCCATATACTAACCAGTTTATTTCTATTCCGCCGCAGCCTTCAAATTCTTTTAGGAATTCAGGTATCGTCTGTGTCGAAACAGGCACGATAAATTCATCACAATCAACTGCGGCAAGCCAGTATGTCTCTCTTCTCGCTTTTTTTAATACGTCTTTGTACGCAGCTAACTGCTTTGCGATACCGGGAAAATATTGGTATTCAACAATCCCGCTTTCTATATAAGGTTTCAATATTTCCTTAATATTATCTTCCGACTCATTATCATATATATAAAATTTGGAAACGCCGACTAATAAGTGATACTCAAGCCATTCAGCAATGTATTGACCTTCATTTTTTATTATTACAACAACCGATAAATAATGCGGAAACGATGATTTTTTAATATTGTATCTGATATATAAATATATACTGATAATTATTTTCTTGATAAAGGATAAAATAAATCTTATATATTTAAACATATTATTTTTTCAACAGACGGTGTTCTTCCAGAAATAAACGAAATTTGTAAACGCAATATTTACAAAAGCCAAATGGATATATTTTTTTATTTTTTGCATTCTTAAATATATTTTTTTTATGATTTATTTTTGCATAGTAAATATATGAAACCGTGTTATTTAATTGAAGTTTCAGTCTGTACGGAGGAATAGATTTTTCATTATGCAACAACTCGGCGCCAAGCGGGTATTTCATCTTATAGTTCTGCGATGATAACCCACCCTCCAAATATTGTTTTTCCTGAAATACCTGATTTACATAAATTGTTTTATGGGTTAACGCAATACGGGCAAGAATAATACTTGGCGCAATATTCTTTTCATTTTCAATAATCGGAAAGGGATATTGTTTAAGGATATTGGTAATGAAAAATTCACATCTATCTCCGCCAATACCCCTGTTTTGAACGTACCTTATATAATCGGAAATAATATAATCATGAGGAAATTCGCCTCCGCTGATTTCTCCGGTATTATACCGGCATAAACCGGTTAAACAGACGCAACCTTGGTCAAATCTACCGGTTTTTATATCAAAGTAACTCCAAACTGTTTTTAATACATCGGGATAGAGTATATCTTCGTCGTCCAATGAAAACAATGTTATATAGCTGTTTGCCATTTGTAAACCGACATTCATGGCTGTAGGTTTTCCGGCATTCTCCTGATAGGTATACTTTATTTCAAATTTTTTTTCAAAGCCCGATACTACTTCTCTGGTATTATCCGATGATCCGTCATCAACAATAATCCATTCAAAATCAATATCACCCTGCTGACAAAGGCAGTCGTATATCCTGGGCAGATATTTGGCGCGATTATAGGTAGGCGTAAGTATTGAAAATTGATGCATTACTGATCACCTAAAATGAAATCGACAATTTTTTCCAAATCCTGTTTTTGTCTTTCACTGACGATTTTGTAGCGTTCAATGGCGCGGGCGGAGTATTCGCCGTGAATATCATTATCCAAAAGTTGAATTATCCGGTTTTTTATTTCACTCACATTATAAGGGTCAAAATAAATAGCGGCATTTTGACAAACTTCCGGTATTGAACTTGTTCCGCTTGCGGCGACGGGAACGCCATAACGCATACTCTCTATGGGAGGGTAGCCAAATCCTTCGTTGAGAGAAGGGTAAATAAAAGCATAGGCGTTTTTATGGAGTGACAATAATTCTGTACGATCAATGTAACCCAGAAAGATAAATTTATCCCTGTTTTTTAATTTTCTGGTGAAAATTCTTTTATCAGTTACACCGGTCAATACTGCCTTAAAATCCAAATCTTTTCTTTGACTGAATAATTCGTCAAAAGCCCAAACAGCCCGCAAATTGTTTTTTTCCCACCTGGCGGAACTGGTTAAAAGAAAGTATTTTTTTCGCTCAATTGTTTGAGGTAAACTATCAGCTTCAGTTTCATCCATATAAGGCGGATAAAATACGGGAATATTTTTATTTGCCAGATGAGGGAAAAAATTTATTATACTCGCTTTACTGTGTTCCGAATCAGTCAAAAATTCAAACTTGGCTTTATTGTTTATAACGTTATTTATATACTTTTTCATTAAATATTTTTTCATAATAAATGTGTATATGCTTTTTACTTTTCTTTTTATATTATTTGCATAATAAAAATTGATACAATCGTAGGGCATTTCCAGTTCCCGAACGCCATGCCAGGTTATTATCTGTCTGATATTTCCGGTTTGACTTTCGTAATCGTCTTTGTGAAGGGCTGTATAAAAAGTATTTATCTCCTCTTTCTCAATAATTTCTTTTGGAGAAATTTGGTTTATGTCGTAAATTTTTATATCACTTTCCAGAATTTTAGGATTAATGTAGTGTTTACTGTCGTACATGCCTATAACATTTTTTGTTCTTTTAAGAAGCGCAAAAAAGACCGCTTCTCCATAATATCCGCCGCCATGGAATTTCGCTTTTGAGGATGGTTGGGTTGCGGTTAAATCAAATAAAAGAAACATTATTATGGGTTGGTATCTACTAACTTGTCATATAAATTATACTTGTCAAAAACCGCTTTTAGCTGAACATCGTTCATCTTTTTACCGTTATTAATCCGGGACAGTGAAATATATTGAGCGCTATTATTGCTTAAACTGTCATGGGTAAATACTCTCTGAGCCATAACGCCATTTAATAAAGCCATTGCCTTAAACCATACATCATCCTGATATTTGCAAATATCGGTAAACACTTTCTCATTAAAAATTTCCTGGTTAAAGCAATGAGGAGGGTATAGTACGCCTTCTACGCCTAGTGGAAAATTAAGCGGAGAAATACCAGGATGCGGATAATTATTACTCCATTTTGAATATTTTTCCAGTTTTCTTTTATGAAGGAGTTTTATCCTGCGCATTCTTGTACAGTAGATAAAATCAGGATTCTTTCTGTACGCGTTTACAAGGTTTTCTACGAGCTCAAAGTGATACAAATTATCATCGTCAATGGTTATTATTACGGCGGAAGGGAACTCTTTTAACGATGGTATTAATTTTAAGAACGATTTTATGTCATTGTAATACCTTATTTCAAGTCCTCGTTTTTGTTGATTACGCAAGACCTGCGGTATATTCTCGTTTTTCATTTCGTCCGCCAGCCATAGAACGATCCTGTTTGGTTTCATTGATTGCTGCATTATCGATTCTATTGCAAGATATGCTTCGTATAGGCGTCTGTCGTATGTAGTCAATGAGACAATGATCTCGTTATCGCAGTATTTTTCATCTGAAATGCCCGGGGTGTTGCTGTTTAAGGCGCAATTGGTGAGATATTCGGCTTTGCAAATATATGCAAATTTATTTTCAAGATGCTCCGCAAAAATAGAATTAACATCTCTAACTTTTTTCTGAAGCCATTGTTTTAGCTTTGTTTTGATACTTCTCATGTTTCCCTCACAATTAGAATGAATATTTAATGGAAGCGGTTAGGTTGACATTATACCTGTTAGGCGTTTTTGTTTTATCATTTAACGGGTTATGTTCATTTCGAAAAACAAAAGAACCAAAAACCGACATGTTAGGCGTAATATAATATAGACCTGAAATTCCAAAATCAAGAAACGCTCTGATATTATGTTCAGCGTTATAAGAATCGGTAATTCTTTTGCTGTCTATAAACCAAGTATAATCCAAATCGGGATTCCTGCGTTGAATAAAAATATTTCCGTATCCTTTGGGAAAATATAACTTAAATCCCAAATATTGGCTATTGCCGCCCGTTCCGATTCCCGCCCCCAGCCATTGTCCCCGGTTTGTATGTCCCTGGGTAATTATATGATGGGCATAAAAAGTTGAATACCAGGAAATAAGCCGGTCATAATCCTGTGAACATTCCAGTTTGGTAACCTCAAGCAGTATTTCCCCTTTCAGGATACTTGAGAAAGGCAATGTTTTCTTTACGCCAACAGTAAAACCCTCAGTATGAAAAGGATAGCGAATAACATAATTAACGTTAGGACTATAATCATTACGCGCCCATTCAAAGTAAATATTAATTTCGGCCAAAGGTAAAATATAGTCAATAATTATGGATGCGCGCTGGTCTTCTTCATCTTTTCCAAACCCCTGCGAAATGTCCATAAAGGGCCATAACAATGTAAAAACCGAACTGTAATTCATTTTGTCCCATTTGGATAACATTATCCGGTTAAATCCAATGGTAAGTCCTGTTAAAACAGAAGGAAAACCATACGCGATGGAAACTCCGGTTATCAAATTATGATCATTTGAAGTATCATTATCAAAATAATCGGACTCGGAAAGATAGCCCCACCATGCGCGAAACTCAATGTCGCCGATATACCAGCCGAGGCGCGGGATTACCATTTTCTGTCTGCGTAATCCTACGTCAAGTTTGGGATAGGAAGCGGCGTTATTCGAGTGTAGTATCGGGTTAAGCTGCGCCGGTCCCAGCCATATTGCCTGTGTTCCAAAGCCAACAGTCAAAGTTTTCCATGTGTAGCGAATTTCAGAGTCGCCAAAGTCCCAATCAAAAAAGGGTTTATCGCCAAAACGCTGTGGCGCATCGACACCCCATACCCCATAGTAACCGTATTTATTTTCATAAACTGACGGCATTATTTCAAATTCCGCGTTCTGCGAAAACGCGAGGTGCGGCAACAATGTCAATTCAACGCCGTACCCTTCAAAGCGAACACCACCCTTGAAAGATGCGTTAAACCCGCGCCCCTGCCACAGTACGCCGTCGTTTTGCCCGTAGGGGGCGGCGGTGTTACCCGACATGAACAGTTCGGGTCCGTAGATCTTCATGTTGAAATCGCCGAATAAATTTCGCTGTGTTCCCAGGTTTTGTGCCTGCCAGGGATGGGAAGCGTCTTCATCTATAGTCCACACCGAATCAGAGAGGGTGCGGTAGTTGAGGGCAGGGCGTTCTGTTAATCCCTGTAAAGCAAGAAAGTCATAATACTCTTCTTCAACTGACTTGAGGGCTTCCTGGGCGGGGAGTATGGAGGGGAGTAATAGACAGAATAGACCAACAAACAGATTTTTTTTCAACCGATAATCCTGCCATTCTCAATGCGGACTCTTCTGTCGCAGCGTTCAACGGTACTGAGACGGTGGGCGATAACGATCAAAGTTTTATGCGCGCTGACGCTGTAAATTTCGTCCATTATTTTTTGTTCGGTTTCGGTGTCAAGAGCGGATGTGGCTTCGTCAAGCACCAGCACTTCCGGGTCGTCGTACAGGGCGCGGGCGATGCCGATGCGCTGCTGCTGGCCGCCGCTTAACTGGATGCCGCCGTCTCCGACCAGCGTTTCCATGCCTTCTTTTTGCGAGAGAAAATCCCAGATGTTTGCTTTTATCAAAGAGATCTTTATTTTTTCTTCGTTGGGCTCTGAACCGAACGCTACATTTTCCGCGACTGTTCCGTCAAAAAGATAGATGCTTTGCGGGATGTATCCGATTTTTTTCCGCCATGAGCGGATGTTTTCATTGATCAACAAGGTATCATCAATGTAGACTTTTCCTGAAACCGGTTTGTGAATACCGGTGATAATGTCTACAAGGGTAGATTTACCGCTGCCGCTCTCGCCGGTAAACGCGACTTTTTCTCCTTTATTAATTTCCAGTGAAATATCATTGATAACTTCGCCGCCGCTTAAATACTTAAAACTGATATTTTCGAGGCGTATGGATCGGTTAAAATCAAGCGGAGCGTCTCCCTCTTTTTCCACTGATTGATAGGTATTTTCATAAACGTTTTCCAAAGTTTTTTCATGGTAAACAATATAGTTGATATTTATCAGCGTGCGGTGTATTGAAGGGAGTATACGGTACAGGGCAAGCGCATACATCGAAATAATGGGGATAACTTTTGACGCGTCATGATATATCCAGACAATAAAAACTACCACCGCTATAAGAAAAGAAAACCCTATGCTTTCAAGAATACCTTTGGGAATGATGCCAAGGACATGGGTTATTATTTCCGAGCGCGTATTTATTTTTATCGTTTTTTCATAAGCGCTCAGAATATCTTCCTCATTGCCTTTTAACTTTACATATTTTAAATTGTCCAGCGTTTCTTTTAATATGCGGTTCATTTTTCTGGCGGAAGTAAACTTCTTTTTTCCCTGTATTGAACTTACCCTGGTTAATAACGAAAGCAGAAAAATAACCATGAATAACAGTACGGCTGTTACCACCAGTGTCATCTTCCAGTTTATGAAAACTATTACGGCGTAAACCATGAGCATAGTGAAAATTTCAGAAGATAGCTGTAATAAATTAAGAACAACTTTGCTGCTATCGTTCGTTTCTCTGGTAATGGAATGCATCAATTCTGCGGAATTTTTTTGCGCATACACTTTATACGGAACCGATAAATTTAATTTGAATAATTTTATTGAAAAATGTCGATACATACCGATAGCATAGCGGTTGGTAAGATAGGTAAGGGCAACCGAATATACGCCGCGGAATATATAAAAAATGATAATGCCGATACCCATCGTTATTATGAATCTTTCTGCGCTGGCAAATCCAAGAAAGTCAAACGCTTTTTTATACCAGCCGGACTCAAGCAGTGCGGGATCGGAAACTATCGAAATGAACGGCATGATTGCCGAAATGCCGATGGTTTCAACCAGAGAAAAACCAATAGTGATAACAATCATCAGGCCAAGGTAAATTTTATGTTTGCGGGTCATGAGCCGCAATAATTTTGAGATAACAGGCCTTAAAAAGGTAACTTTTTCAAATAGCGTCATTGTTTTTCTCGTATGATAAAAACCAACCGGCAAATAATTTTAACCCTTCGGTAATTGATGTTTTTGGCTCCCATCCCAATTCATTGCGCGTAACATCAATGTCCGCCATGGTTACGGGAACGTCGCCGGGCTGCATTCCCAGATAAACCTTTTCGGTTTTCCGCCCCAGGGCTGTTTCCAGTACCTCGATAAAATCCGTTAATTGTTCGGGATGGTTATTGCCGAGGTTGTAGAGCGCGAACCTGTTGGGCGGAATACGGTTAATTGCCGCGATGATTCCGTCAATAACGTCATCAATATAGGTAAAATCGCGCGACATATTGCCGTTGTTGTAAATTTCAATCGGCTTGTTTTTCATTATTGAAAGCGCGAATTTATAATACGCCATGTCTGGCCTGCCCCACGGACCATACACGGTAAAAAAACGCAAGCCGGTTACGGGAATATGATAAAGATGCGAATAGGTGTATGCCATAAGTTCGTTTGCCTTTTTGGTCGCCGCATAAAGGCTTGCGGGATGGTCTGTTGTATCAGTTACGGCAAACGGAACTTTTTCATTCAATCCGTAAACCGAAGAACTGGAAGCGTAAACAAGGTGTTTGACGGAAAAGCTGCGGCATGCTTCAAGAATATTGATAAAACCGCAAATATTGCTGTCAATATACGCATGGGGGTTTTCAAGGCTGTAGCGTACGCCGGCCTGCGCCGCAAGATTGCACACACAGTCGAATTTTTCTTCGGCAAAAAGAGCGGACAATTTTTCACGATCGGTTAAGTCCAGTTTGATAAAACAATATTTAGGGGGGAATGAGGCGCTTTTTACTTTCTTTCCGTATTCAATCTCTTCCCGCTTTATGCCGGAATGAAGCAGCCGCGCGTATTTCAGATTGACATCGTAATAGTTGTTTATATTGTCTATGCCGGTAACGGAATGTCCCAGGGAAATTAATTTTTCTGCAAGATAAAAGCCGATGAATCCGGCCGCGCCGGTAACGAGGATTTTCATTGTTTATTCACCGCTTCCTGAGCCAATGCCAATATAACGCAGTCCGACAGACGTTATTTCTCCCGGCTTGTAAATGTTTCTCAGGTCAAAGAAGAACGGAAGCGCAAGAAGTTTTTTTACTTTTGCCAGATCGATATTTCTGAACTGATTCCATTCGGTCGCGATTACCAGCGCGTCCGCTCCGCCTATAGCGTCGTATTCATCATTGGCAAAATAAATTTTGTTTTTTATTGAATTAAGCCGCCATTGGGCTTCTTTCATGGCGGCGGGATCATAGAGCCGCAGTTTTGCGCCGCGGCCGGCAAGGTATTCGCAAATTGATATGGACGGAGATTCGCGCATATCATCCGTATTGGGCTTGAAGGCAAGGCCAAGCATGGCAAGCGTTTTCCCTTCAAGACATCCCAGGACGGTTTCGATTTTTTTTGCGGCGCGGAGTTTTTGCTCTTCATTGGTTGCTATGGTTGTTTCTACAATATGTTGAATTTCACCGCTATCCCTGCCGATCTTCGCCAGGGCTTTGGTGTCTTTGGGAAAACAGGAACCGCCGTAACCGGGCCCCGGGTGTAAAAACTTCGAGCCAATTCTTCCGTCTTTGCCCATGGCCTTTGCGACATCGCGCACATCGGCGCCGGTTTTTTCGCAGAGGTTGGCAATCTCGTTAATAAAAGTAACTTTTACTGCCAGAAAAGCGTTGGAGGCGTATTTTATCATCTCCGCCGATTCAAGGTTGGTTTCGATACAGGGAGTTTCGTTCAGATAAAGGGAGCGATACACATCTTTCATAATGCCGCATGCCCGCTCGCTTTCACTGCCGATTACGACCCGGTCAGGATGCGTAAAATCGTATACGGCGGATCCTTCGCGCAAAAATTCAGGGTTGGATACCACATCAAATTCAATGCGTTGTCCCCGTTTGGCAAGTTCTTCGCCGACCCACGCCGCAACTTTACGACCGGTGCCGATGGGAACGGTGCTTTTGTCCACAATGACCGTGTATTTATCGATTAACGTTCCTATCTGCCGCGCCGCCGCTTCTACATGGGACAGGTCGGCGCTGCCGTCTTCTGCCGGCGGAGTGCCAACGGCGATAAAAACCACATCGCTTTCCTTTATTGCGGCGGCCATGTCCGTGGTAAACGAAAGCCGCCCGCAGCGGCTGTTCCGCTCGACTACCGCGTCCAGTCCCGGTTCAAAAATGGGGATAATTCCCCTTTTGAGGGCTTCAATCTTTTCGGCGTTGGTATCTACGCAAATAACATTATTGCCAAAATCCGCAAGGCAGGCGCCGGAGACGGAGCCCACATAACCTGTTCCGATTACTGCTATTTTTGCCATGGCCTCTCCTAATAAAAATGTCCCATAATTAAATATATTTCCCGGTCATCGCTGCTTTCAAAAATATTTTTTGTGGCGGCAGCTTCTCTCAAATTAGCCGCGTAACCCAAACGTATATACAGGTTGCGCATAAAATCGGAAAAGACAATTAATTCTATGCCGCCGGAAGCGGCGATATTTTTGGGGTGGAATGATATTGCCAATTTAGGATCATGGTATAATGCCAGATCAATTACCGGAGCAATTTGGAGCTCAACGTCAAAAAAATTGGTTTTCCATTTGGCAAACCATTTGGATGGCGTGAAGAGCAATACGCGCAGCGGGAAATCCATGTTAAGCGAAAGCATATAATCCGCACGGATTGATTTGTCGCTAATGCCGCGCAGGTTGTCTCCTGCCATCTCATAATAATCGGGATCATGGTAGAACCATTGCCGGTACTGGAGCCGCGACGAAATGCCAAAAAATTTACTGATGATAAAATACCCGGCTGTGTGGAGGGTAAGGGAAGCCGACACCGGTTCATCGCCGTTATTGAGGCGGAAAAAATCGCAGGTGTACCCGTTGCTGACTGAAACGGAAAGGCCGTCGCGGTAGTTTGCGTGCCAGTCTATTTTTTCAAAACCGAGCGAATGACTCAAACCCAGAAAAGGTCCTTTGCGAAAAGGAAGCAGGGGCCAATCGGGAAGCTCGTGGTTAAATGTCGCGGAAATGCCGGGGGTATAGGTTAATTCCCCGTACCGGGATACCATAAGGCCGGTGGGTATTTTCCATGACGTATACATTTTGCTGGTCATATATAACCCATCCTGAAAATTTTTATGGTAAAATTCCTGATACCGGTATGCGTTTTCTTCATTAAAATTAAAATATTCTTCAAAACCGAAAATAAAGGTCGTCGTACGGAACGGCAGCTCCATGGAAAGTCCGGTAATATTCCGGTAGAAAAACGGCTGTTCAACATCGGGCCGGTACCAAAAAAGATTGTCGAACCTGAGATTCCATGTTAAGCCTGCGGCTCTGAACGGCGTATCGGAATATACTTCAAACTGAAAGGAGTTTCTGCCTTTCTCGTCATGACGGTAGCCCAAATCGACTCTCAGGGGATTCATGGTTCCCAGAAAATTGTAATCACGCGCCTTGATGGTCAGCTCAAAACCGGTATGGGTAGTGTATTGAGGTTTGGGTAAAGCGATGAGGTTCCAGGAATCTTCTACGAAGATTTCAAGGGTTACCGGATACGACCCGTCCTCCGCCTGTTCTCCGACCGAATAGGTAATAACGGCGTTATCCTTTAACACACGCTGATTAATCAGGAGCTGGGTTTTATCGCGGATATATTTATCAAGGCTTGCCTGCCCTCTTAATTTTTCGCCGGTTTTAAGTTCACCGTTATACATAAGGGCGGAAGGACGTGTCCGCCCGTCTATGAAGAACTCAAAGTCAACGATGACGTATAACCAATCGTCCATGGACGACGCGGCTTGATCGTCCGTGTCATCCTGGGATTCAGCTTCCGAAAGGAATTCCTGTTCCTGGGCTTCGGTTTCCGGCGTGGATTCCTGTTCGGGGGAATCTTGTGCGGCCAGGGGGAAGACAATCAAAACAAACAGCGCCGGCAGTAAACGTAATGATAATTTCAAATTGATAATTCTCCGTTAATGATGCGGCGTACCGTGTCCATAAGCGAATCTGAATCCACGGTAACAGGCCGGGCGCTGTGTTCATCCGGGACAATAAAGGTCAGTTTTCCGCCGCGTTTCTTTTTGTCGCTGCCCAGCGCCTGTATAAAATTATCGACATTATTTATAAGGGGGTGGGGGGCCCCCCCCTCGTAGTTGTAAGCGGTAAGAATGGATTTTATTTTCTGTGCCCGTGCGTGAGGTGTAATTCCCAGCGCCAGTCCCAGATCGCAGGAGCGCGCGATGCCCCATGCGACTGCTTCACCATGAGAAATAGTTCCCAGCCCGGCAACCGATTCCAGCGCGTGGCCAAAGGTATGCCCCAGGTTAAGGAGCACCCGCCGGTTTCCCGTTTCCAGCGGATCTTCTTCGACAATGCCGCCTTTGTACCGCGCCGCCCGGCTGATGCAGGAGGCAAGATTAGTTAACCACGGAGTACACGGAGTTTCCAATACGAAATCGTATTTTCCTCCGTGAAACTCTGTGGTAAAATCTGAAGAAGAAAGTTTGTCAAGGAAATCATCGCCGTCAAGGATTGCGGTTTTGATCAGTTCCGCTGTGCCGGATCGCCATTCGCCTGGGGGCAGGGTTGTCAGGCTTTCCATCGGCATATACACATGGCGGGCCGGATAAAAAGTACCGATGAGGTTTTTTTTATCAAAAAGATCAAAACCGGTTTTTCCGCCCAGACTGGCGTCCACCATGGCGAGCAGGGTGGTTGATACGAGGGCGAAGGAACAGCCCCGCATATAGATTGAAGCGGCAAAGGCGCACAGATCGCCGACAACCCCGCCGCCCACGCCGATAAAAGTTCCGTCCCTGCCGAGACCGGCGTCGTGGGCGCTGCGGAGAATCGCCTCTACCGCCTGCCAGTTTTTGTGCGTCTCACCGGCTTCCAGCGTGCAGATGGGAATTGCGCCGCTGCCCCGTATCTTTGCGGCCAGATACTCGGTATTGCGGTCGCACACCAGCAGGGGCTTAAAAAAATCCCCGCCAAAATCGCGGGTGATCTCTTCTATGCCGGGGACGTTAGACGTAATGTGGGCGGAGGTTTTGAAGGCTCCGAAGTTAAAATGCTGATGTTCAGTAGTCATATGGGTACCAAAAAAAGACAAACCTCCCCCGCCGAAACGAATTTCGGGCAAAAAAGGCGCTGAGGG
>JGI24698J34947_10000428_pt1 | contig 19294 bp, 20 predicted proteins | sample TergutMp193P3_FD_34947 | JGI IMG/M metagenome (IMG submission 34947) | reverse complement strand
ACGTGTAGTCCCAACTTCCCGGACGGTGAATTATCCGCCCGCCAAACCCGGTTTTGAAACGGTAAAGGCCCGCCATCGGGTGGTTTGGATCGTCGTCAGGAGGGATGCCGAAAAGATCGTAGCAAAGACAGCCGGAGTCTCTCGCGTCCTGCATGGCTCTCCATTGAAGGGCGTACGGCGGCATCAGGTTGCGTTTGGCGTTGGAAGACGCTCCGTAAAGATAGGTTGCGATTTTTCCATGAAAGAGAACCACAATTGCCGCCAGGGTATCGCCTTCATGGTTCGCGGTGTACAGGCGCAATGTTGAGTTTCCTCCGCCTTGATTCCGCTTATCGCATATTTCAAAAAGCGTCCTGTAATAATCAATACTGTGTATGGCTATTCCGTCCCTTGCGGCTGTTTCCCTTAACAGGCTGTAAAATATTTCAATCCCTTGTACACCGACTGAGTCAACCTGCACTCCCTTTTTTCCGGCAAGTGAAATATTGTAACGCCACTTTGGTTTCATCGCCGAAAGTATCTCCTCGCAGGAAGGAGTCAAATCGACAAGCACGGTATCGGGAGGCTGGACCGTAGCGGCTGCGCGTTTAAAACCCACACCTGTCAAAGAAACCGCTTCATCCTGAAGATTTGCCTCTCCTTCTTCAGTATACCAGGGCGGGTCAAAACGGATGAACACCGTGTTACGTGCAAGAAACGGTTTTAATTTTACGGCAAGTTCCGCCAAGACTAAAGCCCTGTCGCTTGATGGAAAATTCTCAGGCAGGGCAGGCCCCCAAGGGGCATAGGTAAACAAAAAGCCGGGGACGAGACGGCGGGAAAGCGTCAACAGCGGGAGTTTTTCATAGCCGTCCAAATCTATCAGAAAGGCATCGCTATTCCAGCCGAAGCGGGATTTAAATTCCCCCCACATAGCGGACTGTAAAAACGATTCCGCGTTTTCACAAACAGCGATGTCTGCTTTTTTTATTTCCCTTATATGTTTATCATTTTGCATACATACTACAAAAGGGAATGGGGAGCGGGGAATAGGGAATGGGGTTTTTGTTAGTCATCTGTGCATGTCTACAACCAGTTATACTTCCAGACCTCACTCCCTAATCCCCATTCCCTACTCCCCATTCCCCTTATTAATGCACCTCGCCTTCGGGGATAACGGCAGTACGCACGGGTTTCCCGTCAAGGCACAGATTTTTACCACCTGAAAAAACCGCGTAATCTTTAACGGCAATCGGCTGTGAAAAAAATGTGTCGATGTCTATTTCTTCAGGCGCGGCGGCGGCTTCCTCGCCTTCCGGCAAAAGCCGCGTCCCTGTGAGACAATCCCCTGCGTCAAGCACCTCGACGCGTTCAACAGGCTGTCCGTCCGGGTCTGTACCCTTTTTGTCTCCGGCTGCAAGGAGCATCCCCCTTGATTCAATTCCGCGCAGTTTTGCGGGTTTCAGGTTGTAGGCGACGATGATCTTCTTTCCAAGCAGTTGTTCTTCCGTGTAAAACGGCACGAGACCGGAAACAATCTGCCTCTCCTCACGGTTTCCCGTAACGCCCTCCCCCGCTTCAAGATTCAAAATATAGAGTTTATCGGCTTTTGGATGCCGTTCGATTTTTTCAATTTTTGCTACGCGCAAATCCATGACGGATGAAAAGGACGGCTTTGCGTCCTCCCTTTCCTTCTGGCTCCCCGAATAACGGACGCGCAGAGCTTCCACCTCGTCATCCTCAAGTTTGGCGAAAAGCACTTCGCTTGTTATGCGCACATCCGGTATTCCTTCCGGCTTGCCGATGTCCTTCCACGAAAGAGATTCTCCGTGCTTAAGACCCAGAAACGAGGCAATCTTCACGGCTGACTGGGGCATGTACGGTTCTATCAATACCGACAGATCGCGCACAATGTAGGTTAAGTCGCGGATTACGGATTTTGCTTTTTCGGGATCGTCATTGCGCAAACGCCACGGTTCGTTATCCTGAAAGTACTTGTTCGCGAATGAGGAAAGTTCAAAAATTTCCCTGAAAGCGTCCCGCAGTTCCGCCCTGTCAAGTTTCTCGGAAATCCCGTTTTCAAACCGCGTAACTTCATCCCAAAAAGCGAGATCGCTCTTTCCTTCAGAAAGGCTACTTTCAGAAATGTTACTTTCAGTAACCCTGCCGTCAAAGTAGCGCGTAACAAAGGTGAGGGTGCGGTTTACCAGATTCCCCAGGTTGCCGATTAGCTCTCCGTTTACCTTTTCCTGAAAGTCGTTCCATGTAAACATGGCGTCCGATCTTTCGGGACGGTTGTAGAAAATATAAAACCGCCAAACGTCCGCCGGAATTCCCGTTTCCTTCGCATCGGTACCAAAAACTCCGATACCCCTGGACTTTGAAAATTTCCCGCTTTCGTAGTTAAGGTACTCAGTGCTTGACATGTGGTGTAACATCGTCCAGTTGTCCCCGCTTCCCAATAAACTTGAGGGGAAGATTACCGTGTGAAACGGAATATTGTCCTTGCCTATAAACTGGAACAGTTCAACCTCATCCGGCTTCTTCCACCAATAATTTACATAATCACGCCATTCGGAAAAAGCCTTTCCGTTAGCTGATTTTTTACTTTTGATGATTTCATCGCCCAGATTGCCCGTAATGGAAATGTAACCGATGGGCGCGTCGAACCAAACATAAAAAACTTTTTTTTCATAGCCGGGTTTTGGAACGGGGATTCCCCATTTTAAATCCCTCGTTATGGCACGCTCTTTAAGGCCGTCCCGTATCCACGCCTGAGTCATCTGAACCGCGTTATTCGCCCAAAAACCTTTGACAGACGCGGCCTTTATCCATGTTTCAAGTTTTTCCTTAATCGCCGGAAGATCAATGTAAAGATGATTTGTCTTTTGCAAAGAAGGAGTACTGCCGCAAGCGGAACACTGCGGTTCTTTTAGATCGGTCGGATCGAGCAGTTTCTGGCACGCTTCACATTGATCGCCTCTCGCATCGGCAGAACCGCAGTGAGGGCAGATACCGCGAATATAGCGGTCGGCAAGAAACCTGTCGCATTTCGCGCAGTAAAACTGTTCGATTGTTCTTTCGCAGATAAAACCCGCCTTGTCCAGTTTCAGAAAAATATCCTGAGTCACCTCGGTTTGTATTGGAGTGGAAGTACGCCCGAATTTGTCAAAAGCGATATTGAACCAACTGTAAATATCGGCGTGTATCGCGTGGTAGCGGTCGCACAGTTCTTTAGGGCTGACGCCTTCTTCCGCGGCGCGGTTTTCCGTCGCGGTTCCGTATTCGTCCGTACCGCAGATATAGAGCGTTTCCAAACCGCGCAGTCTGCAAAACCGCGCGAAAGCGTCCGCCGAAAGCACCTGAATAAGGTTGCCCAAATGAGGCACATTGTTCACATAGGGCAATGCCGAAGTTATTAATCGTCTTTTCATATTGGTTTATGATAGCTAAAAAAACATTTTAATACAAGGATTCTTTCACGTTTTAAGCTTCATATACATATATTCATTAGTGAGAGAATTTTAAGCTGAATTCGTTGGTCCAGGTTTCGCCGGCTTCGAGGGAAACGGCGAATTGGGACAGGATTCGGTTTGCCTGATAAAAACCGCCGTTATGGGCAGGGACAAGGGAGCCGGAAAAAGCCCTGACCGAACCAAGGAGGAGTTGAACTTCATTTTTAACGTCGAGGATTTTTAAGGCTTCGACATTGTTCAATGTCCGCTCTACAGGAGCGTCCTTTCCGGTTGGATCAACGGTGTAGAAACGGACAAACTCATCCCCTTCACCTGCAAATGAAAAGTCAATTTCCGTAACAAGGGTGAATTTTTCAGGTTCCTTCGCCGTGTTTTTTAGCGTATAGGCCACAGTCAGAATGTCCCTTTTTAGCACATAACACTTTTCAATTTCGATACAACACAGAGGTTCTGTGCCAGAAGCCGGCAGTTTGAAGCAGGATTTTCCCTTGCGATCCTGAGAGAACGGCTCGAATTGTTCATTAAAACATTTTCGAGAGGAATGGGGAAACTCGTCTTGCGCCAAGACGGTTTGCTCTCCTTGCGGCACAAGCGCATCAACGAAGGCGGCCATCCTTCCCGAAGAAGCGGAACCGCAGTCAAGGTAATTCCAGTCCTTGGGAAGATAGTCAAGTTCAAAAATACCCGCCCCCTTTAGCTGGATGTAGCAGTTGATCCTTGAGTCCTGAAACAGATATTCCTTTACGCCGTCAAGATCAAAATCATATTGAATAAGGGACGAAATAAATTTGCCCTTTTCCCTGGACAGGCGTTCGGCGCGTATAAGAGAACTGTAGGCCGCCTTGCGAAGTTCATGACGGCGGGTTCCCTCCCCCGCTGTAAACAAACTTGAGTCTTGAGCTTTCCAGAGTTCTTCCCTCGCGTTCAGCTTGCGGGATTTGTCTCCCTTCAATTGATTGATAAGAACATTGGTAAAAATCATCTTGGAATATATTCCGTTCGCTTCGCAACTATCTATAAGAAAACGGCGAGGCGAGAAATCTTTATCAATAGACGATGAGTTCGGAAAGCTCGCCTTCTTATACGTTTTTATGTTTTTTAAAATTTTTCCCGGCAAAACAGTTTCCACAATGTTTTTGGAAAGGGAGAGTTCCTCAAAAAAACGGTGCCATGCGGTATCCGCCGCTTCCTGCGCACAAGACGCGGCCCTTTCTGGGAAAACGGCAATGATGCCGCCCTTTGAAACGGAAAAATCCTCTTCCATGCTTTTGATATACTCTATAAAAACCTGCGAAGAACTTTTTTCAGCTAACGCAGATGAGGCTGTTAAAGAAACGGGAAAAATTGTAACAAGTTTCCCCTGATCTTCGCTTATGCACGGGGAAAAAAGTTCTTCGCAGGACAGTCCCGCCTGAACAAATTGATCCTGAGAGAGAAAAGTATAATTCATGTCGCTGGCCGCAAGGGCGGCTGCAAGGTGCTGTTCCCACGCCATGCCCGGAATCCAGCACCCCAACGGACGCTTGCCGAAATGTTTTCTAAGGTAGGTGGTCATAAGCTCAATCTGCCCAATTCTGTCCTGTAACGGGATCAACGGCAGCATGGGCTCATAAAAACCGCCGCCCAGAATTTCAGCCTGTTTGCGCGTAACCATATCTTCAATCAGCATGAAAAATTCAGGGTGCGTCCTTTCCACCCAGTAAAGCAAAACGCCCGAATAATGCAGAACAGCCTGTATGTTCGAATAACGGTACAAATTTGAAACAAAGGGGCACATTATATTTTCGTATACATATTCAAATTCACTTTCACCTGCCCCGCAGGGAACATGAGCGTGAGAGCCAAGGATCAACAGCAGTTTTCTTTCTTCTTTCACCTAACTTCCAATCATCCTGAAAAGCAATAAAGATACCGTTGAAAAAACAAGGGACAACATCCCCATTGAAATAAGGATCAGCGGTTTTCCGCGCAGGAAACGGGGAACCTTTTCAAAGACGGCCCTCCGCCTGATTTCAAAAAGAACGAGAAATACAAGCAGCGCCCCCGAGGCAAAACCAAAAGACATAAAGACCGCCTCAAGAAAACTATTGGCGATATTAAGGCAGATAAACAACGCCGCCGCCGTTATACCGCCCGGAAACTTTACGGAACTGTCGTCCTGCGGTTCTTCTTCCAGCACATAACGGAAAACAAGAAATTCCAGGCCGTTGTAAACCATGTAACTTACCGGAAATAACAGCACATAGATGAAAATGCCTGAAATAATGTAAGAAATAATAAAAGAAAAAATGAACCATAACAGAATAATCGCGGTGAATATAATTCCCAATTTTACAAGAGTTGATTTTCTGCCGGGGTTTCCTGGCTCGCCGTTAATTCCAAGGGCGCATTGCAGTACCGGATTCACCGTAAAGGCGGAAAAAAATATAAAAAGGAAAAACGGTATCTCTTTCATTTATTCATTTCTCCCGGGAAAAAAATGTTTTTACAATACTGGTACAAACAGACAAAATACCCCAATAACAGAAGAGCGCCTGAGGAAGGAGCGAATACCCTTATCGGGAAAAACGGCCCCGAAGCAAAATACATGATCGTTATCATTCCCTGTGAAGTTCCGGGGAAAGAAAGGGAACAATATGACAGAGGCTCCCTTAATATGGAAAAAGCGATTAAAAGGCCGGACAGGACAGCCGCCTGCGAAACAGCTTCCGATACATGGTCGAAAATATCAGGATGGGAATTTTCCGCAGGGGAGACAATCCTTTCAAAAATTCCGGATTCCGCGCAGAAAAGCGGAATCAACAGCAGGGGCAAAAAAACTTCAAAAGCGGCAAACGGGCACAGCAGAAAAAACAAAAAGAGATACACACTGCCGAATAAAGAAGCAAGGCATGTAAAAACAGGATGCCTTCCGCTTACAGGGAAAAATTTCCTGCATATATCAGAAGTCAAAAAGGCAAAGGAAAACGACGTAAGGCCGTACACCCACAACAGGCCCAGCGATACCGTAATGGCCCAGGAAAGGCGCGTGCTTGCCATAACCAAAAGACCGATGCCCGTTAATCCGCCAAGCGGAGAAAGAGAACCCCAAAAAGAATATTGACGGATCGCGCTCATCTTCTTCCCCTCATGTTTACACGCGCCTCGGCTTCTATCCGTGCCGTATACATCAAAAGAATACTGTTCGGCATATTATCAAAAATCTGCATGGCGTGCGCGCTTAATGGAATGATTTCCTCCACCGCGCCATTATCTGAAACTATGGCCCCGAGGGGAACAAGTATCCCGTCCTGAAAAACAGTAAATATAAACATCTTATTCACGGAATTATACATTGAATACCAGTATCCAAAAAGACCCGGCTTTTCCCTGCTCTGGCCTTCATACCTTGAAAGCCTGCGCGTATCGTTCATGCTGATAAACACGCTGTTTACCGTCCTTAAAAGATTATTCGCCTGTAGAGGCTGAGTCAAAATCCAAAGTACGCAGATGATAACCAACAGCCCCGCAACCCAGCCGAACAAAACAGCCTTATCCTTTAAATCGCCCATATTGTTCATAACAGATTCTCCTGAACAACGCCTCGGCTGCGGGAAAGAAAGAATCTGTCCTCAAAAAGCCTTACAAGGGGCGAAAGGCAGTTTACAAAAGCCAGCGCAATAAAACAGCCTGAATATTCAAGGCATCGGTAACGGAAAAACCACGAAAGGACGGCTCCAAGTATAACGGTGAATAAAACGCCGAGTTTTAATTTCACGCCGCTTGCGGGTTCCGCCGCGAGTATGAAAGCCGCCGCGGCGGTTCCGCCTGAAAAAAGACCGTACAGAATATCGCCGTTCCATAAAACTCCGTCCGCGTCTCCCGCCAAACGAATCAGAAAACCATAAACTGAAAGGAACGCAAGCGGAACCCATCCCCGGTTAATTCCAAGAGCGGTTATAAAGACCGTCCCGATTAAGAGCGCAAAAAGCCCCCTGTCCGTGATTATGCCGGGGTTGTTTGAAAAGAGGAGATCGATGTAGCCTGTTGGAAGCTGTGCGCCGGGAATGGATAAAATTGTACGGTTAAGAAAAGAGGAAACTGAATTGTCAATTGCGCTCGCGTTGGATGACATGAGCATTTCGGCGGCAGAAGAGGAGGAACCTGACAGCGCGTTTGAAAAAGCCGAAGGCCAGGAAATGCGCATGAAGAGCCAGCCACCAAGAGCCGGGTTCAGCCAGTTTGATCCAAGACCGCCGAAACTGTACTTGACGACAACAATCGCGAAAGCCGTTCCAAGCGCGGCGTAAACCGGATGTATCTGATTCGGCAGAAGCAGGCAAAGAACAAGGGCTGTAGTAACCGCACTGCCGTCCTTTATTTTTGTAACGCCGCTCTTTTTCCGCGTCAGTAAAAATTCTATTAATACTGAAGTAATTACAGCGGTAACGGCGATTATCATGGAATGCCCGCCGTCTCCAAGAGCCGACTGCAATATGCACAACAGGGCGGTACCAGAAACCATCCACATTCTTGCGGTACTCGACCAGGAGATATTGATCTGCGGTTTTTGGTTGAGAATCCGTTTTTTTTCAGACACCCGTCACCTCCTGATTTCTTTCCAGTATAGTTTCTGATAACGGCAATGCCGAAGGACAGACAATCCTGCAGCACCCGCACCCGTGGCAGTTGGTAGTCCCTGAATTTTCCGCTCCAAGTGTTATTATCCTCTTGTAAATATACTGCGGATCGTTTCCGATGGGACACACAGCACGGCATTCACCGCAATTGACGCAATTCTGCGGTTCATGAAGGGCCGCGTGACTCTTCGTCATGGCGATAATCGCACAGCACGTACTTTCAACAGGTTCGTAAAGGTACGTTACTTCCCTTCCCGAAAGAGGAGAGCCGACTGCAATTCGATACGGCTTATCGACAAAACCGCCGCATTGTTCAATAAGTTCCCCGATCCTTGTCCCAATCCTGACCTTCAATATCTGCGGGTTCTTCACGGCTGACCCGCCGACGGCGACATAACGGTCCAAAACCGGCTTCTTGTGCTTTACGGCATCGTGAACAGCCGCAAGAACCGCCGGATTCAGAATCAAAAGGGGGCCGAGTGAGAGCCCTTCTTTTTTTTCACAACTTCTGAGAGTAAGTTCAAGTTCCCTGTTGTTATGCTGAGGATAACGGGAGCCTGTCAGAACAAGAGTGGAAGGAATTTCCAGAGTACCGGCTTCTTCAAGAAGCTGTTTTCCCAATTCCCTTTCGTGATGCGAAACCGCGAAAATTATCCGCGATACATTGAAACACGCTTTCGCCACTATCGAAGCGCCCACGACTATTTCTTTATACCTGGCCCTGCAAAGCGCGTAATCGGCGACAAGCCAGGGATCGTCAAAGACACAGCGTACCACAAGCGTCAGTTTTTTTTCCAGCCTTCTCGCGCCGGAAATTAACTGCGAAAGCGGCCTGCCCAATTTTTCCATTTCATCAATGCCGAAATCCGAAATGATCCTTTGAAGGTCATAACCGTTCAGGCCCGCCCATGAAAACACTTCTTCTTTTTTGCCCAGTTTTTCAAAAGCGCCTTCCATCCGAATCACAAGAGCTTCATTGTCAAGGCCGGCGCTGTCCACCCATGACACCTTACGGATAATCCTGCCGGGAACGGTGGCGTGCACGTTTACGGTTCCGGGACCCGACGCTTTACCGATAAGCATTCCTTCCCGTACCATTTCACCGGGAGAAACCATCGGGTATACACGCCTTGAAGAAGCGCCAAGGGATATTACCGAAAGCGCCGGCAGAAAAGCGTCTACTGCCGGATTTTTTTGCGGAGCGGTAGGGTCAAAAAAAGAAAGCCCCCCGCGTGGAAAAGAATAAACCTTCATTTACGCGTCCTTTCGGAACCTCCACCAAAGCTGAGGAGAAGAAGATTCCCCCTGGCCATGTAAAGTATTTTTATTTTTATACATTAAAGTTTTTCTTGAATTTTCCCGGCGCTGTTTCCCCGAAATTCTTTCAAGGCCGGTAAAACTGTCCTTTGACGATAATTTGATTTTTTCGTTTACAAGGAATCCTGAAATAATTAACAGCAGTAAAACCAAAACCGGCATAAAACGCGAAACATTCCCGCCGTTTGCGTCCCCTTCAATTTTTTCCGACGTGTTAACGCTGATAAAAAAATCCATTAGATGCCTTAAAGGGAACGGAGGGTACTCGTCAATATTTACGGAGGGAACTACCCCCGCTCTTTTATCGGGAGAGGGAAGCCCGTCCTCATCAAACACATAGCCGGGATAATCCGCGCCCGGTCCGCCCAACTGCCGCGTTGAAAAAGACGCCTGATAATTCAAATGCGCGTAATAATCCTGTTCGTCGATGATATGATCAAATTTTATATCGGAAACATATCCGCCTGAAACATGAGGAGTTAAAATTACCGCAATAAGAGCCGCCGCGGCAAGGGGTAACATATACACGGAAAAAGCAAAATCGGCAAACTGCCTGCGCATTATAAGCACGGGAGTAAAGCGTCTGTGTTTGCCTCCCAAAAGAGACAATGTCCTTATGGAAAGAAAAAAAACAAGGAATACGGCGGCGCATGCCAGCATTACAAAAAAAAGTTTTAACTTTGTAAAAAAAATAACTATTCCAATGGCGGCGGCAAATACGGGAAGCGAAAGCCAGCACAGTTTGTAAGGTTCAATAACATTTTTATATATTAACTTAAATTTTTGGGCGTTTGAGCCCGGGGGAATATGCAGTGAGGCAAGTTCATTTAAAGGTTCGCGGAGCATGGCGGCAAGCCCCAAAAGAACGGCGGCGCAGGCAATTCCCGCAGCGCCGAAAAAAGCAAACGAAAAAAGAACGGGAATGATCGCGATAAGACCCATCGCGCCTGAGTGGGTATTTTTTTTCACAAAAATTATTATCAGCGTAATCAGGGAAGAAACGGCGAATAATAAAAAGAAAAGCGATACCGGTTTTTCAACGCCGAAATAATCAACGGAAAAGGGAATATCTCCAAGAAGGTCGTTAAACTGATTGTCCAGGGACGACGGATTCCAGTTGCCCGTTTCCAGAGGAATGTACGCGAAACGCTTATCATCATGTATAAAAATATCTTTTAATTTCCCGGCGTATCCGTCGTTGCGCGGATCGAACGAACTCAGTCTTGAGGAATACCTGTCAAGGGGGACAACTTCAAGAGAGCCAAAATCGTCGAGCATTACCCACTGCGAAGATTCTGTTACGGCGGAGAGGACAAAATCATTTTTCCCCGCGTCCAAAAGTTCACGAAGCGTCCTGTCATCAACTGAAACGCCTGTTGAAAGCACCGCGTAACCGCCCCTGTATTCATTGCCAATATTTTTTGAACCAAGAAACAAAAGCCCCAACGACAAAAACAGCGAAACAAAAAACAGGATGAAAAGGGAGCGAAAAAAAGACATATCGCGCCTAAAGCAGGTAAAAGCCGACAGCTATCATGATACCCAGGAGGGAACCCACAACAACCTCAAGCGGGGTATGCCCCTGAACTTCCTTTACCGCGTGAAACTCAAATCCCGTTTTTTCCGCGAATTGTTTTCCAAGGGTGTTAAGCGCCTTTGCCTGTAAACCGGCCGCTCTTCTTACCCCCAGGGCATCCCTAAGAACGACCATAGAAAAAATAAGGCAGAAAATAAACAAATTTGAGGAAATCCCCTCGCTTATGCCGGTAGAAGTCGTGAGAGAACACACCACAGCCGAATGACTGGATGGCATTCCTCCGGTCCGCCAAATCGCAGTTTCAATTGCCTCCAATGGTTTTTTATGCTTGTGGGTCAATAAGTAGATAAGCATTTTCAAAATCTGGGCAAGGCACAGACTGGAAAATGTTGATAAAAAAATTATGTTCCCAAACAAGGATCTGATAGCAACTGCCGTTGTCATTACTTTATGGTCCAATAATGAGCGGATTTTGTCAAGAGTGCAAATTTTGACCTGTAAGCAATCACTCAGGGCGGACGGGCAAGTTGAAAGTCTGTTTTATCCGGTTTACAATTTACAGTGATGGAACTGAGAGCGGGGGAAAATGACAGGGGGCGCAGGCTTGACAGGGTACTGCGTAAGGCTCTGCCGGACTGCCCATTGCCGTTTTTGCACCGGCTTTTGCGCCAAAAACGGGTGCTGGTAAACGGAAAGCCCGCCAAAGCGCAGGATCGCCTTGATTTCGGCGATACCGTCCGTCTCCCTTCGCTGAAGGACGCTCAAAGGACGGCTCCCGTTACCAAAACGCTTCCCCCGCCTGACATTCTGTGGCAGGGCATGGGGCTTTTGGCCGTTAACAAGCCGTCCGCCCTTGCCGTACACGGTCCCGGCAGTCTGGAAACAACGGTACGCTCCTTTTTGGCTGACAAACTGCCTCCGTCCCTGTCTTTTAAAAGCGGCCCCCTGCACCGGCTGGACAAGCCGTCAAGCGGAATCGTCGTTTTTTCAACGAGTCTCGAAGGAGCGAGGCTTTTCAGCTCTCTTTTACAGGAGCGGAAGGTGCGAAAGACTTACCTTGCCATTGTCGAAGGCGCTGTTAAAAAAGAGGAAGTCTGGGAGAACAAACTCTTTCGGGACAGGGAAAGAAAAAAAACCTTTGTTTCAAACCCCGATTCCCCCGCCGGAAAAACCGCAATCACAAAAATCAAGCCGTTGGCAAGTAAGGGCGGTTACAGCCTTGTCACGGCGGAAATTGCCACGGGCAGAACCCACCAGATACGAACACAGGCCGCCTCCCGCGGACACCCGCTTGCAGGAGACATAAAATACGGAGGCGGAAAAGGCGGCTTTTTTCTCCACGCCTGGAAACTGGAATTTCTGGAACACTCCATTGAGGCTCCCCTGCCGGCGGCGTTCAGGGAAAAGATGACGGAGCTTTTTGGGGAGGGTTTTTATTGCACATAACTGCTTATATATTCTTCATTGCTTTTCCCCAGGGGCATATCGCGCTGCCGTCCCATGAAAAATATGTTTGGCATACGGTATGTACGGGCCTGATTGCATTTATGCGTTTTTCTACGCTTAATAAATCGTCGCATAACAATTCATCCGCCAGAATATTCCTGATTTTACACAAAAGAACATCGCTGTTGTTCAATACTATGGTTTTATCTACTTCCAGTTCAAAGATAAAAGGGCTTTTTGTCAAAACAGGAACATCAAGGATGCGTCCCTTTTCAATTTCAACATCAACATTCATTTTATCTTTTGAATATCCTTCCTTGTTGCCGAAATAATCGGCAATCGGCAGTAATTCTTCCGTAACGAGGTTGGCTGAAAAAATTTTATTGGCCTGTATGCGATCTTTTGTCAGTTTTTTATTTCCAATGCAGGCCATTACGCCTATTTCAACATCCCAGCAAAAACTAAACCAGCCAAATAACCCGAAATTTGGCTTATTGTCTTCTTTGTACGTGCCATAAAGATAAAGCGGCTGCGGAGAAAAGTTGTTGGAAATAGAAACTGATTTTTTCATGTTTATCCACTCCCTTCTTCAAAACAACCCTAAACATGAATCCCGATGGCTTCGCGGATCGAATCTACCAAAGTTTTTCTGTCGGGCAGTCTTCCGTTAATGCCGGGGATTTCTACAACCAGGGGGTAGCGGCCTGAGATTTGCCAGTCAATCATGTAACTGCCCAGCCAGTCGGCGGTTTCTTCGGTAAGGATAAGTACCTGACAGCCTTCGGCGCCGGGCATGGAATCGGGGAGGACAATGCCTGCGGTCTCGTTCCAGCCTTCGGTGATTTGCCTGAAAGCGGCGACAGCTTCGTTTGAGTCTTTAACAGCCAGTCCGTCTATTCCTATAAAACGGAAGGCTGTTACAAGTTCCTCATCACCCAGAAAATAATAATCCACAAACGATACCGTTTGTTACAGGAATAAAATCAAAAGCGCTACAAGGAAGCCCCAAAGACAGATACCTTCGGCAAGACCGGCGTACGGCAGGGCCTTTCCTGAAAGATCGGCGTTCTCGCTTATCGCGCCCATCGCGGCGGCCCCAACCCGCCCTACGGCTACACCGCCGGCAATGCAGGAAAGACCGACCGCCAAAGCGGCGGCAAAATACTTCAATGAACCGGCCAACGATTCGCCTGCCTCTTCACCCGCTTCCTGCGCGAATAAAGACGCGCCGAGCACCAGCATAACGCATACAAACAAAATCTTCCTCTTCATAAAAACTCCTTTTAATCTATCTTGCGTTTTTTGTTTTAAAACGAAACGGCGCGAACTCAACGCCTGTCTCAATAAAAAATTTATTAAAAAATTCGTAGTATTGCAAGCGTACAACCTGTATAGCCACAATCATCCCCTCAAGCACAATTATTATAGCATTTCCGACGAGCATGATCAAAACCGCCGAAAGCGTTCCCGTTATGCCGGACTGGACCAGCCTTTCCGCAAAAAAGAATATAATAAAAGAAAATACCGCGTGCGAAAGCGCGAACGCTCCGACCCTTAAAAAACTGACGGTGTTGGAAATATAGGTTGAAACAGTTTCCAGAATTTCAACAATGCCTTCCATAATAAACGTCATAAGGCCCTCTTCAACCACGGGTCTTTTTCCTTCGATAATGCGCCAGATTACAGGACCGAAGAAGATGAACAAAATGGGAACCAAAAGCCCCGCGACATCGAACCAGCCAAAAACGCCGCCCAATAACAGGCGCAGGGCGATAAAAATAGCGTACCAGAACATCAAAAGCCCGGCAAGCCCGGTTTTTGAAAGGAAGGCCGCTTCGTATTTTTTCAATGTACAGCGGTTAATTATGTTAATTAAAAGACCCGCCGAGTTCAGGATCACCCCTATGGCTATCGTAAAGCCAAAGAAGAACAGCAATTTTGTTACACTGCCTCCTTCCTCAGCCATAGGCAGAATATGCAGAATCCTGTCCATCGGCTGTCCGGTAATGGCCGCAGTTAACGCCCTTGTCGGGGCAATCAGAAGTTTCTCATTGGTAAAGACTGATCCCGTAAGAAAGCCCATTATCATTGAGGCGATTCCCACTGAAATAAGAGGCGTAGAATAGTTAAAGAATTTTCTGAAAAGTTTAGGCCCCCTCCTGCTTGTCAAAATCCCGGCGAGAAACAGGATGAAACCCTGCCCCACATCGCCGAACATGATTCCAAACATAATCGTGAAAAAGAAAGCGACAAGGGCGGTCGGGTCAATTGTCCCGTAAAGGGGCGCGCCGTATGAAAACACCACTCCTTCAAAACCTTTAACAAACGCGCCGTGCTTCATAGACACCGGCACTTTTTCAACTCCGCTTTTAATGGACGGCACTTCATCAGGAGAGTATGAACGGATCGCTACCCTGCCGCCGGTTAATTCTATAAGGCCGCCTATGATCTCGGTTGTCGTGTCCGCCGGCATCCATCCTGTAAAGTGGTACAAATTTTCCGTGGCGGTGAATCTGGACTTTATCTCCTCTATCACAAGGGCCATATTCCATGAAGAAACAAGCCGTTTTATATCATCCGCGCTGTTCTTGCTTAGAAGGTCTTTCTCGGCGTTTATCATGAAGAGTTCCTGTTCAACGCGCACGGACTGCTCCTCAAGGGTTGTCAACATTTCAGCGGGAACTCCCCTGTAGTCTTGGGGGATGGCGATTGGTTCAAAAGAAACATTTTTAAGCTGAGAATCAAGTGCGAACCTGCCCTTTCTGGAACTTGCCGCAAGAACGCGGTTTCCCGATTCAAGTGGAATTATTACCGCACGGTCTCCTATAGTTTCGCGTAACTCAGCCTGGCCCTTTGGATCAAGGCGGCCTACCCTCAATGTAAGATAGGAAAGCTGTTCCAAATCGGCAAAGGGCGCGTTCATTTTTGAAAAAGCCGCCGCCTCATTAATTGTATCGCGTACGCGCTGTCTTTCCTGCTCCACTTTGATTTTGCGATCCCTTAAATTCTCAATTACCGAACATAGTTTTTCAGTAAGGATTTCGTCGGCTTCGCCGGGAACGGAAACATGATCATCGGCTTCATAAAAATGATCGTCTAACGAAGTGTTGATGCCGAAGAATTCCGCCGCGCCCAACAGCCTGTCAATGATCGCCTTGATGCGCACAGAGGCGGGATTGTCCGCTGTTTTTTCACCTTCCGAGAACTGTACCGCCGCCCGCCTGCCAAGAAATTCCAGCACTGCGTCCATGTCGCTCTTGAGTACCGTAAGTTCCAGGAATCGCATTTTGCGCGGCCTAATCACGACGGGGAAACCTCCAGCAGTTTGAATACTCCCGCGCTCTCAATACCAAGCGCCAGTCCTTCGGCGACGCTTGTAAGCAGGTCTTCCTCGTACTGTTTGAGCTTTATGAAACAAAAGAACGAGCTGATCTCCATCGGCGAGTGGTGAAAATTTCTCATCGCAAGCCGATACAGGTATTGGGACGCGGCGTTTTGAAAATGACGCGGGTTGGCATTCCAGATAACGGACGGCTCTTCGGGATTCAGCAGTTTTTCCCACTTCCAGCCGCGCCAGTCCTGACGAGAGTCAAGGTGGAAATCAAGGGAGGAGGAGGCGTGGGTTGCAAGAGACGTTGTTTTCTCGCCCTTAAATTTAATATTCATTAAATGTTTGGATGTTTCGCTTGAGCTTTTTTGGTAGTAGGTACGCAGTCTTAACGCCCAGGCGCAGTTACGCAGTGAAATTTCATCGCCGAGAATCTTTTGCACGATAAATTGATCATCCACAGAAAGATTTGGAATACATTCCGCAAGGGCGCTGTAATAATGAGCGTCAAGTTTGGTTTCTATCTGCGCAATGTCAATGTTTTCATTCTGACGGGAGCCTAAATCGGGAAGGATAAAAGCGTATTCCGTACCGCGGATCATTGCCTTAATGTCGGGATACGCCTCAAAACGGACGGTTCCAAAACTGCCGATATTTGAAATGCCGGGGATATTTTTTTTGCCTGCCGCTATATGCTGAAGGCACACTTTAAGATCGTCGTACTCATAGACCTTTAGCATACGCACCAAAAGTTCGGGAGGCTCAGAGTATGATCTTACAATCGTAAGAATTTGACGCACGGCGCGTTCCGTTATGCGCCTTTCCAGATCGAGTAACAGTTCCCTGCCCGGCAGTTCACGGCGGAGATCGGGAAAGATCTGCCTGTCAAGTTCGCTTAGTGCGTGAAGCCCTGAAAGTATTGAGATTCTTTTTCCAAGGTAGGACTTGCTGATGATCCCGCAAGCCTTGGCGTACGCATAGGAAGCATCGCCGCTCATCATCCTTCCCCGGCGACATATTCATTAAAGAGAGATGTAAAACGATTTACATCGACATTTATATTTGAAATTTCCCTCCGGTATTCATCAATCGCGTTTTGGTATTGTTCCTTTAATTTTTCTTTTTCGGCATTAAGAGCCTCTTCCCTTGCATGAGCTTCAACCTTGAAACGTTCCTCATAGACCGCCCTTATTTTTTCCTCGTTTTCGTGAATGCGCCTGTCCGCTTCCGCCTGTGCGTCGTTGACAAGGGCGGCGGCTTCGGCCTCGATTTTCAATAAATGGTCCAGCGTATTTTCATTTTCCATAATTACTGACTTTCATCCGCAAGCATTTCCTCAAATTTGCGTATGACTCTGAAAGCGCTTTGCGGGTCCTTCTGTGATTGGAGTTCAACCTGGAATTGCGGGATTTCCATAAGTTCGGCAAGGTGCTTGAGCAGCCTTAAATACTTCTCGGAATCTTCCATTGGAGAAATAATCATAAAGAGAAGGTACACAGGCTCTCCATCCAAAGAATCGTATTGTATACCCCTTCGGGAGATGCCAAGCACACCGCGCATGGTATCTACCGCGTTTGTCTTTCCGTGGGGGACTGCAATCCCCTTGTGTATCCCGGTTGACATTTTCGCTTCCCGCTCCTGAATAGCTTCAAGTATCTCGTCGCGGGCGTTTGAGTTATCAGCCTGACAGTAATGATCTACAAGCTCCTCAAACGCTTCGTCCTTATCTTCCGCTTGCATATCAATTTTGATAAATTCCGGTATTAATACATCTTGCAGGATCATGATTATCTCCAGATTATGGCGTTTCTCTCGCTTCCTCAGAGCGGAAGAGATCTTCTATATAAGAATCCTCGTCAAAAAGGTCTCCCAGGGGGAACGAGGGGGGATAAAGTTCATTCTGCGGGAACAAAAAGTCGTTCTGGGGCGGATTTAGCTCCATTTCAAGCCAATTAGCCCCCTCGACTTCGGTAGAGAGCCTTCTGCCCTCCGCCTCAATGCCCGTCCCGCCCGGCGTCCGGCTTAAAAGGGCAAGCCCCAGGCTGATAATGAGAAAAAGAGCGCCAAGCACGGTTGTTGCGCGTGTAAGGACATTGCCCGACCGGGAGCCGAACGCCGACCCGGAACCTCCGGCAAAAATACCCCCAAGGCTGTCCCCTTCCTCATTTTGAACCAACACAAGCAATATAAGAAGAACGGCTATGATAACAAAGAAAACCAATAGTACGACACTTAAAATTCCCATCTCTCAAGCTCCAGTTTGAAAATATAGGATTTATTTTATCAAAATATCAAGGGTTATGCAAGGCTTCAAACCGCCCCAAAATGAGGGAATCCCGCCTAGTGCCCTGCCTGCCCCTGCGGGGGCCGGAAACGGGCCTGAGGGATGACGCGCCGTGAATAGCGGCTGCCCTGCCTGATAGACCCGGAACCGAACGGTTAAGACAGCAAATTGATGACATGGATTTTGAGGAAGCCCTCGCTACGCTTGGCGAACTGAAGAAAAGCCTTTAACCCAGCGGACACGAAAGAAATTACATTTGCCGGCTATAACGTCAAAAAATCATTCGGAGTTATTGCCGGAACCGGTGATTTGGAATAGTCTTTAGAATTTCGCGTTATGATATAATCGGCTTTTTCCCGCCGGGCAATAGCGGCAATAACAGCGTCTTCAAAATCCTCAAAACCCAATTCAGCCGCCGAAAAAACATCATCTACCAGAGTATCTACAGGTTTAACGATCTCCAGAATATCAAAAATAAATTTGACTGCCGTTTCTGTATCTGCGTATTGCTTTCTAATCAAATAGTAAATATCAGTAATGGCGCTTGTACCAACAATCCCTTCAATTTTCTCTTCCGCCGCGAGCATGAAAACTTTGTTGGAGTTTTCAAAAAACGGCTCTCTGTGTTTAAGAATATCTATAATAATATTTGTATCAAAATACAGCTTCACTGGCGGCTGAGCCTTTCCATACGGGCTTCTTCAAGTGTTATATTGCTGTCCGAAAGAATGCCGGTTATTCGATTAAGTGCGGCTATTTTTTTCCCCTTATCGGCATTGTTTTCCGCCTGGGTTGCCGGTTTAAGGAAAGTAATAATCACATCATATTTTTTTCTGACCGGTACCGGTTCGCTGATTGTGATACTTCCATCAGCATAAGTTCCTTGAACGGCAAACATATCTTAATCTCCTTGTATAAAATATACAGTATGAAGCAAGAAAACGCAATATAATAAGCCCTGAATCTCAACGCCCGGCGGTACACGCGCACACACCCACCAATAGGAGCGAATGGACTCAAGTGTCCGGGGCGGTAATACGGCGTTTTAAGCCTGTTTAGGATTTTAGCGGCAGGAAACATCAGTGACGAAGAAATCAGAAGGAAAGCGAATCTTCCAACATATTAGGGAACAGTGATGAGCCTCCGCGGAACAAAGCGCGAACCGAAGGTTCGATGGGGTATTAAACCAGACTTTCGAATAAATGAGCCTCCGCAGAGCAGAGCTCCACGGTATCTTCAACGTTGAGTTGTATTTAAGCGGAGGCTCGTTCGTAAGGAAATTTATTATACCGTCTGGTTTAATACCAG
>JGI24698J34947_10000427_pt1 | contig 19318 bp, 13 predicted proteins | sample TergutMp193P3_FD_34947 | JGI IMG/M metagenome (IMG submission 34947) | reverse complement strand
TTAAGCGAAAAGTCGATGGCTTTTTTTAAGTGGTAAAAAAGGGTGTCTTCGCCGGAATCGGCGTAGGGAATAACTTCGTCCAGCAAAGCAACATTGCCTGTTTCTGCGACATACTTCCACACTGTCGGGAACAACCACAATGCGTCATCCGCACGGTAGGACGGATGCCCCGTTCCTTTGCTGTAGGACTGATCCTCTGGCTTATCTTCATGCCCTGGATTGTGGCTGTATTTTACAAGCGGAAGTGCGCCGCCATGGCTCACCTGGCCGGAAACCATGAATTTAATTTTTTCAAGGGCCGCATCAGGATCAAGATGGATGATGCCCTGAATGTCCTGCACCGTATCTCGGTAGCCGTAGCCGTTGCGCTGCCCGCAGTAGATAAGCGAGGCGGCGCGCGACCAGGCAAACGTGATAAAGCACTGATACGCGTTCCAGGTATTGACCATGTTGTTGAAATTGCCATCGGGCGTTGTTACTTTCAGGTTGTCCAGTTTCGTGTGCCAATAGGTTTTTAAATCATCAATTTCACCTTCCACAATGCCTGAGTCCGCATATCTCGACACAAGCTCCCTTGCACGGGCTTCGCTTTTTTGCCCGAGGAGGAACACAAATTCCACGCTTTTGCCTTTTTCAAGGTTGAAGGCGGTGTGCAAAGCGCCGCAGGGGTTGAGGTTGTAGTTGAGAGTGCCGTCAAGCTTGCCGTTTTCAACGGAGACCGGGTTTCCGTAATCGCGGTAATTACCAAGAAATTTTGCCTTGTCGCCGCAGTAACTCCTTACACTTGCCCCGGCAATGGCGAAGAAGCGCGTCTCCACCCGGCTTTCGTTGACGGCGTTCAGGCAGTTTTCGTTAATGGTTTGTAAAATTAATTGATCCTTGAAGTAGGTGCGGGTAATAAACTGGGTATATTGAAGGTTTACCTGATCCTGCTCGTAGAAGCTTTCGCAGGTAAACTCCACAAAGCCAAAACAGGAGATTTTCCGCGCCCTTTCCCCGTTATTCGCAATTCTCACCCGCCACACTTCGTAATCAGCCCCATGCGGCACATAGTAACAAACCTCGGAACGCAGATCCCTGTACTCCGCCTCAAGATGCGTATAGCCCGTGCCGTGGCGGCAGATCGATCTGTATTGGTCAAGCGGCTTTCCCACCGGCTGCCAGGAAGCCGACCAGTAATCCCCCGATTCATCGTCGCGCAGGTAGACGTAGCGGCCTGGGCGATCCTGTTCGTTAAACCGATAGCGTATTATCCTCCCTGCCGCGCCGCTCTTTACGAAACTGTAGCCACCGGCGTTGTTCGAGATAATCGCGCCGTATGCCGGGGACCCAAGGTAATTCGCCCAGGGTGCGGGCGTATCGGGCCTGTCTATNACATATTCCCGCTTCGCGGGATCAAAATTACCGTATTGCATGATAAACCCTCCAATAATTCAAGACACCATGAAGGCTGTTTTATACGACAGACATCCCGACAAATTACGGTTAGAGAAAGCAAATGCCTTATCCCATCACCACGGTAACTTCATGAACCTTCCCGTCGTCAAGGTCAGGCAGAAGAGCGCCGTCCCCGAAAAGGTTTAGCGGCTTGCCGTCAAGCGCAACTGATTTAACGCCTTTCTCCACACCCGCCGTATTATCCACAACGATGCGGTAAACTGCATTCCGGAAATGGCGTGTAACGGAAAAACCTTTCATGGCAGCCGGGATACAGGGATCGATCCGCAAGCCGTCGTACTCAGGCCGTATACCCAGGATATAATGAGAAATGCTGACAAAGGTCCAGGCAGCGGTTCCTGTAAGCCAGGAATTCTTCGCTTCGCCAAAACGCTTTGCGTCCTTTCCGGCGATCATCTGCGCGTACACATAGGGTTCCAGGCGGCGCAGGGAGTCGTCTTCGCGGTAGGCCGGGCATATCTTAGCATAGGTCTCAAACGCCCGCGTGCCCCGGCCCAGCCTGGTTTCCGCAATCGTGACCCAGGGGTTGTTATGGCAGAAGATACCGGCGTTTTCCTTATACCCCGGCGGATAGGATGAGATTTCACCCAATTCCAGATGGTACTCCCTGTAGGCGGGCTGCTGGAGCACGATGCCGTATTGTGTGTCAAGCCGCTCCTTCACAGAATCAAGCGCTTTTTTGGCGCGTCCGTCTTTAAGCCCTATACCCGCCATCACGGCAAACCCGTTGGACTCGATGAATATCTGGCCGTCACCGCATTCGCGGCTGCCAATCTTTTTACCATACGCATCATAGGCGCGAAGGAACCATTCGCCGTCCCAGCCGTGCTTGTTGATCGTTTCAACCATGGCGACGACCGCTTTGTCGGCGGCCTCGGCTTCTTCCAGTCGGCCCGTGCGGCGGCATATCTCGGCATAATCGGGGCCGACAAAAGCGAAAATCGCGGCTATTAAAACCGATTCGGCGACGCCGCTTTCATAATTGGCCGTGGTCTGAAAGGACTCACCGGGCGTGGCGGAAAAACAGTTGAGGTTAAGGCAATCGTTCCAGTCGGCGCGGCCAATCAGGGGCAGCCCGTGCGGGCCGGTATGCGTCAGGGTGTAATCGAATGAACGCTGAAGATGGACAAACAGGCTGTCCGCCAGGTCGTCGTTGCTGTCAAAGGGGACCATTTCTTCAAGGATGCCGTAATCGCCAGTTTCCTTGATATACGCCGCCACCCCGCAGATCAGCCACAAGGGGTCGTCGTTGAAGCCTGAGCCAACCTCGTTGTTGCCGCGCTTGGTAAGCGGCTGGTATTGATGGTAGGCGCTTCCGTCAGGAAACTGCGTGGCCGCGATGTCAAGAATGCGGGCGCGCGCGCGTTCCGGCACAAGATGGACAAACCCCAACAGGTCCTGGTTTGAGTCACGGAAGCCCATGCCGCGCCCTATGCCTGATTCAAAATAGGACGCGCTGCGCGACATATTAAATGTAACCATGCACTGGTACTGGTTCCAGACACCTGCCATACGCGCCATGCGTTTGTCTTCGGCATCCACGGTAAAGCGTCCCAACAGCGTTTTCCAGTACTCATTCAACGCGGCCAGGGCCTTGTCCGCCGCTTCCGGGGAGCTGTACTTTTCAAGCAGGGCATTGGCTGGCGCCTTGTTAATAACGCCTAACGCAGCGTTTGGTTCCCATTTTTTCTCCACCGGGTTTTCGCAGTAGCCAAGCACAAAAATCATCGCCCTTGATTCATTGGGCGCAAGGTGCATCTTGATATGATGCGAGCCAATCGGCGCCCAGCCGGAAGCGATTGAGTTATTTGCCTTCCCCGCGAAAACGGTTTCCGGGTGATCATGGCCGTTGTACAGGCCAAGAAAAGTCTCGCGGTCCGTGTCGAAACCCGCGACGGGGACATTAACCGCCCATACGGCGTAATGATTGCGCCGTTCCCGGTATTCTGTCTTGTGGTAAATGCGCGATCCCTCTACCTCAACCTCGCCAATGCTGTAGTTGCGCTGGAAATTCGTCATGTCATCGAAGGCGTTCCATAAGCAGAATTCGATGAACGAGAAAATGTCAATGTCCTTGTCCGCCTTTGATCCGTTGGACAGCACGATCTTGTGGATTTCGCAGTTATCGCCCAGGGGCACAAAAGAGGTTTGCGTAAAAGCCAAACCGTTTCGGCCTGAGGATATGCGCGAATAGCCCAAACCGTGACGGCATTCGTAGCGGTCAAGCTTTGATTTCATCGGCATCCATGAAGGCGTCCACACATCAGCGCCGTCGCGCAGGTAAAAATAACGCCCTCCGGAATCGGTAGGCACGTTGTTGTAGCGGTAGCGCGTCAGGCGCAACATACGGGCATCCTGGTAAAAACAATAACCCCCGGACGTGTTTGAAAAGAGGCCATAAAAATTCTCACAGCCAAGATAATTAATCCACGGGTAAGGTGTATCGGGACGGGTAATCACATATTCCCGCGCGTCATCATCAAAATAACCATACTGCATAACGTTTGCCTCCTTTACTATAACTGCCTGCCATTCGACCGGATCACATCACTGTACCAATAACCGGAATCCTTGATGATCCGCTGTTGTGTTTCAAAATTGCAATGGACAAGGCCAAAACGCTCGGTGTAGCCTTTGGCCCACTCAAAATTATCCGTGAAGCTCCAATGGAAGTAGCCCCTGATATCTACCCCGCCTTCAGAGGCTTTTTTCAGGCAGCAGAGATAACGGTGGAGAAAATCAATGCGGGCAGGGTCGTGGACTTTGCCGTCAAGCGAAACCACGTCGGCGCAGGAAAGGCCGTTCTCGGTGATGTAGATCGGAACCTTGTAGCGCTCCGAAAGGAATACGGGCCCCCAATACAGGGTTTCGGGGGTAACCGGCCATTTGGCGGCGGTAAATGCGTAGCCTGTTTCACGTCGGCAGAATTCGTAGCTGCCTTTCCCGTCGGCCCTGACCGCATTGCCGTAGTAAATGTTCTGGCCAAGAAAATCCAGTGGCGCACTGATGATCTTCAAATCATCCCCGAATGTCTTCGGCAAATACTGTTCATGTTTTTTCAGAAACTCATCGGGGTATTTCCCGAGGAACACAGGATCGCTCCACAGGGAGGAGGACCCGAAGGGCCTTTCGCCCACGGCAAAAAACGCCATGCGGGCCGCTTCCCTGTCCTTTGCGCTTTCCGTTGCCGGGTAATGGGCGGGGCCTGTCGGGGCGTAACCAATCTTTGTGCCGGGTGAGAGGGACCTGAGGGCCCCTACCGCAAGGCCGTGGGCCAGGAGGACGTTATGCGCCATGAGGGTGGTATCCCAAATTGGGAAACGGATTCCGGGGGCATGATAGGTTTCGGCACAGGAAATCCCGATAAAGCATTGGGGCTCGTTAAAGGTAAAAACATAGGGGAGTTTCCCGCCAAGCCTCTTGGCAACCGCCTCAACATACCCCTGGAACCATTTGGGGCTTTCGGGATTCATCCAGCCCCCCTTTCGGAAAAGGGCATAGGGATAGTCCCAGTGGAACAGTGTCGCATACGGGGTAATTCCGGCTTCAAGGAGGGCGTCGACGAGGCTCTCGTAAAAGTCGAGGCCCTTTTCGTTTGGTTTCCCGTCCCCGTCGGGAATCACCCTGGGCCACGCGATGGAGAAGCGGTAGGCCTTGACGCCCAACCCTTTCATTATGGCGATATCTTCTTTGAAGCGATGGTAGTGGTCACAGGCGGCATCCCCGCTTGAGCCGTCAACAATACGCCCCGGCTCCCTGCAGAACATGTCCCAGACACTCATGCCCCGGCCGTCTTCGTTGACGGCCCCTTCCACCTGATAGGACGCGGAAGCGACCCCCCAGACAAAATCGTCCCTGAATCCCATAGAAAACCCCTCCAACACCGCCCTTTATTCTTTCTTCTCTATCTATCCCTTAACTGCCCCGGCAGAGACTCCCTTTGTTATTTGCTTCCTGAAAATGGCGTAAAACACCAACATGGGGATCATGCCTATTACCAGGGCCGAAAACTGCTTGCCGTAGTCGGAGGCGAGGGTGCCGGAGAACATATTGATACCCACTGGCAGGGATTTAAGCCTGTTGCTGGAAACCAGGATGTTTATGAGCATAAACTCATTCCAGGTCCCTGTAACGCTCAGTATGGCAACCGTCGCGGCAACAGGCGCAGCCATGGGCATGATAATCCTTCGAAAGATGCTGATGTACTTCGCGCCGTCGATACGGGCCGACTCAATCACCTCGTCGGGAATGCTTTTAATGTACGCCGTTGCGAGATAAACCGCCATTGGAAGCCCGATGCCTATATACGGAACCAGCACCCCAAGCCTCGAATTATAAAGGCCTACCGCGTTGATAAAGAGAAAAAGCGGGACCATGATACACTGTATGGTAATAAGTATGCCTATTATAAAGCTGCCGTGCAGATAAGGCGTTACTTTTGACGGAAGCTTGGCAAAGGCAAAGGCCGCCATAAAACTGAAAATGATTATCGAAACTACCGTAACGCTTGTGTAAATTACGCTGTTAAAAATCAGGGTACTGAAATTGCCGGTACGCCATGATATGGGGTAATTGTTGAAAAACCACATTTTAGGGAAAGCCAGTTTGCTGGAAGTCATGTATTCCTGGGTGGTTTTAAAAGACTGTATTATAAGCCAGAAAACAGGGTATATCGTAAGAACCGTAAATAAAATAACGATTGTATAAAGCAGAATAAGGACGACTTTATTTGTTTTTCGTATGTCAGCCATATTATTCCTCTGAACCCAGGCGCTTCTCGGCAAACCGGGTTAACCCGATGAGTATGAAACAGATTATCACCATTACAGTTGAAATGGCGTTTGCCAGCGGATAATTCGGCGATCCCCTGAAGGCCTTTTCGTACATATACAGGGAAAGGACGCTTGTCCTGTGAACCGGCCCTCCCCCAGTCATAACGAAGATGAGGTCAAAAGACTTAAGCGATCCGGAGATGGCCAGAATGATGGTGGTTACAATTACGCCTGACAGGGCCGGGAGTATGATGTAACGCAGGGTCTGCATTTCGCTTGCCCCATCGATCTTTGAAGCTTCAATAACCGAAATATCTATCTTCTGTAGGTTAGCCAAAAAGATGATCACGTAAATCCCCGTGTACATCCAGAGTATTACCGCCAACACGGGGAACATGGGATTCCTGCCGGGCACATATTGGGCGGCCGGGTTAAAAATCCGCGCGATTTCCAGCCAGACGCTGTTGGCGCTGAGAAAAAAAATGTTGAACAGGATGCCGATAATTACAGCCGCAATTACATTTGGCAGGTAGATCATTGCCTGGAAAAAACCCACGCCCTTGATGAGCCCGCGTGAGAGTATGTATGCAAGAATAAAGCCAAGCGGTATCTGCCCGAAAACGGATATGAGCACAATATAGATATTGTTTTTAAGGCACATGTAAAAATAAGGATCAGTCAAGATTTCCCTATAGGCCCTTAATCCCCCGAAGCTAAGGCTCCTGTTGCCCAGGATTTTGCCGCCGTTGTAAGTTGACAGGCTAAGAATCACAGAAAAAACCGTGGGAAACGCCATGACGAAGAGATACAGAAACAAGGCAGGCGCGACGAGAAGGATATATGAAGTACGTTCTTCCCTTTTTGTTAAGCTGTCTCTCATGCGCCTGCCTCCGTATTCCCCTGGAACCCTGCCGGGTTCCAGGGGCATTAATTACCGCCTGGCTCTCCAGTTGTCATAAGCCCTCTGGACATCGGCAGCCGCCTGTTGGGGGGNTTTTGCCCCAAGGCCGATTTCCGCAAGGACATCGTTGATAACTTCGTAGACGGCGCTGTCGAACACGCCGTCGATGACGACCGTGGCGGTGGTGAACTGGGTCCCGATGGCGCCGATTGCCTGCTGCATAGGTTCAAGATTCATGGCCGCGAAATTGAGGCCGGTATTGGACGGGGTCGGGGTTCCGCCGTGTTCGGTTCTGAGGGTGCTGACTTCCACCCCGGTTAACCACTTAATAAGGCGCCACGCGGCATCTTCCTTGGCAGAACCCACGGGGATGGACGCGCTCATGCCCCAGCCGGTACCGAGAATGACGGAACTTGAGCTGTTAAGCCTTGCGCTTTCAATATCCGGGAACACCCCTATCCTAATGCTGGCCGCCTGCTTGGCGGGGCTGATCAGGGCCTGGCCGGTGCTGGCATCGGTAATAAAAGCGCCCACCCTCCAGTCGCCGTCGATGTAATAGGCCGACCTGTTATTTGCAAACAAACCGGGACCCTCGCCGTAGCTTGTGCCCAAACAGGACTGTGCAATTACGCCGTCGGCGTACAACTGCCTGACGAAGTCAAGGGCGTTTACAAAGTCCGCGTCGGTGAACTTGCTCTGGCCGCTGAGGATCTTCGAGTGCCAGTCCGCGCCGCCGAAGCGTCCGGCAATCGCAGAGAAAAGGCAGCTCTGCATCACCCAGCCGTCTTGCAGGGGCATCAGGACCGTGTCGTAGCCCCTGGCCCTCAATACCGGCACCTGGGCCTTGAGTTCTGCGTAAGTCCTGGCGGGCTGGAGGCCGCAGGCATTAAGCACTTCCAGGTTGGTAAACATGGCGTGCGTCGTGGTGATCCCCTGGGGAATCATTGCCAGATAGCCCGATTGCTGCTGGTTCGGGTCCATGGTCAGCGGCAGGTACTGGGCCCTGAGGTTGTCCTTGTTGATAAGGGGGGTGAGGTTCTTCAAGAGCCCCTGATCATGCAGGTAATCCGAGCGTCCCGACGGCCAGACATACATCACGTCCGGCATGTTCCCGGAAGCTGCGTAAACCCTCGTCTTGTCATGGAAAGGCTCGTTGAAAAGGTTTTCCCTCTCAATCACGACATCCGGGTTCCGCTTCACAAACTCGTCGAAAAAGTACGTGTTGTCCGGAACGGAGTTGGCCTCGGTCGCGTCCATGTAGTTCAGGACATTCAGCCTGACCTGGCCTTCAGCCAGCGCCCGCTGCCTGTTTCCCCCGGCAAATACCGAAGCGGCAAGCAGGACTACGAGAACAATGCTAATAACTTTAGCTTTTGTCATTTTTCAATTCCTCCTAAAGAAATGGTTGGTTTACTATACACTTGATTGCAGGGGATGTCAAATTCACGATTTACCAATTCACGATTTACCAATTTACGATTTAACTATGGCGCTTGTGGGCGATCCGTTTTTATAGTATGATCACCAATAATCACGGTCTATCTTAATTCCTCCCGCGAAGCTGCGCGGGAACCTTTTCGTAAAAAGCGCTCTTGTCGTTTTTGCCATTATGCTGATTCAGGGCCCAGATCACAGCGCCTGCAACATTGGGGACATCAAGCACGTTGTACCTGACGCGATGGCGGGGATTTTCGCCTGAGACCTGCTCCTTAAGCGAGTCGATGAGGAAGGGGTGTTCACCCTTCACGAAGACAGAGCCGGCAAGCACCACGCACAGTTCCTCATCGGGGGTGAAGCGTAGCTCCTCGATCATGCATGAAATGCCGCCGGCGTAATTCGCGGCTATTTCGCGAAGGATGCCGGCCGCCACGGCGTCGCCCTGTTTAACAGCCTCAAACACCATGCGGTTGCAGGCGCCAAGGCTAAAGCTCCCATCGCCTAATTTTTCGGAGATTCTGTCTACATAATCGTACTTGCTTGTGATACCAAGCGCCTCAAATAAAAGGGGTGTCATGAGCGTGGCTTCGCCCTTGCGGAAGAGTTCGCCGTACACGGCGGAAACCAGGCAGTCGCCCATATACCCGCCGCCACCCATGTCGCCGGACAGTACCCCAACGCCGCCTATTTGCAGCATTTTGCCTTCTTTGTTAATTCCCGCCAGGGTGCAGCCCGTGCCGTTTATCGCGCAAATTCCCGTACCGGTTTCGCTGCCTGCGGAGATGCCCAAAAAAGCGTCGTTCACAAGGGTGAACCTTTCAAACCCCAGTCTCCGCAATATTTCGGAAATAATTCCATGTTGGCGCCTGGTATCAACGCCGCCCACGCCGAGCACGGAAAAGGCCACATCTTTCATCGTTATCCTGTTTCTGTTTGTTACGTGCATGACAAACTGCCCGAACTCGTCCTCAAACTGGGCGAAGGAACCCGGCAGCCCTTCATGGTTGAGACAACCCCAGCGGTCGAAGTCCACGAAATTGCCATCCGTGTCAAAAAGGGCGAGATGGCTTTTCGTGCCCCCGATATCAACGCCAATAACGTATTCCGTCACGCGAAACTCCTTCCGTTCAAACTTTCCAAAATCCTCACACAGAGGCACCGAGGGATTACTTTAAAATTCTCGCACAGGGGCACCGAGGATTACCGAAAAAACTCTCACGGGGGCACGGAGACACGGAGACACGGAGGAATAAAAGAGATTAGCAAGCTTCGCCAACTTCGTTGGCAACGGATCCTTCCTGTTCATCATTATCACAACAAATCTTAAAAAAGAGAATGATGAAGATGCGTAGATTGAGAAACAACGCGCCATTCTCTGTGCCCCTGTGCCTCCGTGAGAGTACTTCTTCGGTCATTCCTCTGTGCTCTCTGTGAGATTTTTTGACGCTATACAAATCCCGCTGGCAGGTAATCAGCGTTTGCTTTGAGCATTTCGTCAAGGACGGCTTTTGCCTTGCGGTAGTCGCCAATCAGGGGATGAACCATCAGGGCGGCAAGCGCGTCCGCCCTGCTGCCGTTCACTGCGGCGCTGACGGTGAGCTTCTCGTAAGCCTTGACCGCCTGCATCATGCCCTTTATGTAGGGGTTTTGGGGCTTTGAGACGGCGACAGGCGCCGCCCCGTTGCGGTTAACAAGGCACTTGATCTCCACCACATCGTCGTCTTCCATAAACGAAAGCGCCTTCGAGTTCTTTACGTTTACCACGTGATACTCGTTCCTGTCGTTTTCGATTGCATCCACGACAGACACGGCGGCTGTCGAATAAAGCGCCCCGCCACGCTGGGCAAGTTCTTTGGGCTTGACAGCGAGGTCCGGGTTCTTGTACTGCTCAATAAGGGAATTTTCCAGTTCGACGCAAACCTCGCCCCGGGTCTTTTCGGCTTCGAGGCACTTTTGGACGCGTTCTTCCCGCAGATAAAAATAGCTCAGGTAAGCGGACGGTATGGCGGGAATCGCGGCGAGCAGTTCGTCGTCGTAGTCCACGTCGGGTATGTTTTTCATATTGGCGCCGGGTTTCTTTCCCAGGCGATCCAGCATTTCCTCGCCGTTAACTGTAACGGAGGTAATCCAGCCAAGATGGTTCAGCCCCACGTAATCGTAGTCGAAACCCGTTACGCCAAGGTTTTCCGCGATGTGGGCTTTCATATTGATAAAGCAGTTGCAGAGGCCTATCATTTTGACTTTTGAGTGGTTTAACAAGGCTTCCGCAATAATGCCGGAGGGATTGGAAAAATTGACAAGCCAGGCGTGAGGCGCAAGCCTTTCAATGCGGCGGGCAATATCGAGCATGACGGGTATCGTTCTAAGGGCCTTCATAAAGCCGCCTGCACCGGTTGTCTCCTGGCCCAGGAGCCCGTACTTGAGCGGTATTTTCTCGTCCCGTATGCGGGCTTCCATGCCGCCTACCCGAATTTGTGCGAAGATGTAGTCCGAACCAGCAATTGCCTCGTCCAAATCCCCTGTCAGTACGAGGCTGCCCCGGAATCCCTTTGAATCGAGCATTCGCTTCGCGAGGCCGCCGACAACCTCCAGCTTCGCCCTGTTGATGTCCATGAGGTAGATAGCCTCGAAATCAAGGCTGCCGCGCCTGTCAATAAAGCCCTCGATTAGCTCAGGCGTATAGGTACTTGCGCCGCCTATAATGGCCGCTTTCAGTTTCCGCATTATAATGATTGTCTTCTATCTTTTGAGGCACAGAAAATCATCCAGCTCTTTCTCAAGGGCGTTCAATTCCTGGACCATTTCCTCAATACGCCTGATAGAATAGCGAATATGTTTCACCCTGAGGCGTTCACAGGTTGAGTCGAGCATTGTTTCAAAAGAGGGTGCTTTGGGATCATGCTCCCATATCAAAACCTCTGGCTTTTTCTCAGCGTCCATGTTTCATTCTACGATCAGTTGGATAGCTTCGGGAATTCCGTCAGCATGAATTCCGTCGGCATATATGCTGTGCGAATTAATCCCGTCCGGAAAATTCACGGCTGAATTATCATATGCCCTAATAAATGTTATCACCGCGATAAAAGCGATAAGTATTAACACAAGCTTACGCATACTACTTCTATTCTACCTCTGTTGGGTCAAAAGATCAAGGGGGTTAACCGCCCTGCCGTTCTTGAAAATCGCAAAATGAAGATGGGGACCTGTACTGTAGCCTGTACTGCCCACTGTCCCTATCCGGGCACCCTGTGCTACCTGCTCATTCTGCTTTACCGACCAGGTGTTCAGGTGGGCATACATGGTTTGGTAATTACCCGCATGGGTCATGATAATGTAATTCCCGTAAGTTATGTCGTATCCCACGACCGCGACTTTTCCCTCCATGGCTGCCGTGACCGCCGTGCCCTGCGGGGCCGACAGATCCACCGCCGCGTGGTGCCGCCTGACCCCTGTAAATGGGTCATTTCGCCAGCCAAAGGGGGAACTGAGCCTTGCGCCCCTGACAGGATAGACGAAAAGATCGCCAAGGGCCAGTCTGAGGTCTTCCCTGTTCATTCTGGCTCCCGGTATAAACAGGCTCATGCCGGCGTTAATTATATCGCTTTCCAGGTCGTTCGCGTCCAGAATGGCTTCCAGGGGCACTCCCATGGAACTCGAGATTCCGGAAAGACTGTCCCCGCTTTTAACCGTATAGGGAATGCCGTCCATATTCGGAATTCGCAAGGTATCCCCCTCCCGGAGAATCCTGACATTGGTTATCCCGTTTGAGGCAATGATCGCGTCCATGGAAACGGAATAATCAACCGCGATTTGTGAGACAGTATCCCCTTTTTTAACCTTGTAAGACTGCCAGGCAAAAACCTCGGTCAGATCCAAAGGAATAGTCCCGGGTTGATTCCCTGGGTCTTCCTCCGATCTAACGCCGGCGTAAACCGCCAGGTTGTATTGGCTGTTCCTGTCGCTTTCCGGGTTGATGACATTACGGCCCAGCCAGTCAAAATATTGGCCGTCATTATTCACGGCAAACAGGATGCCCAGGGCCAGAAGGAAAAGGGCCGCGACAGGAATGGCCGGGATTGAAAAAGAAGGGGCCCGCGATGAAGGCAGGCTTTGCTCCTGCATGATTTCGGACCCATATTGGGGGGTTCTGTCGTATTTCTGTTTGTGGTGCCGGCTGGGCGCCTGTTTTACCTCGTCGATAAGCCTGGAATTCCTCTCGTGAAGGGCCTCGACCGGGTTGAAGGCGGCTTTTCGGGAAGGCTTTCGTGACGAACCTTTGCCGAATAATTTCCTTTTTGGTTTTGCAGCCAGCTTGGCAGTGGAGTACTCGGGTTTGGCAGATTCGGCGGGACCATAGGTGCCGTAGTACCTCCGCTTTCCTATCTTCTGGTTACTCAACAAACTACTGTTCATGGTATACTGGTTTATCGACATAAACAAAAGCTATAATTAGGAAAAGGAGTTTACTGGTTTGTGGAAAGCCCCATCCAGTCGCAATGGGACAGTGGGAAGGGCCATTATCTGGGCTTTCGCTACCGCCCTTTTAATAAAAATTTTCGTTATTGACTTTATGATAGCTGAAGGACATTCAATGTTTCCGATAATTAAACCGGGAAAGATACTGCCGGTATGCAAAACTTATTACGGGCTCCGGCTTCCTGGTTCCCTCAACTACATCATCCAATGGAAAACCCCAAAGAAGGGTGATGTGTTGGTTTTCTACACGCCGCACGGGGACATTGCGGTAAAGCGCTGCGGGGAGGTTTTGCCTGGGGAGTTATTTCTCGCCCTTGGGGACAACAGTTCGCAATCCTTCGATTCCCGCAGCTACGGGCCTGTCCCGAACAAAAACATCATTGGCAAGGTTTTAGGTATTAAGTGATGAGCACAAACGATTACGATGAATCCGTCAGGATAAACGCGAAGTTCTCCGGAAAATGGCGTTTTATTATTTTTATTGTTCTTTTTTCCCTGGCGGCTCTTGGTGTACTGGCCCGTTACGGGTACCTCATGTTATTTTCAGAGGGTACCGGGTCGGTAAACCGGCAGGAAGCAAACACCGGAAGGGGCATGATCCTGGATCGCAACGGCCATCTCATGGCAATAGAAACCAGACTGGGTAATATCATCATTGACAAGTCGGAAATGGAAGACCCCGAAAAACTGAGCCTGGCATTGTCGCCATACCTGGAGCAGATGCCGGGGGAAATTTTAAGAAGGATTAACAATACCCGGGGCAACTCCGTAACCCTAAAATGGCGGGTAAGTGAATCCGTAATCGCCCAAATTGAAGAAGCGGTTAAAGCACAAAACCTAAAGGGAGTAGTTATAGAGGATACATCAGGCAGGGTATACCCCGGAGGCAGCCTGGCTTCCCAAATCATCGGTTTTGTAGGGAACGACGGCTTCGGCCTCGCGGGGATCGAATACGCCTTTGATAGAGAATTGGGGGGGCAAGCGGCAGTGAACAGCACGGGTGGAAACCAGGTTTTTCTCACCCTGGACGTAAACGTGCAGCACATTCTTGAAAGAATTAGCAGACAGGTGCTGGATGAAAACAAGGCCGAAGCGGTGATGTTTATGGCAATGGATCCCAGGACCGGGGATATTCTGGGAAGCGCTTCCCTGCCAAACTATGACCCCAATTTGTTTCAGAATTATACCGATGCCGAGCGCATGGACAGGCCCTCAATCTGGTCCTACGAACCGGGATCGGTTTTCAAGGTCTTCTCGCTTTCGGCCCTGGCGGACTCAGGCGCCATCTCCCGTAATACCATCTTCACTTGCACTGGCCAATACGAGAGGGTCACGGCGAGGGGGGAAAGGATAATAATCAATTGCATGAGCGCCCACGGAAACGTAAGCGCCAGGGATATCATCATCTATTCGTGCAATGCCGGGGCCGCATATGCCTCGGACCGGCTGGGTTCCCAGGCTTTTTACGACCAGTTGAGGAACCTGGGATTCGGGGTGCGTACCGGCGCCGGGACGCCGGGCGAAACGGCCGGTTTTCTCGCCCCGACAGAGCGATGGTCGGAGCGATCCAGGCCCACAATAGCGATGGGCCAGGAAATCGCGGTTTCGGCCCTTCAGATGTTGCAGGCCGCCACGGCAATAGCCAATGATGGCCTCCTTGTCCCGCCAAGGATCATAGACAAAATCGTTTCCGGCGACGGCAAGACCAATATAACCTACGAAGCAGGCCGGCCGCGGCAGGTCTTAAAGACGGAGACAGCCAGAAACATGCTCTCTTACATGATGGACGTTACTTCCGACATAGGGACTGCCTGGCGGGCAAATGTCGCGGACATTTCGCTGGCAGTAAAAACCGGCACTGCCCAGCTCATCGATTCCGGAACAGGCTCATATTCAGGCACGGATTTTATCGCCAGTTGCATAGCCCTGCTTCCGGCGGAATCGCCTTCGCTGATCCTGTACCTGGTCATCGTCAAGCCCCAGGGTGCTTCTTATCTTGGGGGCAGGATTGCCGCCCCCCCCATACGACAGGCAGCCGAGGAGTTGATCAACTACCTGGGCATTCCCAGGGGCAGGAATCCGCAGGTCATTCATTCGGGCACTATTCCGGTCCCGGATCTTGGCAACATCCTGGTCAATGACACAATACCGGATTTCACGGGCATCGCGAAACGGCTTCTGCTGCCGCTCAGCTTAAGGGACGATCTGCGTTTACGGATTTATGGCGAAGGCTGGGTGGTGCGCCAAAGCCCCGCCCCGGGAACCCCCCTTACAGGTGAAACGGTGATAGTCCTGGAACTGGAATGAACCTGGATTTTCAGGCCCTTGCACGCATCCTTGATCCATACGATCTGCTCCCATGGCAGTGGGCCGCGTGGATCTGTTTCGGCCTCTTTGCGGGCCTCTTGAAGTCAGGATTCAGCGGTCTCACGGTGGTCTTGATACCTGTTCTTGCCGTTATATTTGGGGCAAGGGAATCCACCGGCATCAACCTCCCCCTTCTTTGCCTTGGGGATGTCATAGCGGTCTTATATTACCACCGCCACGCCGAATGGAAGTATATCCTGAAGCTCCTCCCCTGGACCCTGGCGGGCTTTGCCGCGGCGATCCTCGTGGAGCGGCTCGTTCCCGTCCAGGCCTTCAAATACATCATGGGGGGCTGCATCATTGCGGGGCTTATCGTCATGGCCTGGAACGACCTCAGGGGGAAGGACAAGCCGCCCCCTTCGGGCCTTTGGTTTTCCGCCATCTTCGGCATAGCAGGGGGCTTTGCCACAACCATAGGCAACCTCGCCGGGGCACTCATGTCTGTCTTCCTTCTTTCAATGCGGCTCCCGAAGAACAGTTTCGTTGGCACGACGGCCTGGTATTTTCTTATCGTAAACTTCCTCAAGCTTCCGATTCAGGTTGTACTCTGGAAGAACATCAACGCCAAAACCCTCCTTTTTGATTTGACCCTGGTCCCGATGATCCTCGTGGGGATGGCGTTGGGCATCTTCCTTATAAAGGTAATCCCGGAAGGCGCTTACAGGAAAACCATTATGGCCCTGTCGTTTCTTTCCTCGGTATTGCTGTTTGTTTGAGACGCTTTCCAATTTGCGGGAGGGTATTTTCCGTCGAATTTTACAAAAAAAGCGTTTTCTCACCCAATTTGGGTGATACGGTTTTTTTGTTTCCATGCTATAATTCCGGAAAGAAAGAGTTTAACAACAATTTCAGAATAGTAAAGCGGGAGTCCTATGATAAATAAAAAGTTTTCATTTTTAGCCCTCGTAATCGTTACCGGAATTGCCCTTGTTTTGGTGGATTTTATTATCCTGCTCTTTTTTGGGCATTCTTTTTCGACACTCCTTTTTGGGTTTGGCCTCCCTGCCCTGATCTTCTTCGCTTTGTATATCGCCGCCCTGTCCCTGAACGGCAAGTGTTTCACCCCGGAATTTTTTCAGAATTGCACCGAAAATGAATATGTGGCCAGGCTTAAAAAAATAGGCGCGGTCCCCATCAAGTCGTTTGCCATTGGCGTGGGTATCCATTTGCCCTTCCTTGTAATCCTCTTTTTTGTCGGCAACTGGCTGGGGACCAATCCCGCAATCAGGGTGCCCCTATTTCTGGCGACATCTTCCTTCGCGATACTTATAGAAGCCTTCCTGTATGTCATTAGCGACGGCCTTGTCTTCAAAGCCCTGATAGGCAATAGCCTGACAGAATATCCCCGTGATCTCCGCGAGAAGCGGCAGGAAATGAAATTTTTCATCGTCCCCATGGTAGTGTCCCTTATGTCCCTGTTTTTTGGGTGCTCCGTTGCAATACTTGGCATAAACCAGACCGTGGAAGTCATCGACAGCATGAACAGGGAAGGCTGGCTCATCGTACAGATCCCTATGGTCCTGAACGTAGTATGCGTCACTATCATGGCAATGGTTCTAAAGAAGAACCTCTCAGGGTTCTACTCCTCGGTAATTGAACAAATGAATAACCTGTCCTCCGAAAAGAAGGATCTGACCCGGCGCATTAATATTTGCTCGGTAGACGAAATAGGTTCAGTTTCAGGAATGGTGAACGCTCTTTGCGAACATCTTGGCGAAGGGATGAGCGTAATAAAAAACAAAATCCACGCCCTGACAAATACCGGCCATGAGCTTACCGTTAACATGAAAAAGACTTCCGCGGCAGTAGATAATATTACGGCGAATTTAGAGGAAATAAAGACCCTGGAGACAAAACAGAAAAAAGGGGCGGATGAAGTTGACAAGGCGATTGACAATATCAAAGCCAGCATCGACAACCAGATTAAGCTGATTGAAGAGCAGGCTGAGAGCGTAAACACGTCGTCTTCGGCCATTGAGGAGATGACGGCTAACATACACTCGGTGAGCCAAACACTGGTGGAAAACGGCAAAAATGTCGATGCCCTCACGGAAGCCTCCGAACACGGCAGGACAGCCCTTAATACGGTAGCGCAGGAAATACAGGAAATCGCGAAGGACTCGGAGGGGCTTTTGCAGATCAACTCCCTGATGAACAGCATCGCGAGCCAGACCAATTTATTGAGCATGAATGCCGCCATCGAGGCGGCCCATGCGGGGGAGGCGGGAAAGGGGTTCGCGGTGGTGGCCGATGAGATCCGCAAGCTCGCAGAGTCGTCGGGGCAGCAATCAAAGACAACTACAGCCATGCTAAAAAAGATAAAGGCTTCCATAGACAACATCACCAGGTCTTCAGATGAAGTGCTTGAGCGTTTCGGGGCCATAGACACCGGGGTAAAAACAGTTTCCGCCAATGAACTGAATATACGTAACGCGATGGAAGAACAGGAAAACGGGGGGAAGCAAATACTGGGCGCCATAGGCCGTCTCAAGGAAATTACGGTGTCAGTCCAAAAAGGCTCGGAAGGTATGTCCAACTCAGGCAGTGATCTGATCAGGGAGACAGATGAATTTATAAAGCTCAGCAATGAGGCGATGAGCGGCATGAGCGACATAGTGCATGGCGCATTGAATGAGATAAAGACCGCAGTGACTCATGTAACTGAAATGAGCGAGGAAAACAATAAAAACTTTGAAGGGCTAAAGCTGGAGACGGAAAAATTCAGGACTGCGACAGGGCAGGAAAAGAAAAAGGTCCTGACCGTGGATGATGACGAGGTCCAACTGGCAATGATAGGCGTTTTCCTGAAAGATGAATATGACGTTATTGCCGCCAGGTCGTGTGAAGATGCCCTTAAATTACTTTACCAGGGCCTTGATCCCGCCTTTATTTTACTGGACATAATGATGCCTGGAGCTGACGGATGGGTTACCTATACCCGGATTAAGGGGATTAGCGATCTTCACAGTGTCCCGATAGCGTTCCTTACAGTCTCCGATGATCCGGCCGACATAAAGCGCGCAAAAGAAATGGGGGCTGTTGATTACATAAAGAAACCAACCAACAAGAACGAACTGTTGGCAAGAATCAAAAAAGCCCTGGGTTGAGAAAAAATCAAAGGAAACGTCAAATTGAAAAGCAGGCCGATTTGCATAAAAAAGAAAAACCTTGCCCGGAGAATCTGTTTCCGAATAACCTGTTTCCTGCTATCTGCCGTTCTCCTGTCCGCCTGCGCCCAAAAAGCCGAACAACAGGAATACATTACCATAGGGGCGCTGCTTCCCCTCACCGGCGAGGATTCGGACGAGGGCTTTCGCGCGCTCAACGGCTTGCAGCTCGCCAAGAACGAGATCAATGAAGCGGGGGGCGTCCTGGGAAAGAAACTGGACATCATTGTACTAAACGACAGGGGAGACGAGGAATATGTCGTACAGCAGTATAACGCATTGAAAGAAAGGGGCGTTGCCGCGATTATAGGCTCAAGCTACTCGGGCGTGACGATGGCGCTCGCCCGCGCGGCGGAAAAAGACGGCATTCCGGTAATTTCACCTACCGCGTCAGACCCGGAAGTAACAAGGGGCCGCAGAAATGTTTTTCGCGCCATTTTCATTGACGATTACCAGTCCGAGGTGATGGCGCATTTCGCGTACAATTCCCTGAATGCACGGACGGCTGTTGTCTTGAGCAACAGGAATTTCGGGAATTTCAGAAGGGCGGCTGAAATTTTCGCCAAATCGTTTAACGGCCTCGGCGGCCTTGTCGGCGCGGTAGAGCCATATTCAGGCGAGCGCGATTTTGCTGCCATTATGCAAAAGTATGCCGCCAGCCCCCCTGATCTTTTCTATTGTCCCGAGAATTGTGTTCCAGCCGCGTACCTCATCAACGCAGCTTACGAAGCCGGTATTCA
>JGI24698J34947_10000426_pt1 | contig 19321 bp, 9 predicted proteins | sample TergutMp193P3_FD_34947 | JGI IMG/M metagenome (IMG submission 34947) | reverse complement strand
AATGGGGCCAGGCGTTAAACCAGTTCGCCATTGAGTTTGGGAAAGAGCGGGTTCCGCTTTTATGATAAATTGTTATTTACACAAAAAATCTGACAGGCTCTTGTTAATGCCACTCGTACATCCGAAGTTGTGGTAGAAGCAATACTGTATAATGATGGTTCATTTTTTACCGGAATTGTATTTTACTAATTTTTCCCAGTTAATTATACCGTTGTTATCACAAAATAAAATGACAAATTCTTTAGTAAATTTATTGATCATCTGACAGTATTGTTCCATATATTCTTCATTACGTTCTTTGGCTTTATGTCCTAATGGTTCTATAATGTCTAAAAAAATATTTTCATCACCACCTATAAATTCCCAAAAAGCCTGTCCACAATATTTAAAATACAAACCTTTATTGACATTTGTGTTTTTGCCATAACAACACCCATTTATACAACGAATATTCAGTTTTGAATTACTTGTTAATAATGTTTTTTGGGCGGATGTAAAATCATTCTTCATTTTTTGTATTGCAGAACTGTTTCCCCAATTTGGACCAGATTTTATTGAAACTATGTATCTTATTCCGTCATTATCAAATTCTAGATCAATGCCAGGTATTCCTGATTTTTTACCTTGATACGTTTTTCCATTGATAAATATTGCCAGACCTTCAAGCCAGTCGCCAAACATTGTCTCTTCACTTGATGAAAAATAAGCATTAATAAGTTGTTTTATAATTTCTTCTGCTGTTTTTAGGTATTTTGCTTTGAATAAATATGGATTTTTATTTTTCAATACTTGCTTAAGCTTTAGGGTTTTAATTTTATCAATTCTCTGTTTGTGAAACTGAGAAATATTGTCTTCCACATATTTAACAATGTCATTTATTAACGATGTCATATTCATCTTCTTCCTTTTTAAAGAGAAAAAATTCTTTTTCTTTGATTTCATCCTTTACCATTTGATAATAATCCTCGGAAATATCAATCCCAATAGAGTTTCTTTTAAGTTTTTCAGCCGCAAATAATGTTGTTCCTGAACCCATAAAGGGGTCCATTACAGTATCATATTCTTTAGTGAAAAGTTTAATAAACCAACTTGGTAATTCAATTGGGAAAGCGGCACTATGATTTTTGTTACTGCATTCAGTAGATAAGTGTAGCACATTTGTTGGATAAGCCATATCACGTGTTAACCAATTTGATATATTTTTACCAAAACCGCTTCCTACTCTTGAATTGTCTCTTGTTTTATCGGTTTCACTAAGATTTTTAAGCCTTGTTTTTGCCCAATCTCCCATTGGCACCATTACAGCTTCTTGGTACATATTAAATTGTTTTGTCTTATTGAACTGTAGGAGTCTTTCCCATGCGTCTCTAAAACGGTTTGGCCATTTACCGGGGTAACAGTTTTTTTTGTGCCAGATAAATTCTTCTGTCCATAGCCAACCTTGTTGTCGCATCGCCATTATTAGTTCCATTACATAAGTACTTCTTTCACCATTTATGACTCTTTCTTTAATATTTAGGATAAAGGTTCCTGTCGGTTTTAAAACCCGTAAAAGCTCTTTCGATATGGGCAAAAACCACGAAACATACTGATTGACAGGTATACCCCCATATGTATCTTTCCTTTGATCTGCATATGGAGGCGACGTTAATATGAGATCCACGCAATTTTCTTCTATGTCCTGAAGCACATCAACGGCATCACCACACAAAATAACGGTATTGATTTCCATAAAAGATATTTTACTATAAGCGGATAGCTATTTCAAGTGGACTGGTTTTATGATATAATCCCATCCAGGAGCTGTTATGAAAAAAAGTACCCTGTCTCGCGTTTTTGTAACGCTGCTTATTCTCGCCGCTTTTGTGGTTTTGGGCTTTGGAGCCTGCAAGAAAAAAGAGGCCGCCGTTACCACGGTTTTTTCCGCTTCCCATGTGTCCCCCGGAAGGCCGGCGGCAGGGCTTGGGGCTTATCGGATTGCCTACTACGAAGCCGCGCTTGATGAGGGGGCTGCAACGGCGGGAAATATACAGGAAAGCGACGAGCCTTTCAGGATTGTGGATTACGGCCCATTTGGGGAACTCCCAAGTGAGATAAAGAAGCCGGCGATTTACGTGGTTTTTTCCCAGCCGGTGGTTCCCCTGGCTAGGCTTGGCGACCCGATTCGCGAGGATGCGGGGCTTTTTACCATAGAGCCTGCCCTTACAGGAGTTTACCGATGGTACGGGACACGGCTTCTTTCCTTTGAGCCGGACGCGGAAAATATGCCCCAGCACGAGTACAAGGTCACGGTTTCTGACAGGATCAAATCGCTTGGGGGCAAGAGCCTGGAAGGGGAGAGGTCTTTCACTTTTGAGACCGAGCGGCTTGATGTTTTGGACTGGCGATTGGGTACGGGTGAATATTGGGTGAACAGTTGGGATGCCGATCCTCTGGAAGCGAAAAATATCAGTATCATTTTTTCATATCCGGTAAACCTTGCTGAAATCGGCAAGTGGATTGAAGTGCGGGCCGCCGGGAGGAGCTACACTTTCACCCTTTCACGGCTTCCCGAGATCAACGAGAAGTATTTTTGGAATCTCAATCAAAACGAACAGGCGGTGCTTCTTACGCTTAACGATACCCTTCCCATGAATACGGATGTGAGCTTGATTATTCTTGCGGGGGCGCGTTCAGAGGAGTCCTGGCTTGGCAGCAGAGAGGGCAAGGTTTTCGGTTTTCACACTTTGCGGCCTTTCCGTCTTAATGACTCTTCAGCCCGCACATATTCCAGCCCAAGAACCGAGGAAGGGGACAGCATTCCTATTTACCTTCAATTCAGCCATTCTGTAGACCCAGAAGTTGATCCGTCATTTTTTACCGTCGTTGATATGCCGCCTCTTACCAGGGATAATATCCGTGTCTACGGCAGTACGGTTGTGATAAACAGGCTTCCCCTTGAGTACGAAACAAATTACCGCGTGCTTGTATCAACGGGAGTAAAAGATATTTATGGTCGTTCTCTGGCCCGGACCGATGTTATTGTCCAGGTAGGCGAGGCCAATAGTTATGTTTACTTTCTCAACACCGGCTCGAAAATGCTGGAAGCCAATTATCCGCCACAAGTGGCATGGGAGGCCCAGAATCCCCTGAGCCTGAGTTCGCTGATCACTTCCGCTTCGGGGCCTTACGAGCGGCTTCCCCTTTCGGCTCTCCTGACCAGGGACATTTCCGGGCTGCCGAGGAATGGAAAAAGTTTTTTTATGGAAGATATGAGCCCTTTCCTGGGGCCCGGCGGGAAGGGCAGCGTTGCGATGGCCTGGGAATACGATTACCGTTCACAGTGGAATAACAGGTTAATCAGCGATAGTGCCTGGCTCACGGTGCAGGTTACCGACATTGGTATTACCCTGCGTTACGCATATAACAAGGTGCTGGTTTGGGCGACGAAGCTTTCTACCGGGGAACCCGTGGTGAATGCGGCGGTGGAACTCAAGGAAGGGAACACTGTTGTTCGCCAGGGGAGAACCGACGCGCAAGGTCTTGCGGTATTTGATTTCCGTGACGGGGAGTTCATCTCCCTTTTTACCGATCTCTACCCCTATTACAGTCTGGACAATTGGGAGAAAGGTTTCCGCGTCAAGGTGATCGAAGGCGGCGGCGCAATGGCAGGCGGGGATGAGGCGGAATTTATTCCGGACGGTGGCCATAACATCTGGCGTTTCGATGTACGATCGGCGAAGACCCCGTTTACCGTTGAAGAAGAGACGCCTTTAATTTTTATGTTTACCGACCGCGGGGTTTACAGGCCGGGTGAAACCGTTACTTACCGGGGCATAGACCGGAGCCTTTCCCGTGGAAATTTTTTGCCGTACACGGGAGCTTACATCATTCAGGTTTCAAACGGCGGCTATAATGTGCCGGCGATTGCGACCCTTGTCGGAACAACAACGAATAACGGCGGGAGCCACGGTTCCTTCACGCTTCCTGATAACCTTGAGCCGGGACGTTACGTTATACGCTACAGCCGCGGCAGGGGCGACGAGCGTTATGAAAATACAATTACCTTTCTGGTTGCCAATTTCGAGCGCCTCCGTTTTGAGGCCTCGCTTGGATTTCCTGATGTCCTTTCTTACCAGGGTGAAAGAATATCGGGCCGGTTATCCGCTTCGTATTTGTCGGGAGGTGGGCTTTCGGGCGCTCCCTATACATACTATTGGAGCCGCGAGCCTGCAGGCTTTAATCCCGGCGGCTCGTGGAGTAATTGGCGTTTCGGGCCGGATACATACGACAGCCGCTATTTCGCGGCGAGTGGGGAAGGAACCCTGGGCCCGGACGGCAGTGATGATATAGCACATAACGTAGATGCGGACGGCGTTGAGGGAATTACCTACCGTTACCGCCTGGAAGCTTCGGTCCAGGACGCGGCGAGGCAGGAAATCTCCGCACGGGGCGCCGTCATTGTTCATCCCGCTTCTTTCTACATTGGTTCCAGGCTGGACACGGGAAACAACAGAACTCCGGCTCTTAACGCTTCAACGCCTTCGGCGTATTTTCTCCAGGCCGGCTCGCCCGCCACACTGAGCTGGGCCCTACTCACGCCGGAAGGCGCACCCTTTGAAAGCGGCGACGGCCCGGCAATTTCCTTTACGCTCGTTCGCCACGAATGGAAACAGATCCGACAGGCCGGAATCGGGGGCAGGATAAACCTCCAGTGGGAAAGGGTTGAGGAGATCGTCGCGGAACAGACTTTCCGTCCCGGTAGGGGGGAATACGCGGGCGTCTATTCGTTTACGCCTAACGAGAGCGGCCAGTGGGAAGTGCGCCTTTCAAGCAGGGATTCCAGGGGCCGTTCAGCGCAAACCCGGTATGGTTTTTATGTGACAGGCGGCGGTTGGGTGCTATGGGGCAGGGGAGACTCGGACAGCATCACGCTTACGCCTGACAGATCTTCCTACGCTCCGGGAGAGACGGCGAAACTCCTCGTACAATCCCCGTTGCCAAGGGGGAAGTATCTTCTTACTATTGAGCGAGAGGGAATACTTGAGGAAAAGATCATCGAGCTTGACGGTTCCGCACGAACAATCGACGTTCCCATAAGGGATTCGTACATACCCATCGTGTACGTGGCAATCGCTTCTTATACGGTCAGGTCCGGGCCGCCGGAAAACACCTATTACGAACCGGATTTGGACAAACCCAAAGGGCTTTTCGGTCTTGCGACCATCTTTGTCGACCATGATAGTCGGCATTATGCGATAGAAATAGAAAGCTCCAAAAGCACTTATAGTCCAGCGGAAGAGGCGGAGGTAACGCTCAAGGTGAGTTATAACGGCAGACCCGCGCCCGGCGTGGAGCTGACCTTTATGGCGGTAGATCGGGGAGTCGTTGACCTCATTGACTACCATGTACCTGACCCTCTGGCTTTTTTCTACAGCACCTGGAATTTCCCGCTGGGGGTACGCGGCGCGGACAGCCGTTCGCTTCTCATCGATCCGGTTACCTACAGCCTCACTGATCTTCAGGGCGGGGACGAGGATAGTTCCAAGCTGGATGAGCGCAAGGATTTCAGGCCCACCGCAATTTTTGAGCCTTACCTTGTCACGGGGGCGGACGGAACTGTTAGGGTGAAATTCAACCTTCCCGATTCGCTAACCACCTACCGCTGTACGGCTGTGGCGGTGGGCTTGAGCGATTTCGGCATTGCCGAGCAGGACCTGCGGGTGAGCGCTCCCCTCACGGCTGTGGCGGCTCTGCCGCGCAAGCTCCGCTGGCGGGATACGGGGACAATATCTCTTATACTCACCAATCTTGACAGGAGCGCGGTTGAGGCGAGGGTCTCGGTTGAAACGGAAATGATCGACGATGGCAGCAGCCTGTGGGACACGGTGCTGGAAATCGACGGGGCCAGTGAGAAGACAGTCAGGATCAATCCCGGCGCCACTGCGGAAGTTTCGTTTAACGCCGCGGCCCTGGGCGCCGGGGAGAGCAGGATCATCTTCACCCTCCGTTCTCCCCAGGTAAATGAGAGGATCGTGAGAACGCTTGTGGTGGACAGGCCGGTGCTTTACGAGACGGTTACTGCCATCGGCAATCTGGGGAACGAGAATCCTTTTATTGAAGAAGGGGTGGTTCTTCCTTCCCTTGTTCCCGAGGGTACGGGGAGCCTTTCGGTTTCGCTGTCTGTTTCACGGCTCGCCCTGCTCAAGGAGGCGGTTCGGTATTTACTGAGCTATCCCTACGGATGCCTTGAACAGCGAACCGCGCAGCTCCTCCCCCTCGTTGCCTTCGCGGACCGCCTTGAGAGTTTTGAACTTGACAGCCCGGTAGCAAATCCGAAGAAAGTTATTGAGGATGAAATTGCCTCGCTCGCGAAAAGCCAGCTTCAAGACGGTTCTTTCCCGTATTGGCCTGGCGGGCAATACGGGAACGGGTACGTAACGCTGCGGGTTGCGCATATCGTCGCGCTGGCAAGGCAAAAGGGGTATACGATACCGGCTGAGATGAGCACCCAGACAATGCTGCGGTATATCAGCGGCATTGACTTCACCAGTCCGCCTTTTGTTCGGGATCATTTTATCAGGGGTTATGCTCTTTGGGTTCGTACCATGTACGGCGAGAGAATTGGCACGGAGATTACCAATTATCTCAGGGGAGGGGATGAACTTGGCATTTCCGGCTTCGGGTTTGCCGGTCTTGCGGCAATGGAGCTTGGGATGAGGGATCTTGCCACATCCGCAAGGGACAGGGTGAGGCGCTTCATTCGGCCTGGAACGCGCAGCCTTGATCTGACCGACACATATGAGCAGGGCGGGAATTTCTGGGGTCACGACACAGACCGTTATGCGATAGCGCTCATGCTTTATCACGCTTTGTCCCCGGCCGATGACATGACAACCCGGCTCACCAATTCGCTCATTGAGCGCCAGCGCCGGGGTATATGGACAAATACTTCTTCCTGCTACTGGGCAGTCCTCGCCTTTGGCCGTATCGCCGACGCGGAAGAGCAGGAATGGGCAGGAGGCCTTGATTCCCGTCTTTCCCTTGGAGGGACGACGCTTCTGGAAAACGCTTTCCGTTCCGCCGGTGGTGTGCCTGTTTATAGATCCTGGGCCTTTGGGGAGACCCCGCTGGACAGCATAGCGCGTGACGCCCTTCTTCCGCTCAGGATTGAGCGGGAAGGCTCGGGCCAGCTTTACTACACGGCAAGCCTCCGCTACGGGATTCCTACTGAACTGGCGGCAGCCCGCGACGAGGGTTTGAGTGTCTTCGCCGAAAACTTTGATTCTGACGGGAATCAGGTCAGGGACGGGGTGCTCGTTCCCGGTAAGACCTATACCCGGAAGGTAACGGTTTCCAGTTCAAGGGATCGCACTTTTGTCGCCCTCAGGGCGCCGATCCCGTCGGGGGCTGAAATTGTAGATGCGGCTTTCGTCACAAGTTCCACGGTTCCGCCGGGTGAGAATGATAACAGGCGGAGTGTGGATTATTGGTGGGAAACGCCGCCGGTTCGCTTTATCATGGATGATGAAGTCGTGTTTCATTGGGACAATTTCCCGGCGGGGAAAAAAGAAGTCGAGTTCCGTTTCCGTGCGGTGATGCCCGGTATTTATCCCACGCCGCCGGTTCAGGCTGAATGTATGTACGAGGAAGAAATCTTTGGCCGTGGGGCCGGGGAATTGTATCGTATCGGACTATAGCCTGCGGGCGGTAGTGTAAGGGGTGTTTTGTGAATATAGATATTGCCGAGTTATGGGCGACGTACAGTCCAAATATACTTGACCTGGGCCGAAAGCTTATCATCTCGGTACTGATAATAATCGGCGGCAGAATCGTTATTGTGTTTTCCAGAAACCTGGCGCAAAAAGCGGTTACAGGAAAATTAAAAGCTGATGAGACCCTGGCTTCAGTTTTACGAATGGTGGTTCATTACGGGATCATTATCATCTGTCTCATAATGATCCTGGATCTTTTTGGGGTTAATACCGCGGGCCTCATCGCGCTTTTGGGAGGCGCGGTAGTCGCGGTGGGCTTCGCCCTAAAGGATACGCTTGGCAATATCGCGTCGGGGATCATCATCCTGCTTCTCAGGCCCTTCAAAAAAGGGGACTTTATCGAATGCGGCTCTGTTATGGGTTCCGTCCGGGAAATGGGGCTTTTTGCCACCATTTTGGAAACCGCTGACGGGGTGTACATCTCCGCGCCAAATTCCAGCCTCTGGGGGGTTCCTCTGAAGAATTATTCGCGTAACGACAAACGGCGACTGGATATTGCAATTTCCATTTCCTATTCGGATTCCATCGACGAGGCTTTTCGGGTGCTTAATGAGATCATCAGGGAAGAAGATCGTTTCCTTAAGGAACCTCCCGCGCAGGTTATGGTTCAGTCCCTTGGGGATTCCGGCATCGGCATTACCCTCCGGGCATGGGTGCCGAGCGCAATGTATTGGAAGGTGAATTGGGATCAGATGAAGAATGTGAAAGAGAAGATACTGGAGGCGGGTCTAACCATCGCGTCTCCCAAGCGGGATATTCGTTTGGTCAAGGATGATCGTAATTTGCCCGCAGGGAAATCCGACGCCAACAAAGTTGGCGAGATATCTGGCGGCTAGGGAAGCATGGGCGCTGCACAGGGGAAACTGAAATTCCTGTTTCAGAAACGAAAACTTCTTTTTGCGTTTATATGCTTTATATTTCTTTTTTATTTGTTTCTGTTAATTCTCCCCTTTCCCGAGCTTGACGCTTTTCGGAAAAGGTCATGGGGAACCGTGATCAGTGATAGGAACGGAACCGTCCTCAGGGTTCTGCCTGCGGCGGACGGGGTCAAGCGCGAATGGGCTACGTTAGGCGAAATACCTCCGGGGGCCGTGAAGATATTTATCCGCTCTGAGGACAGGCGTTTTTATTTTCATCCGGGAATTGATATTATCGCCATAGGCCGCAGTTTTTTGCGAAACGCGCAGGAGCGGCGCGTGGTGTCGGGCGCTTCGACTATTACAATGCAGCTTGCGCGTATGATAAACCCACACTCGGGGGGCTGGAGCGGAAAGCTCCGCGAGGCATGGGACGCGATCAGGCTTGAAGTTAAGCTCTCAAAAAAAGAGATTCTTGAGTTGTGGCTTAACAGCATCCCGTTTGGCAGCAATATTGAGGGTCTTCCCGCCATGACCCGTTCCCGCTTCGGGAGGCCCATCAATCAGCTTGATGACAACCGGGCGGCGCTCCTTGCGGCGGTTCCCCGGCGGCCTGGTTTCTACGACCCGGCTGTAAACCCGAACGCCGCTGTTTCCGCCGCCCTGGTCCTTTCGGAAAGAAGCGGTCTCGGCCTCAGGGAAGATGAATTATTGAATGCGGCGAAAGAAGCCGCCGTTGTTTTGCAGGGCCCTGAAGATCCACGGTCACCTTTTTTTGCCCCTCACTTTACCGAGCGGATGAGGCTTGCGGATATTAGTGACAAAAGTTATGTGCTATCAAACACAAAAACCCACAGCACCCTTGATCTTGGCTTTCAGCGTTATGCGGAAGAGTTACTCGCCCTGGAACTGTCGCTTCTGTCCCGCAACCGGGTAAGCAACGGTGCAATCCTGGCGATAGAAAACGAGACCGGGGCGGTGCGTGTTTACGTTGGTTCGGCTTCCTGGTTTAATGACGCGGTTTCGGGAAAAATTGACGGAGTCCGTTTTCGCGGGCAGCCCGGCTCGTGCCTGAAACCTTTCCTCTACGCCCTTGCGATTGACGCTGGATTCGGCCCGGCGGATATCATGCCGGATATTCCTACGGTCTTTGGAACGAGGGAGGCGTATATCCCCTCGAACTTTAACAACCGTTTCAACGGCCCCGTCCGCTTGCGTATCGCCCTGGCGTCTTCCCTCAATATTCCTGCGGTGTATCTTCTTGAGCGTCTTGGAGTAAACGCCTTTGAGGAATACCTTGTCGGCCTCGGCTTTGACTCTATAAGGGAAACGATGGGCACGCACGGCACGGGGCTTGCCCTGGGCAACGCTGAAGTGAGCCTTGAGGAAATGGTTCGGGGATTTTCGGCATTTCCCCGCGGGGGCTTTCCCGCGGAGCTTGTCTGGATTGAAGGCGATACACCGCCACAGCCTGCGGAACTATTGCCGCCTTTAATGTCGCCTTATGCGGCATGGATGATCGCGGACATCCTCTCGGACAGGTCCAGCCGCTTTGTCGGCTTTGGCCCGGCCCCGGCTTTGGTGACTCCTTTTGTCTCGATGTTCAAAACCGGCACCGCCAATCAGTTTCAGCATATCTGGGCCCTGGGTGCAACAAGGCGTTTTACCGTGGGCGTCTGGATGGGGAATTTTTCCGGGGAAACCGTCATAGGCAGTACCGGGAGTTCCATTCCCGCGAGCATAGCGTCCAGGTTGCTTTCTGCGCTGGAGCAATCCACCGGAGCCGATAACAGGGGCGGCGCGAATTTTTTGGAGAATATCGGGGGCCCCACACCTGCCGGAGTTTCGGAAACGCAAATCTGCGCTCTTTCCGGCATGGCTTCCGGTCCTTACTGCACGGGTCTTGCCCGCGAATGGATACGAAACGAAAAGATTCCCTCGACTTGTACATGGCATACAGGGGCGGGGCTTTTTTATCCTCCCGAATACCAGGCCTGGCTGACCGAAAGGTTTCGTTTGGGCGGCGTGATGCAGGGGGGAAGCGGTCGTATTCGGAACCCTGTTTCCGGTTCGGTGTATTACCTTGACCCTTCCATTCCGCCTAACGCTCAGGCCCTGCGTGTTGAAACTAACGGTTTTAGCGCCGATGCCCTTGTCTACTCCGACGGCGTGCTACAGGGGAGCCTTAATCACGCCGGTGTATACGCCCTGCCCCTTTCACGGGGACAGCATACTGTTGTCGTGGAAGACCTTGACGGGACTTCCGCCGTGGTCACTTTTGAGGTAAGATAATTCGTATGAGAAAAACAACAATATTTATTTTATGGATGGTAATTATTATGACAGTTTTCGGTTGTCAGAGAGATAAAAAAGAAGATACTACACAAATTGATAATAATAGAATCACCGTCACGTTTAACACTTCGGATAGTTCCCCGTTTAATAACGGTATTTTTCAGGGCTGGGGAACTTCGCTCTGCTGGTGGGCCAACAGGCTGGGCTACGATGAAACGCTTACGGAAAAAGCGGCCGCCTTTTTCTTTTCAGAGGAAGGGCTTGGGCTTGATATCGGACGCTACAACATAGGCGGCGGCGACGATCCGGAACACAATCACATTACCCGATCCGATTCAAAAGTACCGGGATACGCCACGGGCTTTGACGGCAGCGGGAACATTGTCTACGACTGGAATGCTGACCAAAACCAGCGGAACATAGTACAGGCGGCGCTGAGGGTAAACCCCAATTTATATGTTGAAGGTTTTTCCAACTCGCCGCCCTGGTTTATGACCAATTCAGGTTGTTCTTCCGGTGGTGTAAGAGCTTCAGATGATAACCTTAAACCGGAGCATTTAGAAGATTTTGCAAAGTATATTGCCGATGTTACCCTGTATTTCAGGGATAATTATGGCATCCGGTTTCAAAGTTATTCACCAATGAACGAGCCTGACACGACTTATTGGTCTGCTTTTAGCAACAAGCAGGAGGGCAGCAGGTTTAGTCCGGGGGAAAGCCAGTCAAACATGATTACCGCGACCCGTTATGCGCTTGACGCGGCGGGGCTTGGCGACGTGCTTGTCGTGGGAATGGATGAATCAGTCATAGATCAGACTTACCGGAACCTGGACAGATTGACCGCACCCGCCCTTGCCGCCCTTGGCCGAATTGACACGCACACTTACGGCGGTTCAATGCGGCGTGAACTGAAAGAAAAAGCCGTATCGCTGGGAAAGAACCTCTGGATGAGCGAATTTGACTCAGGCGACATCGTTGGCGGGGCTAATGCCGGTGATATGAGGGCCGGTTTATACCTTGCGAGCCGGATAATACTTGATATGAACGGTATGCAGCCTTCGGCCTGGGTTTTATGGAACATTGTAGATTTTCACAAGGATTCATCTTTTGTTGCCCCTAACGGTAGCCATACTGAAGCCAATACTTCGCTGAACCAGTCCGGTGGTATTTGGGGAGTGAGCATGGGGGACCATGACAATAAAGAAATAATACTTTCACAGAAGTATTATGTATTCGGCCAATTTACACGGTATATTAATCCGGGCGATACAATTATTTCTTCAAGCGATGAGGCAAATATATTGGCGGCATGGAACCGTGAAACCGGGGCAGTGAAAATTGTTGCGCTGAATCAGAGAGTGTACGCAAGAACGCTTTATTTTGATCTATCCGCGTTTAATAATAACCTGTGGCGTGTTTCCGCAATCCGCACGATGGGAGCATATAACGGCGGTGAACAATGGGCGGAGGTTAGCAAACTGGAATTGTCTGAAAAAGGGTTTAGCTTTGAGTTGCCGGGCTACTCTGTAACGACATTTGTGGTAGAATAACCAAATAAGGAGAAGCATGCACAGGATTGACTTTGCCAAATCCATTGCCAGGGATGCTGCCGTGACCACTGTGTCTGCCGATGGAATGGAAGTGGTTCTGGGCGGCGGCGGCGGCGTAACGCTTAACGGCGCGGAAAGGACGAATAAACGTTACATCGTGGGAAACATCGAGGTGCTTGAAGAGCACTCCATCGCAATGATGCTGCGTTTCTTCCTTCCCGGCGCAAAAAAGGCGCGGATTTCAATGCGGTTTGGCTTGCTGCCGCTTTTCAAGACCCGTGTCTGCTTCGACCTGAACCTGCTGGATAACAGCACGATCTTTACCAACCGCACGCCGGGTACGCTCAAGCTGGTGGTACATGGCTTACGCACTGATATTAAAGACGTTGAGCGCGTTGAGTTGGGGATGGAGAAGGCGTTCCACGATGTCCGTGTGCGATTGGACGATTTCTGTCTCACCGATGATTTCCCCGTGGAATTCCCGCTGCCCGATGTAAAGCTGGTGGACGAATTTGGCCAGTGGAAGGCAAAGGAATGGCCGGGCAAAGTGCACAGCCTGGATGAGATGAAAACCGCGATGAAAAGCAACGAAGGCCCGGCGGAGTACCCGTTCCCGGAATGGAACCGCTGGGGTGGCGACTCGGGGCGTAAACTGAAGAAGGGAACGGGGTTTTTCTCAACACACAAGACAGAAGATGGCCGCTGGCATCTTGTTGACCCGGAAGGATGCGAGCATTTTTCGGTTGGCCCCTGCTGCATACGGCCCGGCGATATGGGCAGGGTTGACAATTTCGAAAATCTTTGCGAATGGCTGCCCGATCCGGAAGACCCGGACTACAGGGAATTTTACGAGACCGGCGTCCGCCGCCGCGCCGCTTATATGCCGCCTGAAAACTACAAGTTGTTTGGGTTTGTCCAGGCTAACCTGTTCAAGGCTTATGGAGCGCAATGGAAAGAAAAATGGAAAGAAATTACCTGGCACATTTTGATGAGCCACGGCATCAATTCCCAGGGAAATTTTTCGATGCCGGGCGTAAATGACGATAAGGGCAAACTTCCTTATGTGCGGCAGATTCCCGGCTTCCCGGCAACCGATACGCTTATCTTCCGTGATTTTCCGGATGTGCTTTCCCCCGAGTACCGTGAAAAATGCGAAGCCTACGCCGCGACACTTGAGAAATGGAAGGACGATCCCTGGCTGATTGGCTACTTCCTCCGCAACGAGCCGGAATTCAACTTCGTACCCAACCTTGCCATCGCCAACGAAGTGCTGCGAAACCCGGCGCAGACCCACTGCCGTGCGGGCTTGACGAATTTCCTGGCTGGCCGTTACGGCGGGATCATTGCCTTGAATGAGGTGTGGAACTCCGATTTCGCATCGTTTAACGATTTTGAAAAACCTATCGACAATTGCATCGATAAATACCCCGAATGCGAAAAAGACATCCGCGAATATTCGGCCTTTTTAATCCGCGAGTATATTCGCGTACCCAGCCTGGCGTGCCGCGCCGTTGATCCGAATCATCTGAACCTTGGCCTGCGCTGGTCGAATGCGGATAATCCTGACATGATGGCGGGGTGGGAATATTTTGATGTGTTTTCGATTAACTGCTATTCCTTTGACCCGACGGCGGATATGGATTTCGTAAAGAACGCCGGGGTAGATCTCCCAATCATGATCGGGGAATTCCATTGCGGCGCGCTGGATCGCGGGCTTCCGGCGACAGGCCTTAAGGGTGTGGAAAACCAGGAAGAGCGCGGCGTGATGTGGCGGCTGTTCGTGGAGAAATGCGCGGCTCATCCCCATGGCGTTGGCGCACACTGGTTCCAGTACAACGACCAGTTCTGTTTGGGGCGCTTTGACGGCGAGAATTACCAAATCGGAATGGTGGATGTGTGCATGCAGCCGCATAAAGAGCTTGTCGAAGCCGCGAAAGCGACATCGGAGGTCCTTTACAGGGTGAAGAATGGAGAGATTACGCCTTACAGCCGCATTCCCAAAAGTATCCCGATGATCGGGTATTGATCGATGTTACCCCATCTGTAAAGACCATTCATCGGTCCATTTGAGCAGGATAGCGCCGTCATCCGTCACCCTGAGCGGAAGCCAGATATAACTGGAGTTGGCCAGGTCCTTGGCAATCCAGCGGTCGCCCATATAAAGGTATTTCCCTTTGGCTGGGTCTATGGGCAGCACATATGTGCTCTGGCTGTCAAAAGTGGTGCGGCTGATATCGTCAACGCAGGGGTCGCCCATATTGGTCCATTCGCCCATTACGCTGTCCGCTTTGGCATACAGGGCGGGGTTCGGCTTCCACCCCGTGCAGCCGGATGTCACCAAATAGTATGTACCCTTGTGTTTGAACATTGCGGGGGCTTCTCGGTGGCCCTTCGGAAAAATGCGTATATAATCCACGCCGCTTACCGGGGCATAATTTTCAGATTCCACACCACCGGAAGTGATATGCGTGTAATCGTCATTCAGCCTGGAAATATAGAGGGTATAATTTTCCTCGCTGGAGTATATAATATACGCCTCGCCGCCGTCCGCAAACAATGTCATATCCCTCGCCATTCCGGGGTTGTGGGCATAGTCCTCACCACCGTAATGATCCAGGCGGTGACTGCCCAGAAGCCTGAACGGCCCCGTCGGGCTTTTGCTTACCGCCACGGCTGCTTTCGCCTTGGCGTAGTTTGCCGAGGATGTTTCAGTTGGGCCGTCGGCGTGAAACCACATTACATAATTGTTATTTTTGGCGTTGTATATAACTTTTGGACGCTCCATAACGGCAGTGTTCCTGTCCAGATCCGTAAAGAGACGCGCCTTTTCCCTGTCGTCCAGGCCGCCGTACACCTCGCGGAAGCCAGGCTGGTCAAAATCATCCGCCGATTCCAGGGCATGAAGAACAACACCGCAGTCCTCCCAGCGGATTAAGTCCGTGGACCTGTAGGCATGAAAGCCTTTCAATGGCCTATAACCATGGGTTTTGTCTTCCCCATACCAGTAATACACATCATGCCCGTTTTCTTTGAGTACAAGCATCCCGCCGCCGTGGGCCTGGATTAACTGGCCGCCAGTGTCATACCAGGGTGTTCCGGGTTTGATAATATCCATGGTTACTTCCTTTGGAATGGATTGGCAATTGGTTTTATTTTAATTAATTATGGTAAATATCAAAATGTCAAGAGGAATTATTGATAGATCGTATTACATCGTGTATGACAAGTCAATATGAGTCAAAAATGCTATAAATAGTTCAAAAATCATATTGTCTGGGTATAAAAACAGGGTTATCATTTTTACCTAAAATTAATAAAGATAGGCTAACACGAAGTTCCGATTCGATGAAAAAGCCTCAACTGCCATAAGGAAGGAAGGAAGAATAGTATACCGTTGATATAGAGGAGTAAGTGGATATGCTTAATCAGGCTAAATCACAGAGATTAATTATTCTTTTGATTTGTGTGGTTTCTTTTGGCATGCCTTCTTCCACTTCGGCTACTGAGAGTTCGTATCAAGCATATCTGTCCCTTAACGCCGATGCCCCGGTTATTACCGGCCGCATTATTGAGATTGACGCTGACTCGTTTTCCGGCGCCAGCCCGGAGCCTGCGGTTGTGCGCGATTACCAGGGTAATCCCGGCATTGCTATCCTGACCGGTGATACAGGCTATGTTGAGTTTGCTTTCAATGTGGAATACCCCGGACTCTACAATATTTACATAGAGTACTTCCCTGTAGAAGGCCGCGGCAATGATATTGAGCGTCGGCTTTTGATTAATGGGGAGCTTCCTTTTAACAACGCCGCCTTTATCAATTTTAGCCGCTTTTGGGCTTTGGATGGCGGTATTATCCAGGACGGGCGGGGCAACGACCTCCGGCCTTCCCATGTGGAGGTTCCCGTCTGGCAGGGGGCATATTTCAGTGATTATATTGGTAACGAAAACCATCCATACCTTTTTTACTTCCGCCAGGGCGAAAATACCCTGCGGCTGGAAGCTTCAAGGGAACCGTTGACCATACGCCGCATTACCTTACAGGCAATGCCGGAATCCCGTTCGTATAAAGACGTGTCCGCCGGGCACTCGGGCCTGCCCAGTTACCGGGGGGAACCAATCACCATCCAGGGTGAGAATTTCTCGAAAAGTACCAGCCGCATGATTTACCCCCTTAACGACCGGACTTCCCCGTCCACAGTACCTTCCCACCCTTACCTAATCAGGCTTAACACAGTCGGCGGGCGTCAATGGCGTCTCCCGGGACAGACCATATACTGGACATTTACCGCGCCGGAATCGGCTTTGTACCAGATTAACATAAAATACCGGCAGAATTTGGCGAACGGCACCTTTGTGACCCGTTCCGTGCGTATTGACGATGAAACCCCTTTCATTGAAATGGAAAATATTCAGTATCCGTTTAACAGCCGTTGGCAGATCGCGCCTTTGTCCGGGGACGGTGTACCTTTCCTGTTTTACCTGGAGGCGGGGGAACACACCCTCAGCATGGAAGTTGCGCTTGGCGATTGGGCGGAGATCGTTGCCGCCGCCAACGACAGCGTTTTCCAACTGAATTACGCGTATCGTCAGATGCTGCTAATATTGGGCTCAACCCCCGATCCTTTCCGTGACTATCAACTGCGGCGGTATATGCCCGACGCCATAGAAATTTTAGGCAGGCAGCACAGCGTCATTTCCGGCCTTATCGAGCGGGTCATAGAGCTAAACGACGGAAGGCGCGGCGAAGGCATCGCAATACTTGAAAACCTTGCCTTTCAACTGCGCAATATGCATGCAGACCCTGAGACAATACCCGAGCGCTGGAACGTTTTCCGGGACTACATAAGCGCCCTTGGTACCTGGATTCTGAATGTCCGGGAGCAGCCTCTGGAAATTGACTTCATAACAATAACCGCTCCCGGCGCGTCTTTGCCCAGGCCGGAAGCCGGTTTCTTTCAGAATCTGTGGCATGAGATCCGCGCGCTTATCGCGTCGTTTACCCAGGATTTTTCATTGGTGGGGGATGTCTACGATGCCCGCACCCGGCCGGTGGATGTTTGGATTATGAGCGGGCGCGACCAGGCGCAAATTCTCAAATCCATGATCGACAATGATTTCACGCCGCGCACGGGCATTCCTGTCAATCTGCGGCTTGTAAGCGGCGCCATGGTTCTGCCTTCGGCGGTGACGGGGCGCGGGCCCGATGTGCTTTTGGGCATGGCCTACGGTGATCCGGTGGACTGGGCTTTGCGCGGGGCGGTCGCCAGCCTGTCCGGCTTACCTGGTTTGGATATCGTATTGCGCGACTTCCACCCCAGCGCGTGGGAACCTTTTACCCTGAACGGGCAGTTATACGCTTTGCCCGAGACCCAATCGTTCTACATGATGTTTGCGAGGATCGACATTCTGAATGAAATGGGATTGCCTGTGCCGCAGACCTGGGATGAATTTGAAACCGTTATGACGGAATTGCAAAAGAACAACATGGATGTGCATATCCCCTATGCGTTCCCGTGGGATATCGGGTTCTATATGTCCGAGCTGTACCAACGCGGCGGGGAGGTTTATAAATACGGCGGTATGCGCAGCGCACTGGATTCCGAGGAATCAATACAGGCGTTCAGGAAATGGACGAACTATTTTACCCAGTTCGGCGTGCCGGTATTTGACTATGATGCCGCCACGCGCTTTATCAACAGGTTCAGGAATGGTGAGATGCCACTGGGCTTTGCCGATTATACGGCCTTTAACGTCTTGTCGGTGTTTGCGCCGGAACTTCGCGGGCATTGGCAGTTCTTCCCCTTGCCCGGCACGCCCGGCGCGGACGGCGAGTTAAACCGCAGCTCTACCGCGGGGGGGTTGGCGTCCATGATGCTTTCCGCATCAAATAACAAATTGCAGGCATGGGACTTCATGCGCTGGTGGGCGGACGCCAATACCCAAACCCGCTATGGACGCGAGCTGGAGACCCTGATTGGCGAGGCGGCACGTTACCCAACCGCCAATCGCCGGGCAATGGAAAACCTCTCGTGGACAGTGACGGATTTTCAAATGCTCAGCGCCCAGTGGGATTGGGCAAGGGCGTTCCCGCAAGTGCCGGGTGGTTACTTCACCGGGCGGCATGTATCAAACGCTTTCCGTACAGTGGTGAATAATATGGCGGATCCGCGTGAGACGCTATGGGATTTCGTAGAAACCATAAACTCTGAGCTTATCAATAAACGCAGGGAGTTTGGATTGCCTTATGATCCTTAAAACATTGCGGGCCATGCGTAAATCATGGATCAGTTATTTATTTATCGCCCCGTTTATGATGGTGTTTATCACATTTACCGTGATACCCGTTTTGATGTCCATGGGGTTAAGCTTCACTTACTTCAATATGTTCCAGCCCCCGCGATTCATCGGCTGGCAGAACTATATAAATCTCTTTTTCTGGGATGATGTTTTCCTCAAGGCAGTTCAAAATACCCTGGTACTGGCACTGATAACAGGGCCTGTCGGATATATGCTGAGCCTGCTTTTTGCCTGGCTTATAAACGAATTCCCCAAAGCCCTAAAGACTATTTTGGTGGTAGTGTTTTACGCCCCGACGCTTTCGGGCCAGGTTTTCGTTATCTGGAACGTGGTGTTTGCCAGCGACATGTACGGCTACGCCAACAGTATTTTATTGCGGCTTGGGCTTATTACCGAGCCGATGCGGTGGCTTTCAACCGAGCAGTATATCATGCCCATCACCATTATCGTGGTGTTGTGGATGAGCATGGGAACGGGTTTTCTCGCCTTTGTGGCGGGTGTCACCAATGTGGACAAAACCTTGTACGAGGCGGCGTATGTGGACGGCATACGCAACCGCTGGCAGGAA
>JGI24698J34947_10000425_pt1 | contig 19338 bp, 19 predicted proteins | sample TergutMp193P3_FD_34947 | JGI IMG/M metagenome (IMG submission 34947) | reverse complement strand
GGGGGGGGGGGGGGGGGGTGATAATTATACCCGCAGTTGTTAAACGGGAGGAAAATTCGCAGGACGCCATATTGGCGGTTTTTTCGTTCATTGGCAATATTTTGCGTCTTTTTTGGAAAAAGGCAAGGACTTTTTGGTTAATGCAACTATACCTTGAGGGTTAGTATCACTATACCTGTATGGTTAGTTTTGATATACCTGCAGGGTTAGTCTTCCTATACCTGCCTCGCCGACAATACGCCTGTAATCCGCGATTGTTCCGGCGTGAACGGCTTTATCCCGCAGAGCCGCGCCGCCGGGTAAACCTTTTGTGTACGCGCAGAATTGTTTTCGCATTTCAAGGCAGGCGGAGCGTTCGCCTACATCTGCGGCAAGCATTTCCAGATGGCGCATGGCCGCCCCTATCCGCGCGGAAAACGGAACTGGCTCCCATGAACCTGTTTCTAAAAAAGAGCGAGTTTCGGAAAAAATGAAGGGATTGCCCATCGCGCCCCTTGCGAACATTATCGCCGCGCAGCAGGTCTCTCTCAACATTCGCTGCGCATCTTCCGGCGTGTAAAGATCACCGGAACCTGTAACAGGGATCGGCAGACGGGAAACCAAATCCGCGATATGTGACCAGTCGCTTTTGCCGCCGTAACTTTGCGCCCGTGTGCGGGGATGCAGGCTCACCATTGACGCGCCCGATTCAAAGGCAATTCGAGCACATTCGGCATAATTGAGCAAAGAGCTATCCCAACCTGATCTGATTTTTACAGTAACGGGAATACCGCCCAAACTTTCGCGGGAAGCGCGTACAGCAGCCTCTACTACTCTGCCCAGCCGGAGCGGATCTTTCATCAGCGCGGAGCCCGCGCCGTTTTTTACGACTTTCGGAACAGGGCAGCCCGCGTTAATATCCAAAGCGTCGGGCTTGAGCGGCGCAAGAAGAACCGCCGCCCTGTAGACAGATTCGCTTTCCGCGCCAAAAAGCTGTATCGCGTAACGTTTTTCTTTTTCTCCCCGGCGCACCAGATTGGCGGCGGCGGGGACAGAGCTCGCTGACTGTGAGCCGTCTATGCCTGAGAGACCGTACTTCCCAAAATTACGGTACAACGCTTCGGAGGAGACAAGCTCTGTAAATGAAAAGCACGCGCCCTCTTCGGCGCAAATGGAGCGAAACGCGCGGTCGGTGTAACCCGCCACAGGCGCGAGAAAGAGATTCCCCTCAAGTTCAAGAGACCCGATTTTTACAGGACGATATAAAGACATGCCCTATTCATTGGGCAGGCCGAAGAATTTATTGGCGTTTTCCCAAAGCTGCGCGGCAAGAGCCTCTTCATCCATATCAAGCATTTCAGCCATAAAGCGGGCAGTTATGGGCAGATACTTCGGCATATTTCTTTTGCCCCGGTAATCGGCGGGAACCATGAAGGGACTTTCCGATTCGATAAGAATCCGATCTACCGGTAAAACCCCGATCGTCTCGTGCAGGTTTTTCGCGTTCCTGTACGTAAGGTTTCCAGCAAAGGAAAAATAAAGATTGAGTTCCAGCGCTTTTTCGGCATAGGCCGCGTCTTCGGAATAGCAATGAAGCACCCCGCCCCTTGACGGCAGACGGTCGCGGAGAATATCCAGCACGTCATGTCCCGCGTCGCGGTTGTGAATAATTACCGGCAGATTGAGTTTATTCGCAAGGTCAAGCTGAGTGATAAAAAGTTCTATCTGGGATTTTTTATCTCCGAATTTGCGGAAATAATCCAAACCGATCTCGCCAATGGCAACCACCCTTGGATATTGAACGCTCTGTTCAATATGCGCGAACCAGTCCTTGCCGGGGTTTTGCACTTCGGAAGGGCTCACCCCTACGGCATGGTAAACATTAGCCGCGGATTTCAGGTTTTCATAGACCTGCCCGAAGTCATGAAGACTGTTACAAATAGAGACGATTCTGGCAACGGAAGCCTGGCGGGCCTCCTGTATAACAATGAGTTGTTCTATTGGGTCATCAACAATAAGCCCCAAATGGGCATGAGTATCAAAATACTGCATAGCTTAATCCAAAAGGTAAGAAATCGGATTCTGATTATTAATCAGCGCTTAGCCAAACTGGCGTTTCTTTCATTATATCAGATATGATTAAAACCGTCAATAAAAATCCGGTTAATTTATCATGCCTCCAAACGGCGCCAGTTCCTCCCACCTGGAGGGTTCAAGCACGTCCCTGTCTATACGGATAAAAATTTCAGGACTGTAATCGCTGGCTGGATGCAGGGCATTGTTGGCGTTAAGGTAGCCCAGGTTGATTCCCGGAGCGCCGGGATTATCGCCAAGGCGCAGTCTTACCATAGTTTCGGGATTACGGGTGATGGCGTCCCATGCGCGGGCGGATTCGGCATAGAAAACCAGGGCTCTGGAGCGGTATTCGCGGTTCCCCGTCTGCTCGGCCAGAGCTTCGTACACAACAGCGGCGTTGTTCCTCGCCATCATCAGACGTTCGCCCAATTCCAGGAATTGCGGGTTGTCGTTGGGCAGAAGTATAGGCAGGCGGACTCTTTGGCTTTCCAGTATATCAAGCAGGCGGCTGTAATACCCCTGCGCCGCAAAATAATCGCCGCGTTTATAGGCAGTATTGCCAAGCGCATAGAGGATCCGCCTGTTCAGGGGAAGCTGCGAGGAAGCTCTAAAAAGATACTCAAGGGCATTTCTCCAGTCTTCAAGCTGATAATAGGCTGAGCCCATACGGTACTGAATTTCAGGCGGCGAGTGGCCATATCTTTCGGCAAGGCGGTAATTGGTCAGGGCCGCTTCCATATTCCCCGTTTTGACAAAATATTCCAAATCACCCCTTATTGCATAAAGCTGACCGAGCTGTGGAGAAACAGAAATCAGATTCCTTGAAAGGAAATCTTCGTACAATTCTATGCCCCTGACAAGCTGTTCTTCGGCAGGGAAAAATTCCTTGTTATCAATAAGTAAATTCGCGTAACGGTAATGAGTATCGACGCGGTAAAGGCGGCGGCGCACAGACTCAATCTGCGCCAGATCAAACGCGCGGATGGCGTTTTCAAGGGTTAGGCGTTCTTCGTAAGTATTGCCGAGGTTATTGTGATAACGGGCAAGATGATAATGCGGCTCCGGCAGAGTCGGTTCCATCCTGACAGCCTCAAGCAGCATATTCCGCACGCTCTCTATGCTCTCGACATAGGGATTGGGGACGCCGGTGGGCTTTTCAAGCTGTTTATCCAAAAGATACCCGCCAAGTTCCGAAAGAGATTCGGCGGAGAGCTGTCTGTTCCTTCCGTTCTCAAACCATGCTCGAAGGTAAAGCGTTTCTTTCAGGTTATCTGTACGGATAAAGTACTTCATCATTCGTTCTACAACAGGAACCTGCCAGCCGTAATTTTCAAGAAGCCTGGCGTATGAAAAACGCGCGTCTTCATATCTGTCGTAGAATCTTGAAGGATCGGAATCAGCCCAGGCAAGGAAGTTGTCTCCGGCTGCGAGAAGGCCGTCATAATCGTTAGGTGCATAATCGAGAAGCTCTCTTTGAAGAAGCCTGTTCGCCTTTTCATAATTCATCAAATAATACGTTTCAAGATTGGCATAATCCAAAACGCCTTTTTTATCCCTCGGATAGTATCTTAAAAGTTCATCGTACTTGTTTTCGGAAAGCATATAGCGGCGCTCATCCCTGAACGCTTCGGCGTATGCATAAAACCACTTTTTCTTCCGGTGCAGAACAAAGCCGTCAGAGAAAAGTTCATTTGCCCGCTGGTACTCTCCTGCGGGAATGCGCTCATAGCCGCGTTTATAAAACGATTCAGCCTTCAGAGGTATATAGATAAATTTGTATCCAAGGTAAATAATGGACGCCGCCAATGCCGCAATGATGACAAACAGGCGCAATACGGGAAGGAAATTATGCACAAAGATATAGGCAAAGCTTGACTGTTCGGCCTCAAACGCCGCACCGGTCATTTTTTCATAACTTTTTGGTATAATAACAGGCTTGCCTGTAATTTGTTGAACGAGATCGGCGGTTTCTTTTATATGAGCGCCGTGAACAAGAAGACGGATTAACAATGCCAGCTGCTGCGGCAATATTACCTGCTCGGCGATAATTTCCTCACAGGCAATTCTCAGGTTCAGCGGATAGGAAGACAGGGTTTTTAATAAATTATCAACGTCTCCCTGAGTAAGGGAAATCTCATCTATATTTTCTTCAGCCTCAGGTAATCCCTCTGTTTTTGCCTTTTTTTTCTTAAAAAGTCCTTTCTTGGACGCAGGCTGGGCTGCTGTATCAGCCTTTGATTTCTCAAAAATATCCTCAATTCCCGGAAGATCAAATTCATCGCCGCCGACATCTCCCGCGCTATAATCGCTGCTGCCGAAATCAGTTACGCTCTGCGTTTCCGTATCGCCGCCCAATGCGATTGAATCAGACGCAAATTCAGCGCCCAAATCGCCAAGAGCAAAATCGCCTGCGTCTTCAACAGCGGTCGGCGGAGTTTCATCTTTCAGAGGGGCGGCGGGCGTTAAATCAGCTTCGCCGCTGCCTAAATCAAGGGGTGCGCTGTCAAAACCGGAAAAATCTATATCAAGGGGGCTGTCAATGCTTGAGTCAAGACCAGTATCACCGGAAACTGAATCTCCGTCTGACGGAAGTTCAGATGGAATGTTATCAAATGAAAGATCGCTTTCGGCCTCTTTGCCGGCAGCAGGAGCCTCTCCGCCCATATCAAGAGTTTCACCGCCCATATCAATGCCGCTGTCGTCCAGATCGGAATCGTCCGCCGCGCTTTCAGTCTCCACAGGCGGTAAATTACTAGAAACAGGCTCGTTCTGCATTTCACCGCCGAGGTCAAAGCCTCCGTCCAGTCCGTCGTCAATGCCGCTTTCCGCCGCCGTCTCTTTATCTGACAATTCATCAAAACCCGGCGTCGCGAGACTTTCGCCGCCCATATCAATAGCGGCATCCTCAGATTGAGCGCCTTCGCCTTCTATGCCGGACAGAAAATCTTCCATTCCAGAATCTTCGGACGGGGCGGCTTCGGTTTGGGGAGTGAAATCAGACGGGGCCGACTCTATATCTTCGGACAGGCCGTCCAGCAGATTGTCCGGTACGGAATACTCATCTTCGCCCGTACCTGGCGCTTTCCCGCTTTCAGGCTCATCAGGGCCGCTTGAGAGAATACTGTCAACGGACGGCGGACTGTCATCAGCGGCAATGGAATTGAGCAGCGCGCTGAAATCGAATTCTTCCGCGCCGGAAGGCGATGCGGATTCACCGGATGCGGAAGAAGAATCGGCGGATGGATCAAAAGGAGGCGCTTCATTTTCCGGCAGGGCAAGATCGTCAAAGGGCAGATCTTTGGCCATAACATCAGCTTTTTCGTTAGCGATATTGCTGAAAGAGGACTTAAACTCGCCGAGCGCGCTTAATGACGGCATATTAAGATAATTATATATCGACCGATAATTGTAAAGAATGTATGAAAACGATTGGAATATTCTGTTTATTGGTTATTGTCGCTTCTTTTTCCTGGTCGGATGATTGGGAATCTTATGAAGTTGTCGACAAATTATTAAGCATCCACACGCCAAGCGCGCCGGTAATTGTTGATAATCATGTAATTTTTACCGCCGATTCCAGCCTGCGAAGGGTAGGAGTCGCCTTTGCGCATGAAAATTTTGCCAATGTGTACTGGTTCAGACAGCTCGTTATACCTCTTGATCGGCTGCGCGGACAGTGGGACGCTGTTTTCCCGCCGGACGTTTACATGAATTCAGGGCTTCAGTTCCATGTTTACCCGATTCCGGCGAATTTTAGAGAACTTGAATACAGGCTTGTCGTCAACGGCCTGTGGACAATTGACCCTCTCAATCCTCAGACCCGCAGGGACCCGGTTTCCGGCCTGACTTTATCGGTACTGAGCCTGCCGTACAGACCAACGCCGCCTAATCCACTTAACGGCCTGCCGGAGGGGCTGAATTTTTCGTTCAGAGGACCGCCCGGAGAAATTGTTACCGTAGCGGGAAACTTTAACGGATGGGATCCTTTTATGTACGAATTGAGGGAGTACCCCCAAGGCGTTTACAGCATCACTATTCCTCTCCCGCCGGGCACGTACCAGTATGTATTTTACCACCGGGGGCAGCGTTATGTAGACCCGTACAACCCGAGACGAATCTACGCGCGGGACGGCAGCGCCGCTTCTGAAATTGTTGTTCCCTGAAAAAGCAGGCCTTTATGTCCATACTTAAAGAAGGTTATCCGCATATTTTCCCCTCTTTGGCGTCGGCAACGGCGCTGATAATCGCCGCCTCTTACACGGAATCTCAATTCATATTTATAACCTGCGCCGCTCTTGGCTCCGTATTGGCGATCTTTGCTTTTTTCTGCGTATTTTTTTTCAGAGACCCAAAAATCACTGTTACTCAGGGAATTGGAATAATTCTCTCTCCATGCAGCGGAACCGTGATGGAAGTAACGGAAGAGGGAGACGAAAAAATCGTTCGTGTGTTTCTGTCTATTTTCAGCGTTCATTTGCAGCGTTCGCCTGTAAGCGGAACTGTGGCTGAAACGACTCATAAAGACGGAAAATTTTTCACGGCGTGGGACACAAGAGCGCAGGCGGAAAACGAACAGAATGTTATAATCATACAGGGCGAAGACGGCGCGTATACAGTGCGGCAGATTGCGGGCTTAGTGGCGCGGCGGTGCGTATCCTGGGTCAAACCCGGCGACATTCTGAAAGCGGGAGATAAGCTCGGAATGATCAAATTCAGCTCACAGGTAGATCTGCATCTGCCCAAATCATCGGAGATTCGCGTCAAGCCCGGCGAAAAAACAAAAGCAGGCGTCACAATAATGGCGTTAAAAAACGCATAACAATAAGGTTAAAATGAGAAGAATAAGATTCAGAAGAACAAGAGAGAGAAGAGAGCCGGTAAAAAAGATCACAATCAGGAGAACAATAAAAAAGGAAGGGCTTAAAAAGGGCATATATCTCATACCTTCCCTGTTTACATGCGGCAATATGAGTTTTGGCATCCTTTCAATTTTTTCGTCGATTGACGGCAATTTTATCATGGCGGCGTGGTTTTTAATCGGCGCTCTTGCCTGCGACATAATTGACGGCAGAATTGCGAGGCTGACAAAAACCACAAGTGAATTTGGCATGCAGCTTGATTCTTTAAGCGACCTTCTTTCATTTGGAGCGGCTCCCGCCATTATGGTGTATATGCTGGTACTTAACAGTATGGGAAAAATCGGCATTTCAATCGCCGTACTTTTTGTGCTGTGCAGCGCTCTTCGCCTTGCCCGCTTCAACGTGCTGTCTGAAAGCGGCGAATTAAATAAACACTTTGTGGGTCTGCCTACCCCGGCGTCGGCGGGCGTTATAATCTCATTTGTACTTAGTTACGAGCTTTTGGGACCCGCCGAATACTCGCTCAATTATAAAACTATACCGGTTTTAATGGAAATAATGCCGGGATTTTTCAAGGCCATGCCTATCGTAATCGTTATTCTTTCCTTTCTTATGGTTTCCAATATTCCATATTTATCATTTAAAAATGTAAAATTAACCAGAGTCAGAACTATCGAACTTCTTGTTATTGTAATTGTGCTGATCATACTTATTGTAGTTTACCCGCAAAATATTATATTCATTATTTTTTCCGTATATGCCGCCTCCGGTCTGCTGTTTTACCTGCCAGGGATTATTTTAAAAAGAAGACGCAGAACAGAGAACTCTGAAAAAATAAAAAACGAGCAAAATTAAGCTGTCTTGCCTTTTATTATGACGCCCACCAGTGCTCGCCTTCAGAATATATCCTGTATCCGGCGGATTCATATTTGGCGCATACATCAAATATAGCGCTGTACCAGTCTCCGGCCATGTTCCCATGCTGACTGCCGCGCTCCAGAAAAAGTTCATAGGCGCGCTGACGAATCTCTTCATCCAATTTCACAGTTGTCCTGGTTATCATTTCAGGAGCGGCTGCCGGCGCGTCTTTTGCCGGTTCAGCTTTCACTGGTTCGACTTTCACGGACGCGGTTTTCACCGGTTCTGCTTTCACAGGTTCAATTTTTACAGGCTCCGCCGGTTTTGCGGCCGGGCTTTTTTTGCGCCTGGACAAAATGAAAAGGATGATGCCAATTAATACCAAAAAATGCAGCAGGAGAAAAGGCCACAAGGGTAATTTAGCGCCGGATTTTTTCGTCTTTGTTTCCTGCCTGACCGGCTCTCTATCATCTGCGCTTGAAATAGTAATTTCAGGTTCGCTTTCTTTAATCGTTTCCGGCGTTACAATATCGCCGTCCAATGTTACTCTGACGCGCCTGTTGGGACTCCTGTCCTCTTCATTTGTATTGCCGCCCCATAGATCAACTGAGCCATAACCTACAGGATCCGAAAACAGGTTACGCGAAACTCCGCGCCTTTGCAGTTCGTTAATTACAAAAAGAGCCCTTTCCCTTGATAAATCCAGAGGATCAATATCATTTACAGCGAAGGCGGCGTATCCGTAAACATATATTTGACCGGGGGTCAGATCCTTTCCCAATAAATATTTCGCAAGATTATCAAGCTGAATCATGGCTTGCGTTTCATTTACAAACTGGCTGCCGCTGTTGGGTAAAAATAAAAGGTAATCTATTTCTTCCTGATTTTCAGGCTGACTAAAGGCAAATAAAACAGTAAATAAAAGGAAAAATGATACTAAACTCAGCTTTTTCATAAAAACCTCAGTTTAATTATTTATTAATTACAAGCCTAATGTCAACGAGCCGATTGCGAAACTTAAAAATTTACTGTAATATCCCGGCTATAGGTGGAAAATAATGATATGTGATCCGGCAAACCCCAAAGCTTCAGGCATGGTTGACGTATGGCAGGAAACTTTTCCCGTTCGCTTTGGCGCGATAGATAGATCGGACAGGCTCACTATGGACGCAGTATTTCAATATTTTCAGGAAGCGGCGATCTGTCACGCGGAAAATCTGGGAGTGGGACGTGAAGATATGGCAAGAACAGGCCAGGTTTGGATTCTTTCGCGGATTTCGGTGCTGATAGACAGGCGGCCAAAATACAACGAAACCGTTACTGTAAGAACATGGCCGCGCGGAGGAGAAAAACTTTTCGCCATGCGCGATTTTGACATCAGGGACAAGGACGACAGGGCGGCTGTTTCAGGCCGCAGCGCATGGATAATTCTGGACATTGAAAAACGGCGTCCCCTAAGACCGCAGTCTATAATGGACAGGCTTCCTCAAAATGAAGGATTATATGCCCTCCCCCCCGAAGCGGGCGGAGCCGCCGCTCTTGCAGAACGGGACAATCTGCAAAAAGCCTCAGAGAGGAAGGCGTTCTACACCGATATCGACTACAACGGGCACGTCAACAATGTCCGTTACGTTCAATGGATAGAGGATACCATTGGGTCGCGGCTTTTTGAAAAGGCCGAAAAGATGCGCCTTGACATCAACTACATGAACGAGATTCTGGGCGATGAAGTTACCAAAATTATGTACACGCCGATTGAGGACGAAAACCATGCCCCAAGCGCTGACGAATACTCTGGCGAGTACGCTGGCGAATACGCTGGCGAGTACGCTGGCGAGTACGCTGGCGAATACGCCTTTGCTTTTGAAGGCAGAAAAAAAGAAAGCGAACAGGCGGCATTCCGCGCCGAGCTGCGTCTCTGGCTGTGAAATTCCCGAATTCAAACTATAAAACTCGCTAATTTGGCTGAAATATGCTAAAATTCCAGTAATGTATACCAGAGAGATTTTAGCCCCGCGAATATCGCCGATTGAAGATGGAAATCCTCTTATCGGGACATGGAACAGGGCTTTTGAAAAAGTAGATTTACTGGAAATACGCAAACCCTACAGGCTTTCTCTGCCGCGCTGGGTAAGAAACGGCCGAATCAAGGAATGGGAAAGTTTTACCGCACAGGATGACCGTTATATGCTGGAAGCGCTTTTTTGCAATGTAAAATTGTACCGGATGGCTCAGGTTATGCTTTTTGACAAGGAAAACGATGAAAGATTCTTTTTCAGAAAAATAATGCCGGGAACAGGCTGGCAGCTTCCCAACAGCCTCGCGAACGCATCTGTAGACAGCCATTCATCACATTTTTACTTCCGTATTCACAGCTGGCTTGACGCCGATACCGTAAAGCTCGACATAAATATTGAAGCCGCCCACCGCCGGCCTTCTTTGACAGCTCATCTGGCGTACAATGTAAGCAGTCAGGATGTTACCCCTATGGCGGTTTCTTTGGGCGTAGCCGAGAGGCGCATTATTTACGCCTACAAAGCGCTCGCTCCGGTGCGGGGGGATATGGTTTTTTCGGGGCGGCATATAATTTTGAAACAGGAAAACTGTTCGGGATTTTTCTGCGATTATAAGGGATTTTACCCTTACCAGATGCATAAAACTGTCTGCAGCGGAATGGGTTTTGATGAGGAAAAAGGGCGTTTTGGCTTTCATATTGCCGAGAATCAAACAAGTGAGACAATAAAGAACAATGAGAACGCCCTTTGGGTAAACGGGAGATTAACTCCACTGCCGCCGGTGCTTATAACAATGCCGGGCGGCCATGACGCCGACTGGGTAATTCAGGATGTTGAAGGCATGGTGGATTTGACATTTACCCCGAAAGAGCATATTAAGAGCATAATGAACCTGATTTTTACAAGAGCGGAATATAACGTTCCCATAGGTCATTACAACGGAATGCTGGTCAATTCAAATGGAGAGAAAATACAGATAAAGAATCTGTTTGGAATTGGCGAAAAACTTATTTTACGGGTGTGAGTATGGCAAAAAAAGAAAATGCGATTTACGCGCCTGGTGAACTTAGCCGTGTCCGGGAAAAATTGGGCGTTACAGACGCCAACGAAGCCAAACGAATAGCCGGGCTTCTCGGCGGAGAAGTAGGCACGGAACGAAACCCGGAACCGGATTTGCCGAAAGGCGGCAAAAAACCGATAAGCGGCAAGGCAGGCAAGAGCGGCAGAAAGATCGATATAACCGCTTCTGATCAGGAAACAGGCAGACCTTCAAGACCGAAAGCAAGCGGACCTTTTCCCGGAGACGATCCTGCGGCTACGATAAGACTCGGCTATGGAGAGCGGATAAAAATGGATCAATTGGCCGGACAGATCATATTTGAAATCAAAAACCCATTACAGGTATTAATCTCGGTATTCTCTTTTTTCAAGGAACCTGCTGATTATGTAAACCCGCGATTTGTAACCGTACGCCTGAACGAATACTTCAACAATATTGAAAAACTGGTAACATCGGCAAGAAATCTTTTCCCAAAAAACAACTCAAAACGCAACCACCAGCTTAAAAGAACATCGCTCTTTATTTACAAAACGCTGGATATTATCCGCAGCTGGGACATTGAAAAGCTCGCGGGCAACATTGCCGAACTTCAGGCTCATCCCCGTACAGTAAGGGTAACGGATTTTGCGGAAGTCCTGCGCGAAATATACAGGCCCCTTTTTTTTCTGGAAGAAATAAGCATAGAAAATTTTAAATCCGCGTTTAAATTGATATATAAAATTCTGTATATAGAAAGCCCAATGGACGCAAAGGGAAAATATCAGGATATTATCCGCAATATTATTTCGTCGTTATCTGAAATCAGGCGCAATGTACATTACGGCCTGTATCCTCTGGTAATGAAATTGATTTCCGACCGCTATATAGTTTACGAACGCTTTTTTATTGAAAGGCGCAGGCGCTTCATGGCTTTCCTGAATACTTCGGAAGCTGAACAGTTAAACGCGGCGGATTTCAGGCCGCAGCAAATAGAGAGTATCGACGTAGAAACCCTTCAGAAAGAATTAAGCGAAGAGTCAGCCGACGCTGAAGAAGCCGAATCACCTGAGGAAGCAGGCGAAGCTGAGGAAAAAGAAGATCCAAGTGATCCCAAGGTTGTCGAACGCAAAGCAAAAGAAGATGTTGAAAAAGCCGAACAGAAAGCCCAAGAACAGGGACGGACAGCTCTTGGAGCGCTCTTCCCCAAAGCCGGATGGGAAAAGCTTGAAGAATATCCCGATCTTTATCCGTATTTTGCCAATCTATACAACATGAGGCATGGTTATGAATTAATCGCCCCAGGCGATCCTCTTCAGCAGGTATCAGTCTTGTTTCATGTACTGGACGATCTATTAATCGGAATGCGCAATATAAATTTCGGCGTCATTGCAGGTCCGGACGGGAAGCCTATAAGGGTGCAAGACGAATTGGGCGGAATAATCAACAATTGGAGCCAGCTCATAGAATCCGGCTTCACAAGAAATTATCTTCCGCGCTTGACTGAATATTGCCGTATGCTGGAAAATTCAAAGGAAGCAAGAATAACGCCCTACGCAAAAAAACACATGAACGAACTGCACTGGATCAAGCGGCTTTATTTCCTTCCATATTACAAGTTTGAATCCCTGGGGCCCCCGCCGTTCCCAAAACAGGACGTTGTCTCCATTTACGCCGAAATCAGAAAACTGCGAAAATTTCTGACTATAGTAGCAAAGGGCATAGAAAACGGCATGCGCTCAGGCGGAGCGGCGGCTAAAGCACAGTGCAGCGGAATTAACAATCCCTGGGAAGCGTATAATTATCAGGTTCCAAATCCCATATCAAGACGCATGGATATGATGCTGCCCCCGGAAAGAAGGATCAACGCCACGTTGATTTTCTTCTCACTGTCGGCGGTTACGGTGCTGGATTATCTTATAAACAACGAAAATAGCTGGGCCTACAGCGGGCGACCGGGTCCGCTTTTCCGAAGCATCAGGAACGAAGGAATTTCACCGCTGTTCGGCGTAGACGAAAAACTTGACGCCGATCAGATCTTCAAGGACTTTCTTAAAAGGAAGCAGTAAAAAAATCTCAATAATTTTTGATAATTATTTTTTTTCATTTCCCTCAATAAAATATTTCTTTGTGTTTAAATCGTATGTTTTCAGGTGTTTCATGATCCTTTCTTTTATAAACGCCGTTACATAAAATAAATTCAATTCCACTTTATTATTTTCAATATCATCATTCATTTTTATTATATCATCCAATATCTTTGTATGGTCTGATTTATGTTTGTTAAAATTTTCATATTTTGTTTTACATAATATTTCTTCTTCTGTTTCAAAATGATTTCTCATAAAAGCAATGGACTTTCTCATGTTTTTATCATAGAATTTTTTTTCGTCGTTTTTTTTGCCTGTGCAATGCCTGATTGCATTATTCAGCTGTTTTGCAAGCTCTTTATGCTGCTTGTCGATCACGGGGACATTTAATGAATATTCATACCCCAACTCAACAAAATCCATTTATCCCTCGCCTGAATGTAGTTTATCACGGAAAAATATACAAATCAAGCGTTTTTTACATTTTTTTATAAAATATGGGGTATATTCATTGTTCAGTAATTTTCTTCTAAAGTCCCATAAATTCAATTATTTCTTTTATTGTTTCCCTGTTTTTATATATATTCAGATGAGTTGTTTCTTTAATTTTCTTTATCCTGCAATTTTTTATCAATTCTGACATTTTAAGTATATGCTCTTCTTTTATCATGTCTTTTTCCGCATAAAGAATTAAAATATTTGCATTTAATTTTGTCAATTCATCACCGGTAATCCCGATGTCTTTTAACATTAATTCCCATCTCAAAACTATTCTTTTTGGCAGCAAATGCATTTTATTCATAAATAAAATTATCTTGTACATTTTATTCAAAAAAAACAACGTTTCATCTGTCGTTCCGTTTACAAGGTAATTAGGCGACAATGCAATTATTTTTTCAAATATTTCAGGATTACTTTGAGCCAGAAACAGACAAATATTTCCACCGTCGCTAAATCCCATGACAGATGTTTTAATAATTCCCATTTGTCTGCAAAAATTTACTATATCTTCACTATACTGTTTAATTGAAAATTTATTATCCAGAGAGATACTTTGACCATGCCCCCTGCTGTCAACAGCGTATGTATGGAAATTTTTAAAATAATGCAGCTGATGTTTTTTGAAAATGCCTTTATTCTGGGAATTTCCATGCAATAATATTAAATTCGGCCCCGAACCAAATTCCCTATAAGCCATTTTTATTGAATCCAATTGTAAATATTTAGTTTTCATTTATTCTGATATTTTAATAAATATTTACCCCATATTGAAAAAAAACGGGCGGCAAAGCCGCCCTGCCATTTACCTTTTTGCCCAGTTAAAAACATTTGCTGAAATATCTGAAAGAAACCGGACAGGATTTGCACGTATATCTTTTTCCACATTTCCCATTTCACTAAAAACCGCTGTTAAAGCCTTACTCAGTACAAACTCATTGAGATCTGTATTTACCGGCTGCAAACTGGCCAGTCTGCCTACAGCCGAATTTGCGACTGCGTTATAGCTGGTAACCAATGTATTCCATGCTTGTTGAGCGGAGATACCGGCGATAATAGGTTCGCTTAATGCCGCATTCAACTCCGGGCGAAAAGCATTTTTAAGGGGAGTGGTTGTCGTTCTTTCCAAATACTCTGTAGCGGCCGTATTTGAACCCCTTAAAATATTAGCGGCATCAGAAATAGTCATTGAAGTGATAGCTTCTCCAAATATCGGGGCAATTTTTTTTGATGCATTTTCAGCAGCCGTGTTTATCCGTAGAATGAGAGCGTCTACCTGCTGCTGTCCACCGGGTATCCTGGATATATTATCAACAATAGTCTGAGCCTCCGGCGGTAACAGAATCCTTCGCGCCAGGTTATTATTAAAAGCGCCGGAAATTGAAAGATCAGCGCCGGCGTTTTCAGCGCCTTTTTTAAGCGCCTCTCGCAGAGCGGAAATCATTTGTTCAGTGCTCGGTGTAAAAGCGCCCCCCGCGCCTCCCATACTCAAAATAGAATCAAGCGTCCCACACGTGGTAAGCGTTAAAACCATAAAACTGAAGGCAAAAATTAAGCAAAAAGTCAAAACCAATTTGTTTCTCATTTTCGATAACCATCCTTTATCTCTTGTTTTGATGAACTTACGTTCCTCATTTGTATTGTACTAATATTATCAGAGTCTTGTCAAGCATTAATCATATTTTTTAAATAATATTTTTTGCGCTAATAATTTAACAAATATTCCAGCTTCGAACATTTTTACATATCATCAACAAATACCATACCGCAGATTACACAAATTTTGTCTATTTCAGTAATTTGTTTGTTTCCGCATGATTGACATTCAAATTTGCCATTATTGAGTTTCAGCTTATATTTCCTGATATTGGGATACTGCCGTTCGATTTTTTTATCTTGATAGAATTCAATGGCAAGCAGCCCAATAAAAAAAAGAGTGATAAGAAAGCCAATTCCCAACGATATATTTCTCAGTGTAAAAAAAATTGTTACTTGAAAAATCAGCGAAAATACAAAACAACAGACAGGGATAACCGCAAGAAACAGCAAAGCTAAACCGATAATTTTATGCCCGTATCCGATAGAATTAATTTTTTTGATATTAAACTATCTCCATGCCTTAAAATTGTTCATCAACAAATACGTAGATATTAAGTTATAATGAAACAATAATATCCTCAGTTTTTGCAAAAATAATTGACCATTCCTTTTTTTCATATTCCAGGGCCAGACCTACATCTGCATACATTGGTATATCCCCGTTTAACCCAAAATTTCCAATCATTTCAACAATTGAATTATAATTTTGAGTGTTATCAAATGTTAATTCGTTTGTCAATTCACCAAAACCATTACTAACTTTACCGCCGGTTTCTTCGGTTTTAAAAACAATACCATAGTTTAGTCCAATATTTTTATTCATTTTCTCATTTGAAAATATTGGCATTGCAGATAATGTAACAAAATTGCTGCTGTTATTCCAGACAAGCGTTGGATTATTTATGATATGTATACCGCCATTGGCAGAGGCGGTAATAGTAGCAGAATTAATTGGTTTCATGTAGTATTTTTCCATTTTTAAGGAAGTAACTGTTATTTCGTATTCATGTCCGATTTTTACAAAAGGACAAATTAAAAAACCTGTTTCTCTTAATTGTACCAATTCATTGCCGTGGAAACCAGCGCCGGTATACAACTGATCATTTGTGGTAATGTCATATAAAGATACGGATAAATGGGTTGTATCTTCCGGGATATTGTCAATATTCAAATGAATTCCTTCCGATGTCCCTTTTGCAATTACAGTTAAGTCAGATACAGAATTTGTCTCTGCTATATTAATTTCACAGCCAATAAATGCCAGAACGAAGCCAAAAATAAGGAGCGTTTTCCTTAAAGTAAAAACTTGTCGCATATTTTTACCTCCTGTATGCGCAACTATCCTTATTTTCGGTTATCTTCATACAGTTCTGAATGAACATTTTCAGGCCTTTTTCATTAATATAAAAAATCCAAACATCCGCAATAGGTACATTTATACTTGTCTATATTTACCCTTCTTAGACAATGAGTACACTTTTTTGTTTCCACATTAACCGCCTCCGATAAGTTATCAGAAGATTTTTCGTTTGACCCGCGAAACAATAATTTTAGCAGCTTCAGCATAATAAACTCCTTTCGTTAAAAGACTGAATAGTTGTTTATTTTTTATCAGAAAACAAAAACAAATTATGATTATTTTCGGACATTTTTATTTTTTTCCATAAAAGAGAAATGAATATTTTCGGATGTTTTTCATTTATTTAAACAGGAAAGTTTTAGGCAAAATTAATGCCTGTTACCGTGCGTTTCTCAATGCCCCAACTGTAACAGGCAAGTTGTTGATTATCTCTTATAAAGATAAACAATGTATGAGTACAATTCTCCATTCTCGTTATAGTCGCTTATTTTCGTCATGTTTCCGTTGGAATCGTATTCGTATTCGCCATAAAAACCGGACGGTTCCCCATTCGCGTAATAGTCTCTCCATTTCGTCATGTTTCCGTTGGAATCGTACTCGTATTCACCATAACCGGACAATTCTCCATTCGCGGCATATTCTCTGCATTTCGTCCTGTTCCCTTTGGAATCGTACTCGTATTCAGAATAACTGGACAATTCTCCATTTGCGGTATATGCTCTCAATTTCGTCCTGTTTCCGTTGGAATCATACTCGTATTCAATATAAGCGTCCAATTCAACATTGGCATTTTGATATAAGTTCGCTTTCGTCTCGTTCCCTTCGGAATCGTACTCTGTTTCAGTTATATAAAGCAAATTACCATTCGCGTCATAACCGCTCCATTTTGTCTCGTTTCCTTTGGAATCATGCTCAATTTCAGAATAATTGGACAATTCCCCACTTGCATTATAGAAGCTCCCTTTTGTCATTCTTCCATTGGAATCGTACTCGAATTTAACATAACGGGACAATTCCCCATTTGCTCTATACGAATATACAGCAGCCAAAACTTCTTTAGCCTCATCAAAATCTTCATTCGCAGCACAGCCAAAAGTTGCCAGAGCGAAGCCAAAAATAAGGATGGTTTTCCTTAAAGTCAAAACGTGTCGCATAATTTTACCTCCTGTATGCACATCACTGTATCAGGCAAGCTGTTGATTATATACTCTTATAAAGATAGACAGTGTATGAGCACAATTCTCCATTCTCGTTATAGTCGCTCATTTTCGTCATGTTTCCGTTGGAATCGTACTCATATTCAAATATAAAGATCAATTCCCCACTTGGATTATAGTCGTTCTCTTTCGTCATGTTTCCGTTGGAATCGTACTCATATTCGCTATAATGGTGCAATTCCCCATTTGCCCTATATTCTCTACCTTTCGTCTGCTTTCCTTTGGAATCAAACTCGCGTTCAAGTTTATAGTCCAATTCCCCATCCGCATGATAGAAGCTCCATTTTGTATCGTTTCCGTTGGAATCGTACTCGTGTTCACAATAATAGAGCAATTCCCCAGTCGCGGTATATTTTCTCCATTTCGTCTCGTTTCCTTTGGAATCATACTCGAATTCATAATAAGAGGACAATTCCCCATTCGCAGTATAATCGCTCCATTTAGTCAGATTTCCTTTGGAATTATGTTCGAGTTCAGAGTAATCAGACAATTCCCCATTCGCAGTATAATTGATCCATTTCGTCCAGTTTCCGTTGGAATCTTTCTCGTATTCAGTTTTAGCGGATAATTCCCCATTTGCGCTATACGAATATCGAACAGCCAAAACTTCTTTAGCCTGATCAAAATCTTCATTCGCAGTACACCCAAAAGCTGCCAGAGCGAAGCCAAAAATAAAGATGGTTTTCCTTAAAGTCAAAACGTGTCGCATAATTTTACCTCCTGTATGCACAACTGCGTAAATTATCGACTTGTAATTTCCTGTACTAAATGAGCGTTTTCGGACATTTTTAATTTTTTTTAAATAGGAAAAGTTCAGGCAAAATTAATGCCTGACATTGTGCGTTTCCCCGACTTGCGGAAAGCGCCCGGCGTCATCCTGAATTCGCGCTTGAAAGCGGTTATGTATGATTGCTCGTAACAAAATCCGTATTTTAGCGCAATATTCAAAATATTGGAATCTGTTTTGAGCAGATCGTCAAGGCTTGCCGTCAGCTTGCGCGAACGTATATAGCTCGCCAGGGTTTGCTTAAAGGCAAATTTAAACAATCTCCGCAAATGGCCTTCCGACAGGGCATATCTTTCGGCAAGAATACCCGAGTAGATTCCCTTACCGATACCTTCCTCTATATCGGTTAATACATTTTCAAGTAAATTATACGGTCTTAGCATTTAAAACCAGCCTTTATAAAATTAAGTTTGTACTTGAATTTACAGAAGAGTTCGCAGAATTTAATCACCCAATTAGGGTGAATTTAGGGTGATTTTGGTATGGTTTCAGAGCGAGTCGGGGAATATCCTGAAAAAAGAGCCGAAAGGGTTTCAATATTATTAGCTCCGGTGATCTGATAAATGTGCTGTAGATGAGTTTTTACCGTATTGACCGAAATATTGAGCGAGGAAGCAAGCGTTTTGTATCTTAGGGAACCTGACAACACCGCTGAGATAACTTCCAGTTCCCGTTTACTTAACTGCCCGATAAATTGCGCGTATTCAGTATGAGCCTGATAAGATGTATTTTCTTTCTCATTGGCAGAAATTGATTTTGTCCTGGAGGCTAACCGTGTAAAAAAATATAAAGAAAAAATAGGAATACTCATCAGCAGCGCTCCAAGAAAAGTAGAAGGAAAAAAGGACACTGGCGGCATCTTCGTAGTAGACGTAATAGACCAAAATATGGTTGTTACTGAATAAAAAAACAAAAACAGGCAAAAAAGAACGCATGATTTTATCGGCGTATTTTCCGGAATCCT
>JGI24698J34947_10000424_pt1 | contig 19360 bp, 18 predicted proteins | sample TergutMp193P3_FD_34947 | JGI IMG/M metagenome (IMG submission 34947) | reverse complement strand
AAAAAGCGCGTAATAATAGAAATGCAAAAAGCGTTGCATTTTGGCGATATTTATCGTTTTAAGAATTATTTGGGAGAAGAATACAAGCGGTCGAAATATCCAATAATATCGATATATATTTTAGGATTTAATTTGTCGGTCGATTCGCCGGCGTTTGCCGCTATTCCTGATTGTCGTGATTTAACGACCAATAAAAAATTGGAAGTGAACGACAGTTTTGTTGAATATTTGACTCACAGCGCGTATTTTGTTCAGACGTTAAAGATAAAGCCGAGTTTTAATACGAAGTTGGAAAAATTGTTATCGATTTTTGAGCAGGCGAATTTTGTGGGCGGCAACAAAACGACGAAAGATTTTGCCTTAAAAGAAGACAAAGAATTAGAAGACGTGTTGAAAGTATTGCATTACGTCGCGGCGGATAAAGAAGCGCGGGATGAGTTGGACAAGGAAGAATATTATCAGGAAGCGATGGAAGGAATGTTTGGCGAAAAGGACAGAAAACTTGCGGAAAAAGACAAAGAACTAATGAAAAGCAAAAAAGAAATAGAAAAACTAAAAAAACAAATAGAAGAAATGAAAAAACAATAACCTGAAAATAAAAGCAAGACGAGTAATAAAACCCGCCCTGCCCGAAAAGAAAGAACAACAAAAATTTCAGTCAGCGGGAAACGCCACGCGGAAACCTATGTAGTAGACGGCGTAGTCGGACGGGTTGCCGTCGCCGCGGTACGCAACCCGACAGCCCTCTGCGATGAAGTCCCAACTGCCGCCGCGAAAGACGCGGTCGCCGCGATTATAGAAGCGGTCTTGGCTCGTACTGTCACCCCCCGTGGGGTTTGTTACTGCATTCGCGGGATAATCGTTTTTCCAATCACTGCACCACTCAAAAACGTTCCCGCTCATATCGTATATGCCAAGTTCATTTGGCTTCTTCTGTCCGACAGGATGCGTTCCGCCATCAGAATTACCGTCATACCAGCCGACCTCGCCTAAATCATTACTGCCGCTGTAAATATACCCTTTACTCTTATTTCCTCCCCGAGCCGCATACTCCCATTCCGCTTCCGTAAGCAATCGGGCGCCTTTGCTTTTTGCCCAAGCGTCCGCGTCATTCCAAGTTACGTTTACGACAGGATGTTCGGCTTTCTCTCCCGTATCGCCGCTATATTGAGCGTTAGTTATCGGATACTTGCTTACCCAAAAATCTTCTGTCAGCGTTACCTGATGTTGAACCTCTTCGTTATATCTGTTCTCTTCATTCGCAGGACTTCCCATTGTAAACGTCCCCGCCTTTACCAATACGACTTCAATACCGCTGATTTTCTTCTCCTGACTAAAAGCAAGAACTTTNTTNTCGACTTCGCTTACGACTTCAATANCGCTGATTTTCTTCTCCTGANTAAAAGCAAGAACTTTCTTTTCGACTTCGCTCTTATCACCTTTACCGCCGCCGCATCCCGCGACAAACAAAATTAAAAATACAAACATTATTGACAATAATGCCTTAACGCAACTTTTCATAAAAACCTCTTTTGGTTAAATTTTTTGTTAATTTTCGGGAATAAATATAATAAATACCGATATATTTTGACGGAATTATTTCATAAACCTTTTCTTCACCTCAAAAATCTCTTGGCAATCTCGTTCAGAGACAATTTTGAGAAAGTAGGACGTCCGTGAGGACAGATGTGCGGGTTTTTTGTCGAAAAAAGCGCGGTCAAAAGAGACGTCATTTCTTCGTTTTTTAACGCGTTGCCAAACTTTATCGCCGCGCCGCAAGCGTAAGACGCCGCAAAATGACGATGAACCGACGATAAAACGTGCGCATTGTTTTCTTTCAGAAACTGCTCTATAATATCCTCTATCGCTTCTTTTATCTGGCTTTCATACAAAAAATCGGCGGGCTTGGAATAGATAGCCACCGTGTTGCCGCCGAAATCCTTTATATCGAATCCCGATTTTGAAAAGAACTCGTTCACCGACAACAGAATTTCTTTTTCAAACGGCTTTAATTCCATAGTTATCGGAAACAAAAGCGACTGGCTTTCAATTTCCGTTTCCATAGAATCCAATATTTTTTCGTATAAAACCCGCTCGTGCGCGGCGTGCTGGTCAATAAGAAGAAGCCCGTCCGTTACGGAAACGGCGATATAGCGGTTATGAATTTGAAAACACGCTATATTTTCCCAAACGTTATCGTTAATGCCCGTTCCGAGCGGTTTTCCGTCTTCGCGCCGAGCGGAAACCATATCCAAAAAAGATATGGAAATCTGCGACGGGTTTTCGGGACTTTCGCTGAATTTCGGATTTGTAAATAATTCGTATTTATTCTCTTTTTTCTCTTCTACCGCAAAATTTTGTTGCGAATGCTGAAGATAATCTTGCGTATGCGCCGTTTTTGCCGCAGGATTTATAGCGTTTCCCTGATAGCGTTCCAATTCGCGGAAAATTGTGCGGAAAATAAACGAAAAAAGCGCTTTTTCGTCGTCAAATTTTATCATCTGTTTGGTCGGATGGACATTTACGTCTATTTTTGACGGCTCGATATCCAAAAAGCAAAACCACGACGGCTTGTTTCCGTAAGCCGAAACAAAACGGGAAAAACTTTCGCGCACCGCCGCCGATACGGAATTATTGTCTATTTTTCGCAAATTTACGTATAAATTCTGATATTTGGGTTTCTGTTTCGCGTTTTTCGGCGGGCAAATATAAATTTCGGCGGACATTTCGCTATTTTCGTTGCGGCAATAAATTAAATCGCGGGCAAAATCCGTTCCTGCGACTTGCGAAATTCTTTGACGATGATTATCCACTGCGCAAACGTCGTAAAGTTTTTTTCCGTCGGCTATGCAAACGAAATGAATGGTCGGAAACGCGGCGAAAACGTGTTCTATTACGGATAAAACGGAAAGTTTTTCGCTTTTTTCGGATTTCAAAAATTTTTTTCTCGCGGGAAGATTAAAAAACAAATCCAAGCATTCGACGGTCGTGCCTTTTACGTGCGCAATCGGCTCAACAATTCCTGCTTGACCGCCGTAAGACGATATTTTGTAGCCCGCGCCGTCAAGAGTAGAAGACGACGAAAGCGTAAATTTGCTTGCGCTCGCCGCGCTTGCCAACGCCTCGCCGCGAAATCCCATAGTCGAAACGGAGTATAAATCTTCGGCGTTTGTTATTTTGCTTGTAGCGTGAGGAGTAATAGCCAAAAGGAGTTGGTCTTTTTCTATCCCACAGCCGTTATCGACGACTTTTATGCGCGAAATTCCGCCGTTATCGAAAAAAACCGTAATTTTGTCCGCGCCCGAATCGATGGAATTTTCCAAAAGTTCCTTAACGATAGACGACGGACGTTCTATAACCTCGCCCGCCGCTATCTGTTCTACGACTTTTTTTTCGAGCAATTTTATCTGCGGCATTTACTTTATCCCGATTAACGCCTGTCCTTTTTGAACGACTTCGCCGTCTTTCACCAAAATAGCCGCTATTTCGCCGTCTTTTTCCGTCTTAATTTCGTTAAAAAGTTTCATCGCTTCTACGCTACAAACTACGTCGCCCGCTTTGACTTTTTGACCAATTTCTACAAATTTCGGCTTGTTTGGTCCCGGCGCGGCGTAAAAAGTTCCCGCAATCGGCGAATTTATCGTCCAAGAATAATTTTGACTTGCCGACGTATTTTGTTTTTCTTCCGCTTTTGGAGTTTCGCTCGTTTGCGCGTCTTCTTTATGCGTTTGTTCCGCCGATTTTGGAGAAGACGGCGCACCCGATTTAGACGCTTTGCTCGTTTTAAGATGCAGAGAAAAATCGCCTTTTTTAATAACAAATTCGTCAAATGCAAGCGAGGAACTTTGGCTTAAAATATGCCCGATTCCGTGATAATCGTCGTTATGAACCATAGGACCTTCGCCTTTTGTTCCCGATTTTGAAGAAGAAGACGGCGATTTCGGTTCGCAACTGTCTATAATTTCAGCGTCGGCGGGAGTTATTTCTCTGTCGGCGACGGGTTTTGCCCGCCACTTAAAATATTCGGTCGCGACTTCGGGAAACATCGCGTAAGACAAAATATCCTCGTCCTGCGTGATAAATTTCGGCTCAATATCGTCCGTAATTTTGCCTAAAAGCGGCTCCAAATCGTCGGCGGGGCGATGATTTATCTGCTTTTCGCCTTCGAGAATTTTATCTACAAAATTTTTTTCCATTTTAACGGGCGAACGTCCGTACATTCCTCTAACGTAATCTTTTACCTCTTTGGGAACCATATTGTATCTTCCGCCCGAAATAACGTTTAAAACCGCTTGCGTTCCGACAATCTGACTCGTCGGCGTAACCAAAGGCGGATATCCGAAATCCTTGCGAACCGCGCTTACTTCTTTTAGAACGTCGTCAAGTTTGTCGAGCGCGTTTTGCTGCGCAAGTTGCGAACGGAAATTTGAAATCATTCCGCCCGGAATTTGATGCACAAGAATATCGGGGTCAATGGTGTTAGTCCCCGCGGCGGATTTCGGCGAGCGTTTTGGAAATAATTCCTTAAAATAATTCGCGACTTTTGATATCGCTTCCAAATCGAGGTCGGCGGCGTAATGCGTTTCCTTAAAGATAGCGACAAGCGTTTCCACAGGCGGCTGCGAAGTCGTTAGCGCCATACTCGAAACCGTACAGTCGATGGCGCCCGCGCCTGCCCGCACGCCTTCAACATAAGCCGAAATCGCCATTCCGCTTGTTGCGTGTGTGTGAATTTGAATAGGAACATCCACTTTTTCAATTAGTTTCGTTATCAATTTTTCGGCGGATATCGGAGATAAAATTCCCGCCATATCCTTTATGCAAAGCGAATCTATTCCCATTTGAACCTGTTCTTTTGCGTCCGAAACATACTTTTCTATTGTATGAACGGGCGAGATAGTATAAGCAAGCGTTCCTTGCGCGTGCGCTCCGTGTTTTTTTATCGCTTTTATCGCCGCTTCAAGATTGCGCGAATCGTTAAGCGCGTCGAAAACTCTAAAAATATCCACGCCGTTTTTTACAGCCAACTGAATAAATTTTTCTACTACGTCGTCGGGATAATTGCGATATCCTACCAAATTTTGCCCCCGTAAAAGCATTTGAAGCGGCGTTTTTTGCGCGATTTTTTTAATTAAACGCAAACGTTCCCACGGGTCTTCGCGCAAAAATCTCAAACATACGTCAAAAGTCGCTCCTCCCCAACATTCAAGCGAATAATAGCCAACGTTGTCTATCGCGTCGATAATTCCCATAATATCGTCCGTTCTCATTCTTGTAGCCCAAATGGACTGATGAGCGTCTCTTAAAGTCGTATCGGTTATTCTTAACGGAATTTTGTGTAATTTGTCCTCTTTTGATTGCTCTAACATAATTTTCCCTCTTTAATTTTAAGGTTTCTCTGCTTTTTCTGCATAAAAAATAGTATTTTCCACACTGACAAAAGTATATTTTACGATAAAAGAGAGGTTTTTTATGGATATTGTGGTAATTACTCTTATTTTGCAAGTTATGGGAACGATTGCTATTTTGGCGGAACTTCTTATTCCGTCTTTCGGTCTTTTGACCGTCGCGGCGCTTGGATTTTTCGGATATTCTTATTTTTTGGTGTATCAACATTCGCCCGTCGCCATAGTTTTTCTCGTCTTAATAAATCTAATTTCTATTCCCGCGACTTTGATTTTTGTCGTAAAACGTCTAAAATTTTACAAAACGACTACGCTTAACGACACTATTGAATCGGCGGCGTTTATTTCTCCCGTAAAAATTAACGAAACGGGAGTGGCTATTACCGATTTGCGACCAGCGGGAACGGCGCAAATAAACGGCAAGCACATAGACGTTTATTCCGAAGGCAATTACATAAAAAAAGGCGCGAAAGTTAAGGTAATTTCGACTGAAAACGCGGGAGTTAAGGTCGCGGAAGTGGAAGATGTTAAAGATAAATATTTTCCTCAAACGTCGGCGAAGGAATCGGAGTAAGTGAAAAGTTGGTTTTTTTCTTTAATAGCGCTTTTAACAAATAGGGGATGAAAAATGAAAAAAGAATGGGATTTTATTGTAAAAGAAACGCACGAAGGCGATAGAAAAAACCGTATAAGGCGTGAATTATTATTTATAATGGAAGGTGAATTATCAAAATCAAAACCAAATATTTGCTTTTATAACAAACTTAAAAATATATATTTAAAAGAAGAATGTCTTTTGAAAAACAATGCGTATGAGGCGTATGCGGACATATTGAATGGAAGCGTTGATTAAAAAATATGCTAACTCTCGGAATAGAAACATCTTGCGACGAAACTTCGGTCGCTATTATCGACGAAAATAATATTTTGATAAACAAAATTTACACGCAAAAAGAACATTCAAAATTCGGCGGCGTCGTGCCTGAAATCGCTTCAAGGGAACATATAAAAAAAATCGGAGTATTGTTCAAAAACGCGCTCGCCGAAACTAATTTGCAAATTTCGGACATAAATTTAATCGCCGTCGCCGACAGTCCCGGACTCGCGGGCGCTTTGCTCGTCGGAATATCGTTTGCGCTCGGACTTCACACGGCAAATCCGCAAATTCCGATAATCGGCGTAAATCATTTGGAAGGACATATTTGCTCGGCGGCGCTAGAACAAAAAATAGAATTTCCGTTTCTTGCGCTCGTGTTAAGCGGCGGGCATTCTTCAATTTATTCCGTTTTTGATTTTGGAAATTACGAAATTATCGGACAAACAATAGACGACGCGGCTGGCGAAGTATTCGATAAAGTCGGCAAAATGCTCGAATTTGAATATCCCGCAGGAAAAAAAATCGAAGAAACGGCTAACTTGTTTTGCGGCAAGGACTTAATAGAATTTCCCGTCGCAAAAATAGGAGACGGAAACAACGCGCATTTTTCGTTTAGCGGACTTAAAACGGCGGTAAAATACGCAATAGAAAAAATTCCCGCAGAAAATATTGAAGATGAAAAACCGCGAATTTGCAAATCGTTTCAGAATGCAGTTATCGCCGCAATAATAAATAACTTAAAGAACGCAAGGAACTTAACGCTGATTGAAAAAATTGCCTTTTGCGGAGGAGTCGCGTGCAATAACGCAATTCGCGACGCTTTAAGGCATTCTTTCGGCGCGCAAAACGTATTTTATCCGTCGAATATTTTGTGTACCGACAACGCCGCGATGATTGCAAAAGCGGGAATGGAAAATTACAAACGCGGACTTGTGCGGTATCCAACAATGACTTCGACAGCCGAAATCGGCAGAAAGGTTAAGTAAAAATGCCGCCTTTATTTTTAATGTTTTGCTTGGGAGCAATAATTATAGTGTTTTTTATAAGCATTGCGATTCATTATTTAAGAATAGAAAAATCGCTTCGCAATACCTATATTATAACCGAAAGAAAAGTGAAAAAGTTCTTGGAAGAAGGATAAACTAATCGTAATCTTTGCTATAATTTACTCCTTGCGCGTCCAAACGTTCAAGTTGTCGCTCTAATCTTTTCCTAAATTCGGAAAAATTCTGCCACCTGTCTTTTTCCGTCGTCCATCCGACTTCGGCATTGGCAAGAAGACGCGGATACAACATATAGTCAATATCGTTTTCGGAAATTAACGTTTCCGCCCAAAGCGTGCTTTCTATACCGATTAAATTGCTGTTTGGAGCCATCAATACGGGATACCAACTGTAAGCCATTTCAAGATTTACATATCCGCGCCAACTCAAACCTAACGCGGTACTTGAATTATATTTTTGGTCGAGATACGCCATTGCAGGCGACAAAAACACGGGCAAATTTTTTTGGTCGGCAAAAACGGTATTGCCAATCCAAGATTGAAGAACCGCGTCTTGCAATGTGCCATCCGCACGGTCGTAAGGCGACCATCCGATGGTAGTTTTTCCGTATTTTTGGACAATATTTGAAACCCTGCCGATAAAATAATCGTAATCTTCGTTTGACGTAGCGGCGGCTTCGTCTCCGCCGATATGAAAATATTTCGACGGAGAAATTGCGGATATTTCGCGTATTACGTCTTCTACAAATTCGTAAGTTGTCTCCTCGCGACACTGCAAACTCGAAAATCCCACTGCAATTCCGTAATACGGCGGCGGACTTCTGCCGTCGGAATTTAATTCGGGAACGGAAGCCAAAGCGGCTTGTACGTGTCCGGGCATATCTATCTCGGGAATTACTTCAATGTAGCGCGCCGCCGCGTATTCCACAATATCTTTGAAATCTTTTTGAGTGTAATATCCGTATCCGCTTGAATTGTTATTAACCGCGCTGCGCGAGCCGATTTCGGTCAATGTCGGACGGGATTTTATTTCTATTCGCCAACCTTGGTCGTCCGTCAAATGAAGGTGAAGTTTGTTTATTTTGTATTGCGCCGCAAGGTCGATTTGCCGCATAATAATCTCTTTTGAGAAAAAATGGCGTGCGACGTCTATCATCAGTCCGCGATATTGATAAGCGGGAGAATCGGAAATTTGCGCGCATTTTATTCTAAATTCCTTATTTTGAAGCGGACTTTGGCTTTCAATATCCGCTCCGAACATTTGTCGTAACGTTTGAACTCCGTAAAAAAGTCCTTGCGGACTATTTGCCGTAATCGTAACTAAATTTCGTTCTACTTTTAAGGTATATGCTTCCGTCGATTCTTCCGAATAATCAAGAGCAAGAATAATATCGCCGCACCAAGAATTTTCCCCAGACAAGGCGATTCTTGTGGTGAATCCCGTAGATTTACGAATAATCGCGGATAAATATTCGGCAATGTTTTGCTTTATTTCATCGTAATTTTTATTTGCTTTTATTACGATTTTACTGTTTTTGGTAAGTAAAAACTGACCTTCTTTTTCAATATAACTCGACGGTTTGGGAATAATAGACGTCGCAGTCAAGTTTGGGTCGTCGGTTAAATTATATTCGTCGCAGTTATTTTTAACTATTTCTATAAATTTATCTTCCGAACAACTTATAATTGCCATAGATAAAAATGTCGCAAGAGTCGCAAAACACAATTTTTTCATACTTAAAACCGCCTTTTTTAGATTTTTATACGCAATAATATGGTAAATATACGTTAAAAACAAAAGAAATAAAGAAAATTTTTTTCGGCAAATAGTATTTTTATGTTATAAAAGTTTATTTTGAAAGGATTTTGCGTGTCAAAAACAATATCTATTCGTTTGGATAACGGCATAAAAGAACAGGCGGACAAGTTTTTCGCCGATATGGGAATAAACACGGCGACGGCGGTAAAAATGTTTATTTATACCTCGATTAACGGTAAAAAAATTTCGTTCAATAAATTTCCCAAACGCCCCAACGCAAAGTTGCTCCGCGCAATAGACGATGCGAACGACAACCGCAATTTATCGCCGAAATTCAAGACGGCAAAAGAAGCGGTCGCTTCTATGTTGGAGGATTGATTTTTTTATGCTTGATATTCGTTATACAAACGATATGAAAAAAGACGTTAAAAGAATGGTAAAACGCGGTAAAGACATATCCAAACTTGAAAAAGTTTTGTATCTGTTGGCAAACGAATGCAAACTTCCCGCAAAATATCGTAATCATAAATTAACGGGAGATTATACCGACCATTTTGAATGCCATATAGAGCCGGATTGGCTGTTGGTTTATAAAATATTAAACGATGAATTGGTTTTGATTGCAACCGCTACCGGAACGCATTCGGATTTATTTGATTAACGTAATTAACGGAACTGAATTATGAAAAACCTTCAACAGACAACTTTTTCGGCGATTTTGACCGTTTTTTCGTCCAACGCTTTGAGTAAGGCGCTGGGATTTTTGCTTGTGCTTGTGTTTGCCGCAAAAGTCGGCACTTCTTCCGACGGCGACGCTTATACTTTCGCGTTTATTCTTCCCGATTTGGTGAATCATCTTTTGGCGGGAAGCGCGCTTTCTATCGCGTTTATTCCGATTTTTCAGGAATTATCGCATAGTCCCGAAAGACAAAATAGATTTTTTTCCAATATTTTCACAATCGGAACCATCATTTTTGTCTTTATTTTGTCTCTTTGCTTTTTTGCCGCGCCGTTTTTTGTGAAAATTCTTGCGGGAAATTCCATAACTCAAAACCCGCAGACATTTGATTTAACGGTAAAACTCACGCGAATTGTTTTGCCCGCGCAATTATTTTTCTTTTGGGGAGCAATTTTCATAGGCGTTCAGCAAGCGAATAAAAATTACAAATTTTCATCTATCGCGCCCATAATTTACGACGCGACAATAATAATTTTCGGACTTGTTTTTTATAAATTTATCGGAATCGCGGGGTTTTCGTGGGGCGTATTTTTCGGCGCGTTTATCGGACACGCGGCGGTTCAATTTTTCGGCGCAAGACGTTTTTCAATAAAATATTCGCCGATAATCGATTTTGCCGACGCGGATTTTAAGCAATGGTTTTACAAAACTATTCCGTTAATGCTCGGACTTGGAATCACCTTTTCAAACGAATTTACGTTTCGATTTTTCGGCTCGCGCATAGAAAACGGACAAGGCGCAATCGTCGCCTTAAATTACGCTTACAAAATCGTAATGATTATCGTGGTTTTATTCGCAAGTTCAATAGCCGCGCCGATTTATCCGTTTTTGTCCGAAAAGGCAAACGAGAAAAAATACGACGAAATGGAAAAGATATTAACACCAATTTTCGTAAAGACCGCAAGCGTAATAATTCTAATATCCGCAGTAACTTATCCTATTTCGAGCGAAATAATATCCTTTTTATTTCAACGCAACGCATTTGACGAAAAATCTGTAATTCTCACGTCAAAAGCGTTAATCGGATATTTGCCCGGAATTTTCTTTTTATCGGCTGTAATTATCTTGCAACGTTTATTTTACGCGGTAAAAAACACTAAAATTCCGCTAATAATTTCCACGATTTCGCTAATTTTATCAATACCTTTCTATAAGATTTTCAGCGACTTATGGGGAATTTCGGGAATTTCGGCTGCAACTTCCGCGTTTTCGGCAATAGCGACGTTTTTAATCGTTTGGCGATGGTATAAATTTTATCCGCAATCAAAATTGCTTCTTATGCTCAAACCAATATCGATAAGCGTTTTAATCGCCGTTTTTGCGATAATTATAGAATTTTTTGTTCTCAATTTCATAAACGATTTTACTTTGCCGAAAATTTTGCGTCTTTGCATAATTTCATTTCCCGCGTTCATTTTTTCGGCAATAATGTTTAATGTTTTCGGGATAATAAAAATCAAGGATTTGTTAAAAAAGTTTTCTACAAAAATTCGACGTCGCAAGTGAATTTTATTTCGCAAATTATTCTGGGCAAATAGTATTTTTGCCGATAAATTATAATTTTTTGAAAGGATTTTTATGAAAAATTTTGGCGGACAGGTTTTATTTTTAGACCGAAACGATATAAATACCGATGAAATTATTCCCGCGAAATATCTCACGGAAGTCAGCAAAGAAGCGTTAAAGCCGTATTTGCTCGAAGACCTGAAACTCGACAACTTCGACCCGAAAAGCGACGCGCTAAAACAAGCGAAAGTTATCGTAACGAAAGAAAATTTCGGCTGCGGAAGTTCCCGCGAACACGCTCCGTGGGCATTGGAAGTCAACGATATTTTTGTGGTTGTCGCCGAAAATTTTGCGCGGATTTTTCGTCAAAATATGTTTAACGGCGGAATGCTCGCTATTGAATTGCCAAAATCCGATATTGCCAAAATTTTTGAATTGTCGAGTGAAAAAATAAATTGCGAAGTCGATATGAAAAATCACAAACTTATTTTCAACAAAAACCTTGTTATTTCGTTTAATTTGAGCAAGTTCGACGAAGCGTTGGTAAGCGCCGGCGGCTGGGTAGAATTTGCCGACGAGAAGTATTGATTATGAGAATTGTAAAAAACGAAAATATAGAAAATACGGATTTCAACGAAAGGCGTAACTCTCTCGTAAATCTACTTTTAAATCGTTGTATCGGTTTTTCTATGAATAGCGATTTAGACGATTTATTAAGAAACGAATTACAAACGTTAATAAAGGATTTTCTTGCCGTTCTTTCTAACGACGCGGAGACCAATATTTCTGCAATTCGCTCTTTCGAGGCATTGCAAGACGACGAATCGAGACAAATTTACGCTTGCCTGTTTTTATGCAACATAATAAAAGTATATCACGGTATCGGTTCGATTGTTTTCTCGAAAATGGTTCTTTTAACGTTAAAAAATCGCCTTGCGGAAAAAGGAAAAAATTTAAGCGATTACGATAATTACGACTGCAATTTCTTTTTTAACAAACAATATTTTTCTTTGCCGCAATTCAAACCTTCCCCCGAAAACAAAGAAATATTTATTGACTGCGGAGCGTTTGACGGCTCAACCATAAAGGATTTTGTTGAATATTGCGATGGAAATTACGATAAAATTTATTCTTTCGAGCCGATTCCGAGTCAATACGAAAACACGTTAAACAACATTAAAAAATGGAATATTCAAAATGTCGAACTTTTACAAAAAGGCGTATGGAGCGGCGACGCGGTTTTTAATTTTTCCGAAAACAACGCGGGAAGTACCATCAGCGCGCAAGGAACAATTCCCGTAGAAGTTACGGCGATAGATTCCGTCGTTTCTCAAAACGAAAACGTTACTTTCATAAAAATGGACATAGAAGGCGCGGAGTTTGAAGCGCTTAAAGGCGCGGTAAATACGATTCGCAGATGCAAACCGAAACTTGCAATTTGCATTTATCATAAACCAATGGATATTATTGAAATACCGATTATAATATTGTCTATTTTTCCCGAATACAAATTTTACATAAGGCATCACTATATAAACGTTTGGGAAACGGTTTTGTACGCCTTACCAAAATAAAGTGTTTTTTGACACTTTATTGTTTTTATTTTTATAGAAAAACAGGAGTAGAAAATGCAAAAAAAAGTTGTAATTATAACGGGCGCAAGCGGAAAAGTAGGGCTTAAAATTCTAAAAATCTTTTTGGAATTGGATTTTTTTGTCATTGCGCACTGCAATAAAAACGAAAAATCACTACAAAATTTTGTTGAAAAAAATCATCACTATAAAAATTTTGTTTCTGTCTTTAAAGCGGACTTTAATACGCAACTCCCTGAAATTTATGAACTTATGCAAATGTACAAAGAAAATCTTCACGCTTTGGTAAATTGCGCGGCGAACTTTAAAAAAGGAAACTTAAAAAATGTCGATAACTTATTAAAAATAACGCAGATAAACGATTTTGTTCCGTTAGCGTTAAGTCAAAAATTTTGCGAAATTGTAAAAAAAGGAAACATAATAAATATTCTCGACGGAAATATTTACAGGTTTAATGAAAATTATCAAAATTATCGCGTTTCAAAACGATTTTTGGAAGAAATTACCAAAGAGGCGGCTATATTGTTTGCTCCCGAAATTCGCGTAAACGCAATAGCGTTCGGAATGCTCGAAGAAGAAAAAACGCCGTCAAATTCGCTTGCAAAAAATAAAGAAGTATTAAAAACCGAAATTTCAGACCAAAATATAAAGCAAACGATAGAATTTTTAATCTCCTGCGAAAATTTAACGGGGCAAATAATTTACCTTGACAACGGAGTACATTTACTATGAAAAACGAACTTCCCATAAAATATTATCGAGAACTTTTGACGAGCAAAGGAAGAAAAGAAAATTCTGCGTTTATCGTCGAAGGCGTTCGACAAGTCGAGCAATTTGTAAAGTCCGACAAAATGAAAATCTTGGAAATTCTTTCGACAAAACCGCTTAATTTTGAAACAAAAATACCCGTAACTTGTATAAATAACAGTCAGTTATGCAAAATTACGGAAAGCAAAACTCCAAACGGCGTTATTGCGGTCGTCGGCATTCCAAAACTTAACGAAATCAATGAAAAAACGACGAAAGGCAATATTTTACTACTCGAAGATATTCAAGACCCCGGAAACGTCGGGACGCTTATTCGCAGCGCGGCGGCGTTTGGTTTTTCCACTGTTATTTTAAGTCGCGGATGCAGCGACGTTTATTCGCCGAAAGTCGTTCGCTCTACCGGAGGCGCAATTTGCAATTTGGAAATAATTTCAAAAAAAGACATTTTTGAGTGCATAGAAATCCTAAAAAAGCAAAAATATAATTTAATTGTCGCGGATTTGAGCGGCAATAATAAAATTCCGCAAAATTTATCCAAAAATTTTATTTTTGCGCTCGGCAACGAAGGAAACGGAGTTTCCAATAAACTGAAAACTCTTGCCGACTTCGTTTTTACGATTCCAATAAACACTTCGGCAATCGAATCGTTAAACGTTTCGGCTGCCGGAGCCATTGGAATGTATATTTTAGGGGGAAACTGATTTTTCTGTGGTTTCCGTTTGCAAATCTCGTCTGGTATCGACCTTTTTTATTGCAGAGAGCGAAGGGTCCTGCAACATCGACGATGTTCCGTGGAAAATCGCGCCTTTTTTGATAACCAATTCTTTCGCCGTAATGTTCCCGCGAACATCCGCGCGCTCTTCCATTTCTATACATTCTTTACAAATAATGTTTCCCTGAATTTTCCCGCCGATTTGCGCCGATTTCGCCGTAACCTCCGCAAGAACTACGCCGTCGCGACCTATTGCCAATGTGTCGCTCGTATGAATCTCTCCGGAAAATTTTCCGTAGATTTGAATCGTATGGGGAGTTGTAATCTTCCCCTCAAACGACGCTCCCGCGCCAAGTAAAGTAACGCTTCCGTTGCCTTTTTCCATCATATTGTCCCCTGACCTTTCTGCTTTAAATTATAAAAATAATGTTTCCGGATTTATTGGTTTCCCATCCTTTGTAACCTCGTAATGCAAATGAATACCTTTTGACGACTTTCCGCTATTGCCTACCAAAGCAATAGTTTCGCCCTGAACCACGTTTTGCCCCACTCTGACCAAAATTTGCTGGCAATGCGCATAAAGCGTTTCGTAGCCGTCGACGTGTTTTATCGCCACGACGTTGCCCAAATATTCGTCAAAAGAAGCGCGAATGACTTGTCCGTCCGCAGTCGCTCTTACGGGACTTCCCTGCGCCGCGACAAAATCTATTGCCGTGTGCGACTCCTGCAAATTAAAACTTCTGCTGATAATTCCCGTAACGGGACGGATTTTTGGAGTTTTACTGAACTCCTGCTGCATATTTAATACGCTACTATTGGAAGCGCTAACGATTTCCGCGCTTTTCAAAAATTCGTCTATCGTAGGAGCGCTTTTTTCGCCTTCCGCGTCAAATAGCGAAACCGCCTTAAAAAATTCCAAATGTCGATTTATTTTAATAACGTTCGCCTTCAAGGAATCTACTTGCTGCGAATATTTAACAAGCGAATCGTTTTGACTTTTTAATTCTCCATAAGTTGTTAATCGCTGAAACAAATACGTTCCGCCAAAAACAAACGTCGCTATTACGGCGAGTGCGAGCAACATAAAAGTTTTAAAAATAAACATTATAAAACCGTTTATTCTATACATTTTTGGCGAACTTGTCGTATGTTCGCGAACTATAATTATTTCTTTTATTCTGTTTTTCATTCTACATTGTCCTTACTTAAAATGGTAATTATTTTTTCAAACTCGTCCGTATTTGCAAATTTTATTTCTACTTTTCCGGATTTTCCGCTTTTTTCTTCTATAATTTTCAATTCAAAACCGCGCAAATTTTTTATATCCGACAAAACCGACGAATACTTGCTCGCCAAAATCGTTTCTTTTTTTGCCGAAATTTCAACTTTTTCTTTGTCGTCGCCGCTTAAAACTTGCGATAATTTTTTTTCCGTTTCTCTAACCGAAAGCGTTTTTTTTACGACTTCCTGCGCTAATTGAAGTTGCAAAATCGGATTTTCCACAGCGAGCAATACTTTCGCGTGTCCTGCGGAAATTTGTTTTTCTCTGAGCATCGTCTGAATATCTTCCGAAAGTTTTAAGAGCCGCAAAGTATTCGTTATTAAAGCCCTGCTTTTTCCCAATCTGTCGGATAATTCCTGATGAGAATAACCGCAAAATTCTATCAGTTTTTTATAAGAAAGCGCGGTTTCGATTTCGTTAAGATTTTCTCTCTGAATATTTTCCACAAGCGCCAATTCAAGCATTTGCTTGTCGTCGACATCTTCGCGAATTATCGCCGCAATTTCTTTTTCGTTGAGAAGTTTTAACGCTCTGAAACGTCTTTCGCCCGAAACAATTTGATATTTATCGTCCGAAGTTTTTCGCACGACTATCGGCTGCAAAAGTCCCTGTTCTTTTATGCTTTTTGCCAATTCCTCAATTTGTTCGTTATCAAAATCGATTCTCGGTTGAAAAGGATTCGGTTCTATTTGCGAAATAGAAATTGCGGTTTGCGAAGCGTTGCTCTCTTGCGCTTCGCTTTCGCCGTATAAAATGCTCAATCCTTTTCCAAGCGCTTTTCTGCTCATTTTTTACCGCCGTTTTTAATTATTTCTTTTGCCAAACTCATATACGCAATCGCGCCCGTCGACATAATATCGTATTTTATAATAGGTTTACCGTGCGACGGCGACTCGGAAAGTTTTACGTTTCGCGGCACTATGCATTCATAAACTTTTTCGCCGAAATAACTTTTCACTTCGTCGGCGACCTGTTTGGATAAGTTTAAGCGATTATCGTACATAGTAAGCAAAACGCCTTCCACTTCAAGCGTTTTATTGAGGTTTTTTTGCACTTTTCTAATCGTATTAAGCAATTCCGTTAAACCTTCCAAAGCGTAATATTCGCATTGAATAGGAATTAAAATCGAATCGGACGCGGTTAAAATATTTACGACAACGGTACTTAACGCGGGCGGAGAATCGATAATAACGAAATCGTATTGTTTTTCGGGCGGAAGTTTTCTCAACTCTTCCAAATGCGAACACAAAACTCTTTCTCTCGCTATCTTTGACGCCCACTCCAAATCGATTCCCGCCAAATCTATGCTCGCGGGAATTACGTCAAGGTAGTCAAAATGTTCGGAAGAAACTATTGCGTCCGTTAATTTTAAGTTGTCTTCTTCTTTCGCCGAAAGGACGTCGTAAACCGAAATTTTTATGGTGTCCTTATTTATTCCGATACCGCTGGTAGCGTTTCTTTGAGCGTCCATATCCAAAAGAAGCGTTTTTTTCTCAGAAGCGGCAAGACAGGACGCTAAATTTATCGCCGTCGTCGTTTTGCCGACTCCTCCTTTTTGATTAAGCACACAAATAACTTTCACTATTTCACTCCAATATTAAATTGTTCCACGTAGAACATTTTCGTTTCTAATCGTTTCTATGAGATAAATATACTAAAATGACAGATACGTCTGCGGGGGTTATTCCTGAAATTCTTAAAATTTGTCCAATTGTTTGCGGATTGTGTTTTTTCAGTTTTTCGCGACATTCTATTGAGAGTCCTGTTATGTCGCTGAAATTTAACGAGTTAGGAATATTTGTGTTTTCAAAACGCAAAATTTTTTCGACGGATTCTTTTTGCTTTTCGACAAACCCTTCGTAAATAATATCGAAACTCGCCGCCAAAAGCATTTCATTGCAAAAATCTGAAACGTTTAAATCCGAATTTTCTACGATATTTTTTATATCAATATTCGGACGTTTTAAGAGTTTATCGGCGCGAATATTTTCTTTTATTTGTTCTAAATTATTTTTATTCCAAACATCCGCCAAAACGAGCGTGCTTCTGATTTTTTGTTTTAAGCGTTCTTTTTCTTCCCAAACTTTTTGCCGCGTTTCAAATGTTCCACGTGGAACAATTTCTAAATCAAACGCTTTCGGCATTAAACGTTCGTCGCAATTATCCTGACGCAAAACAAGTCGATATTCCGCCCGCGACGTAAACATCCGATACGGTTCTTGCGTGCCTTTTGAAACCAAATCGTCTACCAAAACGCCGATATACGCTTCGTCTCTTCGCAAAATAAACGTCTGTTTTTCTTCTATTTTCAACATTGCGTTTACGCCCGCGACAAGTCCTTGCCCCGCCGCTTCTTCGTATCCGGAAGTTCCGTTTATTTGTCCTGCAAAATATAAATTCGGAACGATTTTTGATTCCAAAGATAAATTTAATTGCGTCGGTTCAAAATAATCGTATTCTATCGCATAAGCGGGTTTTATGATTTTTGCTTTTGAAAATCCCTGTAAAGATTGCAATGCTTTTATTTGAACGTCGACGGGAAGCGAAGTCGAAAATCCGTTTATATACGTTTCGCGGCTGTTTAGTCCTTCGGGTTCTACAAATAATAAATGTCCGTCGCGTTCTCCGAAGCGCATAAGTTTGTCTTCTATCGACGGACAATAGCGCGGACCGACGCCCGTTATCGTTTTTAATCCGTAAAGCGGCGATTTGTCTATGTTGTCCAAAATTATTTTGTGCGTTTCGCTATTTGTTTTTACGATATGGCAAACCGCCGAATTGTTTAGCGAAAAATCCGTAGAAAACGAAAACGGCTGCGGATTTTCGTCGCCTGTTTGTACTGCCAAATGTGAAAAATCTATGGAATTTTTATCGACTCTCGCGGGAGTTCCCGTTTTGAGCCGTCCCGCTTTAATTCCTAATTTTTGGATATTCGCGCTTAATTTTGTCGAAGCAAGTTCCCCGTTTCTTCCGCAAACGATTTGGTTTTCTCCGATATGCGCCAAACCGTTCAAAAAAGTTCCAGTCGTAATTATTACCGCTTTGGAATTTATTTTTAATCCGCGTTCGGTTTTTACTCCGCAGCAAAAACCTTTTTCGTTCGTTAAAATTTCGGCGACCATATCTTGCAATATAGTAATATTTTCAATGTTTTCCAAATAGTTGCGAATAATTTGTCGATACAAAAATCTGTCGGTTTGACATCGAGGTCCCCAAACAGCCGCGCCTTTGCTTTTGTTTAGCATTCTAAATTGAATGCCCGCTCTGTCCGCCGCTTTTGCCATTATTCCGCCCAAAGCGTCTATTTCGCGAACGATATTTCCTTTCGCCACGCCGCCGATTGCGGGATTACACGGCATTTCGCCAATAAATTCCACATTGCCCGCAATAACCAAAACCGAATGTTTATGTTTTGCCGCGGCGACTGCCGCTTCCGCTCCCGCGTGTCCTGCGCCGACGACTATAATATCAAAATTCACACTTTTCCTTTTTTGAATAATTTCAGGAATAAAAACGGTAAAATAATATTCTGCCGACAAGCAAATAGTATTTTTAATACAAAAAACACAACTAAAAAGAAAAGGTGTTTGAAAAAATGTCGAAACAATACGTTTATATAGTTCAATCGTCGAAAGAAAATACAAAATGTAAAATAGGCGTAACCGACGATTTGGAACGTCGTTTGAAAGATTACAACAATATGACGGGCAAATCCAA
>JGI24698J34947_10000423_pt1 | contig 19367 bp, 14 predicted proteins | sample TergutMp193P3_FD_34947 | JGI IMG/M metagenome (IMG submission 34947) | reverse complement strand
ACGGGCTGCATTTTTCACAGGTCTCCTACAGCCGGAGAATTCAAAGATGTTTTCTCCACAGTGCTTGCCTACCCATCCAGCAGTATTATTTCGGTTAATATTTGCCAACAATGCGAAAAGTTAGCATTTTTAGGTGGGGGGAAGAAGGCATTTTGGATGCTTCGCTGTAATTCAGCATTGGAAGCCAAGAAAAATGCCCGCTTGCGGGGTGAGATGGAGAATTCAACCATCTGAAAACCCTAAATTGTCTTTTTGATCGCTTTGTGATCAGACATATCTTTCTGTGCCGCGTGGAGCGGGGAGCCCTGCGGGCAGCATATGGCGGATCTAAAAAAAGCAGTTGCTGTTTAGAAAATCAGAGTTGATAATAAATGAATGCGCCATCGAGCTGACCGCAGGGCTAGCCCGCTCACGCGGCGCGGGATCGATATATAAGATAACATATGCGATCAGAGCGACAAATTGGAGTTTGCTACCTTATTAGAAGGAATTCTACCCGGCGATTTTTCCAGCTATTGGCCTGATCCTGCGGGTTGGCCACGTTTATCGTGCCTCCCCGGCCTACGGGGGAAAGGCGGTTGCGGCTAACGCCATAGGTGCCCAACTGCTCTATTGTGAATTCGGCCCTTGCAAGGCTTAGCGGCATCAGCGTCTCGGTCTCTTCCCTGGCGGTACCCAGCACCGGGTTGGCGTGGCCTTCCACGGTTATCCTGTAATCGCGGAACCTATTGAGGATTTCAGCGACCCGCCTCAGCACCCTGATATTGTTTTCCAGCCTGTCTTGCGGGATGCCTATGAAGTCCGCATAATAGGCCCTGAACGTAATCGACGGTATCTGGATACGCAGGATGTCCCCATCGCGTATAACAAGCACGTCGGTGCCTATTATTCCGGTGATGGTACTGGAGTTACCCAGGGTGTCACTGGCCGTGTAGGTAAATTCGTAATCTGAGGCGCTCTGAACGAGTTCCCCCCTGTTGCTTTTGCCATCCCAGATGATCCTCTCAGAAGGGTTCCCCCGGCCCCCAACCCTGTAAAAAAGCTGGTTGGTTCCTTCGGTCTCGTGTATTTCCAGGGACCATTCCGCCATGGGCGAAGCGTCCCTTGCGGAAAGGTAGATGAAGAGTTCGTCGTTAACACCGTCATTGTCGGGACTGAAATATTCCGGTTCGGAATGGAAGCCCAGAATCGGCCCGGAAATGTCCACTGTCACTGGCGGCGCGGAAACGTTAACCCGGTCTCCTTTGGTGTAACTCACCGTCAGGCTTGGCGTGAAACGGCCTTCCCTTATCCTTCCGCTGTCGTCAGTTCCGTTCCAGGGCACAACAGCCGGAAGGGATCCGCTTCCCCCGGCCGATTGAGGGAAGGTCTTTACCACATCGTTGTTTTCGTCCCTCAATTCCAACCGATAGGAATCGATTCCACTGTTGATGTTAGTCGTTATGTTAAAGCGCATGGCTTCGGCCTGATTCGCCCTGGGCGCTATGGCCTGGGATGAAGCTGTCAGGAATATTCTCGGCACAGTCGCGTCCACCTCGATGTTGTATACGGTTCTACTCGTGCTGTTTCCTGCCTCGTCGGTTGCGCTTAGCGTTAGGTTGTAATTCCCGTTACCCACAATATTCCCGGCCTCGTCCTTTCCGTCCCAGATGATAGGCGTAACACGGGGGCTGCCTGTCCAGTTCCAGGTTCTGACGGGGCTTGCGTCCCTGCCTGTAATAACCATGCCCCATTCGTCGTCGCCACCGGTACTTACCCGGATGGGAAGGGTCTCGCGGTTTCCGTTCCCGTTAGGCGCGAAGATATTATACGGCACGGAAAGATCCCCCTGCGGGGGAACCGTGTCAAGAATGAAAGGCATTGAAACGGAGAAGGGCCTGTTCCCGGAACGGTATTCCAGGTCAAGCCTCGCGACATAGCTTCCGTCAGGGGCGGCGGTTCCGGCGTTGGTTCTGCCGTTCCAGTTAACCTGGGCCGGTACAGATTCCCTCCCTTCGATAGTACGCACGGAAGAACCCGTGCCGGAGCCAAGTATTTCTATCTTCCAGCTCTGGATACCGTCGCTCTCCTGAATCTGCGGTATAAGATTGATGGTGTCCTTCACGCCGTCGCCGTTAGGTGAAAAAGCCCTGTATTCCGTGGAAATGTAGACAGGGGTATCCCTCGTGTCAATCTCGAATTCGACGGTGTTCGATCTCCCTATATTCCCCGCCGCATCTACGCTGTAAAGCTCGTATGTGTAAAAGCCGTCAGGCGACAGTGCGCCGGTAGTCGTAAACCCGTCCCATTCCACTCTTGCCGGCGGAGTCCCGGAGAACCTGAAAGTCCTCACCGCAGTTCCGGTACGTTCACCCCGGCGGCGTATTTCGCCTGCCCAGGAAATCTCATTTGAGCCCTCCTGAATAATGACAATCCTGTTTTTGTCGCCTGTGGGTGAAAACACGACCGGCCTTCCAGGCCCCTGATCCGGGTCATCGATCCGCACCGAAGCCCTTGGGGCGGTTATATCCAGGCTGAATGTCGGGGAATTGGCGGTCGAGGTGTATCCGTTCCGGTAACGCACCAGCAATGAACCGGAATAGATCGCCTCCGGGAGCATCCTCCCCGACTGGTCCCGGCCGTCGAATTCTATCCTCTCCGGAAGGCCAGAAACACCGGATAAAGTGCGCCTGACGGAGCCACCAAAATCGGAAATCCTGAGTTCCCAACCGGCGATCCCGTCCCTGACAGGGGCAGTTGGCCTAAAGATCATGGTGTCTTTTACGCTGTCCCCGTTAGGCGAAAAATACGCATCGGCAATGGCAAGGCTCACCACAGGCCGGATAGTACTTACGATAATGTTCTCAAGCTCTGCCCCTCCCGTATTAAGGGCCCTGTCAGTTGCGCTTATACGGTAACTGTAGACGCCGTCGTTCACGATGGAGCCGGAGTCGTCCCTCCCGTCCCACACGAAGTTGGCCGGCGCCTGATTGACAAGGTCATAGGTCCTTACTTTCACGCCAAGCGTGTCGTAAATGCCAGCCTCCCACAGATCCTCAGTTGAACCTGTCTGGGTAATGGTCAACCTGTCCCTGCTGCCCCCGTCCCCCGGGGCAAAAGTATTCATGTTTTCACCAAACGGGGTGATTTCAATTAACGGCGGGGTACAGTCCACGTTTACCTCATAGGGACCGGCAATCCCGAAGTTGCCGTTATCGTCTTCTGCCGTGACTGTAAAGAAATACTTCCCGTCAGGCGCCAGATCTCCCGAATCAAAGATGCCGTCCCAGCGCAGCGTGGATGGCACTTCAACCCCGGCTTTCACCGCCTGAAGGCTGCCGAGGATATCCTGGACCCCCTGGGTCTCGGGCCTCGTTTCCTTGTTACGGTACACCCGTACGGGAACGCCTCCCTCATCCATTATCTCAAAGACCCATTCTGCGATATAGCGTTCGTCTTTTATCGTTATGGGGAATTCCAGGTAATCGGCCTTGCCGTCATTGTTGGGCGATATCCAGGCCGGTTCCGGGTAGTCTATGCTTATCACCGGGTGATTCCTGTCCGTCACCCCGATAGCCCAGGTAACGCCGGCCCCCATGCCCCAGATCCCGTTGTACAGCGGTTTCGCGCCCAGGTCGATAGCCAGCTCGCCGTCAGCTGGCAAAGAGCCGGCGATGGTTCTTCCGCCTGACGGCTTCAGTTTCCAGTTAACGCCTATCCCGATGGAAGGAATTGGCGAAGGGCCCTGGCCTTCAATGCTTTCACGCAGATTGAACTGGGTGGACGCAGAGACATTGATAAGCTCCGCGATTGCGACATGAAGGGCCAGCTTGCCCGCAAGGTTTTGCATGGTGGGGATCATGAGGTCAGCCGCAAGGCTCACCCGTATGGGATCCGGTTTGCCGTCTATTCCGCGGATGCCGAGGAAGTCGAACGAAACACCGCCCACCGGCGTAAACATGGGGGGTATCCAGCTCTTGCCGAGGCTCCTTGCGGTAACGGCCCAGGTGAAATTCTCAAGCGGGCCAAGGTTTCCCATGTTGTAACGGAAGCCCAGGTCGCCTGAGACCGTCCAGGTATTCCCTTCATTGCTTCCGGCATTGAGGCCCACCCCGATGCTCATCCCGGGTAAAATCTCCTTCGCCACATTGAAGTTTCCCTGAAAGGTGGTTTGCACGGGGAAAGAATCGAAGGGGCTTGAGAGGAGCCAGAAGGATACGCCAAGCACCGCAAAGTTAGTGGGGTAAATCGCCCCTATGTTTATCGCACCGAGACCATACCCGCTTTCATCGCCGAGGCCAAAAAGCCCAAGGTATCCCAGGTTCAACAGTATACGCTGGCTTCCCCCCTCGGCAGCCGGATTCAGGGCGCTCGCCGGCGCTCCGCCCCGGGATGTGGTAAATCCCCCGGCCCCGGCTATGCCCGGCGAGTAGAGATCCTGGGCAGTATTCGCGCCGATGGGCGTGACCCCGTTATTCTGGGCATTACTGCCCTGGGCATTACTGCCCCTGGCAAAGATGCTCTGTGCAAAAACCGGCATAAAAATGAAAAATCCGATTAAAACGGCAATGGTTGTTCTTCCGCGCATTACTTAAATCTTCGGAAAAAAAAGAAAAGGGATTAATGCGTTAATGTTGACAAAGATCCGGCTAAAAAAATAAAATAGGCATAAAAACAGGAGCAGCTGCGTGGCGCTAGGTAAAACAAGAAATACTTTCAAGAATTTCTTCCTTGGCAAAGCCAAAACGGTCGAATTCGCGATTACCAATTCGTGTGTCGCGAAGTGTCCTTTCTGTGGGATTTGGAAGCAGCAACCCAAGGTCTTTGTGGATAGGGAAAAGGCCCTGGAAGCCATTGATCGTCTATCTGATTACAGGACGGTCCACATAACAATCACCGGCGGCGAGCCCCTGCTCCATCCCCATGTCGTGGATATTGTCAGGCGGGCTACGTCACACAGGATACACACAGCCGTTCTCAACGCCGCGCCTCAGCTCCTCTTGCGGGACGACATCATTAAACGCCTTGAGGACGCGGGGAACGACATGATCAGCATCTCCCTTGATTCAGGCGACCCAAAGACCATGGCGGAGTCCCGACAGATTCCGGACATTCTTGAAAACATAGCCAAAGCCGTCGAATTCATCGGCAAGACCAGGGTGAAAACCATGGCGTCGGTGCTAATCTGGAACGATAATTACGACAAGCTGGAAGAGGTCTGCGTAAGCGCAAAAAACCTGGGCTTCAATTTCATTTCCTTCAACTACCCTACTTTTTCCAGGTCCGGGATCTATCCCCTGGGCGGAGAAGGAATAAGCCTTTCCCGCGAAAACGTGATTTACGGGCTGGAATCGGCTATCGCTCTGCGAAACTCGCATAAATACGGCATCATAAACACCGCGGCGTCCATGGATAACATCATCCGCTTCCTTAAAGACCCGGTAACGGTTAAATATCCCTGTCTTGGCGGAGAACATGTGCTGTTTATGGACTGGTTTTTCGACATCCGCCCATGTATGCAACTCCCAAACGTCATGGGCAATATTTTCACCATAAAAGAAGACGATTTTAAGATACCCGCCTGTAATGACTGCAACATGAGCTGGTACCGCGATTTCAGCGCCATGCACCACGGGGTGAAGTCACTCCCGGTATTGCTGCAATCACTGGATGGGTTTAAGGCGCTGAAATAAGGCCGTTCGCTATTCCTAAAAAAATGACCCTTGTCATTATGACTATACAATTGTATAGTTATTCCATGGAACTGGCGGAAAAACTATCCCTCCTTTCTTCCTCGGCAAAGTACGACGCGTCATGCGCTTCATCAGGCAGCGGCGAAAAAAAACCGTCAGGCAAGAGGCACGGGCAGGAGACCTTCGGGCTGAGGCTGCCTACCGGGGTCTGCCATAGCTGGACCGAAGACGGCCGATGTGTGAGCCTCCTGAAACTGCTTTTTTCCAATGTCTGCCGTTTCGACTGCGCCTACTGCGTTAACCGCTCTTCCGCCGACACCCGGAGAACTTCATTTACCGTGGATGAACTCGTTGAACTGACCTGCCAGTTTTACCGCCGGAATTATATAGAAGGGCTTTTCCTTTCGTCGGGGATCTTTGCCGACCCGGACATTGTTATGGAAAAACTCATCGGGACCGCAAGGAAACTCAGATGCGAGGCGGGTTATGGCGGTTATATCCATCTAAAGATCATTCCCGGCGCGGGGGAAAAAACAATCCGCGAGGCCGGTCTTTGGGCTGACCGGCTAAGCGCCAATATCGAGCTTCCCACGGATAAAAGCCTGCAGTACCTGGCGCCGGAGAAAAGCGGGCAGGTGATATTTGAAGCCATGAAGGAAACATTCAACGCCGGGGCGGAGAACGAGGAAGACAGGCGAAAGTTCCGCCTTGGCGGGAAGAATACCGTTCCGGTTTTTGCCCCTGCAGGGCAGAGCACCCAGCTCATCGTGGGGGCATCCCCGGAAACCGACAAAACAATCCTGAACCTTTCCGGGGCGCTTTACCGCAAATACACCTTGCGGCGTGTATATTATTCCGCCTATATCCCGGTAGGCGTCCCTGGCGGCGGCGGCATTCCCGACACAAGGCTGCCCGAAATTCCCGGCCCTCCCACGGCGTTTGGTCAATCCGGGCCGCCAAGGAAACTCTTGATACGGGAACACCGCCTTTACCAGGCGGACTGGCTCCTGCGTTTTTACAAATTCGCCCCCGGCGAAATCCTTGAAGGGGATGAGGGTTTCCTGGACGCCGGCCTTGACCCGAAAACCGCCTGGGCGCTCCGGCATCTCGACTTTTTCCCCGTGGAAGTGAACCGGGCGTCTTATGACGAGCTCCTCCGGGTACCTGGCATTGGCGCGAAGACCGGCCGACGGATCATCGAAACCCGGCGTTCCCGTTCCCTCAGTCTCGACTCGCTCCGCCGCATCGGCGTGATTTTAAAGAGGGCCAGGTACTTTATTACCGCTGCCGGGGCATTCATCGATCGTCCGGAGGAGCCAAAACGCATACGCCGTCTCCTTAACGACGAAGATCTCCTTCAGCCTTTGCTTTTTGAGTTTTAATATGAGCCAAATGGAACTTTTTGAGGAAAACATTGATAACGCCCCGGAAGACGCTACCTTTGCGTCGTACTTGATGAATGAAGCCAACGCGCCCGCGAATTTATCAGCCCTCTTTGAGCTTTCCGTTGACGCATATTACGCAGTCATCCATGCCACGATGAGCGGCCTGCCGATAAAGAGGGAGATATGTAATTTCATCGAGAAAGTCTCAAAGGCGGGGGACAGGGCCGAAGCGGACCTTGCCGCTTCCGACCGTGGCGACAGCGACGTGCTCGCCGTGTTGAAGGCAGCCTATAAAGTGCAGGTGGAGATTCACCGCCTGACAGGACTACTCCGCTTTAGTCCTGACGCGGCCGGGGTTTACATTGCCCGCTGCAGCCCCGATTATTTCATCCTCCCCGCCCTTGCCGAACACTTTACCCTTCGTTTCGGGGAAACCCCATGGGCCATAATCGACGAGAAACGCAAGCTGCGTCTTGAAGGCGGCCTTCAAGGCGAAAGCGGCGTCGCCAGGCTGGTCGCACAGCCGTCATCAGGCCAGCCGGCAGCGGCAACCGGAAAAGAAGCCGGTGATTCCTGGGAAGACCTCTGGCGGCTTTATCACCGTTCGGTTAACAACGAATCCAGAAAAAACCCCCGACTTCAGCGCCAACTCATGCCCGAGCGATACCATAAATACCTGCCGGAGATGAAGCGGTAAAACCCAAATTTATCCGCTCGAATGTGAGCCTGTTCCAAAACTTCAATTTTTGAAAAGCTTCTTTAGATTTGGTTAATATCCAGATATTGACGTTTTCACGGCGGCCTTGCCAATCTCAATAAAAAAAAATTATGAATTTTTCTGGACAAAAATGAAATAATATGATAATAATTGAATTGTAATGAATTTTTCTGCCTGTTGGAGGTCTAATATATGTATTTTGCTGCCAGAATCAACTCTTTTATTCCATCCGAAAAAACTGTGGCGGGAGTACTGACTAAATTTGCGACTATTCCTGGGTTAACCCATGTGGATTTTAATTATCCGGAACATTTTAAAGAACTGAATATTCCCAAAATGCGGGAACTTCTGCGGGAAAAAGGGCTTTCGGTTCATGGTCTTGCCATGAGATTCCGGGGGGATTTTATAAACGGCGAGTTCGGGAATAATAACCCCGAGCTTGGGAAAAGGGCGGAAGATCTGACCAAAGAAGCCATTGACGCCTGCATGGAACTTGGCGGGGAAAACGTTACAATTTGGCTCGGCTACGATGGTTTTGACTACAGTTTCCAGGTAGATTACCCCATTGCCCAGGCAAGAATCATTAAATCTCTCAAGGAGCTTTGCGTCTACGCAAAAACAAAGGGAATACTCCTCAGCATTGAATACAAGCCCTATGAACCCCGTGCTTTTTCGTTGATCGACAGTTTCGGTATGGTCATGTATATAATCGAAAAAGTGGGCTATGATAACCTTGGCCTGACTTTGGATTTTTGCCACATGCTGATGAAGAAGGAAAACCCCGCGTATGGGCTGAGTGTGGCGCTGGAAAACAAAAAGATACACGCAATCCATTTAAACGACGGTTATGGCAGAAATGATGATGGCCTTATCATCGGTTCAGCGATGACCATGCAAATCCTTGAATTCATATATTATCTAAAAAAATACAGTTATAATGGGATGATCTATTTTGACACTTTTCCCGTCAGGGAGAATCCTGAAAAAGAGATTCTGGCAAACATCGAAATGTTCCAAAAAATCTGTGCGAAGGTTGATCGGATAGGAATAGAAAAAATCGGGAACCTGATCAGTGAGAATGATGCTGTTCACACAATGAATGTCCTGCTTGGAAGCCTTTTCGATTAAGGCCAATGAAACAGTAAGGGGGAAGGAGTTGAAAAAGAGAAAGTACTACATCAGTCATGACGGTTCCATCGACGATTTTATTGGTATTTTGGCCCTGCTTCTGATGGAAGATGTGGAATTGCTGGGCATGGGGGTTATCAATGCCGATTGTTACACCGAAGCGGCAATCAGTGTTTCCCGTAAAATGATAGACCGTTTCTGCCCATACAGCATGGAAGTATCCGAATCAACAGCCAGACCGGTTAACCAGTTCACCGAGGCGTGGAGGCGCTTTGCCTACATGCTGGATGCCCTGCCCATTCTAAATGAGCGTGGCAGGATAGATGCCCCTTTGGTTGAAGAGCCAGCCCATTTGCACCTAATACGCAAAGTAAGGGAAAGCGGCGAAAAAATAAATATATACGCCGTCGGTCCATTGACGGATATTGCCACTGCCCTGGATACGGATCCCGGCATGGAAGACGGAATTGAAAGCATGATATGGATGGGCGGTTCTTTTACGGGAAACGGCAATATCAATGAACCCAATCACGATGGCAGTGCTGAGTGGAATGCCTTCTGGGACCCCCTTGCGGTTGAAAGGGTGCTGCAATCCAAAATCCCCATAACCATGGTTCCCTTGCACGCTACCAATCAGTGCCGCTGGCATAAATCCATGGGGGATATTTGGGCAAGGATGCGGAATTATGTTGCCCTTGATTTTGTGGGGCAGTGCTATTCCATTATTTCGCAGTTGTACGAATATTTTTTCTGGGATACCCTTACTGCCGCCTTCATCGGGAACACTTCCATCAGCACTACGCGGGAATTGTACTGTTCCGCGGTAACCAGGGGAATAAGCGCCGGCCGCATTGACGAAGTTCAAGAGGGCCAGGGCGGCAGAAAGGTGCGTATCCTGGACAAGGTTGACAAAGAAGCCGTATTTACATATCTCACCGAGCTGTTCAAGAGTGCCGGTACGTATTCCAAACATGGAAACTAAAGGAAATGGATCATGAAAAACACTTACCTGAGTCATGATAGCTCAATAGACGATTTTGTGGCAATGCTCTGCCTTTTGGCAATGGACGATGTCAGAATTACAGGCATCGGCGTAATCAACGCCGATGGCTATATCGATCCCGGCGTTAGTGTGACAAGAAAAATTGCCGATCTGTACGGAAAATACCCCATTGAAGTTGCCGCATCCTGCGCCAGGCCTGTTAACCAGTTCCCCCGGATATGGCGGGAAGAAGCGTACCGCATAGATTCCCTGCCTATATTGAATGACCTTGATGAATTACGGACACCGCTGGTAAAGGAAGTCGCGCATAAACATATGATAGCAAAAATCCGTGCGGAAAAAGAAAAGACCACCGTCTTTGCCATAGGTCCCCTTTCCGATTTGGCAATGGCAGTAAAAGAGGCGCCTGATATTATCCCCCGGATCGAAAGGCTCATCTGGATGGGCGGTTCATTTTCAAGCCATGGCAATGTAGTACAGCCCGATCATGACGGGAGCGCCGAATGGAACGCCTTTTGGGATCCCCCTGCCGTAGCGGAAGTTTTTTCCTCCGGCATTGACATAACCATGGTCCCCACCCGGGTTACCGATAAATGCCCATGGAAAAGGGAGATGAATCAACAATGGTCCCTGGAACGCAAATATGAGGTCCTCGATCTCTGCGGACAGATGTATGCGGGGGTAACGAATCTGTCCCCCTATTATTTTTGGGACACCCTTGCAGCCGCATACTACGGAAAGCCGGATTTGGCGACGGTAATTGACGTGGAATGTGAGGTTCATATTGCCGGGAGAAGCCGAGGCAGAATAGAAGAAAAAAATGGAGGTAAAAAAGTTACTATTCTGGACACGGTTAATCCCGACGCGGTCTTTGAATATGTTACGGCACTGCTTAAATCGTTTGGATACAACAGGTATATGGCTTAGGGTAATTTGGAAAAATTTCTAATTCCAAATAACCGCCAAAATATTTTGAGGAGGATTAATATGAGAAGGATTGCAATGAGAAAGAGCCTGGCAACCGGTCTGGTTATGGCGCTGGCTGTATTTTTTGCCGCTTGTACGCCAAAGGAAACCCCGGCGACCACAGTGAGCGGGGAAAAGGTCTACCGGGTAGCTTTTATGCTGAACACCAATTTAGGGGATAAATCATGGGCTGACAGTTGCGGCCGCGGGATGGAGACAGTGGCAAGAACCTACAGTAACGTTGAAACCAAATTTGTCGAAGCCGGTGATGATCGCATGTCATGGGAACCTGCGCTGATTGACCTTTCCGAACAGAACTGGGATCTGATCTTTACCTCTACCGGGGATATGCAAGAGATCCTGGAACGGGTTGCGGCACAGTACCCGAATCAAAAATATGTATTCTTTGATGCGGTTGTGGATGCCCCTAATGTATACAGCATTGAATTCAAACAGAACGAGGCTTCCTTTTTGGCAGGTGCGTTAGGCGCCATGATTACCGGTTCAGGCATTAACGGAACCAATCCCGCAAAAATCATTGGGGCGGTTGGGGGAATGGATATTCCCATTATTAATGATTTTATGGTCGGCTATATATCCGGCGCACAGTACATTGACCCGGAAGTAAAGGTTGTTATTTCTTACGCGGGAAGCTTTTCCGATCCCACAAGGGGGAAGGAACTTGCCCTGATACAGATCAATATGGGCTCTGATGTGGTATACCAGGTGGCGGGCGGAACCGGTCTGGGGGTACTGCAAGGCGCCGCGGAAAACGGCATTCTGTCCATAGGCGTCGATTCAGATCAGGCCGCGACGCTTGCGGACGGTGACCCCCGAACCGCTTCAAGAATCATGACCTCGGTTCTAAAGAACGCGGATGTTATGGTAGTGCAGTGTGTCGAGAAATTTCTTTCAAACAGCCTGACTTTCGGAAAAGCAGATCGGCTTGGGGTTGCCGAGGGTGCAATGGGAATTGTAAAAAACGCCAATTTTGATTCTCTGGTTCCCCGGGAAATTCGCGACAGAATTCTGTCCCTTGAATCTGAAGTCAGAAATGGCTCCATCTCCATCCTTTCGGCGCTCTCCATAGACCGGAACGAAGTGACCAGGATTATTAACAGTGCAAGACCATGACAAGTTATGACGGCTGACAGGGATGATGCCTTTTCCCAGACCAAAGACCATATTCTGGAAACCAGGAATGTTTCCAAGATATACATTAATGGCATTTATGCCAATAATTCCGTTAATTTTGGTCTGAGAAAGGGTGAAATTCACGCTTTGGTAGGGGAGAACGGCGCCGGGAAAACCACGCTAATGAAGATACTCTACGGGCTTGAAACCCCTGATGAGGGGGAGATACTGCTGAATGGTGAGAAAGTACATATCGCTTCTCCTCATGCCGCCATCGCCCGTGGTATCGGCATGGTACATCAGCATTTCATGCTGATCCCCTCCTTTACGGTGGCGGAAAACATTACCATAGGATATGAACCTGGCTTATACGGGTATTTTGACTATAAAAAAGCAGAACGGATTGCAAACGAACTGGCGAGAAAATACTCGTTCAATATCAACGCGAATGATATTGTCGCGGATCTTTCGGTTGGATTAAAGCAGAAGGTAGAAATACTCAAGGTTCTGAACCATGGCGCCCAAATCCTGATTCTGGATGAACCTACCGCAGTCCTGACTCCCCAGGAAACAATCGAATTATTTGAACAGCTCAGGGTACTCAGGGACGAGGGGCACACAATCATATTTATTTCCCACAAATTAAGGGAAGTAAAACAGATCTCGGATCGTATCAGCGTAATGAGAAAAGGAAAACTGGTCGAAACCTTCGCCAACACCGGCTCAATCACGGAAAAGCATATTTCCGAAAGCATGATAGGCCACGAGATCAGCGCCGAATGGATACAGAAGAAACACGCCGGAGATGCCCCGCCTGAAACAGTTCTGGCAGTAAAGGATCTCTGTTATGTGAACGAGAACGGGAAAATGGTGTTGCATAACGTTTCGTTTTCCGTATCCAAAGGCGAGATTGTAGGCGTAGCGGGGGTTGAAGGAAACGGGCAAAACGAACTGGCCCGGATCATGGGAGCCATGCTCCGGCCTTCCGCCGGAAGCATTGCCTTAAACGGCCGGGAACTTGGCCGCATGAGCATAGCGGAGATCAGAAATCTGGGAATGGTTTACGTACCTGCCGACCGGATGCAATACGGAGTTGCCGGGCCTGCCTGTCTATGGGAAAATGTCATATCCACCCGTTACCGTGATGATACCATATTCAGGCATGGTTTTTTGCAAAAGGGCAACGCGAAGAAACTTACCGAACAGTTGATGCTGGAATATGACATAGTGGCAAAATCCCCAATGCAGGAAACCGGCATGTTGTCCGGTGGGAATATACAGAAAGTCGTCGTTGCCCGTGAATTTTCCTTCAAGCCTTTGCTGATTATTGCCGAACAGCCCACAAGGGGCATTGATATAGGCTCCGCAGACATGATTCACCGGAAACTGATTGAATTGCGCGATGCAGGCTGCATGATTTTTATTATTTCCGCCGACCTTGATGAGATCCTAAAAATAAGCGACCGTATTCTGGTTATGTATAACGGTTCAATCGCCGGGGAATTTAACGATCCCGCTCATTTTGATGAAACCGAATTGGGTGAATACATGTTGGGGGTAAGAGGGCAAAAATGAAAGCGCGGGATTTTCTGAAAAACAGGAACGCTGTATACAACATACTGACTGTTCTGCTGGCCATTTCAATTTCCCTTGTTATCGCTTTATTCATTGTACTAATCACGAGCAAGAATCCGTGGGCCGCGATGAATGCCTTTATAACCGGGCCGCTTTCATCGATTAGTTTCATAACATCAATAGTGATACGCGCATCCATGCTGATTTTTTCGGGCCTTGCGGTCGCGGTAATGTTCCGGGCCGGTCAGTTCAACATGGGTACCGAAGGCGCAATTTATCTTGGCGGAGTCGCGGCAACAGCAATAGCCCTTTCCTTAAATCTCCCGCCGATCTTGCACCTGATTGTCATATTTATGACCGGCGCCCTGGCAGGCGGTATTTTTAGCGGCCTGCCGGGAATTTTAAAATATAAATGGGGAGCCAATGAATTTGTCACTTCAATAATACTTAATTATGCGTCTCTATATATAGGTCTATTTATTATCAACCATTTCTTTTTTGACCCCAATTCGAATACTTTCGGTTCAAAAAGAATTCCCGTGCAGCTATTATTGCCGAAAATTGCGCCGAATATCAGAATCCATAGCGGCTTGATAATAATGCTCGTAACCCTTATTCTGGTATGCCTGTTGCTGCTGAAATCGAAACAGGGCTACCAGATGACCATCATGGGTATTAACAGCGAATTTGCAAGATATTCGGGGATGAATACCGGATTCCTATTGGTATTATCCCAGTTTATCGGGGGCGCCCTGGCGGGGATTGGAGGAGCGGTCGAGGTCCTGGGGGTCTATATGCGGTTCCAATGGTCCAGCCTGCCCGGTTACGGATGGGACGGCGTAATAGTTGCAATCCTTGCCCGAAATAATCCGGTTATGATTCCCCTTGCGGCGCTGTTTATTTCCTATTTACGGACCGGGTCCGATATAATGGCTACCCGCAGCGATGTCCCCGCCCAGATTATTACGGTAATACAGGCTGTCATGATAATATTCATTACCTCCAGCGCCTTGCTCGACGGCTTGCGAAAACGAAGCGTCGTAAAGGAGGTGCTAAAAAAATGAACCTTCTGGATATTATTATTACTCCGGCTTTTTTTTATTCCGTACTGCGGGTTACCACTCCCATCCTGTTCGCGGCCCTGGCCGCACTGGTATCCAACAAGGCTTCAATGATAAATGTCGGCATTGAGGGAACAATGTCTTTTTCCGCCCTGCTGGGGGTTATTGTCAGTGCCCTTACCCAAAGCCTGTTGCTTGGCTTTCTCGCGGCAATAATAACGGGTATATGCTATTCATTGTTGCTTGGTTTTCTTGCCTTAAGAATGAAAACCCACCTTTTCCTGACCGGTATAGCCCTTAATCTGTTTGCCACAGGCGGAACAGTTTTTCTCCTGTATCTTGTCAGTAATGACAAGGGTACTTCCGTTTCGCTCAAAAGTCTTGTGCTGCCCACGGTAAGTATACCCCTCATAAATAATATTCCCGTCATTGGCGGAATATTATCCAACCATAATATACTGTCCTACTGTGCGTTTATAATGGTGTTTGTACTGTGGTTCTTTTTCAAGCATACAAAGCTGGGGATAAGAATACGGGCGGCCGGTGAGAATGAAAAAGCGCTCGCCACAGTAGGGGTAAATGTAAGAAGAATCAAGTACATTGCCCTGGGGATAAGCGGATTGCTGTCTGGTATGGGCGGCGCCTATATGTCGATGGGCTATGTTTCCTTTTATTCAGCAAATATGATAGCCGGCCGGGGGTTTATCGGTATTGCGGCTGAGGCAATGGGCAAGGGCAGGCCGGTGGGGGTCATGCTTGCGTCCTTGATTTTTGGCTTTTTTGATACCCTTGCGAATTCATTGCAGATGACCCAAATCCCCATTGAATTTGTGCAAATGCTGCCCTATGTTGTAACGGTATTCCTGTTTACATTATATGCAGCCCAGGAAAAATATCGACGCTCAAGGCTGGCCCTTGCGAAAAAATCCTGAAAGAAAGGGAGACGTTTTCATGGTTAAAGACGCGGCTCTTGTTATCGGCAGCCTTAATTACGATTACATTCTGAGGACAAGCCATCTTCCTCAAAACGGAGAAACCCTTACAGCCGAATCGTTCGATATATGCCCCGGCGGCAAGGGTGGGAACCAGGCTGTTCAATGTGCAAAGCTGGGGCTTCCTACCTATATGGCCGCCGCGGTAGGTAACGATTCCATGGGGGATTTCCTGTATGGCAAGCTAAAAGAATACGGGGTGGAAGTTTCCAGGGTACGCAGGGAAAAGGGAACCAGCGGTTTTGCACTGGTTTGCTCTGCCGGAAAAGGCAAAACTTTTGCGACCATCGTAAAGGGAGCCAACGAATGTTTTGGCGAAAAAGATATTGATGCCCTTGATGATATTTTTAGAATGGCAGCGGTTGTAATACTTCAGCTTGAAATACCTGTCAATATAGTCGAATACTGCATACAAAAGGCAAAAGAATATGGCTGTTCAATAATGCTCAATACGGCGCCGGCAAAGGACATCGGCAAAAAAATTGCCCTCTGTGATTACGTCGTAATGAACGAAGTTGAGGCGCAGTTCTACTGCAGCCAGCCCAGTATTACCGCAGAAAACGCCGGCGCCTCGGCGGAACGCCTGTCCGCCGCATATAACAACACGGTGATCATAACCCTGGGAAGCGCCGGTGCAACAATCAGTGTCAGGGGAAACCCTTCACGGCATTTCGCGGCGTTTGACATTCCTGCTTTGGAGACAACCGGCGCTGGCGACTCTTTTATCGGCGGACTTGCCTACGGGATTATCAACAAATTCGCAATGGAAGAAACCATGGCTTTCGCTTCATGTTGCAGTGCCGTTACCATACAAAAGCCCGGAGGCCAGCCAGCGATGCCGGTTCTTGAACAAGTTATGCCTTTACTACCACAATATAGGCATGATCCTGCATTTTCTTAAGATGACCGACAGGTACTATATTGGCCTGTATCCTCATAATCAATGTGAATGTGCCGGAAGAGGCGGGGAAAGATGGATTGCGACGTTTGCATCATAGGGGCCGGACCGGCTGGTATTTTTACAGCGCTTGAGCTTTTGCGGACAGCTCCCTCAAAGAGAATAATCATGGTTGAGAATGGCAATGCCGTTGATAAACGTCATTGCCCCAAAGACCGAACCGGCGCATGCATGCAATGCAAACCTTTTTGCCAAATAACCACGGGTTTCTCGGGAGCAGGCGCCTTTTCCGACGGCAAATTGAGTTTGAGCTGTGAGGTAGGCGGCGATTTCCCGGATCTGATAGGCGCAAAAGAGGCACAGAAACTCATTGATTATACTGACAGTCTCTATCTGGAATTTGGCGCTACACGCGAAGTGAAGGGAATCGGTGAGGCTGAAAAGATAAAAGAGATTCGAAAACGCGCCATTAAGGCCGGGCTGAAGCTTGTAGATTGCCCTATCAGGCACCTGGGTACCGAAAAGGTGCAAAGTCTGTATCTATCCATTCAGGAATATCTGTACAGCGCGGGTGTGGAATTACTGCTGGGATGGGAGTGTACAGACCTGACAGTAAAAGACGGTGTGTGCCTTGGTGCGCGCATATCGCTGGTGAGGGGCGAAGGGAAGCGTGATATTACTGCCGCCGCCACTGTAGTGGCTGTAGGGCGCAGGGGCGCGGACTGGATGAAGGCCATATGTGAGGCAAACAATATAGCCCACAAGCCTGGTATTGTTGATATCGGCGTGCGGGTTGAGGTACGCAACGAAATAATGGAAGAGATGAATCAGGTACTCTATGAGGGCAAGCTCATTGGCCAGCCAAAGCCATTCAAAAACAATGTCCGCACATTTTGCCAGAACCCCGGCGGCTTTGTGAGCCAGGAAAATTACGACAATAACCTGGCGGTCGTGAACGGCCACTCATACGACGAAACCAAATCCACAAATACAAACCTTGCCATACTTTGCTCGCACATTTTCAGCTATCCATTCAATCAGCCTATAGAATACGCGCAAATAATTGGCAAACTGGCAAACATGCTCGGGGCGGGGCACATTCTGGTACAGCGCTACGGAGACATACTGGACGGGAAGCGCACCTGGCAGCACGAACTGGAAAATTCGAACGTGAAACCAACCCTGCCTGACGCCGTGGCGGGCGATATCACGGCCGCGTTGCCATACCGCTCAATGATGAATATACTGAATTTTATGCAGGCGGTGGACTATGTGGTACCGGGCTTTGCCAGTATGGAGACCTTGCTGTACGCACCAGAACTTAAATTTTACTCGAATCGTGTGGAACTGGATGAAAAGCTCCGTACAAATATCAGGAATTTGCATTGCCTGGGTGATTCAAGCGGATGGACACGCGGCCTGATGATGGCCAGTGCCATGGGGGTGTTTATGGGACGGCTTTTGAGCGGGAATGACTCATAAAAAGACATGATTTCATATGTCAGGCGGAAGAAAATAGCCGATTTGCTCAGTAAAAGCGAGATCATTTATATTAGCGATCTCAAACGGGCCATGCCGGAAATATCGGAATCCACCATCAAGCGGGAACTCCGGAGTATGCAGCAGGAAGGTATCATCGAGATGCTCCGGGGAGGGGCTGTAAAGCTCTATGAGCTTCACAAGGTGTCCTATGATACTCCCATGGATTTGAAGGAACAGCAAAACATTGACCGTAAAGAAAGAATCGCCAAATTCGCCGCTTCTCTTATACATTCCGGAGACGCTGTATTCCTGGATGCCAGTTCAACAGTCGTGCCTATATTGAAATATGTGGGTAACAAGGTAATCAAGATTATAACCAGCAGCATCATGTTACCCCTTACTTTTCAAAACAGTACCATTGATTTTTATCTGGTTGGCGGGCAGTATAATCCCAACACCAAATCAGTGTTGGGCACCATGACGGAACAAACACTTTCCAATATGTTCTTCGACAAAGCTTTTTTGGGGGCAAACGGTTTTTCCGAAGCCGGCGGTGTTACGACTCCGGATTTCAGGGAGCAGGTAAAAAAACAAATTATCATGAAAAATAGCAGCATCACCTATTTTCTGATGGATAGTTTTAAGGCGGGCGTAAATACCCTTTGTAAAGTCGCAGACCTGGGCGAAGTGAATATCATCACCGATGAAAAAAACGATCTTCTGGATATGTTTAAATCATATAAAATCGCAAAATGAAGCGTCGGGAAATAGAAAACGCAACAGCGCTATAAAACAGCGCATACCCATCCCTGGCTGGAATTTGTTCAGTATTATGAGCCTGTTCCAAAATCGGTTATTTTGTAACAGGCTCTTGTACCAAACTCAGCGTTAAATCAGGGTATGCCCAGGAGCCCGACAAACTCCTAGAAACCGGGATAATTCACACCGGCATCCCACATACCCTGCCTGATTTCCCCGCTTATACTTGGAATATTCAGAACCATGCCTGGATGTATGAGATCCGGGTTGTTGGGTTCCGGCATTCCTGATTTGTTTGCCTCAAAAAGGATAGGCCACTTGGTGGGGTCGTTGTAGACCCAGGGCCGGCCGGCTATGTTCCAAAGGCAATCACGGGAAAGCTGCCATGACCGTACCGTATACTGGGCAGGAAGCCCGGAGGGCGTCGCAGCGGTAACGACGGGGACAGCGCCGGGGGCGATTCCGGCAAGGGCTGCAAGCACCTGATTGGCGGCGGCAATGGCGTTATCCCAGTTTTCCGCAAGGCGATAAGACTGGGCGTTGCCGTATGCTGTCTGGGCCCTGCCGTACTCGGCGGGGAACAATGCCGCAGCG
>JGI24698J34947_10000422_pt1 | contig 19377 bp, 11 predicted proteins | sample TergutMp193P3_FD_34947 | JGI IMG/M metagenome (IMG submission 34947) | reverse complement strand
ATCGCCTAATTTCCGTGAAACAGCGGAAATTTTTTGCCCGTTCTGATACACCGCGAAAACGCCGTAATCATCGGGTTCTTTCGGCAGGGTGATCATTACCGCATCAAGACTGTCCGCCACGGCAAAGAGTATGGGCGGGCCGCTAATTTCGGGTTTTTCGCTATACATCGCAGGATCATTCTGCACCAGCCAGATTTCTTTTTCAACGGTAAAACGGTCGTTCTGGCCGTCTTTTTGCGCCCATTCATTGTCAGCGGTACTTTTTCGCGCTATCACGCCAAGCTCCCCTATTTTTTGTTTGATCGCCGGAAAATAGACACGTGCGCTTACAAAGCCGTCCCCATCGGGATTTTTCCAATCAAACGCGGCGCTTGTCCCGTTGCCGGGCGGATCAATGGGCCAGGCCCAGATATTCCATCCCTCATAGTCCGCGTTGTAGCGGTAGTAATGGACGGTCAACGCCGGTTCGGCAGGTTTCGCGCATGATGAAAATAATATTACCGCGCATACGATTAACAGTAATTTTTCCCCGATCCCCAGTCCCCGATTCCTGTTTCCCATTATGTCCTCCATACTCCAAAACTCTGCGATTCGAGCGTACAGCAGCCGTCCTCGAGGCCGCAGTTGCCGATTGCATACAACTGCTCATGCGCTCCGTTAGCTGAAATACGCGCCTGCGCCGCCTCTGCGCCCGGATTGACGGCAATGACGCAGGAGCCTCGGCTGGAGCCACGGCTGGAGCCTCGGCGGTAGATAAACGAGCGGTCGCCGGAATCAAAATTACCGCAGTGGAGTATTTCAAGGTTTGGCCCCGCGTTAAGATCGCGTTCGCGGCGGCGCAGCGCCAGCAGCGCCTTGACCGTATTTAAAAGCGAGGCAGGGTCTTTTTCCTGGACCTCGACATTCGGGGCCGCCGGATCGGAATCCACCGGTAAATAAAATTGTTCGGGCGGGGCGCTTGAAAATCCCGCGCCGCTCCCCACCGTCCACTGCATGGGCGTGCGGGAACCGGTGCGGCCGTAAGCGCCTTCCTTAGTCGGCACTTGGTACAGGTAGCGCATTCCGATCTCATCGCCGTAATACAGAAAGGGAAGCCCCGGCAGGGTAAAAATCACCGCATAGGCAAGGGCAAGCTCGCGGGCGTCAAGGCCGTGGCTGATGCGGGGAGTGTCATGGTTGCCGCTGATCAGGCTGATATAGCCTGAGTTTTTCGTTGCCTCGTACCAGGGCAGGTATTGATCGAGAAAACGTTTGATGGTTCCGCTTCCGTCCTTTTTGAAGTAGCTGTTGTTCGGGCCGCCGTTTTCGTAATCGCGGACCAGGCTGCGGTAGCCGCTGTTCGGGTGATCCAGCAGAAAGTCGGCGTGGAAACCGGCGGCAAGCGCCTGCGGCGGGCAACTCCACTCCGAGACCAGCGCCGCATCGGGGAACTCGCTGTCCAGCATTTCGCGGATGTTACGCCACACTGCGGCGGTGGCGCTTTTGCGCTCATCGTCGAATTTTACCAGCGAGTCCGCCATGTCTACGCGAAAACCGTCGCAGCCGCGGCCCCCCTCTCCCCGCAGCCAGAAGCGCATGATGTCCTTGAGCGCTTCCCGCGTGGCGATACAGTCCGGGTGATCCGGCGCTAGCTGCCAGCTCTGGTTGCGCTTCAGGAAACCGTAATTCAGGGCGGGCTGGCATTTAAAAAAATTGATGATATAGCAGCCGTCCCGTTCCGCCTCGCCCGCGATGAATTTCAGGCCCTCAATGCCCCAGAAGTACCAGCTGTCTGTCCAGATGTAACGGTTTTTGAATTCAGCGTTAGGCGCAATTTTTTTGCTTTCGAGAAACCAGGGATGTTCCTCCGAAGTGTGGCCCGGGACCAAATCAAGCAGCACCCGCATATCCCGCTTGTGGGCTTCGTCAAAGAGCCGGAACAGATCCTCATTACAGCCGTAGCGTGACGCGACTCTTTTGTAGTCCCGCACATCGTAGCCCGCGTCCCTGAACGGCGAATCAAAACAGGGGTTTATCCACAGGGCGTTGCAGCCCAGATTTTTCACATAATCAAGCTTTTCGATTATTCCGGAAATATCGCCGATACCGTCGCCGTTTGAATCGTAAAAAGACTGGGGGTAGATTTCGTAAAAAACCGCGTTGCTTAACCATTCGGGCATAATCTGCTCCTCTGAAAAACGAAAAACATCACCAGAAAATAAAACACAATGATATGAACAGTCGGCAGAAACAGGCCGAACAGCGCGGCTGCCAGCGCCGGCAGGGTGGAAGAATACAGCGCCAGTCCCAGACTGCCACGTATTGGCAGGGGCGTAACATTCAGCCGTGAAATACCCAGAAAAACAACCACGCACCCGTAAAACACCACCTGAATTATCAGCACCAGGCCGAAAGTCATGCCCATAAGCGGCATAAGAATCCGTGCGCCGTACCCGTTTTCGATCATCATCAGGTTAAAGTCGTCAACGGATTCCCCGCCGCCGGGCGCGTTTTCCGCCAGGGCTTCGCGCACCGGTTCGGGCAGGCTCCGCGCGGACTCTCCGCCGTTCAGCCGGCTAAACAACTCATGGGGCGGCAGCCGCGCCATACTGAACATAACCGGAAAATTGACGCATAACGTTAGCAGCAAAAAATGCAGGGCGAGCCATACCGCGCCCGTTTCCTTAACGCGGTCAAAAAACAGGCCAATGCGCCCCTGATTCTTCCACGTAAATGCGCCTAACGTTACCGCTTTCAAATAATTTTCCAATCCGCAAACCCTTTAACAAATAGCAAATAGCAATTAGCAAAGACTTCTTATTTGCTCCCTGCTCATTGCTCATTATTCATTACTCATTCGCCCTTATTCGCCCCCGCCATCAATCCCTCAAGGAGGAAGCGCTGGAAGACCATATACATGATCGTGATGGGAATCGCCACCAGTACGGCCCCCGCGCAAAACGCGGAAAAGTCGGCGTTTGTTCCGTTAATAAGATCAAAGAGGCCGATTGCCAGAGTCCGTTTCTCGTTCATGTTGATCAGATAACGGGGCAGCATGTAATCCATCCAGGGCCCCATAAACGACGTTACCGCGATGAAAAACAGTATCGGCGTGGACAGGGGCAGGATGATCTTGAAGAAAAGCTGGAGTTTTGTTACCCCGTCTATGGAAGCGGCCTCGTCCATTGAGCGGGGGATGTTCAGCATATAGCCCCTGACCAGCCAGATGTTCGCGGGGATGCCTCCGGCCACATACACTATCACCAGCATATTCAGGTTGTTTAACATTCCGAAGCTCAGCGCGATCATATACAGGGCGGTCAGGCTCATAAAGCTGGGGAACATCTGGAGTATCATTACCGACAGCAGTCCCATTTTCCGGCCCTTAAAGGCGAAACGGGCAAATACAAACGCCGTCATGGTGTGAATGATAATCGAAAAAAGCGTTGTCAGTATGGCGACATACAGGGTGTTGAGATACCACTTTCCGTAGTTGAACTGCGTAAAGAGTTTTTTAAAGTTTTCCAGCGATACCTTTTCCGGTATTATGCCGCTCCGCGCTATACCCGCGGATTCATTGAGCGACGAGCCGACAACCCACAAGAGCGGGTATATGATGGCTATCGCCACAATAATGAGTTCAATATATATCAGAACGGTGCTGATGATTCTTTTTACTTTGTACGCTTTCATTGTTAATTCTCCTTAAAGGCGCGTGTGCGCAGCAGGTTCCACGCGGAAACAGACGCGACAATGATAAAGATAATGATGCTCAACGCCGAAGCGTAATTATACATCCGTTGATCCAGAGTCAGCTTGAATATCCACGAAATCAAAATATCCGTGGAACCGGCCATTTGATAAGTCGGGTTTGGCGGCCCGCCCCCGGTAAGAAAGTAAATCATGTTGAAGTTGTTGAAGTTAAATGTAACACTCATCAGAAGCTGGGGTGCGGTGGACGCAAGGATAAACGGCAGGGTGATCGAGCGGAACTGCTGGAGCGTGTTTGCCCCGTCAATCTGCGCGGCCTCGTACTGTTCCTGGGGTATCGTGGTCATTACCCCGGAAATCAGCGCCATAAAATACGGAAAGCCCAGCCAGATGTTTACCACTATCAGGCAGAGCCGCGCCCAAAACGTGTTTGATAAAAAGGGAATCGCCGTGTTTATGATTCCCGCCGACAGCAGCATCTGGTTGATGACCCCTTCGGGGTGCAGCATCACCTTGAATATCAGCATGGAGACCAGCGCGGGCACGGCCCAGGGGAGTATGAATATGGCCCGCCAGAACGAGCGGAACTTTACCACCTTTGAGCGGAGTATCAGCGCCTGGAACAGGCCGAAGGCATACGCGGTAAACGTTGCCAGAAAAGCCCAGATAACCGTCCAGATGAATATTTTTACAAAGGTGCTGCCCCAGATTTTTATGCCGATGATTCTGCCGAAGGTTTCAAAGCCCACCCATTCAACGAGTTTTCGCGGCGGAATAAAGTTGGCGTTAAAATTGGTGAATGCCACGAGTATCGAAAAAATTATGGGAACCAGCGAGATAAACAGCACCAGCAGCAGGCCGGGGGTGATCATTATGTACTCAAACGAACTTTTCCATAAATCGCGGAAATACTCGACGCTGGAAATGTGCGCGCCTCCGGCGAGTTTTTGGCTGGTTTTGTGCGCGTCACGTATGTTCCATATCCAGATAACGCAAAAAATAAGCAGGGTGAGTATTGCGAGTATGCCGCCAAGCATGAGCATGATCGAGTGATCGTATACTGCGGCGGCATGGACGCGGGGAATAGTCCCCAGAGTCGCCAGCCCCCAGACGCCCTTGATAAAAAAGCCGTAGTTGTGAATGTCGCGTAACTGCCCGGCCATCAATTCAAGGAACAGCCCCAAATCGAAGCGTCCGGCCGTTTCAACGCAGAGCCGCGCGGCGTTTCTCCACGCGCCGGCGGTCAACAGCTCTATGCTGATAAAAAGTATCTGCAAACAGAAAAAAATCGCGCCCTTGAGTTTCTGTTTGTTGACGAACTGCCCGCTGCCCCAGACAACAGCGGAAGAAATTGCCGATAAATATTTCATATATCCTCCTTAAAATTATTTAAGGGAATGGGGAGTAGGGAGTTGGGAATGGGGATATTTGTCCGCAGTCTAAGCGTGTTATCATCACGCTATGCGTGCGAACAATACTCTCCACTCCCTACTCCCTATAAGCCACTCCCTATACTAATCTGCCCAGAACCGGGACTTGCCGGCCATTATCAGCGAAGTGTCATAGGTTTCCATGGCTTTTGCCTGCGCCTCCTCAATGGAAAGCTGCCCGTCCCACGTAAAGGTGAACAGGGCTTTCATCGCGTCCCACATCTGGTTCACCTCCGGGATAACCGGCATGGGGTCGGCATACGGGGCCTGCTCCATGATGCCCCGCAGCAGCACGTCGTCCCGCAGCCCCTCAATTCCGCTGATGTCCTTGTACGCGGCGAGCTTGCCGGTAAGCTGGAACTGAATCGTTTCGCCTTCAACGCTTGCCAGATAATCGACAAATGCCCGCGCCGCCTGGGGATTCTTCGTGTAACTGGAAACCGCCGCCACAATGTTCCCGCTGAAGCAGCGGGGTTGCCTCCCCTGGATGGCCGGCAGTTTGCTTATACCGAAGTTCACGTTGTTTTTGAGCGCGTCTCCGATTGCCCAGGGGCCGGTAATCGTAAAGGGAACCTCTCCGCGCTGAAAGGCCGCTACCGTGGAATCCCAGGTGGCGTCGCCGGTATTGACATTGTAATACCTCCGTAAGCCGGAATGAAAGGCAATGCCTTCACGAACCTGGGGGCTGTCAAAGCCGGGCGTTCTGAAATCGTCCATGTCCGGCCCGAAGAGTTCCATGCCAAACGCGGTAAGGAAGAAGTAGTTGTGGTAGGAATCGTCAACCTGCCAGCGCAGTGCGTAGCGGTTTATCGCGGAATTGTTCCATCTTTCGGCAAAAGCAATCACTTCCTCAAAACTTTCGGGAACCGGAGCATTGCCCAGCAGGTCTTTATTATAGAAGAAAGCGATGTTTTCCGTTGAAATGGGAACCGCATAGAGGTCGCCCTCAAAGGTGCAGGTTCTGATTGCGGCATCCAAAAGCAGATCGGCGTACTTTTCCCGCATATCGGGCGGGAAGGGCAGGCAGATGTCGTCGATTATCGCGTTTCCGATATGATCATGGGGCATAAGGAACACATCCGGCCCAATTCCCGCGGGTCCGTCCAGCGAAACCTTGCCCCGGCTGTCAACATTGCCTACGTTTTCAAAATGGACCTCGACATCGGGATAATGGGCGTTAAAGCCCGCAATAACCGCTTTTGCCCATTCCTGATTATCCAGCCATACCAGCAGTCGGCCGGTTACCCTGCCCGCGGCGGCAATTTCCGCGGCGTGTTCCGCTTCCGCCTGACGGTAGTTTGAACTGGTAATTAAAGCCGAAATTCCCGCGATAACCAGAACGAGTACCGCAAGGGCGCAGATCAGGGTTGCCGCGCCGGCAACGATTTTTTTCATATATCCTCCGGTATGCAGGAAGACACAAGAACCCGGGAGGGTTTTGAATCTTCCCTTCCTCGTTATTATTTTAACATATAATTTAAATTTTTGATAGTTTTTTTTATTAAAATTATTCCTTGTATTTTTGCTTTTTGTGAGTGTATACTATAGATATAGCTTTATATACTTTCTTGTGTGCACCGTACGTATTTCCATGGAGGACTTTATGTCAAAAAAACCGTACTGTTTTCCGGGCTACCTGTTATTTTCTATAATTCTGCTTACAATTGCCTGTAAAGATCCAATCAGCCCGCCGCCGTCCGACCCCGATGAGGTTACCGACGTGAGCGTAAGCCCTGCGACTGTAGAGGTTGCAAAGGGCCAACAGCAGCAATTTACCGCGACCGTTACGGTAACGGGAAATGCCGAGAAGACTGTCAACTGGACTGTCACCGGCGAAAGCAGCCAGACCGGTATCACTACAAGCGGCCTGCTGACTGTCGGCGCGGATGAAACCGCGGCAACCCTGACCGTAACCGCGACATCAACCTATGATGACACGAAAAAGGGAGACGCTACGGTAACGGTAACCGATACGGGCGGCCAGACGGAAAAATTGCCCGCGCCGGAAATACCCGCGTTAAGCAATCAGGGCCTTGCAAGTTGGACGGCCCTGGAAGACGAAACCAACGTTACCGGTTACACGGTGCAATTGCTGAAGGACAATAGTGCCGTTACCGGCGAAGATGCCAGCGCGACAGTGGCCAAGGGACAAACCTATAGCCATAATTTCCTTTCCGTAATGCGGACCGCCGGTCCGGGCGCGTACACCGTAAAAGTCACCGCCAATGGGAACAATACCGGCGCTTTGAATTCGGATCCTTCTGCCGCATCCAATTCCCAAAACGTAACACGGCGGCCGACGGTTACCGGTTTAAACTGGAGCGGCGATACCGCCACATGGACAGCCAGTTCCGGTACGGTGGTTAATTATCGGGTAAAACTCTACAGGGATAATAATCCCACCGACAAAGAAAACACGCAGACAACCATTGGCAAGGACTTTTCCGGCGATATTATTTCTCTGGGCAACGGTCTCTACACATTCACGGTAACGGCATTGGGCGATAATTTTCTTGTTCTGGATTCGGCGGAATCGGATAAATCTCCCGCGAATGTAATACTAAACGACATCTGGCTGGTCGGGACAATGAACGATTGGACGCTTCCCGGAACGCCGATGACCAAACAAAGCGACGGTACTTTCACCTGGGAAAACGACATAACGGCGGACAGCACTTTCAGATTCAGCCTGATCGATACCACCGGATGGATTGATATATGGAACGGCAACTGGTTTGCACCCGCCGCCAACAACACAGCGGTTACGTTTGACAATACCGAAAATGCAATAACGCTTTTTTCCACCAATACTTCCGAGGGCGCCACTTCCGCTACCGATAACGCGTGGACAATCCCCGCCGGTTACTACAAGTTCATCCTGAAACCCGCCGCTAACCCTCCGATGTTGCGTGTTGAACGGCCGGTCATTGTTGACACAATAACCATAAGCTCGCATCCGACGCAGGTTTTCCCCGATAGGGAATACAGTCATTTTGACGTGACATTTACCGGCGGCAAAAACACTGATTTGGCGGTCGTTCTCTGGCGTGTCAGCGGCGCAAGCAGTTCCGGCACAAAATTCGGAACCGGCATCGATTTCAACAGGCTGACAGTTGCGGATGACGAAGACGTGACATCCCTGTTGAGCGTAACGGCAGAGTCCGGGGGAAAAACAAGCGAGGCGGTAACAATCCAGGTAGAAGACCCGTTATCCTACGGAGAAGCGGTTATTGGCCTGACCCTTACAGATCAGGGCGGCGCTCTGACCGTTACCGGGGTACCGTCAACCATGCCGGTGATATACAAGACCGGTGGTACGCTGAATGAAGACCGATTACTCTTTGAAGTAGACAGCCCCAATGGGACCTATACCTATACATGGTATGTAGACGGCGCGGCAAACACGGGAACAAGCATAACGTTTAACGCCGCCAATTACACGGTAGGGTATCATTCGGTACGCCTTACGGTAACGATTAACAACGTTCCCTGGTCCATGCCAGACAAGCTGGGCTTTACCGTTGTTGCGGTTAAACAATAAGAAGGAGGCAGAATCATGAAAAAGATAAACGTATTTGCCATAACGGTTTTTGTTACGTTGTTCGGCCTTGCGGGGTGTATTGACATTTTCCAGCCACCGGCCTCCAAAGCCCCTTCAAGCCCTGAGCCCGGAAAAGGCTATGTCAGGCTGCAATTCGGTTCCGCCGCGGGCAGGACACTGCTGCCCAACTATACATTTGCCGCGTATAAATTCACCTTTAATCCAGTCGAAACAAGCGGGGAAAAAAAGGTGATCTCCGTCCCTGAGGACGCTTATCTGCTTGAAGTGGGGAACTGGACGCTGGATGTTGAGGTATACAGCGACACCGAAGCGCAAACCCTGGTAGCCACGGCAAACAACATAGCGCTGACCGTAAACGGCGGGGAATCGGTAACGGTAGAAGTTTTACTGGAATTTGCCTCCATAGATCAGAGCGGTGGCGGGATATTTACCTATACCGTTACAAATAACTCTGGTATTACGCCGAATCAGACGGAAATAATTCTGAAACGGTTGGACACCGCGGATCAGGCTGATTACTATTACCATGATCCGGCGAGTCCCGTGGAAGGTTGTACCGTTCCCGCAGGGTATTATCTGGTTACGGTTCGACTGGAGAAAGATCCGATTTTATCCCTCGGTTACAGCGAGTTTCATCAATTAACCAGAGTCACCGGCGCGGAACGGGCGGTGTGGAGCGACATAGTCCACATTTACCCCGGCCAGACAACAGATTTGGCCCATACCTTTGGCCCGAATGATTTCTTTAGCGGCATTGAAAATATCTGGCTGTTCGGCCACATGACCGGTTGGGACTTGGGCGATTTATCAAACAAGAACATGACAAAGGAAGCCGACGGCACCTTTAGCTGGAAAGGTGAGGTGATGACAGATGAGTGCTATTTCAGATTCAGCCTGACCGATACCCATGAATGGGATGGCGGAGATTCAAACATGAAGTTGGGCGCATGGTTCATTCCCGAGAATACGGGCACATCCGCCGTCATTGGCAACGAGGGCAATGCCATGAATTTTTTACCCCTCAATCACAATGATACCGTTGCCGTTGAAAAAACCTGGAAACTTGATGATGTCGGCTATTATGAGATTACCCTTGATCCGGTTGAATGGAAATTCCATATTGAAAAACCGGTTTTAGTTACCGGTATCAAGATACCTCCTCAGCATGAGCGTCTTTTTAAGGGTGCCACTCATGCTTTTATCGCGTCGCTGGAGGGGTATAATAATGACGGCGAGCAATCGTCTGTTGTATGGACGGTCTCCGGCAACCATTCTTCCGATACCGCTTTTGGAACCGGCGCTAATTTCAACAGGCTGACCATTGCGGAGGATGAAGAAGCGGTTACGCTGAGTGTCACGGCAAGATATGGAGAATTTAGCGATACGATGTCCTCTATACGCATTATAGATAGTGACAATTTCGGCCCGGTGAATATCGTACTTGTTATTGAGGATCAGGGCGGCAGCCTGACCCTGAGCGGTGGAATACCTTCAAGCCCGCCGGTGATTTACAAGACCGGCGGTACCGCCGGTGAAGATCGGGTAACGTTCAGTGTCGGCAATTTCAACGCAGGGTATGTATATACCTGGAAAGTGGACGACCGACCGGGGATAGAGGAGGCGAGTCTGACGCTTAACGCCGTCGATTATGCGGTAGGGTATCATTTGGTGCGCCTAACGGTAAAAATCGGCAATTTTTTCTGGTCCATGCCCAATGAACTGGGCTTTACCGTCGCAGCGGTCAAGAATTAAGGAGGATGCAAAAAATGAAAAAGGCAATGTATATATATGCGATAACGGTTCTTGTTGTGGCGTTCAGCCTGATCGCGTGTCCCATCATGGAGCCTCCGCAGCAGCCTGGGGCCGAGGCAGGGAAAGGCTTTGTCCGGCTGAATTTTGGGCTGGCCGGCGGTCGCACGCTTCTGCCTGACACTTATTTCTTTGGGGGATATGAATTTACGTTTACCCCGACCGATCCCGTCAATGGCCGGGAGCCGGAAACAAGCCTCTCTTTGGAGGATGAGTATCCGCTTGAAATCGGGAACTGGGAGCTGAGCGTAAAGCTGTACAGCGATGCCGCGCGGGAAACGCTGCTTGCCAGCGCTGCCCCCATAGCGCTGGAAGTTGAGCGTGGAGTTACCAAGAATGTTACCGTTCCCCTGGTATTTTCCGCTATGAGCGGGCATGGGACCTTTATCTATACCATTACGGCCACCGGCCTTACGCCGGCTCAGACGGAAATAATTCTGGAACGCCTGGACGCGGATCAGGATGATTACTATTACTATAATCCGGCAAGTCTCGTGGAAGGTTATTCCGTTCCCTCAGGGCATTATCTGGTTACGGTCCGACTGGAGAAAGATCCGATTACATCACTCGGTTACAGCGAGTTTCATCAATTAACCAGAGTCAGCGGCGCGAAACGGGCGGTCTGGAGCGATGTAGTCCATTTTTACCCCGGACAGACAACAAATTTGGCCCATACCTTCGACCAGAATGATTTGTTTAACGGTATTGAAAATGTCTGGCTGTTCGGCCACATGACCGACATCGACTGGAATCTGGCTGATTTGTCAAATAAAAGCATGACAAAAGAAGCCGATGGAACCTTTAGCTGGAAAGGCGATGTGGCGGCAAACAGCTATTTCAGATTCAGCCTGACCGATACTTCCGGTTGGGGTGGCGGTGATCCTAACATGAAAGGCGGCGCATGGTTCATTCCCGGGAATACGGGTACATCCGCCGTCATTGGCAACGAGGGCAATGCCATGAATTTTTTACCCCTCAATCACAATGATCTCCCTGCTGTTGAAAAAACCTGGAAACTCGATGATGCCGGCTATTATGAGATTACCCTTGATCCGGTTGAATGGAAATTCCATGTGCAAAAGCCGCTTATTGTGGAAACCGTAACCATTACGGACGGTCCTTCCGCCGTTCAAAAAGGCGCGACCGCAAACGAAGCTTTTGCGGCGGCAGTAACGGGTAAAAACATCCCCGCTAATCCGCCTATAACATGGGACGTTCAAGGAACTATAGCTAAAGCAGCCGGGACAGGTATCAATACAGCCGGAATCCTCAGCATTGATGGAGATGAAACAAATACATCCTTGACCGTTACGGCGGTTTATGGGGGAGTAATCAGTGAACCACGGCAGGTAAGCCTTACAACGACACCTGTCCTGGCCAAACCGGCAGCGCCCACATTAAGCGCGGCGGGCCTTGCTGAATGGTCATATACCGAAGATGGTATGGTATCCGGCTATGAGCTGCACTTGTACAAGGCAGGAACCGCAATGTCAATCTTCACACAATCTGTAGGTGCAGGTGTGTTTCAATATGACCTTAAAGACAACATACGGGCCGCGGGACTAGGCGTATATCACGTTAAACTTACCGCTGTCGGCGATGACATTACCGCCATCACATCTCCTGCATCGGATGACTCGAATACGCAGACGGTAACACCGCGCACAGCTGTTGTGCATACCTGGTGGTATTACGATTACGCGCAATGGGTCAATACCGACACTGCGGGCGATTACATCATACAACTGTACAAAGACGGCACGGTCATCGGAAGCGAGATTGAAGTAGACCGCGCTGAGGAAAATGACCCGGATTCAGGCGGAACCAAAAGCGTACACAATTCAGCCGCTGTTAAAGCAACCAACGGCGTGGGCCTGTACACATTCAGGGTAAAGGCCAAGGGTGATGACCTTGTGCTTGATTCTGACTGGTCGGAGGTATCATCAGGCAATGCCGGTGTTACCGGCTACAGCCCCTTCGGAGATTCAAAAGTGTGGACTATTGTTGAAGGCGGCGGAACATTTGTTGCCGGCGGAGACGGCGGCAAAATTGCCTGGTCAACAGATAAAATGCATTGGACACTGTCAACGCAAACCACTTTCGACCCGGAAAGCGAATCCATTCGCGGCATTGCCTACAGTTCAACTCTTGGTAGTACCGATCCCGTCAATGGCCGTTTCGTGGCGGTTGGGTATGGCGGTAAAATCGCCTATTCCGACGACCTCGGGGTATCATGGACAGTAGCGGTTTCCAATACCACCACCCCTCGTAGCCCGTTTGACAACTTCGGAGTCCTGGCAATAGCTTATGACGGAACAACTTTCTATGCCGGTGGCGATGATGGCAGGATTGCCAGTTCAACCGATGGGATTGAATGGACTGGGGTAGCAGGCGGTGACGAGGACAGTCCCTTTGCTGTTTTAAGTATACTCAGTATAGCCTGTGGCGATGGAATTTTTGTCGCGGTCGGGGCTAACGGTAGAATAGCTTATTTTGGTCCTCATACAGGTACCGGGGGGGACGGTCCTGATCCAACAGAAAAATGGCGCTGGATAAGCGATGATCTGTTTGGTGCAAGCGCCGCTATTAACAGCGTTACATTCGGCAACGGAGTTTTCGTAGCTGCGGGTGCAGGCGGAAATATAAAACTGGCAACTGCGGACCATATTAAGAGTTACGATGATAAATGGTATGCATGGGGCGATGGTGGCGGATCTTCTACAACTGCCGTAACAAGCGGGTTTAGCGGAACGACCATTCATAATATCATTTACAACGGCAGCCAATTCCGTGCGGTCGGCGATAACGGCAAAATGTCGGTTTCTAGTAACGGCACGACATGGCTCGCCCAGACCGTAGGCACCCAGACCCAATTCAATGAGCGGGAAGGCATTACCGCCATTGGTTTTGGCGATGGCTCGTTCATCCTGCACGGCTACCAATATGGAGATGCACCCAATCCCAATATGGGCAAAATGGTGGTGATAACGCCGCAATGAGCAGGGGAACAATGAGCAATTATCAATGAGCAATGATAAGATTGTGGACAACGAAATTGTTAATTGTTACCTGTTCATTGTTAATAAGGAGGGTGAATGTTAAAAAAAGTTATTTTTCCGCTTGCGGCGCTGGCGTTTTTCTCCTCCTGCCCCTTGGTACCGCCGTCCTCCGAGCCGATACTCGGATTGGGCGGCAGGAGCGAGGGGACCTGGTATCAGATTTTTACCGGCTCTTTTGCGGACAGCAACGGAGACGGTGTCGGCGACCTGAACGGCATTGCCATGAAGCTGGATTACCTCAACGACAGCAATTCCCTGCGGCACGAGCAGGCGATTGCCGAGCGCGGAGTGTGCAATCATAGCCTGCATATTGACGGCATCTGGCTTACTCCGATTATGCCCAGCCCCAGTTACCATAAATACGATACCACGGATTACAAAGCCGTTGATCCCCAGTTCGGCACTATGGAAGATTTCAAGGAACTGCTGAGAAAATGCCACGAACGGGGGGTCAAGCTGATCATCGACCTGGTGATGAACCATTCCTCGGAACAGCACCCCTGGTTTCAGGAAGCGCTCAGGGAGGTGCGCGCCGGAAAGCCGGGGCATTATGCGGGATATTACAATTTCTATTACGGGAACACGCCGCCCCAGTACGAAACCATTGAATATCAGACCAATTCATGGGGCGAGCGCTACGAATCCGCACGGTACTTCAAACAGTGGGGAAACCCCGCCCCCAATGTGTGGTTCGAGGGGAGTTTCTGGACGGGCATGCCGGACCTGAACTTTGACAGCTACGCCCTGCGGGAAGAATTTGAGGAGGTTGTTGAGTTTTGGCTTTCCGGCGGCCTGGACGGTTTCCGCCTGGATGCCACGTCATGGCCCTACGACTATTACCGCCTGGGCCAGATGGGTAACAGCTACGACGGTTACAATGTGGCCGAAAAAAATATCGAACTGTGGACATGGTTCAACAAGGCGTGCCACCGGATCAATGACAACGTGTATCTGGTGGGCGAGTGCTGGGAGGACGAGGGAACCATCATCAATTATTACCGCTCGGGAATGAATTTCTTTGCCTTTAGTTTTATTGATACCTTCCGCTGGGTTCTGAACGAGAGAGCCGGGTATCAGTATACCAATGACGTGATAATCCCCTATGAGCGCAGGCTAAAGGCCCGCAATCCCCGCGCGGTTTCCGCCATGTTCCTTTCAAACCACGACAAGCAAAGAACCTTTTACAACTACGGCGGCAATGACATTGACGGAGACGCCCGGCGGAAAATGGCCGCAGCCCTGTACCTGCTGTCGCCGGGGACTCCCTTTATTTATTACGGCGAGGAAATCGGCCTGGTTGATTTTGCGGCCCTGAACGAGGCCAACGGCGTTTACCATGACGCGGATCACCGGGGGCCCATGTGGTGGTCTAACAGCAACCAGTTCGCAACTCCGGCCCCGCCCAGTGAACGGCGGAGCTGGCCGGTAAAAGCGCCGCCGAGCGGTCAGGGTGTCGAGGAGCAGTTGGATAATCCCGGTTCGCTGTTGTACTACTACATCAAGATCATCAATTTGAAAAACAGATACCGCTGGCTTCCCTATGCCCACAACATCGAAAGCGTGTATCTGGATGACGGCAGAATCGCGGCGTACCGCGTGGAAAATCCCGCCAGTCCCGGCCAGACAATTCTACTGGTGCACAATACCGACCAGCATAACACCATAACAATTAGTATGCCCAAGAGCGTTACCCGCTATTACGCCGCTTCGGTTTTCGGCAACATGGATGGTAATAGTGAATGGACGGTGAACGCCGGAACAACCTTTGATATTTACGGATACAGTACCGTAATTTTCCAGGAGTATTAGTATGAGGGTCTGCATTGGAACCATCCTTTTTGTCTTGATTCTGATCTTCTGCGCCTGCGCTCCCCCGACGGGTACCGGCGGCGCGTTAGGAGAAAAGCGCAGCCCCTTTGATCCCGATCTGTATAGTTGGAAAACAGCGTCATGGACGCCGTTTACCGTGACCGATACCATCAGCGGTTTTGCCTACGGAAAAGTCGATGGCACAGACCGTTATGTGGCGGTTGCGCGCACCGGCGTTATCGCCTGGTCGGACAACGGCGACATCTGGCACAAAGCGGCGAAATATATCCCCGTCACCGATCCGCCGACCAACCCCGCGAATGTCCCCGATCCCTTTGCCGCTTCATTTAACGCGGTTGTCTTCGGTGGCGGCGTTTTTGTCGCCGTGGCAAACGACGGGAAAATCGCCCGGTCACGAGACGGAATCAATTGGACAGCCGCCGGGCATTCCGGCGGAATTGCCGGTTTCGGTACGGAACACATCATGGGCATTTGCTGGGGGAAGGAAATGTTTGTCGCGGTCGGGGGCAACTCAAATGTTTCGTATTCAACCAACGGCCAAAACTGGACAGGCCGCCGGGCGGATGCCTTCGGCGGCTCGCAGTTAAACGACATTGCTTTTGACGCGGAGCATGGCAGGTTTTACCTTGTCGGCGACGACGGCAAGCGGGGCTACTCGAACAACCCTGCGGCGAATCCGCCTGTCTGGAATTACAGTGGGCCGGAACACCCCTTCTACACAAACCACATACGGAAAGTTACAGTGGGCCGATACGGTGATCACATTGGCATCGGCATTGTGTTTAACGAATGGAGCGGCAGGAGAACGGCTATTGCAACTAACGTTAATTTTGATAATTTTGACGCAGACCTTGACGCCTTTGACTTTGGGGACAATACCATCAACGGCATCGCGTGGGGTACGTGGGACGCTTCGGGCACGGGTTGTTTCGCGGCGGCGGGCGCCTCGGCCATGATTGGCTGGTGGCCGAGCGCCGAGCCGGGCAATAACAGCCAGCGGTACTGGCGGGCTTTGAGCTTTACCGAATTTCGGTGGTGGGAAATTACCGCGCTGGCCGCGCTCAAGGATCGGTTTTTCGCCGGCGGCATCGGCGGCAAGATAGGGTACAGCAAATGAAAAAAATCATCGGATTAGTGTGCGTGGTTCTGTTTTTTTCGGGCTGTTATTTTAACAACACAACGGTCTTTTTGACCCCGGAAGGGTTTCATGTCGCGGACTCGCCGTTTGTGGCCGGCGATCACGCCGTTACCGGAATTGCAAATAACGGTAGCACGGTGGTGGCGGTAAGCAACGATGGAGTGATTGCGTATTCACCGGATTCGGGGGTCACATGGACGCGGGTCGAAGCGGAAAACATCGTTGATAATTTTCTTGACGGCATCCGGTTTAACGCCGTTGCCTGGGGCGGCGGCTGGTTCCTCGCCGCCGGGGACGAGGGCAGAGCCGCCTATTCCGCTGACGGAATCCGCTGGCAGGCCGGCGTTATCGGTCCCATGAGTCCCAAAGATATTTACTGCGTTGCCGCCGGCAGCCTGGCGGGAAAAACGGTTTTCGCGGCGGCCGGGACTGACGGGAGAATGGCGCACGCGACAGACAGTCCAGCCGGCCCCTGGTACATGGACGATGTGTCAACTTTCGGCTCGGCGGATTATTACGCGGGAAATGTGTACGCCCTTGCCTGGGGCGAGATCAAGGGCAGAAGCGTATTTGTGGCGGCGGGCGACCGGGGGAAGATCGCGTTTTTGCGGGACCTGAGCGGCAAGTGGTACAGCAACGGGCGGGCCGGTACGGGCGAGACATTCAGAAGTGTTGCCTATGGAAACGACCGGTTTATCGCCGTGGGTAACAACGGGCTGATAAAATATTCGCTCGATCCCCTGAACTCGACATGGGTCACCGTAAAGGACAGCGTTTTCGGCCTTAGATACCTCAACGGTATAGCGTTTGATCCGGTAATCAATCACTTTATATCGTACTCGGATGATACGATTGTGGGCGTGTCGGAATTCGGCGAATCGTGGAATGCCTCCAATTTTCAGTCGCGCCTGAGCGGAGGCGGCGGAAACGACCCCGAAAGGATCAGCGCCATAAGCTGCACGGCATTCCGGATTATTCTGGGCGGCAGCAGGGGAACCATTGCGTATAGCAATTAGTTTGCGCCATTAAAACAGCGCAAACTACAGACGACATTAAAACGTCGTCTATCTCTTAAGGAAGGATAGTGATGAAATTAGCGGAGAACAAAAAAAGAAATATTAAGAGCTTATCCCTAAATAATCGTTTCTCGAAGAATTTGCGTACCTTCGGTACGACCACAAACCAGCACGAACCAACACGAACAACAGAGGGTTATCGGAGTACAAGTTCGTGGTGTTCGTTTGGTTCGTGGTTAATTAACTTGTTTTTTCTTTTCGTATTGATTTTTCCGATTGCCGCCGCTTCCTGTCTTCAGACTGTCTACGAAGAACCCCTGCTTGATTATGTTCCTCCCCCCGCCGGGGATATATCCCGGACATTTTCCGCAGCCGCAGCCAGCGATATGATGATCGTTTCCATTCACGGAGGGACTTTTCAGGACAATGTTTACGCGGGGCAGTTTGAGTTAGTTAAAGGTACAACGGCAAAGAGCCTGAACATGCCGCTGCGGGACAGCGAAAGCCGTGTTATTTTCAGCTTTGCTTCAGACGAAACGCTTGAAGCCGGGAGCGATTACAAGCTGACCGTTACACGAGACGCGCTTAAAAGTGCCGCATCCAGACTGACGGTAGAGGCGGTAAAGGGCGGCATATGGAGCGTGGTGCCGGATGCGGGCGGTATATTCGGCTCATCGTTAATCCGGGGCATCGCCTACGGCAACGGAAAATTTGTCGCCGTTGCCGATGAGGGTAAAATGGCCCATTCCGATGACGGCGTTACCTGGACCGCGATACGGCAGGGAAACGGCGACCGGCAGAGCAAATTCGACAATACAATCCGGGGTATAGCCTGGGGCGACCGTAAATTTATCGCCGTGGGCTATGAGGCGCGGATGGCCTCTTCCGATGACGGAATAAACTGGAACGGCTGGACGGAGAGCCTCGTTGAAAGAAATTCGATTCTCTGCGTAACATACGGCGGCGGGCGTTTTGTCGCGGCCGGCGACAACGGCAGAATCATCTATATGCGGGACGGCGGTAATTGGACCGGGGTCCTGGAATCCCGCTCTGACAACAAAAACATTCTCGCTCTGGCGTGGGGAAACCCCTACGGCGCGAATATGTATGTAGCGGCCAGTAGCGACGGCTGGCTTGCGTGGTCAAACGACGCCGAAAACTGGAGATGGGAGGATGATAGTTTTGGCGGCGCAACCATTAACAGCCTCGCCTGGGGAAACGGATATTTTGTAGCCGTTGGTGATAACGGCAAGATAGCCCGTTCTGCTGACGGCAAGTCCTGGGAAATTGTCAGCAGCACATTCGGCAGCAGCGGCATATTGAGCGTGGCGTTCGGCAGCGGAACCTTTATAGCCGTGGGACACAACGGTAATATGGCAAAATCCTCTGACGGCCAGTCATGGACGGCAATAGGACCGGGAAACGGGGATAATCAAAATAAATTTGAAAACAATTGGAAAATTTGCGCTGCCGGTTACGGCGGCGGAAGATTCGTTGCCGCGGGTCATCCGTATTCGGGAAACGCCTGCCGCATAGTGTACAGCTATCAGCCGCCGGAAGTCGTGGCGGCCCCGTCAGACAAGCTTTCGGAGCCTTTTAGCGTCCAAAGCGGCGACAACAGGCTGGTCATCACCCTGAGCGGCGGAAGGTTTGCCGCCGAATCCGCATCAATTAACCATTTCACCGTGACTACCGGTACGGGCCTTCCCGTCGGCGCTATAAACGGCTCCATCACCGAGCGTAGCGACACGCGCATAGTAATACGGCTGAATACGCCCGCTACAGGCGGGAACGGCCTGAGAATAACGGCCGCCGCAGCGGCCATCGCCGTGCCGCCGTCTTT
>JGI24698J34947_10000421_pt1 | contig 19380 bp, 16 predicted proteins | sample TergutMp193P3_FD_34947 | JGI IMG/M metagenome (IMG submission 34947) | reverse complement strand
GGAATGAAAAAATATCTGCCCTACCGCGCAATGACCCTTGCGCGTAAAGAACTCTATCAATACCTTAACGCTCCTGCGTTTTACGGCGCGGCGGTTTTCTTTCTTCTTTCCTGTTCCGCGTGGCTTTTTTATTTTTACCAGTATTTTTCTAAGGATCAGGCGACGCTTCGTCCGTACTTTGGCGCGTTTCCAATTGTCTTTATTCTGGTAATCCCCGTAATTACCATGAAAAGCTGGGCGGAAGAAAGAAAAACAGGAACAGTGGAACTTTTATTGACCATGCCGTATACAGAGTGGGACCTTGTGCTTGGGAAATTTTTTTCATGCTTCGGCGTGTTGAGTATGCTGCTTCTTTTAACCCTGCCCCTGCCGTTAAGCCTTTTGGGTTTTGGGAGTTTTGACGCGGGCATGATCTTCTGCGAATACGCAGGCGCGTTTTTGCTGGGCGCAAGCGCGACCTCTCTGGGGCTTTTGTTGTCTTGTCTTTCCAAAAATCAGGCGGGCAGTTTTCTTGGCAGCGCGGTTGTTTTAATGGCGGTGATGCTTGTAAATCAGATAACGGCCTCGTTCAACTTTCCGCAATGGCTTGCGCAGTTTATAAACTTTTTCTCGCTTGCCTATCATTTTGAAGGTTTTTCCAAAGGCTTGCTCGATTCAAGAGACCTGGCGTTCTTTGCGTTAAGCACGGCGTTGTTTTTGTTTATCAATACGAGAGTTATCATTTACAGGAAATGGAAATAAGGGGTAAATGAAAAATGACTAAAAAACAAACGACAATTATAACGGCATTATCAATAACCGCCATTTTGCTTGCCCTGCTTGTCAGCGGACGTTTTTGGTTCCGTCTCGATCTAACTAAAAACAAGGCGTACACCATTTCAAAAGTTTCGCGTAACCTTTACAAAGAGATACCGGACCCGGTAAACATCACCTATTATGTTTCAGACAAGCTCAAGACTGTTTACACGATACCCGGAGAAATTGAGGATACTCTGCGGGAATATACCGCGTATTCCAGGGGAAGAATTCGCCTGACTGTCCTCGACCCTGTAAAGACGGGAGTCTCTATGGCCATTGAAGAAATGGGATTTCAGCCAAGACAGGTTCCTGTCATGGAACAGGATCAGACAAGCCTCATTACCGTTTATTCAGGAATTGTTATAGAGTATCTGGATAAAAAAGAGGTGCTTCCGTGGGTAATTTCCACGGGAACCCTTGAATACGATCTTACGTCCAGGATTCGCTCAATGGTTATGAATAGAGAACGCCGGATAGGGGTAATTGTCGGCGACAGTTTCAGGCAGTGGAACGAAGATTTTGGCTACTTGAACATGACCCTTGCTAACGCCGGTTACAGGGTGCGGATTATTTCGCCCGGCGAAGAAATCCCCGATAATATGCCGGCGCTCTTTGTGCTGGGAGGCGTGGAAGAACTTGACAATTGGGCGCTTTACCGGATCGACAGGTATATTCAACAGGGCGGGAAAGTTCTTTTCGCCGTTAAAGGAATTTATGTTGATACCCTTTATGGCACTATAGAGGCGAGACATCAGAGGGATAACGGGCTTCTGGAAATGATCGCCTCCTACGGCGTAATCGTAAGGCCGGAGTTTGCGCTGGATCGCAATGCCTTGACTCTGCAATATCAGAGCAGGTCCCAGTATGGCGGCGTTCAGTACAGGATTGTGCGTTATCCGCTATGGATCGGGGTTATGGCCGAAAACGGAAATCCACAGCATCCTGTCAGCGCCGGTTTTTCAGGACTCGATCTTTATTGGGCAAGCCCGCTGGAACTGGCTCCGGTATCTTCCGTTCAGGCGGATTTCCTTTTTAAAAGCACTCAGGACGGGTGGCTTATAAGGGAACCTCTTTACACCAGCCCGGAAGTTTCCTACATACTGGAAATGGAAGCTATGGAGACAAGAGGGGAGAAGATTCTCGGCGCGTCGTTAAGCGGGGAATTTCCCAGCTTTTTCAGAGGCAATCCAAAACCCGTCCGCGAAGGTTCTCTGGAAGAACTGCCGGATATGCCTGAGCGCGCAAGTCCGTCGCGGATCATTGTTGTCGGAGACACTGATTTTGCAACTAACATTATCAATACCACGCAGGCCGCGCATAATCTGGATTTCCTCATGCGGGCTGCGGACTGGCTTGCGAACGACGACGATATTATCGGCATACGGAACAGGCAGCCGCAGACAGGCCGCCTTGACAGGATAACGAATCCCTCACGCCGCGCCGCGGCAATGAGATTTTCTCAGGTACTTAATGTCGGAGTCGTTCCGCTTTTTGTTATAGCGGCGGGTTTATTCCTCGCTTCGCGTCGAAAAACGCGCGCACGCAACGCGGAAATAAATTCAGTAAAGGAGAACTCTGATGACGTATAAAAACCGCCTGATATGCCTTTTGTCCCTGACAGCGTTTTTGGCATTGGCATACGCATTAAGCTTTGTTTTTAATTCCGGCATAGGCGGCGCGGGATCGTCGTCCTATGTTTGGCTGGATTCAAAAAATGCATCCAGGATAAACAGAATTGTCATAAGCAGTCAGGGGGAAGAGATTGAACTTTTAAAGCAGAACAACCAATGGTTTGTTTCGCATAACGGCGTTAAATATCCGGCGCGTCAAATGCGTACAGAGGATTTTTTAAGCATTCTTACAACGCGCTCTGTCTGGCCTGTCCGATCTTCAAGCGCTTCTACGCACGAGCGTTTCGGGCTGGACGAGCAGGCCTCCAGAGTAACGATTTACGCGGGCAATACCGGGCTTCTTGATCTTCTGCTTGGAGCCGACGATGTTTCAGGACGCGAAGCGTATTTTTGCAAATACGGCCAGAATGAAGTCCGTTCGGGCGACAATAGCATAAAGACGTATATCACAGGCCCTGCCGTCGGCTGGTACAATTTCAGGCTTATCCCTGAAAGTGAGGGCGGGAACATTGACGTGGACAGCGTGCAGAGGCTTTCCGTTTACAACGAAGGAAGGGAACTGTCTTTCAGCCGTAAAAACAGGGGATGGGCAATTTCGGGCATTGACATTGAGAATCCTGATCAAGCGGCCATAGAAAATTATATCCGTATTGTTTTGAATACCGAAGGCGATAATTTTGCGGATTCTGTTTTTTCAGGCGATCCCGCGTTTAATAACAGCCGCATAACGCTGGAATTTGGAAACGGGCGCGTTCTGACTATACGTTTAAGCGAACCTGATGAAACCGGACGCCGTCTTGCCCATGCAGGCGGCAGCGAATTAATTTATTCAATTCCGCCGTGGGCCGCCGGACGGCTTTTTATTGATGCCGCGAATCTTGAGTTGCGATAAACGTTCTGTATTTTTCCAGATCGCTCTTAAACGCGATGATTGACGTTTTGGAGTCGGTTCTTGCTTTGTTAAGGGCTTCCTTTGCTTCCTTCATCAGACGGTCGCCGTTGAGCAGCCTGCCTGAACGCGAGGACAGTCCTATGCACAGTCCGACGGAATTGCCGCTGTGGGGAAATTTTTCCGTAATGCGCTGGTAGAATTTTTTTGCTCTGGAAAGGCACGTTTCAAGATCACTTCCGGTAAGAATTGCCGAAATGCCCTGCCTGCCGTACTCAAAAAGCAAATCCCTTGATTTAAAGAAAGAAACGGCTTCTTCAGCAGCCTGCCTGAACATGGCGTCGTTGGTTATTCCGGTGAATTCCATCAATATCAACGCCAAATCTTTTTCTGTTGAGGAACAGCGGTGCAGTTCGGAATCCAGCCGATCTTTTAAATATTCTTCCCAGCCAATGTTGCTGCGCGAGGAATAAAGCCCCTTTGGCCCGGATTCTGCGGTTCCCATCGTTTCATGCTCTGCGGGAACCGGCTCCCTTTCATGATGCTCAAAAGAGGATACGTAAACAGGCTCATATTTCCCATGCTGTTTCCCTAGAAGAATCTGCATAAGCATTGTAAAAAATGAAATCGCAAACCCAATAAGAATTATCAGCAGGGTTTCTTTTAAAATGCTCGTAAATTCAACAAAATCGAAAGCCATTGATTTAGCGGAAATGTTTACATTGCGCAGATCAGGAAGCGGCAGCGGCTCATAATGAGACTGATTTGAAAAACTCAGCTTGTTTAAAAATCTTGGAGAATTATTCACCCATGTGATGGCGCGTCCCTGGTGCTTCTCAAAAGCATATTCGCCTTCAGGACCGGAAATAATCACCGCTTCAATATTTTTGCTTGCCCTGAGGGCGTTATTCATGGTTCCGATAAAATGATCATCCATGAAACCCTGCGCGCCTGCCGACATGGCAATATTTATCAGCCGTGAGAATTCCTGTTCGGCTGTGTTTTTGCTTTTATCCATGCTTAGATAGAGACGGACCGCCGACTGAACCAACGCAAGAAGATAAATTATAATGCAAATCGCGGCAATAACCGCGCCGGCAATCGAATTATCGCCGGTTTTGTTTTTTGACTGCATTTCCATATATATGATATAATTATCGGCGGTATTTATATGCAAATAAGAGAATATTCATTGCCGGCGGGCTGGTATCCGCGAGATTCCGCTTCAGTTTCCGGTTTTTTATCGGAGTTTTCCCCTTGTGCGCCTTTTTCCCGCGCCGCGATTTCCCCGCATGCGGGCTGGTATTACTCAGGGCGCATCGCCGCGCGGGGAATAGCCGGCCTTCAACCGGACGCCGATACTGTGGTTGTGCTTGGAGGGCATTTACCAGCCGGTTTGCCCGCGCTTTTCGCAATGGAAGACGCGGTCAGAACCCCTTTCGGCCCAATGCAGGTAGACAGCCGGATGCGTTCGGTTCTGGAGAAAGAATTGGCCGGCGCGCCGGATCGCTATCGCGACAACACTGTTGAAGTGCTCCTGCCTATGGCGCGTTTTTTCTTTCCCAATGCCGGACTGATTTGGCTGCGGCTTCCCGCGCAGGCCTCGTCTTTTGAAGCTGGAAAAATCATTTCGCGGACGGCGGCAAAATTGAACCGGAAGGTTAACGTTATTGCTTCCACGGATTTAACCCACTACGGTCAAAATTACGGCTTTTCGCCGCAGGGAGCGGGAGAGGCAGCCCTGCGCTGGGTGCGCGAAGTTAACGACGCCAATTTTATAAAGGCTGTAGAATCAGGAGACAGCGATGAAGTTCTGCGCCGCGCCGAGCGGGATTCTTCCGCGTGTTCGGCAGGCGCGGTGCTGGGCGCAATGGGTTTCGCACAGGAGCAGGGGCTTGGCGGCGCGCGGCTTTTGGAATACGGAACCAGCGCGGACGGGGAAGAGGGAGAAATTCCCGGTTCTTTTGTAGGCTACGCCGCGTTTACCTTTGGGGGATAGGCGGCTCTATTGACAAAACCGGAAAGGAATATATACTACTTACAAGCATGCTTTTGAGGAGTTGTGTATGGTAAAAACTGGTAAAATTTTTCCAGCCGTTTTGATAATAGGAGTTCTCTTTGTTTTACCGGCAGCTGCGCAACAACAGCAGCCGCAGCAGGAATGGACAAGGTCAGAACTGCAAAATATTTATATTGATTACCTGCGTCAGGAAGGATACCTGCCTTCAATTGATGCCGACGGCGATATTCTGTTCAAAGTGTCGGGAAACAGTTACTTTATCATAGTAGATGAAAATGATCTTCAATTCTTTCAGATTTACATGGGGTTCAGTTTGGGGGCCGTTTCAACGGAAGACGCGCTTAATGCGGCAAATTATTCCAACAGGCGATCAAAGGTCGCGAAAGTTTCCATTTCTTCAGACGGAAGAGTCGCGAATATTACCGCAGAATTGCTTTTAAATAATCCGAGGGATTTTATGCCTGTTCTTTCAAGGGCGCTTTCACTGATGAGAAACGCGGAAAATAATTTTATTACGCAGCTTAGAACGCCGACGTAAGAACGCGAATACCGCCGCTTAGTTTTCGGCGGTTAGTATCCGTTCAATTTCCCCGGCACTGCGGCGTTTTACTTCTTCAATTAAATCTTTTTGTTTTAATCTTGCGCTTCGTTTTCTTACCGCCGCTGCATAGGGGAGCAGGGTGGTAAAAATCCTTCTTTCCTTTTCGTTTAATTTTTTTATATAATCATCCGCGTCCGCCTCAGGCAGAGCGGCAATATCACTGCGGTACTGTTCAAGAAAATTCACGCCGCTTACAGCCGCCGTTTCTGTAATAAAAGGAACTTGGGGTAGAGGCGCCGCATGAGGCGCTTTGCGCAGGCTGACGGGAGCGCCCAATCCTTGCGCACAGGAAACGGCGGCTGTCATTGTGGAAACTTTTTCTTCCAGTTTTTTGCGGTAAAAACGAAGCGAAGAAGTTTCATGGTGATTTTTTCTTTGTGCTGATTTTTCGCCGTCTTCTGGAGGCAGAAATGGACTGCGGTAAAGAAACGCGGAAAACTGAGCCTCTATGGGAGAGAGGCGGTTTTGCTTTTTGCTGAAGAAGGGGTAAATGTAAGTTCCCCTTGCGTAAGATTGACAGCGTATATAGGAAAAATCAGCGCCAAAAAGCGTTATGTGCTCAGCTCCAATGATTTCAGCGAGGGACAGGCATGCGTGTGTTACATTTCCGCCTGATGTGTCCAGCCGCGAAAAATGCCGCCAATAAGCGGAAATGTAGAGCGCAAGAGGATGGCCGCTGGAAAAAAAGACGGGCGAAGGCGAAAGGCCGCAAAGCAAAGGAGGGCTTGCGATGTCAAGAACAAGGGGAATGTTGCGCAAATCGCAGCCTAAAAAATGGTAATAGCTTATATGCTGGCAGTCAATTGAAACAACCGCATCCGGTTCAATTCCGTTATGTAAAAGAGCGGGAAGCGCCGTGTCTGAACTTATAATAAAAGTTTTGCGCGATTTTAATTCCGCGATAGAAGAAAGCTGCTTGTCAAGCGAGGGGCCTGCCGCTACAACCGCCGCTTCGCGTGACGGAAGGGATTTTTTTACCGCGAAAAAATTTTCATGGCTTTTTCCAGCGGTTTTAATATTGCGGATGATGTTGGAAAACCAGCGCGTTCCAAAGTGAGCCTGAACCGAATAATCGGAAGAAACAATTTCAATTGCTTCCTGTATAACCTTAGCCGAATTTTCAAATTTTGAAATATCCTGTTCCGTTCTTGTCCGCAGGGGAATTGTCTTTATGCCGCCGCAGAGAGCGGGACTGTAACGCTCAATGATAATTTTTTTTATTTCTTCATCGGAAGGATCTATCAAAAGGCTGAAACGTTCGTTTATTAACAGCTTTGAATAATCTATGGCGGAAAAAAGTTCCGCGATGCCGCCGATATCAAAGTCGATTACAACAATACGCGCCCCCGTAAGCTCCAATGCAGCCTTCGGGGCAAAGCCGCCGCCAAGTCCCAGAAAAACCAAAAAGTCCGTATCCTGCGGTATTGCCGCGACAAGGCGTTCCGCTTCCCTTTTCGGGTCAACTGTGGAATGAAGCGGAAGCGCGTTTGCCGGAACTGTCTCGCCTGAGCGGGATTTTAAAAAAGCATAACGGTTTGTTTTCTCCGCCGCCGCAAGCCGCGCATGGAGCTTTTTGTCCGCGGCGGAAAGAGCGAGAAGATTTGCCTCCAAGATACTATTCATAAGAGGCCTTCCTGTAACAGTCGGAAATTTCCTTTATTGCCTTTTGCATTTCCTTGTCCGTTACTTTATTTTCACCGGGAAAAAGCAGGGGCGCAAGCTCTTTTTTTATTTTTTCCGCGTAATTTGAATCATTCATTGCGGCAATAAGCGTGGATGCCCCTCTTTCGCAAAACAGGGCGGGGTCTTCCTTAACACGGACAGCCTTAAAAAATTCGAGCTCTTTTTTAAAGACAGCCTGTTCGTCGGGAAGTGCGCTTTCAAATACTTTATTGCCGCCGCCGAGGGAAAAAATCCGTTTTGGCCACCCGGCAAGCTGATCTTTAAACCATGCGGCGTATATATCCATGCTCTGTCCCTGCTGTATCAGCCTTGAACGCGTAAAGCTCTCCGAGTAAACAGGCGCAAAGCGGCAGGCGCGGCTGAAAAACAGGCTGTCAAAAGCGTAAGGCTTGGCATGGGTTCTTATGTCGTTTATTGAAAGGTCCATTCCCGCAAGATAGATATTGCCGCCGCATAAAATCATGGCCAGTTCTACCGCCGCCGCGGTAACCGTTCCCCTTTGGGGGATTATTACAGACGGCAGTGCAAGTTCATGAAGGACGATGCTTTGCCAGAAACTTCCGTCGTTTATGATCAGGTGGGGCGTACAGGCGCATTGAGAGGGAAGGGCTGCGCAAAGGTTTACGGCAAAGGCGGCGGCGGCGCTGTCTCTGTAAAATGGATAAATATGCCTAAGCGCCCAACTGCCGCCGTCTGTGGCGATTGCCATGTCCGCTTTTATGCCGGCGGCTGATAGCGCCATTACCGACGAAGATGCCGCAATGACAAGGCAGTTATCCTGATTTTTTCGAATAACGGGCATGGCCTGTTCAAGACTGGGACCCGATCCTGTAACAATAACCGGAATTTCAGAACGCCTGTAAAGGATGGTTTGATTCAACAGTTTCAGGTTCCTGAAAAAATTTCTGACCCATCTTCTGCCAAAGGCGGCGGTTGTTCTGTTTTCCGCGTCCGCGCGTTTGATAAATTCTACCGTAGCTGAAAGCAGTTTTACATAATCTTCCCTGAAATAATCAAGAGAAGGCCGCCATTCTATTATGCAGATTCGGCTCGAATCCGTTTCCGGTATCTGCGCTTCCAAAAATTTCCGCACTTCCGGCTTTTCCACGCTGTACAGAGCCGGTACTTCCGGCAGGCCCTCCGGCGGCGGAAAGCTGCCGGCGTGGAGCGCGATAATTTTGGCGTTTTTAAATCTTTCCTGTAATACGGGAATAATATAGCCCAGGCCCGGTTCAATTAAAATAAAACATTCTGTTGTTTCTTTTAAGTTAAGTGAGTCAATATAGCGCGAGGCTTCAGCCTGCGGATTGTAACGTGAATGAAGATGTGCGCCGGGAATATCTGTGTTTATACCAGCCCCAAATCCTTAAAGAGTTTTTTATATGAATCGAAGTATTCTGATTTTGCGAATTCTTCTATTTTTTCTTCGGGCAGAGACTCAAGAAGCTGATCCATGTAACTCAGGATATTTCTGAGATTTGACTTTAATTCGGAAGGAATTTCAAAACCGTCTTTTCCTTTTTCGCGTGATTGTGCGCCAAGCCCCGCCGCCGGCGGAGAAGCAGCGGCAGCCGGTTGAGGAGGAGCCTGCGGAGGAGGAGCAGAAGCCTGCGGCTCCGGCGGCAGTGCCGCTTCTGGCGCAGTCTGCGCGTCTTCCTCGTCTCCTGTCCCGATATCCATGTCGCTGTCAAAGCTGAAGTCGTCAAGCTTTATGTCTTCATCCAGGGCGTTATCAAAGGAAAGATCGTCGGAAGCAACGCTCTCATCAGGCTCATTGTCAAAGCTGAGATCGTCTGTTGTAAGACTTTCATCCGAAGCGCCGTCAAGTGACACGGGGGTTTCTTCGGTTTCAGTTCCAAAAGCATCTGTTGAGTCAATGTCAAACGACATATCATCGTCATGCGCCGCAGGTTCTTCGGCGGATGAATCGCTTGCAGATGGAATGTCTATATCAATGTCCAGATCGTCTTTCGATATTTGCGGCGTCTGTTCTGTTTCCTCCGGCATCTCTAAGTTGTCTATGGTTAAATCATCAAGAGAGTTAAGATCAAATTCATTTTCATCTATGGAAGGCTCCGTCAAATCATCGCTGATTCCGTCTGTTGACAAGTCAGGCTCGTCAATAACCGCGTCTGAAAGATCAAGTGAACCGGAGGGAAGGGCTTCTTCATCTATGGAAGGTTCTGTCAGATCATCGCTTATTCCGTCTGTTGACAAGTCAGGCTCGTCAATAACCGCGTCTGAAAGATCAAATGAATCGGAGGGGAGGGCTTCCTCTTCTTCAAGGTAGGAACTGTTTTCGGGGGGAAACGTAATAGGCGAGGCTCCGTCATTTCTTAATTTTTCAAGTTCGGCGGAATCTTTGCTTTTGTCAAAATCTATCTCAATGTCATTCTCAGTTGTTTCGCCTGCCGCGCTTTGTGAAGCATCCCCGAAAATGTCATCGGTAAGCTCCACGTCCGATATGTCTAAATCCATATCGCCGCTTTGATCTTCGGTTCCCGCCGACTCCTGTTCGCTTAAAAGTTTGTCAGGATCAAGGTCGATATTGAGGCCGTCAATATCTATATCAATAGCTTCGTTTTCGGCGGCGGCTTCATCCGGCTCGTTCTGCGGCAGATCAAAATCATCCATGCTTGAAAAATCCGCATCGGAGTCGCCGCCTTCTTCAGGAGCCTCAGGTGGGGTCTCAGGAGGAGCCTCGTCTTCCGACGGAAATTCATCTTCTGACTCAGGCGTTTCATTGGTTCCCGATTCTTCGGTGAAATCCGCCGAGTTCAGAATATTGTCAAGTTCATCGCCTGTAAGCGCGATTGCCTCGTCATCATCGTCGTCAATCGAGGCTTGCGTATCCTGCGGGGCTTCATCGGACGGAGCCTCGTCAGACGGAGCCTCGTCAGACGTGCTGAGGATATTGTTGAGTTCGTCGCCCGTAAGCGCAATTGTCTCATCGTCCTCTTCAGAGAAAAATCCGCTGCTGTCATCATGCTTGCCGTCCAGAGGCGGAGAACCTCGGACAAGGGAGAATTCTTTTTTCAGATCGCTGAGTTCACCCCTGATAGACGAAAGCTCGTTGGCGATTTTCAATAACAGATGCGTTGACAAATCGCCGCTTTCTTTTGTTTTAACGGCCTCGTCAAAATTTTCCTGTATATTATCAATGTTGTTTTCGATTGCCTTTACGGTCGGAATGCCGAATTCTCCGGTTTTATCGCCGGAACCGGATGTAATATCGAATTCTTCGCCGCCAAAATCATCGCTGTTAAAATCTATTTCTCCGGCTTCCGTTTTTTCGCCGTCATCGCCGGAAGCGGGGGCCTCGAATTCATCAAAACCGGCATCTTCTATTTCAATGCTGTCGTTAGATGAAACAGCAGAGCTGTCGTCGGTTATGTTAAAATCATCCAAATCGGCGTCCATAGAAAAAGAGTTGTCGATGTTTTCCATTTCGATATTGTCATCTGGAAATTCGATGTCCTCAACTTTGGAAGATTCCCCCGAACCTGATGATTTAACGTCAAGAACGGCATCGTCAAAGGTTAAGGAATCATCGCCGCCGGAAGATTCCACGGATGAAACCTCTTCAAATGCGGAATCGCCGTTTTTATTTGCGCCAGAGCTGCCTGCGGACATATCCTGAGGCTCGCTTTTTACCCACACCCCGTATTCGTCCAATTCTTCCGCAGAGCCGATATTGCCGCGATCGGAGTAGATTGAAGGTTTCTTATTACTTGCCATGAACCGCTCCCCAAATTAACACTTTGGTCAATTATCGGTACAATTACCGGTTTCCAATAGTTTCTCTCTATATATGTTATCGCAAAGCAATGATTGTTGTCAATCCTTAAAGATTCACATCAAAATTACCGTAAATCGAACCATGAGAGTCTTCAAATACCTCATTGGAATTTGGACAGCCGTTGCTGTTTATACGCTGTTTTCTTTTCTGGGCGGCCCTAAGGGACTGTCCTCTTACAACTATCTTCTGGCCGAAAAAGAGCGCCAATTGAGGAATATTGAGGACTTGGAGATTATAAATGAGGAACTGGAAAGGACAAAAAATAACCTGCTGTATGATTACGATACGCTGATGGTTTATGCCCGCCAGATGGGATACGGCCAAGAAGACGAGCGTTTTGTAAGGATTGTCGGCTTGGGAAACATAAAAAACACCCCGGCGACAGCGGGGAATATATATACGGCTCAAGATCCAAGCTTTATTCCCGATAAAAACATAAAAATCGCGGCTATTTGCTCCGGCTTTTTGATTTTTGCCTTCTTCTTAATGATGGAATTGATTGAAAGCAGAACCCGTTAGTGCATTTTATGGCGGAATTCCCGCTCAATATCACGTTTCAGGTCGTTTTCGCGGATTCCGGCGCGTTTGTCGTAGGCCTTTTTCCCCTTGCACAGCCCCAATTCCACCTTTACGCGGCTTTTTTTAAAATAAAATGACAGCGGTATGAGGGTATAACCCTTTTCCTCGACCTTCCGCGTGATTCTTTTAATTTCATCCTTATGCAGGAGCAGGCGTTTTTTTCTATCGGGATCGTGGTTAAAAATAGAGGAAAACGGGTTTTCCGCAACAACAAGCGAACGCAGCCAGATTTCGCCGTCCAGAACTTCCGCCCACGCATCGGGAAACGAGATTTTTCCGTCGCGGAAGGATTTTACCTCAGTCCCCAAAAGTTCTAGGCCGCATTCGTAAGTTTCGTCTATAGAATAATCGTGCCGCGCCTTGCGGTTTTGCGCGATTATTTTTACGCCTTCGCCCATTTTTTATTTGTCTCTTTCGGCAATAACCGGACGGAATGATACAAAAGGCGATGATAATTCAGGCGGCAGGGAAGACCTTGCCTGCTCTGCGGCGGAAGACGGCCTGCCGCGTATATTGCGTTCGGGAGAACCGACGGCCTGTACAGCCTCCGGGGAAGCTGTAATAAACTGAAGGGGCGCGAACGGATCGGCACACCATTCCCAGCCTGAGCCGGGCATATTTCCAACGCCGTACGCGATTCCGGCAAGTTCCAGTTCGATTTCCGCAGGCAGCCTCGCTTCCATGCCGGCCATTGACGCAGGCAGCCGCGTTGTCAGCCATTTGCAGAAAGCTTCGGCGGCAAACCATGTAACTCCGGTAATTACATCTCTTGGGAATGTTTCCGCCGGATAACTGTATAATTGCTCAGGGAAATAATCTGTTTTATGCTCCCTCCATTCGGGATTTTCATTGAGGAATGTTTCAAACAAAGAGCGTGGAACCGGGTTTTCGCTTATCATGAAGGCTTTTACACGGCGGATGGAGAGCATTCTGTGTAAAGTGCCGCGTCCGCCGCCTATGTAGCCTTCAGAAATTCCTGTAAACCTAAGGCCGGATAGTTCCAGCCGTCTTGCGGCAGGGACTGTTATACCAAGCCCAGAAAAAGTGAATCTGTCAGTTTTATATTCATTGCTCCATGCGGACGCTCCAATTGCTTCCGCGTATTTTGACGGCAGGAGGCCGGAAAGCCATTCGGCGCTTCCGGGATTTTCCGACAGGAAGGATAAAATATCCGAAATTGAGCCTAAAAGCCCTGCCGGTGAGGGGGAAAGGCCGCTGTTATCCATAAGAATTTTAGCGCGCAGGAGATCGCGAAGGCCGGCGCGGGTTACGGTAAAACGGGAAGCGGCGAGCAGAATCTCCTGCATAGCCGGATCATTTGCCGGTCCTGTGCGGTACGCGCCTTCGGAGAGAATCAAAGGTATCTGCCATGCTGACGTCGGCTCCCCCATAAAACTCCATTCCGCAAAATCAGCCGCGTAAAGTGTGAAGGCGGACACAGGATCAGGGGGTTTAAGGGTAAATGTTACAGGGTAGAGCCGTGGAAAAAATAGCGAGCCAAAAACGCGCCCGGGTATTTGGTGAACGGCGCTTTCGCTGTTAAAGCCCGGAAGGACGGTTTCTATGGTGTGCGTGCCCTTAGGCACAAATATCCTGCTGCCGGAAACGCCCATATATACGCCGTCTATCCTTACGGCGGCTCCTTGAGGCTCTGTTTTTACCACAACCATTGCCCCGTTATTTTTAAGCCCGGGAAGAATCAGCAGGAAAAAGAGGATAACCAGCAGAATAAATGAATAAATGGCCGTAAGATATACGCCGGGGCGGATGCCCGCGATGGGTTCCAGCTTGATTTGATCTTCGTCTTTGCTCTTTTTACGCATTTATGAAATATATCAAATTGTTTTGAAAATAAAAAGAGCTGCCCGATTTTGTAGTCGGACAGCTCCATGCCCTTGAGGCATATCGGAACTATAGTGATTTGGGAGGGGAACTATAATCCCGACATTTTATGTATCGGAAACAATATCATTTTTCATGAATTATTTTTTTAGTCTTCCTCGTGGATGGTAAGGTCTACTTCAAGGGCAACTCTGTAGGTTTTTCCGCGCTGAATGTTCAATGTTCTTATAATGGTATAATCGCCGACCTGGAATTTGACCTCGTGCTGTCCGGGTTCTACGGTAACAGGCTCGCGGTTTCTTGGGACGGGGGTATTGTTCAAAAAAATCTGCGCGTTTTGCGGGCCTTCAAAAATAATGATTGGGGTTGGGTCCTGCAACTCTATCGTTAGATCAAGGATTCTTGCCCTTTCCACGACAAAGCGGCGGCTTTCGTTGCGGTAATCTTCAGAACGAATGACAAGGTGGTGTTCTCCTTCCCTCAGCATGATCTGTTCGGAAACGCCGCTTATTACATTGTCGTCAATAAGGATCGTAAAGGGCCTGTTTCTCAACTGGGGCGGGAAACGGGGGATAAGCCTTACCGCGCCTTCATCGCTGAGAATGGGGCGGGCGACAAGGCTGAACGTCATTCTTTCAAAATCAGCTGTTGTTCCCTTGCCTACGGGAATCAGCCTGAATATTATTGGGAACGAGTCGGGCCGGACAAAGTCGGCGGTGGGGACGGTAGCGGAAGTGGTTGTTCTAAGTCCGTGGCGGCTGCGGATCGGGATATGGTAAATAATTCTCAATCTTGAGGGCAGGGCTTCAAAAGCGATGCGGATTCCGTCTATATCCGCAATTCCGGCGGCTGTCTGCGGATTAATGCTGTTGTATATTGACATTACAAGCGAGCCGCGGTTCGCCTGCGCCAGCCAGCCCTGAGGCGCGGTTATTTCCAGTTCTATGCCCCTTAAAAACCGCGCTTCCGCGCCCAGGCTTATAAGGACGGAGCTGTTTATTCCTATTGAAACGGCGCTTTCCGCCTGCCTTTCGGGAGTTACTTCGACAAGGCCTTCCACAGTGGTGCGAAAAGATTCCGCCTGTAAGCTTATGCCGGGGAACAGCAGGCAAACTGCCAAAAGTATTAAGGCTCTTAGCATACTCCGTCCATAATTTTTTTATCTCCGCCCAACTCAGGGACGAAGCCTTCCCGCCGGGTCCAACGCCCTTCCGTTCTGCCTCAGTTCAAAATGCAGATGCGGCCCGGTTGATTGGCCTGTAGAGCCTACCCTTCCTATGAGACTACCTGATTTTACCTCGGAGTGCAAGACCGTATAGGCTGTTTGCAGATGACCGTAAAGGCTTGTCCACCTGTTGCTGTGGGTGATGATGATATAAATCCCGTATACAGGGTCATTCCCAACCGCGGTTACAGTTCCGTCCGCGGCGGCAAAAACCTCCGTTCCTTCCGGCGCGGCAAGGTCAAGCCCCCTGTGCATTGAAGTAGCGCCTGTTATAGGATCATCCCTTATGCCGAAGGGACTGGTCAGGCGAAAATTTCTGAGCGGGAAACGGAATCCTGAATTAAGGAAAAACGCCCTTTCCGTGGGGGTAAAATCCGCGCCGGGCAGGAAGAGAAAAGTTTGGACGTTTCCCCCCATGCCGATTCTCAATTGAACAGCTTCGTCAAGATTAAGCCTTGAAGCCCGGATAAGTTTTTCCAGGTCGGATTGAACATTTTCAGGTATAAAAATTCCGGGGCAGGAGGGCAGTAAAAGAAGCATCCCCTCCGTCAGAGCCGCAGGGTTATTGAGCCTGTTCAGGCTTGCTATGGCCGAGTACGGTATATTAGTGCGGGCGGCAATGGAATGAATATCCTCTCCCTGACGGGCGGCGTACTGGTAAATTGTCAGATGTTCCGCTGTGTTTTCCGGGCTGGCGCGTACCCCTGTAAGCCGCCTCCTGTTGCCCTGAACGTCGGTAATAAACTGCCTGAAACCCGTATCATTTGGGTTCATCCTGTTTATTACGGGAAAATTCATGCCGCCCGCCTCTTGAGCCATGCAGGGCGCGATCACGAGAAAAAATAAAAAAAAGGCAAGGAATACACCCTTGCCCGTTCTTATTGTTGGCAAAACTTACTCTGCCGCTATGGCTTGTGTCGGGCAAGCCCCGGCGCAAGCCCCGCAATCCGCGCATTTATCCGGATCAATCCAGTGCTTTCCGTCTTTCTCGGAAATTGCTTCCGCGGGACATTCGCTTACACAGGAGCCGCAATTTACACAAGCATCGCTGATTTTATAGGCCATTTTCTACCTCCCATAAATATAGAATAATTGAATTATATCATTTTCATCGCTTTTAAACAAGGTAAAATAAGCCGAAAAATATAACAGGGGGCGCACTGTGGTTTTTTTCGGCGTTATATTATGTATAGGCATCATTATCGCTATGGTTTATTTGGCTTTCAACAAAAAGTCAAGCCTTGTCATAAAAATAGCGAGCCTTGTAGCGCTTGGCGTAATGGTGCTGGCGGTAATTGTCTGCCTGTTTTTCATTTTTATGGACAATAGAGTGCCTGTAGACCCGTCCCGTCTTATTGTTGGAGCCCCTGTTGAGGTAAAAAAGGAAGGAGATAACAACAACATGGTTTTCCTTTTGTTTGTTATTTTACTGATCGTCATGTTCGCTATAATCGTTGTTCTTGCCGTGCACGAACACAAAAAGAATCTTCCGAAACCAGGCAGCCTGAATATTGACAAGAGTAAAGGTTCCAACTGGTAAACTTACCCAAAAGGCCTGCCGCAAGGGCGCGGAGGATAGGGAAAGAGGCGGGTTTTTTTATCGTCATTATAGTATAATAAAAAAGAGGGGCTGTTACAGTATTTTTAATGAAGAAAATCTTGCCTTTTTTGCTTTTTTTTATCTTTCTCGGCGCGTCTGTTTGGGGAGAGGATTATATTTGGACCGGGACTGGTGATGGTGAAAGTTGGAATGATTCTGATAACTGGGAGGATAGTTCAAATAATACGGGAAATGGTTTTCCTGGCGAAAACAATACAGGCGACACTGCGGAAATTGGCAGCGGATATACTGTAAAATTAAACACGGCAATTGATCATGCATTGACTTCCCTAACAATAAACGGCGGAACTCTTACTATTGACAGCGCCGGAAGTCTAACAACAACTAACATAACCATTGACGATGACGCAGAAATAACCGGAAATATTACTTTAGACAATGCCGATGTACTTTTGTTTAGTACTACACCCAATACAACTGATGGTGCAGACCTGAGTATAGCCGTCGGCGTAACTTTAAATCTTGGTTCATATGGTATTATTTTGATAGGAGATCTCGTCAACAATGGGACTCTTAAGGCAGCTTCGTTAATTGTAACCGGAGACAGTACGATAGACGGCGATATTACAACAAGCGGCGATCAAAGTTATGACGGAGCTGTAACAATAACCAGCACGCGGACATTGAAATCAACAGGCGGAACTATTACTACTACGGGTCTTGTTACCGCGTCGGCAGGAGTTACCATTGACGCAAGCGGAGAAATAGAGATAGGAAGCGGAGGAATAACCGCAGACACAGGCACAACCGGCGTTATAAAACTTGAATCCGGCGGAGATATTACAGTTTCAGGCGCGGTTATAGGCCATCAGTTGCTTGCAATAGCGGCAAGTGGTAGTGTAACAGTTGGTGTTGTAACCATAGACTCAAGTAACACCGTAAGTGAAGGTTTAACTGCGGCAATATATATAAAGGCAAACAATTTCTACGCATACGGCGGAGCAAACTCTATTAAACCCGGAGGAACGGGCGGCCAAATGTGTTTAAATCTACCCGGCACGTGGACAGATAGCGATCATGCCGTTGACGGCGCTGAACATGCACGTTGGCATCTGCACATCCCGCCGGCAGGCAAGATTCTCTACAGTTTTACGGAAGACGAGGACGGAGACGGCAGGCTGGACAGAATAAGGGTTCAGACCGATACTACCGTGCTTAATGGGAATTTTTCTTCGTTTACTGTAAGCGTATTTGGGTATAGTATTGATATAAGTAAAGGAACCAATGGTTTTGCGCTTGTTAGCGGTCATAATGATTCCTTCTATATTTATCTGATACCGAAGTCTGAACTTGACGGAGGAAACACTCCCCAATGGAGCGTTATTAGCAATGGATCGCTGAAAGATTCTGGAAATACTTCACCTGTCGGCGATCCTTCGACAGATGTAAATATCACTCCCACCGATACCATTCCTCCGCGCATTGCGTATACCCTTACTCTTCCCGGCCATCCGCAAACCTATGTGCAAATGTCAGAACCTGTGAATTCTACTGCTGCTACTTTTGAAGATGAAACAAATAATGTTTTAGTCGCAAGTCCAATCGGCAGTCATGGATATCTTTTAAATTTAGATAATTCTATTTATGTTGATGATCTTGTGAAAAGTAACATAAATGGCTCTTTGGCAATTGGTTACTTTAGTATAAAAGACATGGTAGATCATTCCACAGCTCCTGCTACTATTGACGGCGTGGCTCCAAAATATCCAGTTAACTGGGGCTATACGACTTATAGTACAGGCCCGAATGCCTTTGTGCCGCCTCACCATTTAATTGATAACAGAGCACCGCCGCTTAGCGTAATCGTCCATACCGCTCCCGCAGTCCCCATAATACGCCGTGTTACCGATGTGCTTGTTTCGATGCCTCCCGTTCCGACACCTCCCGACAACTATTTCGCGTGGCCGGTGTTTGCCAAAAATGAAAAAGGCACTATAGGTATATTTGACGGCACTGCATCTCTTGAAGCCGGAGAGTCCACTATTGAATTACAGGCACAGAGGAATCCCACTCTTGCTTCTACTTTGCGGCTTTTCTATAAAATTACCGTACGCGGAAATTCTAACGCGTTGTGGCAGCCGTTTTCATCGCAGTATTATTTTGCCCCTTATGGGGCGGACGCTATGCTTAATGGTACTGGCGTTTCACCTAACTTGTTTAACTATTCTTTCCCAGATATTGACATTGGTGATAGAGTTGAATTTTACTTCTATATTGGAAGCGGTACGCCGAGTACAGATCAGTTTATTGCCCGTTTGGATATCAAGAGCGGAGCGGCAATTCCTTCAAACTGGTACGACCTTGTACGCCCGTTCTGTTTTGACGTTCGAGGTGTTAGCAGACAGCGCGGCGGCGTTTCAATTCGGAACAATGTAATTAATTCAGACGCAAGGGAAATCACGACAATACACTTAGAACTGGCGCGTCCCGGCAGGGTAACGATTCAGCTTTATACGCTGGAAGGGACATTGGTAAAATCTTTAATGCGCAACGAATACCGCGAAGCGGGCGAATTGGATGTCGAGTGGAACGGCACTAACAACTCTGACCGTCCTGTCGCGCGCGGAATGTACTTTGTGCGCGTTGTCGGCCCTGACATTGACGAAATCAGAAAAATCATGGTTATCAGATAATGCCGAAGTTTGGCTTTATTGCGATCATTGGCCGTCCCTCTGTAGGAAAATCCACTCTC
>JGI24698J34947_10000420_pt1 | contig 19435 bp, 19 predicted proteins | sample TergutMp193P3_FD_34947 | JGI IMG/M metagenome (IMG submission 34947) | reverse complement strand
AAAACCATTATTGTAATAGCTTACATCACCAATAAATCCTATCTTTTCATTGTTCCAGTAATGCTCCCAGCCGATTTTTCCACCAAATCCGGGATAAAACCACACGCCATAATTAAGTTCAAAGAAAATTTGATCTGTTTCCGCTGACGCAAAGGACGCAATTCCGATAAGCATAACAATCAAACAAATTATCTTTTTCATTTTAAGCCTCCGAATTCAGAAACTCTATATTCGCCGCCTTCGATTTCAAGCTTATAGCCCTCGTTATCTATGTAAACATAGGCTTTTGCGCCGTTTTTGATTAAAAATGGCGAATAATAATATCCCTCACCTTTATCAGAATCTTTAGAACGAATATAAATACGGTCTGGTTGTTCCGGATAATAAAACATCACAGTATCATCATCATCAGAAGTAATATAAATAACGCCTGGTTGTTCTATAGGTTCTTGCCACAAAACGCCTTCCATGTGTTCATGAGTAAAGTATTTTCCGTTAATATAGTACGCTACAGAATAAGGAAATGGATAGAAGGCCCATACATTAAACGTACGTACTTCTCCTTGTTCGAGTACCACATTTTCTTCATCTTCTTGATATGCATGAAGTCCTGTAACAACATAATCTGACTGATTGTACACGGTTACGGTCGCATAAGAAATATCATCCTCACATGAAAACGACAACAGAACGTAAAACAAAACCGCCATTAAGGAAATTATCTTTTTCATTTTAAACCTCCGTATCAAAAAAGATAAACCAGGGCAGGGATGTACCCTTACCCCGGTTTATATTCAGTTTATCTGCGCTCTACCCTGCAGGTTTGAAACTGATACAACTGCCCGTCTTTTTCCCAGAATGCTTTACCCCACCCTCCGCTGTCAGGCCCGGCATCCCACATATAATACCAGTCAGTTTTATATTCGTCGATCCATGTTGCCCATAAAAATGTTTTCTTCTCTTGGTATACCAGTGAGCGTGTGCCGATGATAACCCGATAATGCCATTCTCCAGTGAGTGTCTTCCCGCTACGGAGCGATATCACAGGTAACCTATTTGAAACTATGCTACTATGCGAATATAGCCATGTATGGGCATTTGGAAGCATACTCATAAAAAGATGATAATTATATTTGGAAATAAGAAGCAAAGCATTATCCATGTCCGAAAATATACAGCCATCTGTTCCAAGTAATTTTTCATACGCTTTGTACATCGCGTCTATTTTTGCCTGATCATTTGTAAGAGGAACTTCCGAGTATCCGGACTTAGGACCAAGACCCAGAGTTACAAAATACATTGCTGCCGGTCCGCCCACTAACTTATAGTTCGGTTTTTTCCAGCCAATCTTATCTGTCCAATCCGGCAAAGTCCATTGGGGCGCAGACACAAGCGTTGCTCTGGCATCCTTAGTATCGTCATTAAAGGCTTCAAGTATTTCTTCTTCTGTAAGGGCCAGTATCTCTTCTTTTACATCATAGACTTTTTCCCAGAAAGTCTGTATCCTCTTTTCCTCAGCCAGTTGAATGCCGATATACTTGTCATAGATTTCCTGTGTTGTAATACCATAGAATTCTAAATCTTCCGGGTTAAGTTGTTCAAGGAATTCCCTTATTTTAACATCAGTAAAGTTATCGTTTGTTTCCTCAATACCTGTACCCGGGTTTACAGAGCGCCCGTTACTGGTTGTGCGAACAAGCATATTAGCAGGATACCCTGCGTCAATGAGCTTGCCTTGATTTGCGTATATTGACCGGGCATTTTCCGTAGAAATCTGCGTGGCGAAAGGCAGAACGTATTGCACCGCATCCCCTTCATTCTTTTCCACAACACATGCTATAGCCCCTATTTCCTCTCCTCCACGAATAACACGGTATTCATAATAACGTGGTAGCCCGGTACTCTCGCGGTAAATGATTAAAGGCCGTTCTGACAAAACCGCCCCGTTCCAATCGTTTGCCTGCCTAAAAACTTCCAAACTTTCAAGGGCGAAAAACCGCGCGATTCGCCAGTCAACGTTCCCTTCAATTTTCGCAAGCTGTGTCAGTTGGGCAATATCTGCATAAGGTGTGGCGCTGTTAACCGCATTGTTATCCGGTAAAACATCATTATCTGTTAAAACGGGCTGTGTGAAAAAGTTACATCCGGCAATTGTAAAAACGATTATTCCTGATAATAGAACACTTGAAAACTTTGCTTTTTTTCTCATTGATCTACTCCATTCCTAATAGACGGCTTTTAATTTTGCCATCTATACCAGATGTTTTTCAGCATATTTTTTCAGCATATTACTGAAAACATCTGCTCATCTTTACTTATATCAAAAGAAGTCCTTTTGATATAAACCAGTTCTGGAGAATAATATTATTAAATTTGAAAAAGCTGTGTTTTACTCAAGTGTTCCAAAAAAATGGCCTATTGATATTATAAAATATCATGGGATTTTTTGGCTTAAAAAACCTCCCCATTTTTATCAGCCATTTATAAGCACACTCTTTAAGGATAATAATTTACCCCACATCTTTTTCATAAATAGACCCGCCCTCCTTATAGGCAGGCCTTAATAAGAATATACACAATAAGTCCTGAATTTTCAAGTAAAATTCTAAAAATAAGCGGGTTTTCTAAAGCGAGGGAAATACCCTTCCCTAAGCCTGATATGNACCATGATCTAAGCCTGATATGNACCATGATCTAAGCCTGATATGNACCATGATCTAAGCCTGATATGNACCATGATCTAAGCCTGATATGTACCATGATCTAAGCCTGATATGGTGGTTTCGCGCCAGGAATCAGTCCAATATTTCCAGTACTGTGTGTTTGCCGGTTCTGGCGCATGCCGCCTGAAGCACTGTTCTTATCGCTTTGGCAATGCGTCCGTGTTTGCCGATTACTTTGCCAATGTCGTTTTCCGCTACGCGAAGCTCCAATATTGTCGCTTTTTCGCCTTCGACTATATTAACCTGCACCTGCGCGGGATCATCCACCAGGGATTTTGCCAGATATTCAATTAAATCTTTTTCCATGGGTTACCTTACGGAAATGTTCTTTTTGTTGAAAAGTCTGCGTACCGTATCGGTAACGGTCGCGCCTTTTGCCAGCCATGCTTTGGCTTTTTCCGCGTCAAAGACAATCTGCTTGCTTTCAGCTTCGATGGGGTGATAATAGCCAATTTCTTCGATGGTTTTACCGTCTCTTGGCGCTTGTTTGTCCATAACAACAATGCGGTAATAAGGCCGCTTCTTTGTTCCGAATTTCTTGAGCCGTATTCTGGCGCTCATAAAAGATCCTCCTGTCCTGTTCCCGNTAACGGGGCCCGACTATATGAATTGACGCGGCGGTTCAGGCATATCGCCGTCGCAGAAAAGAGTGTAGGGTTTTTACGCGGNTTTGTCCAGTAGGGGCTGCAATGCTTTTTCGAACCCCGGCCGTTCTTCACCGGAGATGTATCCCTTGTTTTCGGCGAGGTCGAGCAGGGGGAGAATTTTGGCGGNCTGTACCTGCGTCCCCGCGGGTAATTTGCACCTTTGGATGATTTCATCCAAAACCACCTGGGCTGCCANTAAAGCTTCGGGGGTTTTTTGGGAGATTGAACCGTCCTGGGGAATGGCGGCGGGGCTGGGTTTGGCGTCATTTTGTTTTTGTATGGCAAGACTGCGGAACCTTGGAGCGCTCAAATAATGCCAGGCGCCAAGCTTGAAACTCATTACCTGATCCGGGGCAATTTTGCCTTCCTGCACCGCGTTTTCAAGCACGTCTTTTACGTGTTTAAACCCTTCTTTTTGCGACGTCAGCTTGTCGAGCGAAAGCCCAAGCGTGTGCAGTCTTTCTATCTGGGACTCGCCGATTGCAACCATAATATCGTCATAGTTTGTATTGTTTTCTTTCCATTCCTTGAATCTTTTGTTCAATTCGTAATTGGTTGCCGAATTCTTTTTTATTCTTTCAAGGGCCGATTTAACTTCTTCCGCTTTTCGGACCTTTTCCGCATGAGAGTATACTGCCCCGCTGTCGCCGTTATAAATGCGAAACCTTGCGGATTTCAGGGCCATTGATTCAGTTACGTCCAAAAACCCCTGTCCGTCGTTTTTCCTTTTGGAAATGGCCAGGTTCTTGTAAAAGCGCGTTTCCGCCATTGTTACCTGGATAGTATTAGTAAGAATATATTTTTTAACCATATCTACGGTTGTGTCGTACTCGTTGAAGGTGGTATTATCTTGCTCCATATTGCTGTATGGTAGCACAAAAGCCGGGATTTGCAAAGTGTTTTTCCTGCTATGCTTGATCATGGCCTTTCTTTCTGTTAAAATAATCGCAAGGAGTCAAAGCATGGAAAAAATATCTAGTTTTCAGGTTGATCATCTCAGGTTGAAACCGGGGCTTTATGTTTCCCGTAAGGACAAGTTCGGAGATGTTGAGATTACTACTTTCGACCTTCGTTTTAAAGAACCGAACAAGGAACCGGTTATAGATCAGCCGGCGCTTCATACAATTGAACATCTTGCCGCGACTTTCCTGCGGTCGCACAAGGAATGGAGCCAGAAGGTTATTTACTTTGGTCCTATGGGATGCCGTACGGGTTTCTATGCGATTTTTGCGGGTAGTTACAATCCCACCGATGTTATTCCGCTGCTGCTGGAAATGTTTGATTGGGTAGAAAAGTTTGAGGGTAGTATTCCCGGCGCAACGCCTGCCGAATGCGGCAACTGGCGCGATCAGAATATCGACATGGCAAAATGGGAATGCCGCCGGTACGCCTCGTATTTGCGGAATCCCAAAAAGGAAAACCTCGAATACCCAAGCAGCATGATTTAGGCGGAGAACAGGCTTTAACAACCTGCCGCCGCAAGCATTATTCAGTATATTTTTCCTCATGGTATTATCTGTTTGTTTTTGTCTGATTTATTGAAATATTATCCTACGGGGACTTACTTTCTAACATTATATTTTATGTATGTTATATATTTCAAAGCTTAACAAAAAACTTGAAAAGACGTTCGGCGNCAAGGTTCACGCTGAATTAAGAGACGGGTGTCTCTATTTATCAGGGGAACTGCCTGATTGGAACGATATTGTCCGGGCAGGCCAAATGTCCGTCAACAAGAAGAAATACACTGTTGTAAACGATATTAAATTTACAGGCGGCAAGGTTCCGTACGCTAAATTACCGGCAGCTTCAAGCAATCTGCTTAACGGGGCGCGTCCCGATGCGCTGATAATAGGCGGCGGCGTTATCGGGTGCGCCATNGCAAGAGAGCTTACGCGGTACAAGCTTGACGTCATGCTTGTAGAAAAAGAACACGATGTGGCATTGCACGCTTCCGGGCGCAATGACGGAATGATCCATCCCGGCCTTGATCTGCGCAGGGGGCAATTAAAGAAAAAATATAACGATGCGGGAAACCGAATGTACGCGGCGGTATGCGGGGAGCTTGACGTTCCTTTCCGGTATACGGGTCAGTACCTTTGTTTTACCGGCGGCTGGATGAAACCGGCGGCTGTGCTGTCGCTGCTGTACTGGAAATTAATGGGTATACCTGCCGCGTATATAAGCCGCAAAAAGCTCGCGGAAAGAGAACCGCACTTAAGCGGCAAGATCAATTTCGCGCTTTTCTTTCCGACGGCGGGCGTTGTGTGTCCGTACGGTCTGACTATCGCATACGCGGAAAACGCCGCAGATAACGGCGCGAGGATTTGCCTGGATACTGCCGTAATTAACATTGATATTTGGAACGGAAAGATTGTAAGCGTACTGACCAATAACGGCAGGATATATCCGAAACTTGTCATAAACGCCGCAGGCGTATTTGCCGAAGATATTGCCGGGCTTGCAAGGGATCGTTTTTTCTCCATTCATCCAAGGCGCGGCACGAATATGATCTTCGATAAAAAGGCCTCGTTTCTTGTTAATACTATCGCCTCTTTGTTACAGGTTTCACGGCCAAAGACAACTGCCGACGCACATTCGAAAGGCGGCGGTATCGTGCATACAATAGACGAAAACCTTCTTGCCGGGCCGAACGCGGTGGAAACTTATGAAAAAGAAAACTTCTCGACAGACAGGGAAAGCATAAGAGAAGTTTTGTTAAGGCAGAGGAAAACTGTGCACGGACTTTTTGAACGGGATATTATCACCTACTTTACCGGTATTCGNGCCGCTACTTACGAAGAAGATTTCATTGTATCCTTCGGCAGATTTACGGAGAACATAATTCATGCCGCAGGTATCCAGTCTCCCGGTTTGACCGCCGCGCCCGCCATCGCGGTTGATGTTGCCGGAATGGCGGCGGAATATCTGGGCGCGGAGGTTAACGAAAAGTTTAATCCGGTACGCAAGGCCATTGTCCGCGCAGCCGAATTGTCTGTTGATGAAAGAGACGCGCTGATAAAAAAAGANCCGGANTACGGCGACATTATCTGCCGNTGNGAAGAAATAAGCCGCGGTGAAGTGCTTGCCGCTTTGAGAAGAAGCGTGCCATGCGACACCGTAGACGGAGTAAAGCGCCGCGTCCGTCCCGGAATGGGGCGTTGTCAGGGAGGTTTTTGCTCTCCTCATGTTGTGGAAATTATTGCCGAAGAAAAGAAAATCCCGGTAACCGAGGTCAGGAAAATGTCTTATGACAGTTCCATCCTTCTTGGCGATAACAAGGATACCGTATGACAGCCGCGCGTTTTGATGTTGCAGTTATTGGCGGCGGCCCTGCCGGGCTTGCCGCGGTTCTCGCGGCAGACAACTGCGGCGTAAAGACGCTGTTAATTGAGCGCGAGGCAAATCTGGGCGGAATACTGAAACAGTGCATACATGACGGGTTTGGTCTTGTAAGGTTCGGTGAAAAACTTTCGGGGCCGGAGTACGCGCACAGGTTTATCCGCCGGATACCCGAAAGCGGTATTGAAACAGCGCTATTCACATTTGTTTCAAAGATTGAAAAGAAACCGGAAGGTTTTGAACTTATTCTTGTAAACAGGGACGGCGTAACCAGAACAGAATGTAAAAGCATTGTGCTTGCCTGCGGCTGCCGCGAACGCACATCGCGCCAGATAGGGATTCACGGCAAGCATCCGGCGGGAGTTTTTACGGCGGGAACCGCTCAGTATTACACAAACATTCTGGGCAAATTGCCGGCCAGACGCTGCGTCATTCTCGGCTCCGGCGACATCGGGCTTATTATGGCGCGGCGGCTCAAGCTGGAAGGCGCCGAAGTTTTGGGCGTTTACGAAGTGAAACGGTCGGCAAGCGGACTGACGCGCAATGTCTANCAGTGTCTTGAAGACTTCGACATTCCCCTNTACACAAGCAAAACTGTAACGCGCGTATTTGGCGAANGGCGCGTTACCGCAGTTGAAATTTCTTCAGTTGACGAGAATATGATACTTGTTCCGGGTACTGAACAGGTAATCGAATGTGACGCGCTGATACTGTCCGTTGGCCTGATTCCGGAAAACGAACTGGCCGAAAGCCTTGATATTCCCCTGGATGCCCGCACAAGGGGGCCCATTACCGATCAGGATTACATGACAATGATTGACGGTATCTTTTGCTGCGGCAACGCCTTGCATGTTAACGACCTTGCCGACTATGTCTCTGAAAGCGGAGAAATAGCGGGACGAGCGGCGGCCAGATATGCCTCGGCAACCAGAGCGGTTAATCAGCGTTCCTTTGCCGAAATTACAGCTGATAACAGTCTCCTGTATATCGTTCCGGGAAAGGTAAACGTAAAAAATCTCAATACGCCTATTGTCGTTTACTTCCGTTCAAGAGCGGAAATGGGCATGACGCGCCTATCGGTAACTTTAGACGGAAACGAAGCGCTTAATAAGATTTATCCGAGCCTTCGCCCGCCGGAGATGGAANGNCTGGAACTTGACTTTAATAAAATGAATATAAGAAGCGGAAGTATTATCACCTTATCATTATCGGAGGTAGTATGAAACAGATTACATGCGTTACATGTCCAATTGGCTGCTGTGTTTCTATCGAAGATGTGGATGGACAAATCCGTTTTTCCGGAAATCGATGCAAGAAGGGAAAAGAGTTCGCGAGTAAAGAACTGTTATCTCCGGTTCGCTCAATTACGACCACTGTGCGAACCGCGTTCTACCGAATACCGGTTTTGCCGGTGAGAACTAACGGGGAAGTTCCAAAAGATAGGGTAACAGAAATAATACGCGAGCTGTCAAACATTGTGATAACGGAAAAAATCGGCATCGGCGAAGTTGTCGCCGCTGATATTTTGGGGACAGGCTGCGATGTTATAGCGACAAGCGACATATTAAAGAGAAGCCTATGAATCCCCTAGTATTGACAATAGACCTTGGCACTCAAAGCGTAAGAGCGATGCTTGTGGACAAGGACGGCAATATCCTGCATAAGACGCAATACAGATATGAAAAGCCATATTATTCTCTTTCCCCCGGCTGGGCTGAGCAGAAGCCCAATGTTTATTGGGAAGCGGTATGTTATGTAACGAACAGGTTAAGGCATGACGCGCGCGCCATTTGGAACGACATAATAGCCGTAACAGTTACGACCATCCGCGACACCTGCCTGTGCGTTGATAAAAACGGAAAACCTTTAAGGGATTTTATTCTGTGGCTGGACAAGCGCCAGTGCGAAGTTAAAAAAAACCTTCCGTTTTTAAACTCCGCGCTTTTTTCAATATCGGGAATGAAGGAAACGGCTAATTTGCAGAGAAGGGTATCGGCCTGCAACTGGATTATGGAGAATGAACGCGAGATTTGGAACAAGACGCACAAATTCATTTTTATTTCCGGCTATCTTGCCTTTATGCTGACAGGCAGACTGGTCGATTCTGTCGCAAACATGATCGGGCACATACCGTTTAACCCGAAGACGCGCGCATGGATGAACAAGAATGAGCTGAGTCGCTGTATTTTCAATGTTGAAAATGAAAAGCTGATCGAGCTTTTGGAACCCGGAGAAACGCTTGGGCGCATAACTGCCGAAGCCGCTTCCGCAACCGGTATTCCAAAAGGACTGCCGCTCATTGCTACAGGTTCGGACAAGGGCTGTGAAACGCTTGGACTGTCCTGCCTGAGACCTGACAGCGCGGCGATTGGCCTTGGGACAACCGCGACAATTCAATTCACAGTGGACAAGTACATGGAACCGCTGCCTTTTATTCCGGCGTACCCCGCNGTGCTGAAGGGACACTACAATCCTGAGGTGCAGGTGTACAGAGGTTACTGGCTCATCTCATGGTTTAAAAAAGAGTTNGCCTTAAAAGAAATTGAGCAGGCCGAAAAACTGGGCACAACGCCAGAGGCGCTTTTGGACATAATGTTAAAAAAGATACCCGCAGGTTGTGAAGGCCTTGTCTTTCAGCCGTACTTCACGCCCGGCGTTATTATGCCAAAAGCGCGGGGAGCGATAATCGGTTTTTCCGACGTGCACACGCGCGCACATATTTACAGGGCCATAGTTGAAGGTATCAACTTCGCGCTGATGGACGGGTTATACACAATGCAAAAGCGCGGAAGGGTCGATATTCAAAAACTGTTTATAGCCGGCGGCGGTTCACAGAGCGATGCAATTTGTCAAATCGCCGCAAGTATGTTCGGTCTCCCCGCGTACAGAATACAGACGTANGAGGCGACAGGGCTCGGCAGTTCCATTGTTGCTTTCGCGGCAATGGGAGTTTACGCGGACGCTTACAAAGCCGCCGCAAAAATGGTACATATAAAAGATGAGTTTTTGCCAAATAAAAAAGAGCATGAAACCTATCAATTTTTATATGATGAAATATTCAGCAGGATATTTGGCAAATTACTGCCGTTATACAAAATGAATATTTGAAGGNGAAAACAAATGTCAAAACCGTATAAGGGCTTTGAGCCAAAATGGATTAGGGGCGAGTTCCCCGGAAATTCTTACCGTTCAATTTTCAAGTGGGGCGCTCCGCTTGAAATAAAAGCTCCGAAAGAATCGCTTTACAAAGCATTGAAGGAAAGGTTCGAGCTTGACGATGATTTTTTTTCAAACTACAAAGTTGACCCCGGTTTTGACGAAGTAAAGCTCAATACTCCCTGCAGCCTTTCTCAGAACGACATTTTGGCTTTTAAGAAAATACTGGGAAATGAATTTGTCAGAACCGATGATTACGCGCGTTTATCTGTAGCGTACGGCAAAACCATGTACGACATTATGCGGCTTCGTGAAAAAAGAGTGGATGCGGTCCCGGACGCTGTTCTCTATCCCGACAAAAAGGAACATATTGAGCAAATCGTCGAATACTGCGCCGAAAAGAAAATACCTGTGTATGTTTACGGCGGCGGCTCTTCCGTCACCCGCGGAGTGGAGTGCGTGAAGGGCGGCGTATCGCTGGATATGCGGCTTCGTTTCAACAAGGTTGTAAGTTTTAATGAGACGGATCAGGTAATAACTGTTCAGGCCGGCATGAGCGGGCCGAGANTGGAAGAAGTTTTAAACGACGCGGTAAAGCTTTTTGGCGCAAAACGCGCCTACACATGCGGACATTTTCCGCAGAGTTTTGAATACTCATCTGTCGGTGGTTGGGTTGTCACGCGCGGGGCAGGACAAAACTCGACATACTACGGCGTGATTTCGGACATTGTTATTGGTCAAGAATACGCCTCTCCTGCCGGTGTAATAAAGACCGACACGTACCCAAGGAAGGCGACAGGCCCGGACGTTGGACAGATCATGATGGGCAGCGAGGGAGCGTACGGCGTTTTGACGCATGTGTCCCTGCGCTTTTTCCGCCACATGCCGGAAACAATTAAGCGCTTTTCCTATATGTTCGCAAACTGGAAAATTGCGCAGGAAGCGGCGAGAGAAATCATGCAGTCGGAAGCCGGATATCCTTCTGTTTTCCGTCTTTCCGATCCGGAAGAAACCGAGCTTATGATGCGGATGTACAATGTTGACGAGAGTCCGTTACGGCATCTTTTTAAATTAAAAGGTTTTAAGGAAGGCGAAATGTGCCTGTACCTGGGCTTTACCAACGGTGAAAAAGGCTTTTCCAAAAACTGCGCGAAAAATGCGTGCAGGATCTGCAAAAAATACGGCGGTATGAATCTTACCGGCATTGTAACAAGGGCGTGGGAGAAAGGCCGCTTTAATGATCCATACATGCGCGATACCATTCACGATTTTGGNATNATCACCGATACGATGGAATGCAGCGTTAACTGGAGCAACATGAATCAGGTACACAGGGATGTCCGCGCCTACTGTAAGTCAAGGCCGAAAACTATCTGCCTGACACACATGTCACATGTCTATCCGCAGGGCGCAAACCTGTATTTTATCTTTATCGTGCAGATGACAGACCCTGAAGAGTTCCGCGCTNTTCACGCCGGTATACTCGACGCGATTCAAAAATCAGGGGCGGCAATGAGCCACCATCACGGTATTGGCAAGATGTTCGGCCCGTGGCTGGAAGGTTCTGTCGGAAAAAATCAGTTTGAGATTTTCAAGACATTAAAGCGGCACTTCGATCCGGATAACATAATGAACCCGGGTGGAACGCTGGGACTCGATACGCCTGACGATCAAAAGCGGTTTTTTGGAGGCGTTAAAACCTTTTGATTTTTATGTCTATCAAGGGCTGTCTATTACGCCGCATTTTCGCTGTTCACAATAATTTTTCTACGCTTATCTTAATAAACCGGTACAAACTGTTCGCGCTGCCAGCTAAAGCGCGTACTGTATAACCTGCGGACGCTTTTGAAACGGCGCATTGAATCTCTGTATTTTCANGGAGAGAAACATCATCGAAACCGTAGAGAAAAAACACGCCCTGACATGAATACCCTTCAAAAAAGCCCAGTCCCGAGAAATCCGCTTCGCCGCCAGCCAAGCGGCTGTTATCCAAAAATACCGGCTTACCNTCAACAGATACGGCTGTCCGCGATGAAAATTCGCTGAACGCGAATCGTTCCCCCATGCCGTCCCTGCCGCAGGTGAAAATCTCGCCGAATATCAATCTTGAGGAAGAACACAAATCTATATCTGTCCGCGAGTAAAAACGGCTTCCGGCAAACGGGATGACGGGGTACGGTACATAGTATAACATCGCGTTTTCTCCGGCACGTATTCGCGTGTTCTGCTGCGAAAGACAATCGCCCGTGTTGTACAGTTTCCGGTACGACTGTTCGCTGATAATTGTTTTGGTGTCATCTGACAGATCAAGGCGTATGTCGTATTTGTCGCCCGCTAGAATTCCCGGACTCGCGCACATTACCATGATTTCGGTGTAACCGTTGTCGCGGTAAAATGGTTTGGCGACTTTGAACGGGGAAGTGAAAAAACAATCGGACATGACCGTTTTTCCGTTCTGAAAAACCGTATTTATGGATAACTCGCTCAAAGTTTTCCCTTATACGTCTTCAAGCAGGACGTTTTTGCGGATCCACTGTACTACCGCATCAACGCCTTCCAGAGAGACCAGATTGGTAAACAGAAAGGGGCGTCCGCCGCGGCCTTTGGCGGAATCCGCAGCCATAACTTCAAGACTTGCCCCCACCATTGGAGCGAGGTCGATCTTGTTGATAACAAGTAAATCTGAGCGCGTAACGCCGGGGCCGCCCTTGCGGGGTATTTTTTCACCCTGCGCTACGTCGATTACATAGATCGTAGCGTCCGCAAGCTCCGGCGAAAATGTCGCGGAAAGATTGTCTCCTCCGCTTTCGACGAAGATAATCTGTACATCGGGAAACTTGCGCGCCATTTCCTCGACTGCTTCCAAGTTCATGGAGCAATCCTCGCGAATAGCGGTATGAGGACAGCCACCCGTTTCCACTCCAACAATCCGCTCGGGCGGCAGTACGGAATTTTTAACAAGAAACTCCGCATCTTCACGCGTGTAAATATCGTTAGTTACAACGCAGATGCTGTATTTATCCGCCATTTTTCTTGTCAGCCGTTCAATTAGCGCAGTCTTCCCGGAGCCGACCGGGCCGCCGACTCCTATTTTTACATAACTCATAAATTTATCACCAATAACATAGTATATGGTTTTTTTATGAGCGTCAATATTTTTGAATTACCCGGCCGCTGTTTATTAATACCAAAAAGCGGAAACAACCTCATTTTCAGATAACGTCCCTAGAATTTAAGCGCTACCATAATGCTTCCGAAAGAGAACAGGCCGCTTGGCGCAAATATCTCAATGGTTCCACTGTTACCGTAGACATTTGAAATACCAGAAGTAGCTTCTACCCAGGCATTTTCCGTAAAGTTAAAGGCAGGGCCTATGCTGAAACGGCTGACAAAACCGCTGCCATACGAGTCTTGATGAATCTTTCGCGAGTTGATTTTTGCACCGTTGTTATAGTTTTTTTCATCAATCGTACCCAGAGTAATTGCGGTAGCCTGAATCCGCGCGCCTGCATTCAAGGTCAGTCGGTCGGGAACAATCTTGTACTGCAAGGCAAGCCGCAGGTCGGGCCGGAAAACAAAAGTGAACGCTGTGTTACTTGCGCCCTGATAGACCAGTTTGCTGCCATCCAAGTCCATAAGACTTTCTTCCCTGTTTTCGAACGTTAACGGCAGGTTAAGTTTAAACCTGAGCGCAAGTCTGTCCTTGCTCCACTGTCCGCTGACCGAAGGGGTAACAAGGTTTGACATAAAAGATTTTTCAACAAAAGAAATAGTAGCGGGACTAAACGTTCCTTTGATTTTACCGGTCTTGTACGCGCCATTTTCCACATAACTGTACTCGTTGTCGTAGATATTCAAAGTGAGTACATAGTCAAGATCGGCCGAGAGCCTAAAACCGTCTTTGCTGTAGAAGGTATAGCCTCCCAAGCCGGCGGCAAAAGATGGGTCAATGTGATTCGACGAGCGGCTTATATATTCGCCGGTAATACCGGCGCTGTCAGCGCCTGCTGTTTTTGTCTTTTGATAATCACGGTCGAATACCATATCGACGGTTAAATAAGGTCTGATTCCGTTTTTGGTCAAATCNTTCGCCATCGCCCAGGCAACCTGCGGGGCGATATAGCCCCTTTCGGTCTGGTAGCTATCATACAATTGGTTTCCGGTCACAATGTTGCTCTCATTGAACGACTGATAGTTGGTACGATAGGTAAGCCTGAAGCCCATATCGGCCGCGCCGATTAAAACGGCTACATTGTTGACAGGGTTTGTTGCCACGCTAATGTTATTGTAGACATTATAGACCTTGCCGGTAGCGCCGCCGGCTGGAATTGTGGCAGGCNCCTCTTCGATGTAGTTGTTAGACGGCGCGCCTGCCCACATATTGCCTGAGTAGAATGCGCCGAGATACAGATTGTTTGCTTTGGCCGCAAAACCAGCAGTCGCAATAGCGCTGNGGTCATTGGCGTTCCACAGAAAGGATACTACTCCAAACCATTTATTAAAGCTTACGCCGGTATACTGGTCAGGCCGTATAAAGTTATCCGCATTACTCCGGTATCTCCCTTCTGTAGTGGTACTTTGGGGTGATGACCAAATATTACCGGGCAAATTCTGCGCCCATGTTCCCGCAGCNTGCATTGTCAACAATAACACAACTATAAAAACTTTGTTTTTCATTTTTATCTCCTTGGGTTTTCATAATAAATGTCTTTGAACAGAAGACAATGGACTTTATCAACTTCTAACAAAGTTAACAACTTTTTAACATTTTTTTGTTTTGGGAATGACCTCTCAGAGAGGGAAATCATCCCCGCTTCGTCTAGCAATTCCTGCCTGATAATGTTACTGTACATAATATGAATCGTTTTCAAATTACAGCCTGTGCGCTTTGCCTGTCGCTTTTTGCGGCTTGTGCCCAAAACAACGATGACCCGTACAAGGACGGCAGAATACATATCGCCGCCATGAACGGCCCCACCATGATGGGGCTTGGCCAGCTTTATAATGCCGTGAGCAATGATCCGAACAGCAAGTACACGTTTACCAAAGAATCCACACCGGACGCAGTTGTCGCCGGACTTGCCAACAGGACGTTTGACGCGGCATGCCTGCCGGCCAACACTGCAGCCATAATTTTCAACACGGGCAACATCGACGTAAAAGTCACGGCAATAAACATACTCAACGCACTGTACGTTGTACAAAAAGCCGGAACGCCGGTTATTGCAGGTATCGCCGATCTTCCGGGCAAGACTGTGTACGTGACATCGCAGGGCAGCACACCTGACGTTGCGCTGCGGTACCTTCTCGCTAAAAACAACATCGACGACGTAAGGTTTGAATTTGAGGTCGAGGGCAGCACTATCGCTGCGGGCATCAAGGTGGCGAACAGCAAGTACGATTACGCCCTTTTACCGCAGCCTGCGGCAACCGTTGCGACAACCGGGCCGGGGGCTGCAGTGGAGGCGTTTAATCTTTCAGATGAGTGGGAGAAATATAATCCCAAATCGGGCATTGTTACGGCGGTATTGGTGGTACGCACAGCCTATCTTAAAAACAACAGGGCAACCTTTGAAAAGTTTCTGGAGGATTATCGGCGGTCGGTAGAGTTTGTAACGGCTGAACACAATCTGGACACGGCTGCCGGCTATGTCGTGGACATGGGCATAGTCCCTGCCCTGCCCCTGGCAAAAACTGCCCTGCCGAAATGCGGGATCACGTACATCGATACAATCGGCATGAGAAACATCCTGTCCGATTTTTATCAGGTGCTGTACGATCAGAATCCGCGTTCAATCGGGGGAAAACTCCCAACGGACAATTTTTATTATGAGTGAGCATGAGTAGTAAGCATCCGCCAAAAACCTTGTTTATAAAAATCGCCGTGGCCACCCTGTGGGTTGCCATCTGGCAGATTGCCGCCACCCTCATCGACAACAACCTTGTGCTGGTAGGCCCGGTACAGGCACTGGCTGCGCTTGGCACTCTGATGATCCATGGATCATTCTGGCAAAGTGTCTGGGGATCACTGTACCGTATAACGCTTGGTTTTTTGACAGCGGCAGTAACGGCAATCTGCCTGAGTACGCTTAGTTATAAAGTAAAACTTATTAAAGAATTTTTGTCTCTGCCTATGACCATTTTCAAGACCGTACCGGTTGCCAGTTTTATAATACTAATGCTCATATCCCTGCAATCCAGGGAAGGCCTGTCTTCAATTATCTGCTTTATGATGTCCTTGCCCGTAATGTACGCCAACACACTGGCGGGGCTGTACAGCATAGATCCCAAGATGCTGGAGATGGCGCAGATTTTCGGCGTAAGCGGAACAAAAAAGTTCGCCTATCTGTACATGTACAGAGTCTTGCCGTTTTTCGCAACGGGATCAAAAATCGCCCTGGGGTTAAGCTGGAAAGCGGGCGTTGCGGCGGAGCTTATCGGGTTGGTGCAAAACAGCATCGGCAACGAACTGTATTTAGCAAAACTGTACCTTATGATGGATCATGTGTTCGCGTGGACGGCGGTAATAGTGGTACTGAGCATCGCGCTTGAGTTTTTGGCGCTGGGCACACTACGGTTGTTACAAAGAAGGCTGGAACGATGATAGAGCTGGTAAACCTGACAAAATCTTTCGGCGATAAGCCGGTTATACGCAGCTTCAGCGCAGTTTTCCCCGACGGCGCAACATGCCTTATGGGAGACTCCGGCATCGGGAAAACCACAATAGCGCATATAGTGCTGGGCCTGATACCACCCGACAGCGGCGAGGTGAGGGGAACGCAGGACAAGCGCATAAGCTGTGTGTTTCAGGAAAACCGGCTTATAGAGGAACTGTCGGCAATCAAAAATTTGACGCTGGTCTGCGGCAAGGAACAAACCGAAAATGCGCTCGCCCTGCTGTGCCAAATGGGACTTGAGGACAGCGCGCACCACCCCGTATCAACCCTCAGCGGGGGCATGAAACGGCGGGTGGCGATTGCCCGTGCGCTGATACGCCCCGCCGACATCTACATCTTTGATGAACCATTCAAAGAACTCGACGACACACGCAAGGACGCCGTAATTGGTATAATCAGGCAGATTACGCGTAACGCCACGTCCGTTTTTATCACCCATGTTATCGACGACGCCCAGGCACTTGACGCACGCATTATCACCATGCGGCATGCGGTATAACGGCGGCGCGGAGACGGTTATTGCTTAAACCGGAAAAAAAGCGTAAAAAATATTATGGCGAAACAAACAGTGGAAAAACCGGTGAAACGCTGTGGCTGGTGTACGGGCAGCGAATTGTACATGGAGTACCATGATAAAGAATGGGGAACGCCGGTTTTTANCGATCGCAAGCACTTTGAATTTTTGGTGCTGGAATCTGCGCAGGCGGGATTAAGCTGGATTACCATTTTGAAAAAGCGGGAAAATTACCGCAAGGCTTACGATGGTTTTGATCCGAAAAAGGTTGCACGCTATGGAGACAAGAAAAAGATTGAGCTTCTCAATAATCCCGGAATTATCCGCAACCGGCTGAAAATAGAGGCTTCAATAAACAACGCTGTACATTTTCTTGAAATACAAAAAGAATTTGGTAGCTTTAGTGATTACATTTGGTCATTTACCAAGGGTAAACAAATAAAGGGAAAGTGGAAAACATTAAGCGATATCCCTGCCAGAACTGAATTGTCTGACCGTATTTCATTAGATCTGAAAAAACNGGGATTTAAGTTTCTTGGAAGTATTATTATTTATTCACATTTGCAGGCAACGGGTATTGTGAATGATCATATTACGGATTGTTTCAGAATAAAGCAAAAGCTTATTTAAAAATGAGCAATAAAATGAAAATAATTGATAAACGGATTGAATTATTGGCTATTATTCAAACACTTGACAATTATTGGGATAATCTCGCCATAAAATATACAAATAAAAAATTATTTCAATATAAATATAAAGAAAATATATGGGATTATTTTGGAGAATACAAAAACCACGATGCTGTCAGGTTGTATAATAAACTATCCGGTAATATTCAGAATATTTCCGCTTTTATAGAGTTAGTTTTATGTTATTCTGATCCGCCGGGTTTGGACAACATAGCAAATCCGAAAAACAATACCGGAAATACATTTGTATCTCAATTTCCTTTTGAAGAATTCATAAATGCGTTAAAACAATTCTATCATGATACAAATTTTGAATGTTTTTTTAGAAATAATCAAAAAGAATATAAGAAATTATCAAGTAATTATGGATACAGAGAAAAGTATATAGATATTATTGACAATTATTTGGGAACAGAAACGAAAAATTATACAGTTATTATTTCAGCGTTACTGTTTGGCTGCTTTGGTATAAAGATACAAACAAATGAAAATATCACATTAAATTATTCCGTATTAAGTCCTTATGATTACAAAGATAACAAATACAATTTTGGCACAAAAGAACAAATAAAAGAATTATTATGGCATGAAATAAGTCATTTAACTATAAATGACTTGACAGAAAAATATATCAGCCGGTTTAATGTGAATGAAAAAACAATCCCGGAGAAATTTGTTAAAATATTTTACACAAATATAGAAGCCATAATAAATGAATATATCATTAGGGCAATAACGACAAGATTATTTGAAATACATCATGAAGAAAATATTGCAGAACATCATCTGCAAAATCATATTCAAAAAGGATTTGCGGAAATAAAATCAATAAAAAATTATCTAGCAAAGAATTGTGAAAAGAATAATAAATTATTAAAGAATGAAAAATATAAAGAATTAATAAATTATGTAGCAGAAAAAATATAAAACAGAGCACACTCCTTTTTGCTCGTTTTTGTTACAGTTTGCGCGATCTAATCGGTCGTAACTGCTGCGGGGTAACCTTTTTTGGATCGTTTANGCCGATTGGCAGTTCCCTGCCTTCCTCGGGTGGNACATTTTCTTCCTCAAATTTGCCATCGGCATCCCACAACTCGCTCTGGGGCGGCTCCGAATCCACAACGGCCAGTTCTTCATTTTCAAGACGCACGCCGATAAGTTTGGTTATGCCGGACTCTTCCATGGTTACGCCCAGGAGAGTTCCGGCTCCTGTTACGGTTTTTCTGTTGTGAGTGATGATAATAAACTGGCTCGTGTCGCCGAACTCCCTAAGAAGATGCACAAAGCGCCCGACATTCTGTTCGTCAAGGGCGGCATCGATTTCGTCTAACAGACAGAACGGGCTGGGCTTAACCATGTAGGTAGCGAAAAGAAGCGCGACAGCTGTCATAGAACATTCGCCACCCGAAAGCAGGCTTAAATGTTCCAGCTTTTTTCCCGGCGGCTGGGCAAGAATTTCAATGCCGGACTCCAGAACATGATTTGGGTCCGAAAGACGCAACTCCGCGCGACCGCCTCCAAAAAGACGGCGGAACATATTGTGGAAATTTTTCTTGATCCGGTTGTAAGTGTCAATGAACAGTTGCGAGGATTCCTGGCGAATTTCGGAGGTTAGGTCTTCCAGGTCTTTGCGGGCCTTTTCAAGATCGGCTATCTGATTACTGAGGAAGTCGTAGCGTTCCTT
>JGI24698J34947_10000419_pt1 | contig 19449 bp, 16 predicted proteins | sample TergutMp193P3_FD_34947 | JGI IMG/M metagenome (IMG submission 34947) | reverse complement strand
TCCCGTATCACCTTGTTGATCTGCTCGATCATGTGCACCGGCACGCGGATGGTCCTTGCCTGATCGGAAATGGACCTCGTAATTGCCTGGCGTATCCACCATGTGGCGTAGGTGGAAAACTTAAAGCCCTTCTGGTATTCAAACTTTTCCACCGCCTTGATAAGGCCGATATTTCCCTCCTGCACAAGGTCAAAGAAATGAAGCCCCCTGTTTGTGTATTTCTTGGCGATTGAAACCACAAGGCGCAGGTTTGCCTTGATGAGCCTGTCCTTGGCGTACTTCATCATCCCTCTGCCGTGGTTGATTTCCTTCGCCATGAGGTTGATGCTTTCGACGGATTCCTCAAATTCGGCTTCCATCTGGCGCAGTTTCTTTTCGTTTATCTGAATCTGCCTGATCTTCTCTTTTATCTCGTCGGAGCTTAGACCCAGTTCCGCTTCAAGCCTTTCCCTCTCTTCCTTTACGGTAAGCCCGCGGCCAAGGGCCCTCAGCTCTTTAAGCGAATTGACATGAAGGTGCTTTTCGATGCGTTCCTGTTCCTTCTTGTAGCGCTTTATCCGCTTTGAGGCCTGTATAAATTTCTCGGAAAAACTGGAAATCTCGTCCGGGTGGATTTCGGCTTCCTCGATGATCTTCATCAGGCGATCCCTCGTCTCGTTCAGTTCGGGATGCTCAAAAATGTTCGCGCCCCGGACGATGAGTTTCCTCTTCGCGTCGATGTAGTTCTTTAAATCGGGAAGGGCAAGCCGCAATGTCTCCTTGTAGAACTGGTTGAGCCTTCTGCGTTCGGTCATGTGCTCGGTAATTTCCTTTTTGGTAAGGTTCAGTTCCCGGAGGTCCTTTTTGGAAAATGCCCTTTGCGCGATATGGTAGAACTCCGGTATTATCATCCCGGATTTTTTAATCACCCTTTTGATGATGTTTTCGCCGTCTTCCATCTGTTTTGAAAGCGAGATTTCCTGTTCGGCGGTAAGGAGGTTCTCCCTGCCTATTTCCCGCAGATAAACCTTGATCGGATCATCCACCGAGGATTCCTTCTCGTTGTAATTCAGGCGTTTCTTTTCAGGGTCGGCCTTTTTGCCAGCGGGTTCCGCTTCCTCTTCTTCCGAAAGATCCTCTTCAATGACCTGGATATTGTTCTCCGCCAGAAGGGTAAGGACCTGTTCGATTTTGTCGGTATTGGCTATGTGCTCGGGGAGATAATCCGCCAGTTCCTCAAAAAATATCTCTTTCTTTATCTTCGCGTAATCGATGAGCTTGATTACCGAAGGATCGAGGCCTTCGTTCTGAGAAGAACCATCCGGGTGGCCGGACGATACCGTTTCGCCCGGCGCTGTCGTGGGCAAAGTGGCGGATTTTTTCCTCGGCTTTTTCACTTCTGTCATACCTGTCTTCCTTGTTTCGTCAATTGGGATAGCTCATCGTCAATTCTCATTTTTTCGGTGAGCAGTTCCTTTACTTCCAAATGCCATTCCTCCGCGTTTTCGTACGGATCCCCCCCCTGCCTGGCATTATTCTTCATCGACCTGAGTTTTACAATTATATCTTCCTGTTGGCGTTCCATTCTTCTAATTCTGAGCCTCCTCAAACCGTCAGAGGCAAGCTGCCCTGAGTTAACCGAAAACTCCCCGCTTGAGCTTTTTTCCACAAGGAGCTTCCTGAGTTCCGGCGACGGGATACGGGCCAAAAGCTCATCCATGCCTACCTCCCCGTACCTGATGCATTCTTCCAGCGCGATGAAAATGTCCCTGGCATTGGGGTCTTCCATCTCGTTAATTGCCAAAGCGGTACGTAATTTAGAAAACAGTTTTTCCTTTCCGGGTGAGGCAAAATCTATGGCGATAACAAAAAGAAGCGAGAGTTCATCGTTCATGCGTATCGGGGCGTCGCCTGTTTTTGCCGGTGTCGCCATGTTCACTGCCGCGTTCCCGGGGTTATTTTTCCCCGAGGTGTAACGATGGTAATCGTCGGTAATAAGGCCGGGAAGCAGCCCAAAGGCGTCGGCGGCGGCCTCGACGCAGGAATTCCTTGCCACCTCCGAATCAAGGAGATCCAGATAGGGAAAAAGAAACGCGACCGCCCTCGCCTTGCCATCTGCGCCGATAGAATCATATGACGACATATAATTTTTAGGTATATAGTTTTTAAGCAAATAATCAAAGTCATTTATATAAGATTTTGCCTGTTTTGACAACACCTCCGGGCCGGAATTTTGCAAAATTTCTGCGGGGTCTTTTCCATCGCCCGGAGCCGCCACGGAGCAGCCGATGCCGTTTCGCCGGCAGGTGTATATTCCCTTTACCGTCGCCGTCTGGCCCGCCTCGTCCGAATCAAAAAACAGAACCGCCCTTTCCGCCCAGCGCTTGAGGAGTTTCGCCTGTTCGTCGGTAAACGCCGTACCCAGGGGGGCAATCGCGTTGGTGATTCCAGCCTGGTGCAGGGCTATCACATCAAGGTAACCCTCGACAATGTATGCCGTTTTAGTACGCCGTATCTCCGGCATGGCAAGATCGGCGGCGTAGAACGTTTCGCCCTTCCTGTATATGGGCAGCTCGGGGGAATTTATGTATTTCGGCGGCTGCCAGCCTTCCCTTTCCTGCCCCGGCAGGGAGCGCCCCCCAAAGGCGACGGTCCTTCCATGCCTGTCCCTTATCGGAAACATGAGCCTCCCGGAGAAGAACGAGGCCCGTTTATCCCTTGGGGAGAAAAGCCCCGACGAGGCGAGGAATTCGGGCGAATAGCCTTTTTGGGTTAGAAAATCGTACAGCCAGTACCGGCCTTCGGGAGCGTAACCAAGACAGAAATTCTCTATCATTTCGTCGAAAATGCCTCTGGATATAATATAACGCTTTGCCGCCTCAGCTTCACGCTTTTTTAGCAAAAAATGATGAAAAGTTCCCGATAATCGGTGATAAATCTCGAAAAGCTCCTCTTTTTTCTTCTTTTTTTCCTCATCGTCGATGGAAACGTTCATGCCGCCAGAGTTTTCATAGACCAGTTCAACGCCGAACTTTTTTGCGAGGAGTTCGATGGTCTCGGGGAAGCTGAGTTTGTCCATCTCCATGACAAAACTAATCACCGTCCCGCTCTTGTGGCAGCCAAAACAGTAGTAGGTTTTGATGTCCGGGTTTACCGTGAAGGAGCCCGTCTTTTCATGGTGAAAGGGACAGCACGCCCAGAAACGGCCTCCCCGCTTCTCCAATTGCACATAATCCGATACAACCGCGACGGCGTCCATTCGATCCGTCAATTCCTGAATCGAGGACTGTGAGATAAAAGGCACCCCTAGTTCCCCTTTACATACAGGGCGCCCGCCCTGATGTGGTCGTCCAGGGTACGCGAGAAATAGTGCCGCCCGGCGCCCTGATCCACGAGCCTGAAATAAAAGTATTCCGTCGGTTCGGGAATAAACGCCGCCCTGAGCGCCGTCTCGCCGGGCGCCGATATCGGCCCCGGAGGAAGGCCGGGGCGGATGTAGGTGTTATACGGATCCCTGATTTCAAGGTCCCTGTTGAAGAGCTGCTCCGGATGTGGGCGGCCCTGGATTTCCGTGATCACGTACTCTACGGTGGCGCACGACTGGAGCGCCATGCCGATATCCAGCCGGTTGTAAAAGACCCCCGCCATGACGGCGGCTTCCTCCGGCACGCGGTACTCCCTTTCCACTATCGAAGCGATGATGATCCGGCTGTTCAGTTCATCCGCCTCCCTTGAACCCCTGTAGCCTCCCTGCGAGGCAGCGGCTTCCGACAGGACTTTGTCCAGGCGCTCGTAAAAGGTATCCGCCATCACCCTTACCACGGCGGAAGCCGGATACCCCAGCGGGAAAAGGTAGGTGTCCGGGTAAAGGTAGCCTTCCATTGTAGTCCCCGGAACACTGTAATCGTCCAGGATTTCCCGCGAGCTGGCGGCACGGAGAAACTCTTCCGCCCCGCAGATACCTGAGTTTTCCAAAAGGTCCGCCGTTTTTCTGAGCGTTACCCCCTCCGGGACGGTAACCTTCACAAGGATCTGCGACCCCTTCACCAGTATCGAACGGATCTGCGTCGCCGTCGCCGGAAGCTCTATCATATAGGAACCTGATCTCATATAATCCTTGTCAAGCCTGAACAGCAGGTACCAAAAGTTCCGGTTCCTTATGACACCGGCGCTTTCCAGCCGCCTTCCCACCGAATCCGCCGATTCCCCCTGCCTCACCTCCAGAAACAAGCTGCCGTCTTCGATCCGCAGGCCTTCATCAATAGGCCCTTCATTTCCCGCCCGCCATCCGTTTGAAGGCGTTTTTTCGTTCGGGGCGGTGTTATAATAGGAAAAAGCCCAGATTACGAGGGCAGAGGAGATTAACCCTACTGCGATGACGACGCTGAGAAATTTTAACACAAAACGGACTGCCTTGGGCATTGACACTTCCTACAGGGTTATTTCCATACCTTCCATGGCAAGGCTTAACTTGATCCCCTTTATATTCATTCGCTCAGAATACAGTTTCGCAGATTGTAAAATTCCGTAAAGCTTGTGATCGCCGTAAGCGGGATCGTGGTGAAACAACACCATGTGCTTTATATTCCAGTTGGCGGCAAAATCCAGCGCCAGGCTGAAGGCGCTGTGCCCCCAATTATATTTTTTGATAGCCTCTCCCAGCGTGTACTGGCAATCAATTACGATTAAATCCGCGCCGTCAAAATAAGAGCTATTCTCCTCGTTCTTTGTGAAATCTTTTGCCGTCAGTTCAATATCCGTGGCGTAGATAAATTTGCGTTTCCCGTACTCGACCTTGAATGAATAGGCGTCGCCGGGATGGTTCAGTCTCCTATAGGAAACGGTTGCACCGAGCAACTCAACGGGGCTGTCCAAAAGCACGAATTTGTCTTTCGCAGCCATGGCGTCCATGTGGATCGGAAAATAGGGGCTTGCCATCTGACCCTTAAGGGCCGCCTCCATGCCCGCGATCGGGGAATAAAAATCCACCTTTACCGACGGATCAAAGGCGGGGCCAAAGAAAGGCAGGCCCATAATATGATCCCAGTGAAAATGCGAAAAAAAGATGTGATACCTGGAAGGCTTTGGTTTTCTTTTAACCGCCGAGTGCCCCAGCTCCCTTATGCCGGAACCGGCATCAAAGATAATCAACTCATCGTCACTGTCAAGCCGCACCTCCACACACGAGGTATTCCCCCCCACGGTCCCGAAGAGCCAGGGTGGGAGATTAGCCAGAAAGCGTTCCAGGTTTTCGGGGGATTCAAGGTCACCCGGCGTTAGCTTCTCCAGAACGGCGGAGATTTTTCTTTTCACCTGGGAAGGCCGCTGAGGCGATGGCAAAGAACCACGGACTCCCCAAAACCGGATACGCATCAGGACTCTCCTAAAAACTCCGCTTCCATATTAATCTCAAAATTAAAGCGGGCTTGATAATTGCTCGATGATCGGCTCTTTCCTCCGGTCCGATAGCAATTTCTCAATCGATCCGGGGGAATGATTTACCCCCTGGTTCATGCCGGGACAATCCCTGGCGGTCATCTCCCAATTGTCCTTGTCTTTAAGCACCGACGGCCAGAACGGAAAAGTCACGCACTGCAAAGGTCTCGCGTCGTACACCCGGCAGCCTTCCTTTTCCCAAAAGACACAGTCGTAATTGTATTTTTCCTTTAGCGACAGCCTGTTTTTCCCGTCTTCATTCGGAACCCAGCGACAGTAGAGTTCCATAAAATCTTCCTGCCCCAGTTTCAAAGCGGCTTTTAACGCGGAAACATCCCTGGCGGAGAGAAAAACAAATCCGCTCTCATAGCGGCAGCAGGCTGAACAGCGCGTGCAGGAAAAGCGGAGCCCTTGGGCATAAAAACGGCTCTTTCCGGTTGCTTTAGGCATAATCTCATAATAATAACAAAAACGGCGGGGAAAAATCAAGTGCACACAATACCCTTCGAGTGCGCCTGCCATGATACCCGTCATATATCAATGGCAACTACCTCATGATCCAAAAAAGACGGAACCGTCAAAATTAGTTTTCCGTCCTCCAAAAGGTGACAGTCACCTTTTGGAACTGCCTTCCCGGTGGAAAGGAATTTCACCTCACGGGGCTTTGTCCCCTCGGGCAGATTGAAGCGGAGTTCCTGTGGGAAGGAGGGCAGGAGTTCCCGAACCGGCCCTTCCATGCACATGGGGTTGGTCATGTTAACCAGGTGGACAGTGAAGGATTTTTCCTGCCTCCATACGGCGATATCAAAGACCCCCGGCCCCTTGAGGGTGACAACTTGCTCTTCCCGGTGTACCCATTCCAGGGTGTTAATAAAGAGCCTGAGATGGTCAATGATGAGCAGGTTCCAGAAAGTAGAGTCAATGTCCCAGGGGAAATAGGCGACGCGGCCCTGGGCATAGGAACGAAGGTATAGCTCGGCGATTCCCGTGTGATCCTGCCGCGGGTAGACTTCCTCCATCGGGAGGTCCGGGTAGGAGGGGATGAGCGTGACGGGCTTTTCCGGGAACGCGATATTTTCCTTCACGGGCAGACGGGCGTTGCCGTTGACGATCCGTTCCGTGTCGCCGAAGCCCGCCAGCACCGGATGCCCTGTTTCCGTCTCAAGCCTGAGGTAGGAGTTCTTCATCGGCCCTTCGACCGGTCCGGCAATGTCCACCCCAAAGAGATCTGAGAGGCCGAAATTCCGTCTCTTGTTCCCCCGCTCGTCGTAGAGGGACGTCTCAAAGGTGGCGACGAGGCCGCCGCCTGCCTTCACGAAAGTCTTGAGCCCTTCGCACTGGGCCTCCGAAAGGCAGGCAATATTGGGGAGGACAAGAGTTCTGAAAGCCGAAAGATACTTTTGGTCAGTTAAGTAACTTTCGTGTACCATCCCGAAGGGGATCCTGCTTTCCGTCAGGGCCTGGTACAGCCCGTTGATCGGTTTTTCTACCTTTTCGCCGGCGTTCTCCGCGCCGTAGAATTTCCCGGTTGCCTGGGAAAACACAAGACCCACCCTGGCAAGGTTGGCGGTGTTTCGGAGGTAAGGTTCCCATTCCGCATAACGGTTGTACAGCTCCTTCACCGTGCCGAGCCAGCGCCGGTCGTAGACCTTCCCGTGGAACTTGGTGAACCAGAGACGGAGCCCGTGCGCGACCCCGTCCGAAACAAAGAGCCTTATTTCCTCGCTTCCCTGGACGGAATCCTTCCAGCGGTGTTGATTATCGAAGCCCATGTTGAAGATGCCGCCTATGGGCTTACACCCCATTACCGCGCGGAATTCCTTGCCGTTCTCGCCGTTAGCCCAAAGCGGCAGATGCCTGGGCCTGGACTGTCGGTCCGCGAAGAGTATGTCCGAATAATCCCCCAGCCGGCGCATGTCAAGTCCGCTCAGGGCCCCGCCCCCGGAATTGGGGATGAACCGGGCATGGGGGTTGATCGCTTTGATCCCCTCATCCCAGAGTTCGCGGAGTTCAAAGAGCCTTTCCTCCACGAAATCAACATAGGCCTTGTAGGAAGGGTCCGAAAGAACCATCGCGGAAGGAAGTTCCATGCCCGTTCTTTCCCGGAAAAGTTTCTTGCAGTTCTCACAGTGGCAGAGACCGGAGCCCGCCCAGCGGTTGGCGAAGATCCCGTCCACCCCGTAACAGTTGACGATTTCCGCATTTACCTCGATCATGAATTCAAAGTTCATCGGCCCCAGGGCGCAGGTGACCCACGCCCCTTCCATTGACCAGTGCTTCCGGAATTCGCCTCCGGCGGTAACTGCTATCCACTCGGGGTGGGCGTTCTTCTGCCCGTCGTGAACCGCGTGGGGGTCAGTGCGCACGATGACCGCCATATCCATCTTGCGGCAGTTCTCGACCAGGTACCCAAAGACATCGTTCGAGTCGCTTACGGCGGGACTCACATACTGGAAAGGTATCTTTGAGGGGTGATAGGCGACATAACCGCCAGAGCTGATCACCGCGCCCTCAGCCTTGATTTCCTTGAAGTACGCAAGCCAGAAGTCGGGATCAAAAGTACCCGGATCATCGTCTGTGAGGGTTAATTGTGCCCAGCGCATGGGCCTTTCAAACCATTGTGCTTTGGTATGGCCGCTAAATTGAAACATCCTCTACCAGGCGGCCCCTTGTCAGTAGAACGCCAGGCAAGCTTCCGCCGCCGAAGCCGCATCGGGGCTGTACGCGTCGGCGCCAATTTCATCGGCGAAACCCTGGGTCAAAGGTGCGCCGCCGACCATGATCTTCACCTTGTCCCTGAGCCCTGCCGCTTTGATCGCCTCAATGACTTCCTTCTGCATTGGCATGGTGGTCGTGAGCAGGGCGGACAGGCACAGGACCTTCGCGTCGGAATTTTTTACAGCGTCTACGATTTTCTCGTTAGGGCAGTCCACGCCCAGATCGTTCACCTCAATGCCCTTGCCCTCAATCATCATCTTGACGAGGTTCTTTCCGATGTCGTGGAGGTCCCCCTTGACCGTGCAGATGATCGCCTTGCCTACCGGCTTTACCCCGGCTTCAGTCAGGGCGGGCTTCAGGGCTGCCGACGCCCGGTTCATCGCGCGCGCCGCAATGAGCACCTCCGGGACGAACACGTCCCCATTCTTGAACTTCCCGCCTATTATGTTCATTCCCGCTATCAGGCCCTTCTCCAGAATATCCGCCGCCGCCGCACCCTCGCCCAAAGCCTTTTCCACGGCGACAACAATTTCCTTCGCCCTTCCCTTCTGCAAGAGTTCGGAAATCTCGTTAAAGTTACTTGTAAAGTCACCCATTCAAAGCACCCCCGCCTGGAATTATGATAGTACAAAGAAGCGCTGTCTGTCAAATACGAATTTTACCACGGAGAGGTTGAATTGAGTAATTCTATCAAAAAAACCATTAAGCCGTAATTAATTTTGCCATTGCTATAGGTATGGTTAGAACAACCAAAACAAACACGCGAATTTGGAGGGTGTATGGATTTTGAAGATTTTTGGGGCAATCTTGAAAACATTGTGGGAATTTCGAGAAAAGTCGGTTCTGAACTCGAAGATTGGTATGATGAGCACATGGACCGAAGACAAAAACGCCGGGACAGGGACTTGGCGCGCTATACGGATGAGGAATGGCAGTTTTTCGCGCAAGACTATAAATACCATCCCGAGCGCTACGAATTTGTCTCAAAAGCCGAAATTAAAGCGGCGCGCAAAAGAGCGCGCAATGGCTACTAAAAACACGGAGGTACAATATGAGGATATTTTCTAATGTTTGGAACGAGATATTGCTGCTAATGATAGTAGGTTTTATAAGCGGAATTATATTCACTATTATCTTAACATAGTGGTAGCCAAGGTCTAGCCCCCGTTATTGCCTTGAAAGCCTCTTGTGAAGCTCCTCGCCCAGTGCCCGTGCCGCTTCCGGCGTTGGCGCGGACGTTTCGATGATGACGCCCTTCCTGCCGAAAGCATCGACAAGCCGCCCGGCGTACTCCGCGATGTCCACGTTCGCGTCGGCGGGATGATCCCAGTAGCGCTCGCGGAGGCACAGCACGGTCTTGCCGGCGGCGGCCTTGAGGGGTTCCCAGTTCGTCACCTGGGGCATGGTAAAGTCAAGACCCTTAAGCCCCTCAACTTCCAGCATCGCCGGAACTACGCGATGAACGTCACCGCAGGAATGGACGACAATGCCGCCGAATTCCCTTGAGATCATGTTGTTGTACTTCACGCCGAATTCTCGGTACAGATCAGGCGACAGGAGGGCCGCAGTGTCGTCGCTCACCCTCACCCCGGCAAAACGGGGGATGTGGTAGATGGCCTCATGCCCCACGCTGTAAAGGTTCTTTATGCGCTTGAACTGCTCCCGGATATAGGCAATCGTCGCCTGGGTCACTTTTTCAAGCAGGACATGCACCTCGTCGGGGAAGATGAGGAGGGCTTCGATGAAGGAGGTGTAGTCCCATATCATTGACGCCGTCACGAGTGGGGAAGGCACATTCACCATACGCAGGGGCATGGGCGAAAGCGCCTGGAGCGCCTCAATGTGTTTCCATGCCTTTTGGAAGATCGCGTTTTTTTCAACATCGGGAACTTCCAGTTTGTGTACATCTTCGGCGTTCTCTTCTTTGATGATGGCCTTGATCCAGGGGTCGGACTCGTTGTTTACGGTGTACTCGCAGCCAAAGGCCGCCGCGACGATGCCTATCCCCTGGTTGGGCTTGATGTTGGGGAGCCCGTAGTCGTAGACCCCCTCGCGCATAGAATGCTGCTCCTCGCTCCATTTTACTTCCGCTGCCGCATCGTCAAAAAACGCCTTCGTGGCGCCGTGAAAAGTCCCTATCTCGATAACGAAAGGGACCTCTTCGGTTTCCTCAAGACGCCAGATGGCTTCCAGTGTTTTCTTTTTTTCTTCGGGGCTCAATATCGTTGTCATGTCTCCTCCCTATTACTAGTATATATCATAAAAAGGTGACTGTCACCTTTTTAGTTCAGCCATAATTGCCTCCGGGCCAAGCCCCTTGCGGCGCAGCGCCATGGCGCGTTTCATGGGCTCCTCGGAGTGGGCGAAAAAGCGCTTCAGTCCTTCGCACAGGACGTTGAGCCCCGGTTCGCCTGAGGCGGTCACGGCAAGCCTGTCCTTGGGGCAGCCGCCGTTGCAGAGGGAGAGCCATTGGCATTCGCGGCATTGCTTCGGGAGGGTGTCACGCTTGCCTGCGCCGAAACTCAGTTGCCCAGGCGAATCCACCAGCGAGGCAAGGCCGGACTCGGCGATGTCGCCAAGCCGGTACTCGGGTTTGACGTAGTGGTCGCAGGCGTACACGCCGCCATCCCGCTCGACTATCAGCACCCTCCCGCATACAGGGGCCATCCAGCATAGAGCCGCCGCCCTGCCCGCCCGTACCATCGCCGTCTCCGCGAAGAGCTGCACCTCGGTCTTACCGATATCGTTGAGGAGCCATTCATCGAAGATCACGCACAGGAAACGGCCGTACCCTTCGCCGCCTACCGACTCGGGGGTGAGTTCCCCGCCGGGCGTTTTACGCACGATGGGTATAAACTGAATCCACCCCGTGCCCAGTTGCCGAAGCGCCCTGTAAACGGCGAGAGGAGATTCCGCCGTCACCGCCGTCACCGTGCATAAAAGATCGGCCTGTATGCCCCGCGCCTGTAGACGACTGACGGCGGCAACTACCCGCTCGTAAGTACCGCCACCGCCCCGATCCTTCCGGTAGAGGTCATGCAGTTCCGGCGTACCGTCCACACTGAGCCCCACGTCAAAGCGGTTCTCCGCCAGGAACACCGCCCACTCGTCGTCAAGCAGCGTCCCGTTTGTCTGTAGGTTGTTCCAGCATGTCCAGCCTTCCGGCAGGTACCGTTTTTGCAGTTCCACCGCAAGCCGGAAGAATTCCAGGCCCGCCAGGGCCGGTTCCCCCCCGTGCCAGGTAAACGACACCACCGGGCCGGGGCTTTCCTCAATGTAGCGGCGGATAAAGACTTCCAGGAGCGCGTCGGACATCCGCGTGTCTTCGCCCCGGCTGTCGGCGCCCAAGTAATAGCAGTACCCGCAATTCATGTTGCACAGCGACCCGGTTGGTTTTGCCATGACGGCAAAAGGCTCTCTCGTTCTCACCAAACTTTCTTCTCTATTTCCCTTTTCCCTTTTCCCTTTTCATTTTAATTGTTTTTCAAAGAAATCAAAGGTCTTCTCCCAGGAGTCCATCGCCTCTTTTGGCCTGTACATGTCGGTGTGGTAGTACCAGAACCCGTGGCCGCACCCGTCGTAGCGGTGGAACTCGTAGTTCTTGCCGTGCTTTTTCAGTTCCGCCTCGTGCTGGTCCACCTGCTCCGGCGTAGGGGACTTGTCGTCGTTCCCGAATATCCCGAGGAGCGGGCACTTCAGTTTGGCGGTGTAGTCGATGGGCGCCACCGGCCTTGCCGGGGTGAGCGTCTCTGGCGGCGCAACAACGCCGCCTCCCCAGCAGTCCACCGCGGCATCGAAGCCGTCCACGGTACATGCCGCCAGGAATGCGTGGCGGCCGCCTGAGCACATTCCGATAACGCCTACCTTGCCGTTCGAGTTTGGCTGGGATTTTAAAAAGTCCAACGCGCCCTTAGAGTCCCCCATCACGCAGTCGTCATGGACACCGCCCGCCTCACGCGCCTTCGCCGCCACTTCAGCGGGATTGCCGTGAGCGACCCGGCAGTAGATGTCGGGGCAGACGGCGAGGTACCCGTGCTGGGAAAACCTGCGCGCCGCCTCGCGGCACCACTCGTCCCAGCCGGGCATGTGCGGGATGAGCACTATCCCTGGGAAGGGCCCTTCCCCAAGCGGCCTTGAATAATAGGCATGCACCCTGTCGCCGTTGTACCCGGTTATCGACATGGTCTCGGCGAGCATACCCTCATACTCGCCGGTTTTAATCTGGTTCCACATAACGCGCCTCCTGTTGGTTGCTATATTACGATTATATCATATATACTATAAAATTAGGAGTATTGTATGCTGAATGTCGCGATTATAGGAACCGGTAACATTTCCGGCGCCCATATAGAAGCATATCTTGCCTTTCCCGAAAGATGCAAAATCACCCATCTGGTTGACATATATCCGGAAAAGGCGGAAAAGAAAAAAACGGATTTCAAACTTGGCGCCAGCGTCTTTGACAGCCATAAAAAAATAACGAATGAGCCGGTTGATCTGGTGAGTATCTGTACGCCGCCATACACGCACGCGGAGATTGCAATTGATTTTCTCAGGGCGGGGAAAAACGTGATTGTGGAAAAACCAATGGCGGCTTCGCTTGAGGAATGCGACGCCATGATTCTGGCGGCGGCGGGGAGCGGGAAGGTATTTTCCCCCATCGCCCAAAACCGTTTCCGCGACCCGATAATGAACCTCAAGAGGACCCTGGATTCCGGCCTCATCGGCAAGGTCGTCCACGCACAGGTCGATTCCTTCTGGTGGCGGGGGCACTGCTACTACGACCTCTGGTGGCGCGGGACATGGGAAAAGGAAGGGGGCGGATGCACCCTCAACCACGCGGTGCACCACATCGACATGCTCGGCTGGATGCTCGGCATGCCGTCGAAAGTGAGCGCAATACTAAGCAACGCTTCCCATGACAACGCCGAAGTGGAGGACATTTCAATCGCCGCAATGCAATACGAAGCAGGGCCGTTATGCGCCAAAGGCGCACTGGCACAGGTGACGAGTTCCGTCATCCACCACGGCGAGGAACAGCAGATCATCTTTCAGGGGGAAAAAGCCCGAGTTTCCGCGCCATGGAAAGTATGCGCGTCCCTCTCAAAAGGCAACGGTTTTCCCGAGGAGAACGCAGCCCTGGCGAAGGAGATCACCGCGTACTACGAAGCCCTGCCCCGTGTAAAGCATACAGCCCACGCGGGCCAGATTGACAACGTGCTTTCCGCCATTGAGAAAGGAAGCGACTACCTTATCAAGGGCGTGGACGGCAGGCTGACGATTGAACTCATTACCGCGATTTACAAGGCCGGGACCGAAGGCAGGACGATTGACCTCCCGATCAAAAAAGACGATCCCTTCTACACCGTCGGGGGAATCATGGCGAAGGTTCCCCACTTTTACAAAAAGGCAAAATCCGTAACCGATCTGGGCGGCGGTATTACCACGGGCAGCAACTACACGGTATAGAGCCATGTACCATTACGAGATATTCAAGTCCGGTAAGATGTACATCTGGGATGTTAAAAGCGATAACAGGGTGTACGAGGGAATTGTATCGCATTGCCACAGGGAATGCGAGATCTTCTATATGATTGACGGGGAGCTTGATATCTGCCTTGACGACCATGTGTACCATGTCGTCTCCGACAGCCTGCTCTTAATGCCGTCCAATTTTTTCCATCAGAGGATATACCCCTTCGGGAAAGTCAGCCACAGGATAAGCATACATTTTTTGCCTGAAATGTTAAGCAAGGCGGAGCAGAATTTCTTTCAGGTCTTGTTCACCGAACCGCTTCATTTCCTGGATGTATCGCGGTATGATCTCGATTTCTATATCAGGGCCGTTACCGAGTGTGAACAAATGGAAAAGCCATTGCAGAAAATCGCGGTGAAGATCAGGCTGAAGGCCCTGCTCTCGCAGATACATTATTTAAGCTCCACAAAAGCCGTAAAGCCGGTCCTTCTGGACGAAAGAATTATGAAAGTCATAACATACCTTGAAAAGAATTTCCAAAAGGATATTTACCTTGGCGATTTGGCGGACAGGTTTTCCATTACAAAAAATCACCTAAATTACCTTTTTAATAACGTGGTGGGTATGCCCATCAAGAAATACATCATGGCAAAGCGGCTTGCGTTTGCGCGGCAGGAAATTTTGAACGGCGAACATCCGTCGCAGGTTTCGTACCATGCGGGGTTCCATAATTACGCCACGTTTTTCCGGGCATACAAATTGCTCTACGGGCTTTCTCCATCAGAACAGATGGTGGACGGCGTCAATAAATAAATCGTGTTTTTTGTAATGTTTTCCGTGTTATTTATAATTTAATTAAGCGAATATGGGGTTTACAATATGAAATCATGTTTATTAACCGGTATTTTGCCGTATTGTGTATCGCCCTGTCAATAATCACCGTAACCGCCTGTAAAACCGGGCAAAACCAGAGCCGGGAAATAGCCACAGAAAAAGAACAAATTGTTATACCGCTGAAAGATATCTATAAAGACGATTTCCTTATCGGGAACATAATTAACACCACATATATGTCCGTTCAATATTTTGGGCTACTCACAACCCACTACAATACGGTGACGTGCGAAAACGCCATGAAACCGGATGCTCTGGCGCCGGCCAGTAAGCCCGCCAACAATGACTGGCAATACAATTTCACGGCGGCTGACGGCATGGTGGACAAAATGGGGGAATATGGCATACCGGTTCACGGCCACACCCTTGTCTGGCACAGGCAGACCCCTTCATGGCTGACTACCGGCACAAAAGAGGAAGTCCAGGCGAACCTTGAAAAGTATATTACGGATGTAATAAAGCACTTTGAGGGCAGGGTTTTGTCATGGGATGTGGTGAATGAAGTGGTAAGGGGCGACTTCGCAAGCAGCGAGCCTGCGCCCACCGGCTGGAAGGGAGAGTACTTGCGAAGGGACAGCCCCTGGTACAGGGCGCTTGGCGACGACTACATAGAAATCGCGTTCAGGGCGGCGCGTGGAGCCGCGGGCCCCGACGTGAAGCTCTACTACAACGATTACGGCATGCACGTCCGCAACAAAGGCATAGCCGTGTACAACATGATCAAGGATATCAATGAACGATACGCGGCGGAGAACAACGGTAAAAAGCTCATCGACGGCATGGGGATGCAGGGCCACTGGGGATTGTACATCCCGGATGAAACCAGAATCTCAGGCATTACCTACTTCGACAACGTGAAATTCGCGCTGGAAAATTTCATCAGCCTTGGGATTACCGTTGACATAAGTGAACTGGACGTAATTGCCGGAACCGACGAAGAGGGAACCGGAAGGAATTCAGTGATGTCCGAAGCGGACGCCGGAAAACAGGCGGAAGTCTACGCGATACTTTTCAGGCTTTTTCTTGAAAACAAGGAACATATTGGGCGCGTGACCATGTGGGGCATGGATGACAGGAACAGCTGGAAATCCCGTGGAAACCCCTGCCTTTTCGACGGGGACCTGAATGCGAAAAAAGCTTTCTACGCGGTCACTAACCCGGATTTATTTTGATTGCTATACGGAAGTATAGATATATTTTTTAGGAGGATTTTTATGAAGAAATTGTTACTGGTACCGGTCATTTTTATGATGACCATGACGCTGGTGTTTGCTACGGGCAGTAGGCAGCAGCAAACAACGACGGCGTCAACCGCGCTGACCGTGGAGGTTTTTGACCGCGGTACGGACGGCGGCAGGTCACTTGCGTACGACAACGCGTGGACCAACTGGATCAAACAAAAGGTAAAGACCGATCTCAACATCGACCTTACCTTTATCGCGGTAGGCCGCTGGTCGGAAACCACGGACATCGTGAACCTTATGGCGTCCGCGAGCGCCCCGGATCTGTGCTATACCTACGCCGGTGACATGGTCAACAACTTCCGGGATCAGGGCGGCGTCCTGGACCTCGCGCCCTACATCGACCAGTACCTGCCGGACCTCAAAAAAATGCTCGGCGAAGACCCGGCGTTCCCCGGCAAGGACTTCATCTACCGCAACGCCCAGCCGGCTGACGGGAAAATCTACTCGATTCCGAGTTACCGCGTCGCCCTCGCCCAGAGGAACATCTTCATCCGCAAGGACTGGCTTGACAGGCTCGGCCTCGCGATGCCCACAAACATCACCCAATACCACGACGCCCTCGTCGCTTTCCGCGACCGTGACCCGGGCGGCGTCGGGGCAAACAGGGTAGTCCCCTTTGCCAATACCGACGATGTTCAATGGGGTTTCTCGGACCTTATCAACCACTTCGTCAGTACCTCAATGAGCGACAGGGATAAATGGGTAAACAACGTCCACGAGCGTACCATCCTGTACCCCGGATACAAGGAAGGCGCGCGCACGATGAACCAGTGGTACAACGAGCGACTCATCTACCAGGACTTCCCGCTTATGACCAACGCCGATGATCTGCACAACATGCTGAAGAGCGGCGTCGCGGGCTCTTTCGATCAAAACTGGGACCTACCGTACAGGACCGACTACAAGATCAACGAAGAACTTGCGACTAACGTACGCGGCGCGGAATTCGTCCCGGTCGAACTTAACCTGAACAACAAGGCCATGATGGACAAAGTAGGCCTCCAGATCTTCGTCCCGTCTTTCACGAGGAACCGCGAGGCGGCCCTGCGGTACCTCAACTGGCTCGCGAGGCCCGAAAACTACAGTTTCCTTCAGATTGGCAATGCCGGGGTAAACCATAACCTCGTAAACGGCGTCCCGAATATTACCACACGGCCTGCGGGCGACCCCTGGTTCCAGAATTCCTCACAGAACATCGACTACACCATGCCGATGAACGGCGTGGAGATGGGAAGCCAGGAACTCAACTCCAGGGTCTTGGCGCTGAGTTATGGAAGCATCGACCCCAATGTAATCGTGAACGCTTATGCGATTTCCACCCGCAACGCCCGCGCCGCACCCGTGTACCAGGCAACCACCCGCATAAACCAATACGCCCAGACACTGCAGGACAAGTCGAACGCGCTTCGCGCCCAGGCGATTATCGCGAGGACCGCGGACTTTGACCGCATCTGGGACGCCGGCATAGCGGACTGGCTTGCTTCCGGCGCACAGGAAGTCCTCAACGAAAGGGCTTCCCTCTGGAGATAGGCTTCATAAAAGGCGTCCGAATATGTTGGTTCGGACGCCTTGTTTTCCCGAGGGCAGGGCCTATATGTCTTTATATAGGTCTTGTTAAAGAAGCAAATCCTCCAAAACTTGCGCCCTGCCCTCTTCTTTACTTTTTAATGAAATTATCATTGCTAAATAATATTTATATACCCGCAATTTGTATTAATTATATTTCGCAATTATACCCTGACGTATAAATGAACCTCTTGAATGTATTTTTTCAAACTTGACATCTAACAATTTATCTCCAATAAGCTATAACACAGCCTAATCCAGCAATTAATATCATCATTAAAAGTGGTCCGCAAATTAATCCAATTATCATATAATTTTTCAAAACCTGACACTCAATCAAATCTAAAACCAAAATGAAAAGAATAACAAAGAAATTATAAAAAGTGTAATAATTGGAATTAATATTTTCATAATAGACTCCCTCAACCCCCAAATTTTATTAGAAAAAGATACAACATTTTAAATTCAATATTTTCTTTTTCATTTTTTGCTTTTTCGTATTGCTTAAAAAGATCTTTTAAATCATTGTTTATTGATTTTCCTACATTAATTTTCGTTTTTTCTTTCATAATAACAGATTAACAAAACTAAATACTATGAAATATAATGCTCTATTTGAATATGTCATTCGCACGAGCGGTGAAAATACAGATGATATTGACGATTTTGATGATAGAGACAATTTCTGGGCTAAAAATCCATTATTTGAGTGGGTTTTAAAAGAAGCAGGTATTAATTCTATTCAACCCTCTCAACCACTAAATCCTACAAATAACTTTCCTCAACAGAGAAATCCACAAGAAAAGCCCGAAAATGGGAAAGAACCGCCAAAAGAGCCACCCAAAAAGCCGCAACCACCTTCGATTATAAAAGACCCAAATCTTGGACAGAATATCGATATATTGATTTAAATTTCTTCTTTCATTTCTTTTATCCAGTTTTTTGTTTTTTCTATTTCTTCAAGAGTACCATTGTTTTTAGAATAAAATCTTAACGCTTCATTAAAATCATTGAGAGCTTTATCAAATTGGTTCATTTTCCATTGTGAGAAACCGCGATTAAAATATGCGCTCGCAAATTCAGGCGCTATCTGAATAGCCAAAGTGTTATCAGAAATTGCTTTATCATACTCGTGCATTTCGGTATAGACCCAAGCACGATCATAAAAAGCGATGGCTACTTCTTTCGCATCTTGTTTTGCCTCTATAATCTTGGTCGTTTCAAGCATCATTTTAATACAGTCTTCCTCTGTAATTTCTTCAACAGTATTTCGGTTAATACCATACCTGCCCATAAATACCTCTTATATATAATATCGGATTAATCCAGTAAAAATCAAGCCGCCAAAATGCACTGTCCCAGCAGTGTGTCAAACGCCCGATTATTCTTCCGATTATTCTGTCGGAAGCACATCTCATCAATATACCCCTGCATATATTTTATACTGTAATGATGATGTGTTCCAACCCATTGCCTCTTTATTAAGCTCCAGAAATTCTCAATATTGTTCGTGTGAACCCCGTTTCCCGCACTGAATTGCCCAAGCGAATGATTGACCGTAACGTGGATAAATCTCTTTACGTCCTTTCTGTCCAAAATTCCGTAACTTCTGAAATCATCGCTTGCCACGGTTGTTCCGTCCTTGCAAACCTTGTCCAAAATCGCCAGTAATTGTTTTCCCGTCAATTTCTGTCCTTTCTCATTTGGGAGAGCGACCTGAGCATAAACCCTGTTCGTCCCCCGTTCCTTTACTCCGACAACGGGCGTTTTGTCCGTTCCGCGTCCACGTTTTGCTTTCACTTTCGGGATCGGCTTCCCATTTTTATCCAATCTCAAATTTTGCTTCCTCGGTTTTCCGCCGATGTAAGTTTCGTCAATTTCCACAAAGCACTCGAACGCCTTCGACATATCCTCGTTTCCCATAGCCTCACGGATTAATCGGAGCATACGCCACGCCGTTTTATACATAACTCCAATTTCTCGCTGTAATTGGCAGCCCGAAATTCCTTTTTTGCCGTTCAAAACCAGATGAATGGCATAAAACCATTTCCGCATATCGGTGCTGGATTTCTCGAAAATGGTGTCCGAAAACGGCGAAAATGAGTTATCGCACATCCTACAATGGCATACTTTTGC
>JGI24698J34947_10000418_pt1 | contig 19454 bp, 10 predicted proteins | sample TergutMp193P3_FD_34947 | JGI IMG/M metagenome (IMG submission 34947) | reverse complement strand
GCGTCTTTGCCGCAGGCGATTCTTTTAACGATCTTGCGATGATTGGCGAAGCCGACTCAGGCTGCCTGTTCCGCGCTCCCGAACAGATCAGAAAAGATTACGCGAATTTGGTATGCGTAGACACTTTCGACGATCTTCTTGCGCAGATTGAAATGTTTATCTGTCAATGATGCGGCGTAATGTGCGGTCGTTGTGGCGCCAGTCTTTGGAGGTTTTTACGCGAAGATCGAGGTCGATTTTCCAGTCGAAAATTTGTTTTAAATCTTTAAGCGCGGCAAGGCGTATCGCTTTTATCATTTCGCCGCCCTTGCCTACTACCATGCCTTTTTGCGATTCGCGCTCAACTACCAGGAACGCCCTTACCCAGAGTTTTGAGTCTTTCATCTCCATGTCGGCAATGTCAACGTAGAGGGAATGGGGCAGTTCCTGGCGAAGGCGGTTGATCGCCTGTCCCCGGATAATTTCGGCGATGCGAAAGCCTGTCTCCTGATCGGTGTAGTATTCATCGCCGTAAAGAGAATCGCCTTGCGGAGCCATTTCGTATAACGCGGAAAGAAGCTCTTCGATGCCTTCGCCGGTATTTGCGGAAATAGCGAGTATGCGCCCGCTTGCAAGCGCGGGAATTTTCAGGGAAATAAATTCTTCGGCCCGCTTAAAGTCCGCGCCGGGCGAATCCATTTTGTTTACGGCGGCAATTGTCTTTTCAGCTAACGGCGCAAGGAGGGAGGCGATTTCCTCTTCTTCTGAGCCGGGAGCGCGGGTCGAATCCAAAACATAAAGAACAAGGTCGCTGTCATAAAGGACGCGCGCGGATACTTCCGTCAGTTTTTTATTTATTTTTTTTTCAGACTTATGCCTGCCGGGGGTATCCACAAAGACAAGCTGTCCCTGCTCGCGGTTGACTATTCCCCTTATCGCGTTACGTGTAGTCTGCGGCACATTGCTTACAATGGCGACTTTCTCGCCGCAGACTCTGTTAAGGAGAGTGGATTTTCCAACAGAGGGGCGGCCTATAATGGCGACAAATCCAAACTTTCCGCTTTTCACCTGACAACCATTATCTTTCTGATTTCATCAATATCGGGGCCGACAACGCGCACAAAATACATTCCGCGCGCGACAGCCCTTCCTGAATTATTGGTTCCGTCCCATGCGTCTGTCCATTCGCCCGCTTCGCGGTATTCATTGCGTCTTATGGACTTGACCAGCGTTCCGTCCAATGTATAAACCTGAATCGTTACCCTGCCGGGCCTTACAAGATTGTAGCGGACAAAAGCGGTTTCTCTCGCGTCCGAATTGATAACATTGTTAAGAACCGTAACGCCGCCCCTTTGCATTCGCATATTCTGAACGCCAAAACTGAACGGGCGCACAAGAGTATACCAGTTATTTGGTATTACGCCCCGGGGCGCTTCAAGGCGGGCGATAAAGAGATCGGAACTGTCCTTTATACTGAATACAAATTCAAAATTCGCGCTGCCGCCGGATCCCAAATTAAGATCACTTAAACTGAAAGTATAATTACGTAAAGGCGAAGTTAAATTTGTATCAGTTTTATTTTGACTTGGTATGGGAGAAACATAATAATGCAGCTCCGTTAAAGGAGGGCTCAATTTGGTGGGCAGCCATAATCCGCCGGCTCTTCTGCCCATTCCGGTATTCACCGGGTTTCGATAACCAAAAGGAATATCCGCCGTTGTCCAGAAAATCTTCAAATTAGAAGATGAAAACTCTTCATTTACTCTGACCTGTAGTTGTATGTAGTTACCCCCGTCAAGAAAACGCGGCTCAAGATAAAGAGTTCCGTCAAATTGCCAGATAATTCCGGTGTCTGTATTTTGCTGTCCCCAGAATATGTCAACAGACGGGTTGATAAAATTATCGGTATTGATCTCCTCGTTATACCTTGCCCATACCGGCCACGCAAAATAATCTTCGGAGCTAACGCCATTAGGCGGTATTGAAACAAGTACATCAGTAATACGGCGAATAACGGTGTTAGGTGTATTAAAGCTGCCTGGCGTTACATTATGGCCATTACCGTCGGCCAGGTCTTTCATCATCCCAACGGTAAGCAATTTATGTGGCGGTTTAAAGACATTTGCTAAAGGAATGATAGCGCCGCCCTGCCCCTCGGCGTTAGGTTCAAATGCGCTAAGTCCCTCAATATCACCGTTGCCAAATACTTTCGCGTACGCCGTATAACCCCAGTTAAGAGGATATTTTGGCGGCTGATAATAGATATAAAACGCGGGATCAAGCAAAGAATCGCTCCAGTCCATCGCGGGCTGTCCCTGATCCACCATGTCATCTATACTAAAATAACCATTCTCCTGAATTGAAGTTATGTCTCCATAAATATTTTTCAGTTCCTCAAGATCGTCAATTTCAAAAGTCTTCTTCAAATATAAAAGATAACCAAGCGCGGCGGGAGGAACGTCACGAGTATAATTTACCGGGCCGGCATCGAACGGGAAATATTGCCATGTAAAAGTGTACGATCCTGTCGCATCAACTACTCTGGCATTGCTAAGATATGTACGAGATAGATCAAATGAATCAATAGGAAACGCGAATGTAGAAGAAGAAACCACCGGTTCGGACATTCGCACATAGGTCTGCGGATGACCGGGCAGGGTAAGAGAATAGGCTATACGCGGAGGGATGGTATCAAATGGTTTGATATTTCTGTCCACCGACGGATCTCCCACAGATGAAGATTTTGTTACATCGTCCATAAGCGACCCGTTGCGCGTAACGCTCCAGAGGGGAGTATTTCCGCCGTCAATTCCTGGATTTTCAATCAGATAAATATAGAATGAATCATTATCAAAATCTCCGCTTACTACTTTAATATTATCACCGACCCGTTCAAATCCGTTAAAAGAACCCTTATCCTTGTCAATCTCGTAACCCTCTACTCTTACGTCAAAGTCGGAAAAATCTCCATTCAACCTTACATTCGCCTGAACCCTTATTCTGTCCAGTCTGCCGTTGCCGTCTGAGTCTTCCGTAAAGCTGTAAAGTATCTTTCTCAACTCAATCCAGTCGAAGTTAAAATAGCCTTCACGGGGCGAATCTCTGTAATACGGAATGGCGTCCAGATGCATCATACTTGTTTCAATCGGGATACGCTGGTTATAGGCATGGCTGAAAAATATCCTGACAAATCCAAAATTCTCCAGCGGCCTTTGGTTCTGATGGGATATTAAATTGATATTCCAATATTTCATCTGCTCATCCTGCGCGGTGCTTTTAAGATTCATCGGAGGGAAATAAATCGGCAGGGCAAAATTTCCCAATGTGCCTGCAGAAGCGCTGCCGCCGGCATCAGGAGTCAACGGCGGAGGCCCCATCGACGAAACGTAAAGATACGGAAAATTGCCATAAGATTCCGTCAATCTTGTGATGGTTACATAATCACTGTGATCGGCGGCTGTGGCGTGTTCATTACCGATTGAAAATTTTTCAAGAACTGTATGTTGATCGGGATGTCTGGAAAATTGCACAACAGCGCCCGGTTCATAACATTCAAATTCCCGCCACATGGTATTGCCCACAATCTCAAAAAAGACAGGAGTACTGCTATCGGCGGGATCCCTTTTGAAAGATACCGTCTTGCCCGAACTCTGCCTGAAAACATAAATGTTCATATCAGGAGTAGAAGCAAACGGCGGCGGCGGGATCACTGCGTTGACAACTTCCCAGCGCGCGTATTTAATTGGATCGCTTCCGATATGCCTGTAGTTAGTTAAATCTCTTGTACCTGAAAGACCGGCGTACATCACAATATTATAATTTACGGCGTCAAGATAATTTAAATTTGAAATATCGGAAAAAATCTTTACCTCGCCCCTGAAAGAAATGGTATCGGTCAATGGCGAAGAAGCGGCAAGGTTAGTCTGCGAACGTTCTCTTATGTGCAGACTGCCCAATGTTCGAGCGGTCGTCAGGGTTTGCTGTCCGTTCCCGCTCATCTCAATAACGAGTTGGGGAAAATCGCCAGTAAAAATAGCCGGATTCGCTCCGATTTCTACATCACCCCTTGCGCCGATAAATGCCTGACCAGAATTATTAACATTGAAACTGCCCGAGGTTAAATTAACATCGTTACCTGTCAATCTTGAATTTTCGCCAAGAACCAAGCTGCCGTTTATACCTTCAAAACCATTTGTCGTTCCTGCTGCGCCCATGTACCATTTACCCGGGCTTGTATCAAGAACCGCGTTATTCTCCAACTCAAGCCTTTGACCATTGGGCTGCACAACCGAACCTTGTTCCAGCGTAACATGACCATCGGCGGCGATGACAATAGGGCTATTTATATTCAGGATGCCGCCTGCGCTTGTATGGCCGATTTTCAACGGCGCGGCCGAGCTGCCGCCGCCTAACGTGAGTGTATGAGTACTGCTTCCTACACTACCAAGTTTTACCGTTCCTCCTGATGACGTGGTAATTGTTATATTGCGGGCAAGATTAACGGGACCATCCAGCGTGACGGCTCCGTTAATAATAGCAGTATCATTAAAATCGAATGAAGACGCGGCGATGGCTGTATTTTGAAGCGTAAGCGCTCCGTTAACGGTTAAAGTATTAAGCGGCAAGGATGTCCCTGCCGTTCCTGTTATGTGAATTGTACTGGCAGTGAGTGTCAGATTACGGGGGGATACCCCTTCAATTCCGCCGCCCAGAATTATATTATCGGCATTTATTACGCTTCCGCCTGTTCCGGCCACTGTCAAAGGCGCGCCGCTTGTATTGAAATCGCCCGCAAGCGTTACATTCGCGTTACTAAGACGAACGCCGCCTGTTGAATTAATGTTAAGTATACCGCCGCCCGTTGTTGTATAATTACCGCGAATTTCAATATGCCCTGCGGCTTCGGTTCCTAAATTAAGTGTTCGCGTAAGCGCCGGGTTAGCGCTATTGCCATTATCAACATTAATGAGATAAATATTTCTGGCGCCGCTTGTGTAAAGATCAAATATACCGCCAACGCCAAGATTACTACTTGCGTCTACATAAAAATAATCAAGAGGATTTAGATCTGCCTGATCATTAGGATCGACGGCCGCGCTTCTATAAACAATATGTTTTACAGTATGCCAATGGAAAGGCCCTGAATAGCCGCCAAAATTATTCTCAATATCAAAGCAGACACGATCTCTTGCGGCGGCGGCGGCGGCTGGATTAGAAAAATTAATAGCGCCGCCAGATACGATAAGGCCGGCAGCCTTTATATAAACAGCGGCGGCTCCAGTATGTCCTACCGCTGTAGTGGAATCATTTATTGTAACATTGGAAGCATTACTTAAAGTTACGTTTCCATTAGCTGTCAACGAAAGAGTGTTACTCGTTACTGCTGTTACTGTCATATTTCCTGTTGATTCTGTAATAGTTACTTTCCCTGTGCTGTTAACCGCGTTTGTAACAGTTAAGCCTCCGGCTCTCGCGTTTGTGTAGGAAATGTCTCCTGTTCCGGTATTGGTGAAAGATACTGTGGCAACATTGTTGCTTGTATTGGTCAGCGATATGCCGCCGGATGCGCTTGCGGCAAGGCCTGCTGCGGTAATTGGGCCGCCGCTTATAATGTTAAGACCAGCAGTCAGCGTTATATTACCAGTACCCGCGCTAATTCCTCCGTTTCCAATAACTATTCTGCCTGTGTTAGCTGTAATGGTAACGCCTGTCGTTCCGGTTTTGATAATTCCCGCAGCCTCAATACTTCCAGTGGTCGATTCCAGTGTTGTTACAGCATTTGGAAAATTCACAGTACCGTAGGTTTGATTGCCGGCTGTTGTTATATTCGCGTTTAACGTTGCGGTTCCCGTTACAGTTAAATTTGTTAAACCATTAACGGCATTCAGCGAGGCGTTTCCGGTAATAGTCAATGAATTATTGCCGCCGGTTACCGCGCCGGTAATTGTAACGTTAGTTCCTGTAAGGTTATGAAGCGTACCAGTTCCACCAAGAGTTACCGCGCCATATTGCTGTGTTCCGCTTGTGGTAATATTCGCGTTTATGGACGCAGTTCCGCTGACTGATAAAGCGTTAATACCGCTGCCGACGCCGTTAAATTCCGCGTTTCCGGTAATCGTCAATGAATTACTGCCGCCGGTTATCGTTCCAAGCGTTATCGTACTTCCAACAATGGTTACATTAGCGCCCAGCGTTACATTCCCATTATAAGTTTGAGTATTGCCTGTTGTGGTTACATTCGCGCTTATCGTACTGGTTCCATTTACAGCTAACGAGGCTGCGTTAAGCGATCCGCCGCTGAGAATAAAATCGCCTAATACGGAAACATCTCCCACGCCGGTTCGCGCTCCGCCCTGTATTGTCAGATTGTGAAAGTCCGTTATCCCGGAAAAAGTTGTTCCGCCTGCTGTAAACTCAACAGTTCCGCCCATGCTTGTATGACCCGGCAGCTGACCCGCATTACCTGCAAGAGTCAGCGTTCCGTCATTGGTTATTGTTCCCACTGTAATAATATTTGTTCCAAGAATAAGATTCCCGCCGTTTATTGTGAGATAATTTAATGGATTGACAATTATCGAGTTTATTACGACAGTATCGTTGCCAATTTCTGCGGTGTCGTTCGCCGCCGAACCAGGATATTCACCAGAATCAGCCGGAGTGCCAGGTGAACCTTTATACCAGTTTTCGTAGTTATGCCAGTTATTATCATTTGCCGAGCCATTCCAAAAATAATCATCGCCCCAAACTGCCGCGATGAGAAAAATAAATAATACCGAAAAAAAGATGAGTTTTTTCATTAAAAGCCGGTGTTCCCCTCATTATATATTATACTATATAGCGCATAAAATTCCTATACCGCCCATTTGATTTTTCCCGCCTTCCTTGACTTATACCGGCCAAGCGCATAAAATATGTGCCAGAGGTACTAATGCCTGCAAATTTCCTGAGGGGAGCTTTTGCCGCTTCGCGCTTAGGCGGAGTGTTCAGATGCGTTTCCGGCGCTTTTTTAAAACCCTTCTACGCTTTTAAGCGGCGTTTTCCGCTGCTCTCTTACATTGTAAACAGGCTCTTAACAATGACAGTGATGCTCTTCCTTCTGGGGCTGGCCGTCTTCGGCCTTATGGCGCTTGCTCCCGGCGACATTGTAGATCAGATTATGATGCAGCAGCTTTTCAGCGAAAATCAGGGGAGAGCCGGACAGAACAGGCAGGCAATGAGCGCGGATCAGCTTGAAGCCCGCCGCGCAGAGCTTGGCCTTAATCAGCCGTTTTATGTGCAATACTTCCGCTGGCTTAACCGCGTCATCGTTCACCACGATCTTGGAGTGAGCCTGATTTCCCGCGCGCCCGTTTCTTTTTTGATTTCTTCGCGGATTTTAAATTCGCTTCTTCTTAATGTAATATCCCTTGTTTTTATTACGATTTTTTCTTTCGTGTTAGGCGTATATTTTTCAACAAAGGCGGGAACAAGAATTGATATTGCCGTTACTTTTTTCGCCCTTGTTCTTCACGCCTTTCCGGGACTTTTGCTTCTTATACTCCTTCAGCTTTTCGCCTCAGTATCGGGGCTCTTTCCGGTTACGGCATACCCGCCCTTTCCGTTTTTTTCGGCTCCGGGAAAGTTTGTTTTCTCCTACGCCCATCACATCTTCCTGCCGCTGTTATCCGCATTTTTGGGCGGGATCGGCGGCTCTTTGCGCATGATCCGCGCCACAATGCTCGACCAGCTTGGGCAGCCCTACATTACTTGTTTACGCTCGCGCGGAATCTCCGAATGGCGCGTCTACTTTGCCCACGCTTTTCGCAATACGCTTAACCCCTACATTACAGGCAGCGCAAATCTTCTGGCGGGTCTTTTTTCAGGCTCTCTTATTCTGGAAATAATTTTCGCGTATCCCGGAATCGGCAGGCTCATGTACGAAGCTGTCATTCAGCAGGATATTAACCTTGTTCTTGCAAATATCATGTTTATCTCGTTCCTTGTACTTGTCGGCATGGCGTTAGCCGACATAATCCTCGCTCTTGTAGACCCGCGCATCAGGTACGGAAAAGAGTAAGTTATGAAGAAGTTTTTCAACTATCTGAAAACCCGCCCTGTAGCGATGATTTCCTTCATCTGCCTTGCCGTCCTTTACATCATGATGATATTCGCCGAATTTTTCGCCCCGTATTCGCCTAACACTTCTTTTTCCGACAAAAGTTACCATCCGCCGAACGTCCGTTTCTACCGGGGGAAAGCGCAGGCGCAGGAATGGCGGATAACAAATTCGGTAACGTGGAGATACGCGAGGGTGCGCGATCATTACTCTTCCCTGAAATTTTTCGGCAGGGGCGAGCCATATCTGTTATGCGGAATCATCCCCGCACAGCGCCACTTTATTACGACTTCCCCGAACGAATACCCGGTATTCCTCATGGGGGCCGATAATCTTGGCAGGGATATTTTTTCGCGCATTGTCTACGGTTCGCGGGTATCCCTTACAATCGGCTTTGTCGCGACGTTCATTTCACTCGCGCTTGCCGGCCTTGCGGGCGGAATAGCGGGATTTTTCGGCGGCTTCGCCGATTGGTCGATAATGAGAACGTCGGAATTTTTAATGCTCATCCCTACCCTGTACCTGATACTGTTCCTGAGGTCTCTCATGGCGTCTAACATGGACTCAGGCCAGTCGTACATGATGATTACGGTCATTCTTTCGCTTGTAGGCTGGCCCGGCTCGGCGCGTACAATCAGAGGCATGGTTCACTCGATAAAGCGGGAGGAATTTGTCCTTAACGCGAAACTTGAGATGATTCCATCCGTTGTGATAATTTTCAGGCACATCATTCCGCAGATAGCGAGTCTTCTAATCGTAAGCGTCGCCCTCAGTATTCCGGGCTTTATTATGACGGAGACAGTTCTTTCATATTTGGGTCTTGGCATCACAGACCCGGCGGTAAGCTGGGGTTCGCTGATAAAAAGGGACCTTTCAACAATTGCGAACCTGAGAGCCTTCCCCTGGCTTTTAAGCCCCGTGTGGTTTCTGTTAGGCGTCACTTTGGCGTTTAATTTTATAGGAGACGCGTTACGCGACTTTTATGATCCGTATCACACAGTGTTCGCGCGCAGGGGGAAGAAATTAGCAGACAACAGAGAAAAAATAGCAAATAACAATGAGCAGATAACGGCAGACAGGGAGCGGGATAGCGCGAGCCGTCCGCTGCTGGCTGTCGGCGATCTAAAGGTTGATTTTTCCGTATTGCGCGGCAAAGACCTGATCACTGTTCACGCTGTCCGGGGGCTTTCTTTCATTATGCGAAAGGGCGAAACGCTTGGCATAGTCGGCGAGAGCGGCTCCGGCAAAAGCGTCAGTACTCTCGCGATTCCGGGCCTTCTGCCAAAAAACGCGCAGGTAAGCGGCGCAATTTACTATGAGGGAAAAGAACTTACCTGCCTTGGAACAGAGGCTTTACGTGAATACCGGGGAAAAAAGATCGGCATGATTTTTCAGGAACCCGGACGCTCTTTTGATCCGCTTCAAAATATGGGCAGCGTCTTTTTAGAAACGTTTAGGAACAGCGAGCCGGAAATTACAAAGGAAGAATCCTCAAAACGGGCGGCGGCATTGCTTGAAGAGACCGGGCTTGATAAAAGCATGGAGCGTCTTGTCAATTTCCCGCATCAGTTTTCGGGAGGACAGCTTCAACGCATAGGCATAGCTCTGGCTCTTGCGCAGGGCTGCGAACTTTTAATCGCCGATGAGCCGACTACAGCTCTTGATCTTACAATTCAAAAACAAATAGTAGAACTTTTAAAAACCCTGCGCCGCACAAGAAACATTTCGATAATATTTATCAGTCACGACATTGATCTTGTGGCGGACATATCAGATCGCATAATGGTGATGTACGGCGGCCTTGCGATGGAAGCCGCGAATACGGCGGAAATTACAGGCAGCCCGCGCCATCCGTATACCCGCGCCCTTCTTGCCGCTTCTCCCCGCTTCGGCAGTCATTATTCAAAGGAGCGTCTTCTTACAATTCCGGGAAAAGTTATCGATCCCGCTAACCCTGAAAGCGGCTGTCCTTTTGCGCCCCGCTGCGCGAATGCGAAGAGCGAATGTACGGCCGCTATTCCCGAACTTCGAAGCGAAGGCGGACGAGAACTGCGGTGCGCTATTTAATATGGAATACTTGTACGCAGGCGATAGTAAATGATATTATAATGGAATTACCATGAACGGATTTGAGTATCCTTTTATTGTCGAAAACAGCGCTTACGAAGGCGTAAAAAGAATCGCGAAGAAGGTCGCGGCGGATTTTGAAAAAGTGTGCGGCGTTCTTCCGCAGATTACCGAAAAACTTCCAAAAAGCGGGACTGCGGTTATTTTCGCGACATTGGGAAAAAGTCAGCTAACTGACAAATTGATAAACGACAATAAATTTGACCCGTCGTTGATTCGCGGAAAACGGGAAGTTTATCAGATTAAATTTATTGAATCGCCTTTTGACGGAGTTTCAAAAGCCCTTCTCGTCTGCGGAAGCGATAAACGCGGAACTATATACGGAATGTTCGCGCTGTCCGAGTATATCGGAGTATCACCCCTGCATTTCTGGGGAGACGCGGAACCTGCCCTGCGGGACAAGATTGAGATAAATTATGAAATTGAAACAGTATCAAAAGAGCCAAGCGTCAGGTACAGGGGCTTTTTCATTAATGACGAGTGGCCCTGTTTCGGGAACTGGACGTTTTCGCGTTACGGCGGCTTTACCGCTGAAATGTACGATAATGTGTTTGAACTATTGCTGCGGCTGAAAGGCAATTACCTTTGGCCTGCCATGTGGACATCCTCTTTCGCGCTGGACGGACCCGGCAGCCTTAACGAGGAGTTAGCTGACATTTACGGCGTTGTAATGGGCGCGTCCCACCACGAGCCATGCCTGAGAGCAAGCGAAGAATGGGACAAGGTAAGGGGGCCAAATTCCATATACGGAAACGACTGGAATTATTACACAAACAAAGAAGGTCTTTTAAAATATTGGGATGATGCGCTTGCAAGGAGCGGCAAATACGAAAAAATCATCACTATAGGAATGCGCGGGGAGCGCGACAGTTCCATGTTAGGTGAAGACGCATCGCTTAAGAATAATATCGATCTGTTAAAGGACATCATCAAAAATCAGCGTGAATTGATAAAAAAGCGGGTAAATCCCAATCTCGACGAAGTTCCGCAGGTTTTGGCGTTATACAAGGAAGTTGAGGAGTATTTCTACGGCAATGAAGAGGCTGCCGGATTGAAAGACTGGGACGAGCTTTCAGGCGTTATCTGCATGCTCTGCGAAGACAACTTCGGCTTTATGCGCACGCTGCCAACTGCGGACATAAGGGAGCGCAAGGGCGGCTTTGGAATGTATTACCACTTCGATTATCACGGCGGCCCTGTTTCCTATGAGTGGATGCCGTCTGTGTCTTTTGAAAGAACGTGGGAGCAGATGTGCATGGCTTACGACTACGGAATCAGGGACATTTGGATAGTCAATGTCGGCGACCTGAAATTCAACGAAGTCTCCCTCGCCTATTTTATGGAACTTGCTTACGATTTTGACAAATGGGGAACATCCGCCCCGAACAGTACCGGCGAATATACTTCCCTCTGGGTTAAAAAAACTTTCCCGTTATCTGACAAAAATGTTTGTGAAAAAATAGCCCGCGTTCTTCACGGTTACATAAGAATGAACGCCATGCGCCGTCCCGAAGCGCAGAACGCCGGTATTTACCACCCCTGCCATTATCTTGAGGCGGACAGAATGTTAAACCTTGCCTGTAATATTGAAAAAGAAAATGAGGAAGCATATCAGGCGCTTTGTAAGAACGAAAAAGACGCTTACTACAGCATGATTTATTTCCCCGCGAAAGCGAGCGTCAACCTGTTACGGATGAATCTGTACGCCGGAAAAAACCAACATTACGCGAAACAGGGCAGGAAAACCGCGAATAAATACGCAGCCCTTGTAACAGAGTGCATCGAAAAAGACCGCGCATTGTCAAAAGAATTCGCGTTATTCAAAAATGGCAAATGGAAGGGCATGGAACTTGAGCAGCATATCGGCTTTACCAGATGGAACGAAGACAATTGCAGATACCCCTTGCGCTATCAGGTAGAACCCGCGTATAAGCCGCGCATATCTGTCTCACGAAAGGACAGACAGGAAATTTTCACCAAAACCTACGGCAAACCCATGACTTTGTTAGTTGAAGATTTCCTTTACTTGGGCAATGACGAGGTAATTCTTGAAATAGCCAACGACGGAATTGGCAGCCTTGACTATACAATCCAAATTAGCGGAGAATGCGGTTGGCTGGAAGTGAGCTCCCTAAAAGGAACAGTTGAGTTTCAGGAAGAAATAACCCTGCGCTGTAACAGGCAAAAACTTGGCGAAGATATACAAATCGCGCGGCTTCTTGTCAGGGAAAGCGAGATACCAGGAGCCGTTATTGTAGACGGCAAGCCTGTCATCGCTATTGAAATAAGAGCGAAAAATACAGACACAAAAAACCTGCCGCCCATGACTTTTCTGGAAAACAACGGCGTAATCGCAATGGAAGCCAATCACTTCTGCTCAAGGAAAGATACAACGGCAGGAGGTTTTGTCGAATTGAAAAACTACGGAAGAAGCGGCGCGGGAATGAAAGTTTTCCCTACAACAGCAGACTTCGCCGAATGTGATGTGAAACCGTCCCTTTCCTATCGTTTTTTAATTGAGGAATCAGGAATTTACACAGCCGAAATATGGCTTACCCCCACTAACTCCGTACAAAACAACCGCCCCCTCCGCTTCGCGCTTGCGTTACAGGAAGAACAGCGGATTATTACATCTGTCCCAGCCGGTTTTATGGCCGGAAACCCATCGGACAAAAGATGGTGCGAGGGAGTTCTTAACCAGATACGGATATGCAGAACTTCGCTAAGTCTTGAAAAAGGAGTGCGGGAAATTTCAATCGGCGCGCTGGAAGCGGGACTTGTGCTTGAAAGGGTCTTGGTTTACAGGGAAGGCCGGGAGCCGCTTGAGTCGTATCTGGGGCCGCCGGAGAGTTTTTATACGTAGCGGCTTCGCTTTTCAATGGACAGACACGGGAAATCCGGTATACGATAAGAACAAAGGAGCAAGTAACATTATTTTAGCTGGAAAGATCGACAAAGTTCTGTATGGAGGAGACTACAATCCAGAACAATGGCCCAGAGAAATATGGCGTGAAGATATGCGTCTTTTTGGCCTTGCCGGGATTGATATATTGACCGTCAATGTCTTCAGTTGGGCCGCGCTTCAACCCTCAGAAGACGAATACAATTTTTCCGTTCTTGACGACATTATCGAAACGGCAAAAAATGCCGGCATGAAGATATTCCTTGCGACAGGAACCGCTACCCACCCCGCGTGGATGGCCAGAAAATATCCTGAGGTGCTCCGCGTAAACAGCGATGGCTCAAAACGCAAATTCGGCGACCGGCAGAATTCATGTCCCAACAGTAAAATATACCGCCTGCATTCGGCGCGTCTTGCGCGCAAACTTGCAGAGCGTTACGGGAAACTTGATAACCTTGCCGCATGGCACGTCAGCAATGAATACAGCGGCTATTGTTTCTGCGCGAACTGCGAGTCCGCCTTCCGCAAGTGGCTGATGCGCAAATATAAAACAATCGACGCGCTTAACAATGCGTGGAACACTGCATTCTGGGGACACACCTATTACGATTGGGAAGATATTGTAGTCCCCAGCCGACTTGGGGGGGAATGGGAGCCGAACCGCACTTCATGTCAGATACAATCAATTGATTACCGCCGTTTTTATTCGGACAGCCTGCTTGAATGTTACCTTGAAGAGGCCAATGTCTTAAAAGAAGTGACCCCCAATATTCCCGTAACAACCAACATGATGGGAACTTTTTGGGATCTTGATTATTTTAAATGGGGAAAACACGTTGATTTTATTTCATGGGACAACTACCCTTCTCCCGAATCTCCCTACACAAGAACCGCGATGAATCACGCCCTTATGCGCGGCTGCGGAAGCGGAAAACCTTTTGTCCTGATGGAACAAACCCCCAGCGTTACAAACTGGCAGCCGTTTAATTCCCTGAAACGGCCGGGCGTTATGCGCCTGTGGAGTTACCAGGCTCTGGCGCACGGTTCCGATACGGTGATGTTTTTTCAGATGCGCCGTTCACGCGGCTGCTGCGAAAAATTTCACGGAGCAGTTATCGATCACTGCGGCCACGAAAACACCCGCATATTCCGCGAGACTGCCGAGCTTGGGCAGGAACTTAAAAAACTGGGAGGCGCGTTTTTGGAAAGCCGCCTTTCAAGCGAAGCGGCGGCGCTTTATGACTGGGACAACTGGTGGGCGGCGCACTTCTCGGCAGGCCCGACTGTAAATATGAATTATATCGAAGAGATTCACCGTTTTTACGACGCTCTTGCAAGGCAAAACATTTCCGCTGATATAATCGGCGTCGACACTCCGTTATCAGGCTATAAAATACTCTTCGCTCCAATCCTCTACATGATAAAACCCGGTTTTGCCGAAAAATTGACTGAATATGTCCGTAACGGCGGCGTACTTGTTACCACATACTTTTCCGGCATGACAGACGAGAACGACCTTGTAACGACAGCAGGTTATCCGGGAGAACTGCGTTCCCTGTGCGGCGTGTGGGTAGAAGAAACCGACGCGCTTCCTACGGGCAGAACCAACGGCCTTGTGATAAAGGACGGACCGCTGGCCGGAACATGGAAAGCCGATTTGTTATGCGACATCATGCATCCTGAAAGCGCCGAAACTATCGCCGTATATGAAAGTGATTTTTACGCGGGAACGCCTTCTCTTTGCCGCAACCGTTTTGGAAAGGGCCAGGTTTGGTATTTCGGCGCAAGGCCGCAGGCGGCGTTTGTATCGCGTTTTACGGCGCACATCTGCGGCGAATGCGGAATAAAGCCTGTATTCCCCCCGCAGGACGGAATTGAAGCTGTGCGCCGCGTCAAGGAAGGGCGGGAATTTATCTTCGTTTTGAATCATAATTCTGTTGAGACAGAAGTGGTCATACCCTTTGCTTGCCGCGATCTTCTTACCGGCAGGGACTTCTCTCCTTCATCGCGATACGCGCTTCCCGCCGCCGGAGTGTTGATTTTAGAGCATTAAAGACGCAGGAAGATTTCACAAAAAGGCGCTGAGAAAAAAAGATGAAATTAAACAGCAAGACGTTAAAAAACCGCGCTTTCTGGGAAGGGGCAGGCATTGAACTGCCGCGTTTTGACAGGGAAGCCATGATCGCGGCGACAAAAGCCGCGCCCAAGTGGGTACATTTTGGAGCGGGAAATATTTTCCGCGCTTTTCCGGCGGCAATGGCTCAAGCGCTTCTCGAAGAGGGGATTGAAAAAACAGGCATAATCGCCGCGGAAGGTTACGACGGGGAAATAATTGATAAATGTTTTACGGCTTATGATAATTTGACGATCCTTGTAACCTTAAAATCAGACGGAAGCGTCGAAAAAAAGACAATTGCCTCAGTCGCTTCTTCTTTGCGAATGGACAGGGAATTTGCCGCGCTCAAGGAAATTTTTGCGGCTCCTTCGCTGCAGATGGCAAGCCTTACCATTACCGAAAAAGGCTACAGTCTCAAAGGCTGCGGCGGAGCGCTCCTTCCAGATATAGCCGAAGACCTCAAAATAGGGCCGGCGGCTCCAAAAAGTTACATGGGACGCATCGCGTCTCTCGTCTATGAACGTTATGTCAGAGGCGCATTGCCGCTTGCGATGGTCAGTATGGACAACTGTTCCCATAACGGAGACATCCTCTTCGCGGCGATAGATGCAGTCGCGAAGGGCTGGGCCGAAAACGGCGCCGTAGATGCGGGCTTTCTTGCCTATGTGCGCGATAAAAGCAGACTCTCCTTCCCCTGGACAATGATCGACAAAATCACCCCGCGGCCGGACGACAGCGTGCGCGATATGCTTGTCTCAGCCGACCTTGAAGATATGGAGGGATTTGTTACGGAAAAGAACACTTATGCCGCTCCCTTCGTAAACGCCGAAGAAACCCAGTACCTTGTCGCAGAAGACGCATTCCCAAACGGAAGACCCGCTCTGGAAAAGGCGGGAGTACTTTTTACAGACAGGGAAACGGTTGACAGAGTGGAAAAAATGAAGGTCTGCACATGCCTTAACCCTCTGCATACAAGCCTCGCTATTTTCGGATGCCTGTTGGGATACACAAGGATCAGCGAAGAAATGAAGGACGCCGATTTAGTCAGGCTAATAAAAGGAATCGGTTACCGCGAAGGGCTTCCGGTAGTAACCGACCCCGGCGTCATCAAACCAAAGGACTTTATCGATCAGGTTATAAATGTGAGGCTTCCAAACCCCTTTATGCCGGACACTCCCCAAAGAATCGCGATGGACTCTTCCTTAAAAATACCTATCCGCTTCGGCGAAACCGTAAAAGCCTGGATTAACACGGGAAGAAACTGCGCCGACCTGAAATTCATCCCGCTTGTTTTCGCCGGCTGGCTGCGTTACCTGCTGGGAATAGACGATCAGGGGAGATTATTTGAAGTAAGCCCGGACCCCAATTTTGAAACCCTCAAATCCGCCCTTTCCGGCCTTGCCCTTGGGCAGACTGTCAGCCATGAAAAGCTCGAGCCGGTCCTGTCAAATCCACAATTTTTCGGCATAAACCTGTACGAAGCCGGTCTTGGCCTGAAGGTTGAAGAATCCTTCACACGGATGCTTGCCGGTCCCGGGGAGGTAAGAAAAACGCTTTCGGATATATATTGAATTTCCGGTGAAAATAGCTTATCATTAAAGAACTGGAGGTCACAAATGAAAAGGTTCATTTTTGCATTGGTTGTTCTAGCGGTGGTTTCGCCGGTATTTGCCCAGAATAATTCAAATGCAAGTTCCAATTTGTACTACATTAACGTACGTGTGGAGAGGATATATCCGTCAGGCGAAGGCTATATCGTTCAATACCAAAAAAGCAACGGTCAATTCGCCACTATCGGCATTCCTATGGATTGGTTCATCGACGCGGCAGGCAGGGCGGAATTGTTACTGCTGCCTCCGGGAGCAAACTGGCCTACAATGTCCGTGTTCTTCGACGGCGGCGAATTCAGCCATTTAAGACTGTACGTTCACCGGGTTAAGGGTCACAAAACATGGGGAGTCGTTCCTCAAGGCGCGGATTTAAGCAGGTTCTTTTCTGAAGACCGGGATTCATTTAATTTTCAATACTGATGCATTCCGGCACAGAGATTCAAAGCGTTCCGAAAGAACTTGTCCAATTTATTAAAACCGGTTCCAGGTTCATAATAGCCGGACATAAGGAGCCCGACGGGGATTGTGCAGGCAGCCAGCTCGCATTGAAAAGCGCGATTACGCGACTCGGTAAAAAGGCGGATGTATATTCGGCTGGTCCTTTTAAACGTACCGAACTTAGAAATTTTACGGAGCATTTTGTTTCAGTTCTGCCTCTGGAGGATAAATCCGGCGCAAGAGTAATAATCGTAGATTGTTCGGGCAGGGAAAGAACCGGCGACATCAAGGATTTCCTTGATGAATATCCCTGCGCCGTTATCGACCACCATTCAGCGGTAACTCATCCGCCCTCCACGCCGCAGGCTCCCGTCTACGTAGACGCAAACTCTCCCTCATGTACGCTGTTAATTTATAAACTTATTTCAGCCCTTGGCCTTGTTCTGACGGAGGAAGAGGCGATTTTTCTGCTCTTCGGCCTGTGTACCGACACAGGTTTTTTCAGGCACATGACGGAAAAAAGTTCCCCCGTATTTAAAGCCGCCGCCGAAATGATCAGCTGCGGGGCAAGTCCAAAAAAAATTTTCGATATGATTAACGGAGGCAAGAGCCTTAACTCAAGAATTTTGATGGGAAGGGTTTTATCAAGAACGGAATCGCATTTTGAAGGCAGGCTTCTTTTAAGTTATGAAACGCTGGAAGAGTTTAACACTTTCGGCTATGAAAACCGTGATTCCGACACTTTAAATCAAATGCTCACGTCTGTGGTCGGAGTTGAAGCAATAGTGATAATTCGCCAGGAGTTAGCCGACAATTGTACTGTGAGTTTAAGATCTGTCGATAAAATTAACGTAGCGCAAATCGCCGCGTCCTTTGGCGGAGGAGGACACAAGAACGCCGCCGGCCTCACAATGAAGGGAGAAATTCCCTATGTAAAAAAATGTATTCTGGAATCCTTTTCCAAAGTAATCGAACATTAAAACAAAATGTTTTAACATGATTTTTTTCACAAATTAATAATCGCAAATTTTTTATTCTGCGCCTGTTTTCTGTCATAACCGATATGAGGAAACAGAGGTTATCATGCAGAAAATATCAATTAATGATCTATACTCCCGTTATATCTCGGGAGAAATCAAACGCGCGGAATTTGAAGGAAGTCTTTACGCTTATCTTGTAAATAATCAGGATAAAACCTGCCTTTGCCACTGGAAAAACGACGAATACGAAGATTATATATCATGGTTTTATCCAGGCCTGCACAAGGCAATAGATTCCTACAATGAAACAGGTTCGTCTTTTGAAGCGTTCATGCACAAGTTTATGCTCGTCTCGTCAAAAGAGTACCATGTGCGCATAACAACAAAAAATGTCATAGAATACTCGGCATGGAGCGCCCGTGTTGGCGAACTATACGCGCACGAAGAAGCTCCGGTTTATCTGCACGAAAAAGCGGAAAGCGTAATAAAGCAGCTTATCATCGACAAAAAGGGCAGAAAAAATACAAGGCGGATTCTGGCTCTTATCCTGAAATGTTATCACTATGTCTCGGATGATTTTCTTGACAAAATATCCGCCGCCATCGGAATTGACAAAAATGAATTAAGGGAAATGGTAATGAAGATACGCGCAATGAGACAGAAAAGAGACGATGAAATATATCATATGAAAGAAAGGATATACCGCCAGTATTACAGGTGCATCATTTATGAAAAAAGACTCCTTCTCGTTCAGGAAAACACGCTTATCTACAATAAACTGCTTGTGAGGCTTGAAAAAGCCAGACAGAGGCTTGAAAATATGCGCAGGCGCGTAGCAAAGATCCGCACCGACGCTTCCAACAAACAGGTTGCCGACGTAATAGGAATAAAAAAAGGCACGGTAGACGCAAGCCTCTTCAAACTGAAAGCAAAGTGGAAAATCATGGCGGCAAAGTCAGACTTGAATTAATTTACCAGTCAAAAGAGAAGACGGCTTTTTCGTGGTAATCTTTGTCGGGGTTTGCGGCGCAGGGAGGAAAGGTAACCTGGTTCGGCGTATCCGGGAAATGCTGGGTTTCCAGGCAAAAGCCTGAATGTTTCACATAACGGGAACCCAGCTTGCCATCTATGTTAAGGTGGTTTCCGGTGTAAAACTGCACTCCCGGCTGTGTTGTGGAAACTTTCATGAAACGTCCCGTGTCTTCGG
>JGI24698J34947_10000417_pt1 | contig 19514 bp, 19 predicted proteins | sample TergutMp193P3_FD_34947 | JGI IMG/M metagenome (IMG submission 34947) | reverse complement strand
TTGTCGATTAAGAAGGGCGAGTTCTTTTCCCTCCTTGGGCCTTCGGGCTGCGGCAAAACAACCCTTTTGCGGATAATAGCCGGATTCGAGACGCCCGACTATGGGGCGGTTACCTTTGACGGGCTTGACGTGCTTCCCTTGCCTCCCAACCAGAGGCACGCCAATACGGTTTTTCAGAATTACGCCCTCTTTCCCCATCTCTCGGTTTTTGAGAACGTGGCCTTTTCCCTCAGGCTGAAGAAAGCGCCAAAAAGCGAAGTAACCGCCAAGGTTGGGGATTACCTGAAGCTCGTCCAGCTTGAGAACCACGCCGAAAAAAAACCGAACCAGCTTTCGGGCGGGATGAAACAGCGGGTCGCCATCGCAAGGGCGCTCATCAACGAGCCGAGCGTCCTCCTTCTGGACGAGCCCCTGTCGGCGCTGGACGCGAAGCTTCGCCATCACATGTTGATTGAGCTCGACACGATCCACGACAAAATCGGGATCACCTTCATCTACGTCACCCACGATCAGCAGGAGGCGCTTTCCGTGTCGGACCGTATCGCGGTGATGAACCAGGGGAACGTTTTACAGGTCGGCACCCCCCACGAAATCTACGAAAGCCCCGCCACGGACTTCGTGGCGCGCTTCATTGGGGAGACCAACCTCTTTGACGCGACCGTCACCGCCGTGGAAAAGATGGGTCAGCCCCTGCTCTCGCTGCCTGGCGCCGCGAAGAAAGCGCCCCCGGTATACATGGCGGAACTGGAGATTCCCGAGCTGGGGACGATCAAGGTGACAACCGATGACGAAGTGAAGCCCGGGCAGAAGGTGAGTTTTACGGTCAGGCCGGAAAAAATTGTCATCTCCAAGGAAAAACCCGCGACCAAGCGCGACGACATAAACCTCTTCCAGGGCAAAGTTGACGAGCCGATATACTCAGGCTTCCAGACGAAGTTCTATGTGAAACTCAATGGAAGCACGGTGATACGGGTCGTCAAACAGCACGCGAAATACTCCGATGAGGGGCCGGACATTATCTGGAAGGACGAGGTCTACCTCTCCTGGAGCGCCCACGACGGCTACATTGTGGAGATAAAACCGTGAATGTCAATACCGGCGGGAAAAAGAACTACGGGCCCTTTTATTCCTTCCCGATGGCGGCATGGTTCACGGTCTTTTTCGTCGCGCCAATCGTCATAATCGTAATCTACAGCTTTCTCAAGAAGGGGCTGTACGGCGGCGTTGAATGGGAGTTTTCCTTTGAAGCGTACCGGGGCCTCACGAATCCAAGCTTCGTGACCATCACCCTTCGTACCCTCGTCACTTCGGTAATCGCCACGGTTATTACGATTTTAGTTGCCCTTCCCTGCGGTTACTTCATGGCGAGGAGCAAGAACCAGACCCTATTGCTCCTCCTAATCATCATCCCGTTCTGGACTAACTTCCTGATCCGCGTCTTCGCGTGGATGAACATACTTGGGAATAACGGCTTCATCAACGAGTTCCTCATGCGCGTTGGGTTGATAAGCGAGTACCTCCCCCTCATGTACAACCAGAGGGCGGTTACGCTGGTACTGGTTTATATGTACCTGCCCTACGCCATACTTCCCCTGTTCTCCGCCATCGACAAGTTTGATTTCTCATTTTTGGAAGCCGCGAGGGATCTGGGCGCGGGCAAGCTCACCGCGATTATCAAGGTACTCTTTCCCAATATCAAGGGCGGAATGTTCACGGCGGTGCTGTTCACGTTTATCCCCATCTTCGGGAATTATGCGGTGCCCCAGCTTGTCGGGGGCAGGGATTCCTATATGCTGGGGAACATCATCGCGGATCAGATCCTCAGATCGCGGAACTGGCCGCTTGCTTCGGCGATTTCCATGGTGCTCACCGTGGTTACCACCGTCGGGGTTCTTGTAATGATGTACGTCCAGCGCCGTGAGGCGGCCCGTGTCACCGATGTGAAACAGACTGTCGGAACGGGAGGCGCGGCGGATGGTTCGGCTGAGGCCGGTACGGAGGTAACAGTGTGAAAGAGAAGCTCGTAAATCTGGCGCGTAACGTTATCACCTCCCTGAAGCCGGGGCAGCCTGGCGGCGAGGCGTCACGTCACGCGAAACGCGCTGCCAGAAGGGTTTTTTCCTTCTCACAGCTCGTTTTCGTCGTCACGATGATCTTCCTTTTCCTGCCGCTCTTCATTCTGATAATGTACTCGTTTAACAGTTCCACCAGTATGAGATGGACCGGCTTTTCACTCCGGTGGTACGAGCGGCTTTTTGCGGAACGGGAATTGTGGCGCAGCTTCTGGAACAGCATAATCATTGCGGTCAGTTCCGCCGTCACCGCCACGGTGATAGGAACCTTCGGGGCCATTGGCGTCAACTGGTACCGGTTCCGCCTGCGAAACTACGTGCAGATCACCTCCTTCCTCCCGATGATACTTCCCGAAATTATTATCGGGGTTTCCCTTTCCATATTCTTTGCGGGAACGGGTATCCCCCTCGGCCTGTTCACGATTTTCGCAGCGCACACCACGTTCAACCTGCCCTTCGTCTTCCTCATGGTAATGGCGAGGCTGGACGAGTTTGATTTTTCCATCATCGAGGCCGCCCACGATTTGGGCGCCAATGAGAGGGAGACGCTCTTCAAGGTGACTGTCCCCGTCTGTATGCCCGGAATAATCTCGGGGTTCCTGACGGCGATTACCCTTTCGCTCGAAGACTTTGTGATTACCTTCTTTGTGGCGGGACCAGGTTCGTCCACCCTGCCTATCTTTATCTTTTCCGCCATCACTCGCAGGGGCGGAGTAACCCCGGTGATAAGCGCCCTTTCGGTGGTCATGATCCTGGGTACGGTGGTATTGACCTACTTGCTCAGAAACTTTCTGAAATACATTGCCGCTAAATAAAAACCTTAAGGTTTTTATATAAACTACACTGCGAAGCTTAGGAAAGCTTCTAAAAACCAGGAGAAAACAAATGAAAAAAGCCGTCATCTTGCCTATAGCCCTGGCAGCGCTATTAATGTCTGCCGCTTCTTGCTCAAACAGCAACAGGCTGAACATTTACAACTGGAGTTATTATACCCCGCCGTCGGTAATCGAAAAGTTCGAGAAGGAATTCAANGTCAGGGTAGTTGTGGATGAATACGCGAGCAACGANGAAATGTACACAAAACTGAAAACCGGGGGGACCGGTTACGATCTGGTATTTCCTTCTCAGGACTATGTGTCAATCATGATCCGCCAGGATATGTTTGAGCCTATAGATAAGTCTTTAATCCCCAATCTGAGGAATATAGACCCGGTAGTACTTCAAAAAACCGATTACGATCCCAACATGAATTATTCGGTTCCCTATTACTGGGGCGCTGCGGGGATCATCGTGAATTCGGCAAGGGTTCCCAACTACGAAAGGAGCTGGTCGATCTTCGGCCGCACCGATCTCAGGAACCGGATGACCATGCTGGACGACATGAGGGAAGTCATGGGCGATGCCCTGGTTCACCTTGGCTACTCGGTGAACACCAAAAACCCGGCGCAAATTGAGGCCGCCAAAAACCTCATCAACAACCAGTGGAAGCCCAATCTCACAAAGTTTGACGCCGATGCTTTCGGCAAGGGCTACGCCAACGGCGAATTCTGGGTGGTTCAGGGATACCCCGAAGTTGTTTTCGAGGAAATCATGGATAACGAGCAGCTTATGAGGGATACTGTATTTTTCATTCCTTCCCAGGGCGGCCCCGGCTATATTGATAGCATGTGTATCCTCAAAGGCGCGAAGCAAAAGGAGCTTGCACACAAGTTTATCGACTTTATCCATCGCCCGGATATATACGCGGAATTCTGCGATTTCTTCGGCTTCCCCGCCACGGTGAATGTCCCGGCCAGGCAGTATACGGAAGGCCCGACATGGTATCAGCCTGAGGACATCGCGCACACAGAGTTAAAGAACGATCTGGGCGAAGCCCTTGACCTTTACAACGACGCCTGGTTCAACTCAATAAGGTCGGGAGACTAGGTCTTAATATAACTCGTCCGTTTGCCGGCCCCCTCCTTGGCTATGAACCCTTCTTTAAGGAGCATAGACAAAGCGGCTTCCACGGTGGAAACGCTGGTATCCGGCAAACGGTCGAGTATGTCCTGTTTGGTTAGCCTCCCCAGGGTTGCCGCGAAAAGGGCGCGGACGCGCTCGGGCTTTGAAAGGCGCTTATCGGCCATGAGGCTCACCCTTTCCTCAAAATCCCTGTATGCTTTTAAAAGCACCTCAAGGAAATACTTTACAAAGGGGAGAACCTTGTTCTTGCCTTCAAGCCATAAGGCGGAACATTCTTCCAGAACCTCATAGTAGGTTTCTTTCGTGTCTTCAATGATCTTTTCAATACTTATATACTTCCCCACAAGGTATCCTGAACGGTATAGCAGCAACAGGGAAAGAAGGCGGCTCATTCGCCCGTTGCCGTCGGCAAAAGGATGGATGCAGAGAAAATCCAGGACAAACCGGGGAATCAGCAGCAGCGGATCGAGCTTGCCCTTGTCCACGGCTTCCGTGAAAGAGCGGGTGAGCTTTTCCATCGCCTCGGGAGTTTCAAAGGCGGAAAGGGGTGTAAAGCGTATGCGCTCAAGCCCGTCAAGCCCGGTTTCGGTAATGACGTTGTCGGCGGCCTTGAATTTGCCCCTTTGAGCGCCAGGGCTGAACTGATACAGGTTCTGGTGAAGCTGAAGGATGATATTGGGCCGAAGCGGAATATAGTCATAGCTCTCGTGAATGAGGCGCAGCACCTCGCGGTAGCCCGCGATTTCCTCTTCGGAGCGGTTTTTCGGCTCGGTTTTCATCAGCATCAACGCCTTGAGCCGCTCGTCGGAGGTATGAACCCCTTCTATCCGGTTGGAAGCGGCGGTACTCTGAATCCGCGCAACCTCCAGGAGATGGGTAAGGACATCGGTCCTTGCTTCCACATAAAGATCCTGCTTCCCCCTGTATTCGTGAATCGTGGAGAGAAGATCCATTGTTTCGCCACAAACCAGGGATCGCGGCAGTCTTGAATAGTCAAATTCCCATATCATACGGTTCTGCCCAAAAATTATTGGTTCTGCACAATTATACCACGTTTTTAGGCAGAACGCAAGCGTTTTGGGCAGANCCGCTGCCGTTTTTAGCGGTTTTTCAGGGCGAGCCCAATACGGGCATTAAAATCGGTTTCGTTCATTTCGCCCTTGAGGAAGTCCGTGATGAGAGACCTGATGACAGACGGGAACGCTTTCCAATACCTGTCCGGCCAGGGACCCACGTCTTTACGCAGTGCGCGGTCTTCTTCTTCATCCATGCGCCCAAGGGAAAAAGAAACAAACTGGTCTATCATCGAGGCGAGCAGATCCCGTGGTATCGATTGTTCGCGGGAACCCTGTTCTCCGGAACTCTGTCCCCCCGGTATCCACGCACGCGTAAGTTCCTCGATTTGATCATCTGTAAGCTCCGGGGCTTGCTGCCTGATCGTCCGAATGGCGTAATCCCTCACGCTGTTTTTCAGGCCTTCGATGCTTCCTTCAATGTCAATTTGAGCGGAAATTTCCTCAGCCATACGGCGCGGATCCGGAATTTCGGGCAAACTACCGAACATGGCAATATCCCGGCGGCGGCGAACCACAGCCTCGGCAACTGCCTCAATATCCCGTTCGTTGCATCGATTGAGAATGTAATCCAGAGTCTGCGCTAATTCCCGTGACGCCATAGGCAAAGCATAGCTTAAGAAGCTATACTTTTTTGGTAATATAATCGCTCTTAAGGCAACGGGCGCAAATTTTCAGTGTAACTGCGGTCCCGCCAAGTTCGGTCTTNACCTTAACCAGATTGGGTTTCCAGGTCCGGCGGGTATGATTCTTGGCGTGGCTAACCTTATTTCCGGTAATCGTATGTTTTCCGCAAATATCGCAAGTCCGTGACATATCAATCCTTCCTTCTACTCTATACAGCGTTTTGATAGTAGCGGAGATTGGAGAAAATGTAAAGAGGCTAAACGCTAATTTGTCAGGATGATTGCTTATAAAATCGGAATAATATTCTGAATAACGGGTGGGCAAGTAACGCGTTGAAAACTTTTGGGGAACCCGGCGCCGGAGCCGCCTGACCACATAATTCAAAAAGGTGACAGGCACCTTTTAAATTATGTGGTCAGGCCTGCTTCCCCTTTAGTCTTACATATTCCCCTCGGCTCCTTTGCCGGAGAGCCCAAAAAATGTTTTCAACGCGTTACTTGCCCACCCATTCAACAGTATTTTTTCGTTTAAACAAGCAAATTACCCGACAAATTAACATTTTAACTACGGGGAAGACAGCTTTTTGGCTAATTTGCTGTAATTCAACGTTTGCGACATAATAAAATACACTGCTTGCGGAGGTGAGATGCAGAATTCCCTCTTATTTACAAACTCTATTTGTCTTTTCAATCGCTTTGTCGTCTGACATAGCTTTGTCGCGGCAGGAGGGGAAATCCTATTTAGGCAGCATACCACTCTTTTCAGACACATCCTTGTTGCGGCGAGAGCGAAATACCGTGAGGGCAGCATGTTATTTAGCTGACCGAACGGTTTTTCGCTCTCGCCGCTTCAAAGATATGTCTATCTCCATTGAAGCTGCCCGAATGGGATTTACCGCTCCCGCCGCTACAATGATATGACTAGCCACGCCACGAGCTGCCTGAAAGGCTTTCTCGGTCGCGAAATGAATGTTTTTGTTAAATTAACGTTTTCACCACAGCGCTTGCCCACCCAATAGCCGTAGTTGTTTCTCGATATGATTTTATATGATATATTTTACTCATGCAATTTGAGCTTACCGAAGCCCTCATAGACGACATTTTATTCGCAATGGAAGACCAGATGGGGGAATTCGTCATGGACACCGTGGAGGGAATTGTGAGCGGCGGGGTTGACGATCCGGAATTCGACGGAGAGGACCTGGATGATGACGACGGGGAAGGCGGCGAGCGATATATCGGCCTTCCCGAGTGGGATTCCGCCGATGGGTTCAGGCTTATGGAGCGTTTTGCCGCCGGTTTCAGGAACCCAATCGTGCGGGATGAATTGACTTCCGCCCTCAGCCATGGGCGTGGGGTTTTCCGGGCCTTCAAAGACACCCTGGGACGCCACCCGGAAGCAGAGAAGCTCTGGTTCGCGTACAAAGACAAGGAGATGAGACGGGAGATAATCAGGTGGTACAACGGCCTCAGAGAGGAATGGGGCATTGAAAAAATAGGCATGGAGCCGGAGGACACCGATGACCTCGTGTTGGAGGATTTCCGTTTCCGGCCTTTCCGAAAAGAGGACATATTTATGGCGGAGGAACTGCACCGCCGCCATATAGAGGAAGCCAGGAATAAACTGATCGAGGAAGTGGCGGCCTTTTCAACTAACGGCTATGCCAATGACATAGCCGATGTCATACTAAATGAAGCCCAAGCGCTGCGAACCATTTCCGGCTCGTCACTCGAGCATTGCCTCGTTGTTGAATCGGGAAGCGAAGAATTCGCCGGTTATATCTCGGGAATTAAGAAGGGCGCGGTGTTTTTCATCCAAAACCTGGAAGTGAAAGACAAATTCCGCGGCCTCGGCCTCGGGGAAGCCCTGCTTGTCAAGTTCCTCGAAAGCCTCGAACTAACAGAAGTTAGCGAGGTATTGATCGATCTTCCTTCCTGGACGGAAGGGTTCTCCAGGGTTCTCCGCAGGGAATCATTCAAGCCCTACACTGTCCGGTACTGGCTGAAGCTACGCGACCGTGCGGATTAATAACTCCTTTGTCCCCTTGTCCCTTTGTCCCTTTTTTTTTAATATCACCCTATGGAAGAAATGAAACGTAACATTAACTGCGGCGCACTAAGAAAAGCCGACGAAGGTAAAAAGGTAATACTCAACGGGTGGGTTCACCGCAAGCGGGATCACGGCGGGATTTCATTTATAAACCTCCGTGATCGCTATGGGATCACCCAGGTGGTCGTTGATCCGGGGGCGTTCGGCGGTGTGGTACCTGCGGAGCTGGCACAAACGACAGCGGAATTGCGGAACGAGTTCTGCCTGGCAGTAGAGGGAGATGTCCGGTTGCGGCCTGCGTCCATGGTAAACCCGGAGATGACGACCGGCGAGATTGAAGTGGCCGCGGTGAAAATCCTCGTCCTGAGCCGCTGCGACGCGCTTCCGTTTCAGATCGAAGAGGAAACTTCCGCGAGGGAGGAACTGCGCCTCAAGTACCGTTACCTGGACCTTCGCTCCACGGTCATGCAGAAGCGGATAAAGTTGCGCCATGATGTTGTATTCGCGATAAGGGAATACCTCGCGGGCGAGGGCTTCTACGAGATTGAGACGCCCACCTTCATCCGCTCGACGCCGGAAGGCGCGAGGGACTACCTCGTCCCCTCCCGCCTCTATCCGGGGAAGTTTTACGCCCTTCCACAATCGCCTCAGCTCTACAAGCAGATACTCATGGTTTCGGGCTTCGACAAGTACTTCCAGATCGCGCGCTGTTACCGCGATGAGGATGCCCGCGGGGACAGGCAGCCTGAGTTCACGCAGTTGGACATTGAGATGTCTTTCGTAAGCCGCGAAGATGTGCTGCTCTTGATAGAAAAGCTTTTCGGTCATGTCTTTAAAAAGACCGTAAACTACGAATTGCCCGCCCACTTCAAGCGCCTGACTTACGAAGACGCCATGGAGACCTACGGCACGGACAAGCCAGACACCCGNTTCGAAATGCCCTTGCANGACTTTTCCCCCTGGGTNGCCGCCGGCGGATTTCAGGCGTTCAAGGACGCCCTTGCCGCCGGGGAGGCAAACAAGGCAGCGGCGGCGGCGAAAGGCATAACCGCCTCGGGCGGCGGCGTCAAGGTTCTGGTCGCTCCCGGCAAAATAGGCGAGAGGACAATCGAATACTCCCGCAAGCAGATTGAAGAACTCGAAGCCCAGGCGAAAATCTACAGGGCGAAGGGCCTCGCCTGGATGAAGGTGGGAGCTGGCGGCGCTCTTGAGGGGGGTGTCTCCAAATTCTTCACAGCGCAAGCCACCGACATTGTCGGGAAGCTCGGCGCGGCTCCCGGCGACCTCATCCTCATAGTCGCGGACAACAGCAGGAAGATCGCCAATACGGCTCTTGGCGCGGTGCGCTCAAAGCTGGGGCGCGAAAACGGGCTCTGTGATCCCAAAAAATTCGAGTTTGTGTGGATCGTGGACTTCCCCCTCTTCGAGTTCAACGAGGAGAAAAACCAGTGGGAGGCGGCTCACCATATGTTCAGTTATCCACAGGAGCAATACCACAAGATTCTCGAAACGGACCCCGGCGCGGTGAAGGGGGATCTCTACGACCTCGTGTTCAACGGCTTCGAGCTGGCGTCCGGTTCGATAAGGATACATGACCCCGAATTACAGAAGCGGATTTTCAAAGTCGTGGGCTACGACCCGGCGGAGGCCGAGTCGAAGTTCGGCTTCCTCACCGAGGCCTTTAAGTACGGCCCACCGCCCCACGGCGGCATCGCGCCCGGCATCGACCGCCTTGTGATGATCATGGCCGGCCAGACCTCGATAAAAGAGGTCATCGCCTTCCCGAAAAATTCCTTTGCCGAGGGCCTCCTCGACGACAGCCCAAACGTGGTCAGCCCTGAGCAATTGAAAGAGCTTCACCTCATTATTGATGAGCAAACGAAGGCATAGCGAAAGTATTACGAAAGCATAATGAAGGTATTATGAAAGTAAAGTGAAAGAACTATGAAAGAATATGTCGAGATTTTCCTTGCTTTTTTGAAACTGGGCTGCATCACCTTTGGGGGCGGCTACGCAATTGTCCCCGTGGTGGATCGGGAACTCATCAAGAAGAGGGGCTGGGTCACCATGGACGAGGTGATTGAGTACTACACCATCGCGCAGATAACCCCGGGCCTCATCGCGGTAAACCTCTCCACCTTTGTTGGCTACAAGCAGAAGGGGCCGCTGGGCGGCGTCCTTGCCACGGTGGGCTTCATACTCCCTGGAGTCACCTTCATAGCGGCGATCGCGCTTTTGATCAGCAATTTCGCGGAACTCAATGCGGTGAAGCACGCGTTCACCGGCATACGCATCGCTGTCGGGGCGCTGATCCTCGACACAGTGCTTAAGTTGATGAAGGGGATCTTCAAAGATAAAATCGCTATAACGATATTTATCGTAGTTTTTGCCATTTCTGTGCTTCCAGGCGGCTTCATCCCGGCGTTCCTCCAATCGCCGGTGTTCCTCGTGCCCGCCGCCGGCCTCGTGGGTTTAATTGTCTACAGACAGAAGAAACCCGCGCAACCGGAGGGCCGCACATGAGTCTCCTCTACCTTTTCGCCACGTTTTTCAGGACGGGCCTCCTCGCCATAGGCGGCGGGCTGGCGACCCTGCCCTTTATCTTCGAGATAGCAGACAACTCAGACGGCTGGCTCACCCGTGAAATGGTGGGGAACATGCTCGCCGTCGCCCAGTCCTCGCCCGGCGCAATCGGCGCGAACCTCTCGTCTTATGTGGGCCTCAGCTACGCAGGCGTACCCGGCGCTTACGCTGCGGCGCTCGGCCTTATCGCCCCCTCAATCGTCATCATCATCATAATCGCGAAAATGCTGAAAGCCTTCAAGGAAAACCCAATCGTGAAGAGCCTCTTCGCCGGCTTCCGCCCCGCCGCCGCGGGCCTTCTCTCCGCCGCGTGCTTCGGCGCTATCGCCCTGTCCCTCTGGAACACCGCCGCACCGGTCTGGTACGAATTGCTTCGATGGAAGGAAACGTTGATCTTCGCGGTTCTTTTCTTTTTGATCTATAAGTTCAAGAAGCATCCTGTCATTTACATTTTTGCCGCGGGGCTCGCGGGCATTGTGCTAAAATTGTAAAGAGAAGAATTTTCCGCAAATTTTCTCGCGGAGGCGCCGGGCTCGCAGAGGACGCGGGGTCTCACGCTATTTAATTATTTCCAAATATTCTCTTGCGGTTATTATTTTTATCTTTCCATATTCCCTTAATTCCAATAGATGAATATCGCCGGAAATTATGTAGTCAACATTAGCCGCCATTCCACATTCGATATATTTATTATCTGTTTTATCTTTACTGCCATTCTTGATTTGCATTTTGGGTATAATCCTGTTTCCAATTTCTTCGATTGAATTCATAAAAAAATATATTTCCTCTTTGTCCGCATGAAATTTTGGCCTTCCCAACACTTCCTCAATTTCATCCAATAACTCTTTTGTTATAAATAATTCGTCTATTCCTTCAATAACTCTTTCCAGAACCATTCTTGGATTGCCACCCCGGAAAAATGAGGATATAAATATATTGGCATCCAATACGAGTCTCATTTGTTTTTACTGTTTTTTTCTTCCCGGTATTTCCGTATTTCTTCATTAACATCCTCTTCAGTAATTTTATACTTTGCGGATATGCTTTCTCCATAGGCGAAAATGCTTTCCCATTTCTTTTTTCGTTCTATATATATTCTTGCCGCTTCCCTGATTAATTCAGACCGGGTTCTCGCCTCTTTTTTGGCGATTTGGTCAATTTGGCTCAATAAATCTTCCTGAAAGGAAATGTTCACCGTTGAAACTGCCATATATTACTCCTTAATACAGGAATATACAATGTTTGTATGTTATTGTCAACTCATTGCGCCCTATTCCCTTTTCCCCTTTTTTATGCTATAATTAAATCAGGTGAATTGAAAATAGGAGGAAAACCATGGCTGTGAATTTCGATTTTACTATAGAGGAATTGGGGAAACGGAATATCAAGTCGCCGATTGCCATGTCCACGACAAGGGGGGACATGATTGCCAATTATGTGACTGACAATGAGTTCATCCGGCTTGGAACGGGTGTGAAGATTGGTGCGCAGCAGACGCTGACGCGGAAGCATGTGCTTGAGTGCGCGGGGCCGCGAGAGATGATCTACTTTTCGCCNTCCAATGTGCACGCGGGGATTGTCACCTGTGGGGGGCTTTGCCCCGGCCTTAACGACGTGATCCGGGCAATCGTGCGCTGCCTCTGGCACCGCTACGGGGTGCGCCGGATTTCCGGCATTCAATACGGTTACAAGGGCTTCCTGCCGGAGTATCAATATGGCGTGAAAAACCTGAACCCGGACATTGTTGATGACATTCATAAAATCGGGGGCACCTTCCTCGGAAGCGCCAGGGGGGGCGGCAGGGAGGTCACGAAGATAGTGGACGCCCTGGAGCAGCTCAATCTGAACGTGCTCTTCACGGTTGGCGGGGACGGAACCCAGCGCGGGACCCTGGATATTGCCGATGAAGTCGAAAAGCGCAAGCTCAAGATTGCACTCATCGGGATTCCCAAAACCGTTGATAACGATTTCGCGCTGATTCAGAAGTCCTTCGGTTTCGATACCGCGGTGGACAGGGCGGTGGAGGTTGTGGCGGCGGCGCACATGGAGGCTTACTCCGCCATCAACGGCATCGGGCTTGTAAAAGTGATGGGGCGTGAGTCGGGTTTTATCGCCGCGCATACCGCGCTGGCAAGCCACGAGGTGAACTTCGTCCTCATTCCCGAGGTACCCTTNAACCTTGAGGGCTACAACGGTTTTCTCACGCACCTGGAAAAGCGTCTGAGNAATCGCGGCCACGCGGTCATCGTTATCGCGGAAGGCGCCATGCAGGAGCAGCTCCTGACAGAGAAGAAGCTTGACGCAGGCGGCAACTTAAAAATGGCGGATGTTGGTGTTTATTTACGCGACAGGATAACCCAGTATTTTGATGAAAAGGATATTGAAGTCAGCTTGAAGTACATCGACCCCAGTTACATTATACGCTCTTCTCCCGCGAATCCCGCTGATTCGATTTATTGCGAGCGTCTTGGAAATGCGGCAGCGCACGCGGCGATGGCGGGGAAAACAAGGCTCATTATCGGCCTTGTCAACAACGAGTTTGTCCACGTACCCATCAAGGCGGCCATTTCCCACCGCAGCCACGTTGACCCGGAGAGCAACCTCTGGCGCGATACTTTGGACGCCACCCACCAGCCTGCCCTGATGATAAACCAGTTTGAGGACACCGCACCCAAGAGTTAGGCGGTAGAGGGATTTATGCCGCAGGAAAACCTGATGTTAGCCGCCAAAGGCGGCATCAATCTGGACATCACCGATGGAGAAGCGGAGGCGCTTTTTTCCGGTGCCCTTTCCAAAGCCCTTGAGAAGATCAAGGGCGGTTCCGTGCTGGCCCTCCCGCCGGACATCACGCGCTATTATTCCCGCGCCGGTTTCCTCACGGACATCGCCGCCGGGGTGTTAGGCGCGAGGTTAGGCGCAGTCATGCCTGCCCTGGGCACGCACATGGCGATGACCGGTGAAGAAATTACGCGTATGTTCCCAAAAACCCCACGCGCCCTGTTCCGCGTTCACGATTGGCGCAACGATGTCACAACGCTTGGCCGCATTGAGGGAGAATGGGTTGAGAAAGCCACCGAAGGCAAGGTGAAGTATGACTGGCCGGTACAGGTGAACAAGCTCCTCCTTGAGGGCGGCTTTTCAATGATCATCTCACCCGGCCAGGTAGTTCCCCACGAAGTAATCGGCATGGCGAATCACACGAAGAACCTCTTCGTCGGAACCGGTGGCAAAGAGGCCATCGACAAGAGCCACTTCGCCGGGGCGTCATTCGGCATGGAAAGAATGATGGGCAGGGCTGACACACCCGTCAGGGCCCTCTTTGACGAGGGTTTCAAACGCTTCGGCGATCAACTCCCGCCGGTACTCTTTGCCCTCACCGTCATAGGCCCAAGGGGTGACGGTTCCCTGGCGCTGCGCGGCCTTTACATCGGGTTCGGCAGGAAATGCTTTGAAGAAGCCGCTGCCCTTGCCCGGCAGATAAACGTGGACATCCTCAATGAGCCCATCAAAAAGGCCGTCGTCTACCTTGAGCCGGAGGAATTTCGCACGACATGGCTGGGGAACAAGGCGATTTACCGCACACGCATGGCGATGGACGACGGCGGCGAGCTTCTGATCCTTGCACCGGGGCTTGAGCGCTTCGGCGAAGACGCCGGAGTGGACAAACTGATCCGCAAATACGGCTACAGGCCGAGCAAGACGATCCTGGAACTGGTGGGGAAAGAAAAAGAAATCGCCGAAAACCTGAGCGTCGCGGCCCACCTCATCCACGGCTCAAGCGAGGGCCGATTCACCGTGCGCTATTGCCCCGGTCCCGGCGTCAGCCGCTCCGAGATAGAGTCCGTGGGCTACGAGTGGGGCAGCCTTGACGAGGCCATGACGAGGTACGATGTGAAAAAATTTAAACTTGGCTGGAACACTATGGGCGACGGGGAGAAGGGCTTCTTTGTCCCTAATCCTGCTTTGGGGCTGTGGGCTGAGAAGAAGCGCTTTGGTTCATAGGGATTAGTATCCGCGTCCAGGGCTTGTTGTCGGGTTGAAAGATCCCCTCTAAATTGCCTTCTGCGGAAATAGCAAGTTTTGTTTCCATGCCTTCACCGCGAAAAACTACGCCGTCAAGGCATAAAACCAAAAGTGGAAACAACATCTCCACATTCCGAATTTCCGGGGNAAACGACTCAATGCTTCCGCTGTCGAAGCCGGGAATTTTTTTCAGTTCCTCGCTAATTTCCTCGGGTGTAAACAGGGGCAGATCTTCAAGGGACGTTTCCAGCGTGCGCATAACAGACAGGATCATGGAATTCTCCCGCTGAAGCCTGTAGATCCCTTCTGTTTTTTTATAGTCTGTTTCAATCATGGATTGTATTTCTTTTCTATCAAGATAGAATTTTTCCTTAAAAAAGGCCTCGGCGAAATCTTTCAGTCCCTCCAAAAAAAGCGTCTCGAAATACTCATCTTCAATTTCCTTATACCGTGAGAAATCGATCTTTGAAAAGACAAAATCCTCAAGAGAGACGCCGGGTTCTGCTTTTTTTAAATCAAGTCCGGCTAGCTCTCCCTGAAGCCTGCATAGCCTTAAATAGCGGCGATGAATGCCTCCTACCAATAAGCCAGATCCGAGGCCCGCCGAAATTGTGCCTGTCGATAAAAGCGCCAATTCCCTTATTATGGGAATTGAAATTGGTTGAGGTAAAATAAAATCGAAAAAAGGTTTTAGAATACTGATAGCTTCAACGCGGTCCAACGGCAACTCCTAAAGTTAAATTACCCGCTTTACCATACAAAGTAAAGCGGTTAACATTGAAGGGTGTTTACCGATTCTTCAAACGCTCCTCTTCGGATAAAATCCCCAAAAGAAGAGCTTCAAGCCGAATTAGCCAGAAAGGGTATCCACGTTTTTATCGCCGTGGTTCCGGGCCTAGCGTCTATAAACCTTTCCAATACGGCCCTGCTCCTCATGATGGGCATTCTTTTCTATACCGCTGCGGAGAGCATGCGTTTTCTGGGATTCACCCTGCCGATGATTTCCCCTGTCACAGAGTCTGTTTTGCGAAAGCGGGAACAGGGGCATTTTGCCCTTGCGCCGGTTACCCTTGGCCTCGGCGCACTTTTGGCCCTGCTTCTCTTTCCCTCCCCCGTGGCGGCGGCCGCCATTTACGCCCTTGCCTTCGGCGACAGCGCATCGAGTCTCGTCGGCAAATTTCTTGGGCGTATACGCCCGGCTTTTCTGAAAGGCAAAAGCCTGGAAGGTACCCTGACCTGCATCGTCACGTCCTTTCTTGCAGCGTTTTTCGTCTTTCGGGAATGGAAAACCGCCCTCGCAGTGGGTATCGCTTCCCTATTGATCGACGCCCTTCCCCTGAGGGAATATGACAACCTTTTTCTCCCACTGGCCGCAGGTCTTGCGGCTTTGATTTTTCAAGTCTAAAAACATGAATACAAACAACAAGAGCCTGCTGTATATTCATTTGTCTGTCTTTCTCTTTGGATTTTCGGCTCTTTTCGCGAGACTGGTAAACCAGCCTTCTATCGTTATAACTTTTGGCAGGGTGTTTTTTTCCTCGGTATTTTTGTTTGTTCTGACAAGATACCATAAAATTGGAATAAATCTTGAATCGAAAAAAGATTATTTGCTGATAACCGTTTCAGGAATTATACTTGCGGTTCACTGGTATTGCTTTATTCAATCAATTCAATTGTCAACTGTCGCGATAGGAACAATTACATTTTCCACTTTTCCAGTATTTATCTCCTTTCTTGAGCCTGTTTTTTTTAGGGAGAAGATCAGGGCGCGTATTGTAATTTGCTCAATACTCATGTTAGGTGGCATCTTGATAATCGCGATGAATAATATCGGCGAAGAGTCATCAAACAGAACATTGGGGATTATCGTGGGGCTTGTCTCAAGCCTGACGTATGCCGCCCTGTCATTGCTCAACAGGAGTTTTTCACGGAAATACAAATCTGAGGTAATCGTCTTTTATGAGCAGTCAATCGCGGCAATAGTAATTTTGCCATTTATATTTGTCGTTAAACCTGTGATTGCGGTTAACGATATATTCCTTTTGGCAATACTTGGCATTGTTTTCACGGCCCTCGCCCACGGCTTGTTTGTCAGGGGCTTGCGTTACGTGAAAGCCAGTACGGCGGGTATTATTTCAGGGCTTGAGGCGGTTTACGCGATTTTGCTCGCGCTGGTTCTGTTAAAGGAATTTCCGGCGATGAATGAAGTTGCGGGGGGGCTTGTTGTTATTGTGCTTGCGGGGTATATGACGGTAGGTGGGGAAAAGAATCTTATAGGAGAAAACTGTGAAAAACAAATCAAATAACACCAATGTAAGGATTAGTAAATTCTTAAGTCTAATATTACGACACTCCCCTGAAACAATCCATTTGACTATAGATAAAAACGGGTGGGCAAATATTGATGAATTAATTTCTAATGCCAACAAATACAAAAAAATGTATTTGTCTACTGAATTAATAAAAACGATAGTTGAAACAAATGACAAACAGCGTTTCTCAATATCTGATGATGGAAAACGAATACGGGCCAATCAAGGACATAGCATACAAATTGACCTGGAATTGGAATGTAAAACACCTCCCGATATTTTATATCATGGAACTACAGACCGTTTTCTCGATTCCATATTGAAAGATGGGTTAAAGCCAATGTCTAGACAATATGTTCATCTTTCGCAAAGCGAAGAAACGGCATTATCAGTTGGAAAAAGACATGGGAAACCGATTATACTATATATTATGGCAAAAACCATGTATGACGAAGGATATAAATTCTATTTGTCAGAAAATAATGTATGGCTGGTAGATAATGTGCCAGCAAAATATATAGAACTTAAAGAACCTTAAAGCACATTAAATGATAACACTTTCTTCTAATCTACGATACGACTTACACAATAATTATAATCTTTCGGGTTTTTCTGCATCTCCATATTCCGTTTTGAGTATTATACCTGCCCTCTATATTTGAAACAGTTGTTTCATTATCTGCGAGAATATACTTTCCACTTACTGTTTCAACAAAGGGTTGCCGCAAAAAAAACATCCAATATGCATGTGTTGATGTTAAGGTAAAATTTTCATTATCGTATATTATGGTTCCCCTGCCATAACGAAAACCATTATAATAACTAACATACTTATCCCCTTTTATAGTAAGTCTAAAAACTCCATTTTCCCATGTGCCATTGAGCCCGGTATTTTTCTCCATATAAAGATCCTTTCATACTTTAGCCTCATCGCGGAGGATTTAATACTAAATATAGCCCATATGTCTAGCATAGGATGCTAGAGCAAATAATTTTTTTTATTTTTTTGGTCTAGCATCTGGTGACAGACTTAATCTGTTATAATAAAGTGTAAAGGTATTTTAAAATGGCTGCCTTAACAGGAGTCCAATGAGGAAGCGACAATGGAAACACCTAACGTAAAAATTACCAAAATCACCACTGCAGAAGAAGCCCTGGCGGTGGTAAGGCAGTAAGGATGGTAAATGATTTCGTTATATTTCAGCGTTAGGTGCTGTTTCTCTTCTTCACCGCCACAAACGCCCCGCTTTTACCGTCCCTTGCACCGTTAAGCGCAATCTCCTCCAGTGCCCCGGAAGGGGTCTCCTCAAGCGCCGCCTTGCTTCCGGCCACGAGAATGAGGCCATGTTCGCCGCAGCCATAACGCCCCCAGGAATATGCGCCCGGATCTTTGCCGTCGCCGACATGAAAAACATCCGAGATGACGCGGATTTTCTCGTGCTTTTTCTGAGCCTTCTGTGCATCTTTCTTCTCTGGGTTATTCGTAACAAGGTTTATCGGCCTTTGGGACAACACGGGGCCCGCAAGGAGAAAACTTAGCACTGCCCTTTCCTTGGGAATATGCGCCGCCGCCGAGAGCTTGTGCAACTCTTTGGGGGCGTCTTCGGTGTCAAACGCAAAGTGGCACCATCGCTCTTTCCTGCCTGTTCCGTGCCTGTTTTCTGTCCGGCCCCCCGGCATGGGGCAGGAGTCATTGTGAGTACAGGGTGCGGTGGGATAACGCCCTTCTTCCATCAATAAAAAACGAAGAAGAGAAATAAATTCGCCGGAGCGCGGGATGCCCGGTTCAACAACCAGAACCGATCCTTGGCTATCCGTAAGCGAGGAGAGCAGGCGTGCCTGGCCTTCCGTAAAACGTTCCAGTTCGTCGGTGTCACCAGGAGAGAAGTCCCAGAAAAGTTCGTTGTACACATTCACTGCTGCGCTCAGGGTAGCGGGCTTTCCACGGATTTCCACGGAAAGGCGGCCGTTACGCCTAACATCTCCCTTTATCGTTCTCACCATCCAGGGGCAATCCGTCCCGGCGGTAAGGGCCGCGAAGAATTTCTTCCCGGCGTCCAGCACTGCCGGTGTCCTGTCCAGGCAACGAAATTCCAGGGGAATATTCCTGAGCGCGGGACGGCTTATCCAAAGCGCGGCAGCAAGGGTAAGAGGCCCTGCGCCTAAATCGTTCACGGCGTCATTGGGGTGCAGTTCCAGGGGCAGAGATGTGAGAAGCCGGGAGAGACGGTAGATGTTCCAAGGCAGAAAATAGCGAAGATAGGCGGATAACAGGGCAGGCTTCCCAAGGTAAGAAGCGCCGCGCTCCGGCCTCGCGGAAGTGAGCAGCCGCGAAAGTTCCGCCACATCCCGTGGAAGCCCAACGCGGAAACGCTCCGGCAAGGGGAAAACTTTGTCAATAAGGCCGGGAAGGCGATCAAGGATCATCCTGCTTTCATCGGGAAGAGGAGCGAAAAGGCCAGTCAAGGGCTGCCCTCTTCCGGCGGTGTTTCATTTTCATCGTCGTTTTCAGTTTCGCGTGACGAATCGTTTACCCTGAAAAAGAGGGCGAGGAGTTCCGTACGAAGGGCCGAAATCCCGGCGCGGAGGTCCTGGTTTCCTCCGGCGAGCTCGTGGTAGAGCTGGGCCCTTGCGCCTTCGATGGTGAAACGGCGTTCGTAGAGCAGGTACTTGAGCCTGACAAGCAGTTCCAGGTCCCGGTCGCTGTACACGCGCCTTCCCAGCGTATCCCTGGTTGGCTGAATCAGGGGGATTTCCTTCTCCCAGTAGCGTATAACGTAGCCCCTGACACGGAGCAGCCGTTCCAAATNGCT
>JGI24698J34947_10000416_pt1 | contig 19554 bp, 17 predicted proteins | sample TergutMp193P3_FD_34947 | JGI IMG/M metagenome (IMG submission 34947) | reverse complement strand
AACAGTAAATGGTCGTAATTTGGCCGTAGTGGTAAATGATAAATCGGAAGATATCATTACCGCATATTGGACAAAAACCAAAAGGAGCAAACAATGAAATTCGAGATAGTGGACGATGAAAGATTAAATGCCCTAGGTCGTTACTATGATGAGCATGGTGAGGAAGAGTGGGAAGAAGCGGAGCGTAACGGCGAGGTTTATTCCGTGAAGGAGCTTGGTTGCAAGAATGTTTTTGAAGCAGCACGAAAACTCAGGGCCATGAAAGTCGCTAAGGCAGTGTAGAGCTAACAGGGAAACCATGCCCTCTCCCAAATCCCTCGCAAACCTGCTTCGCAACTACATATTGCGAACAGGCAGGGATTGGAGCGAGGCGGCAAAAGTTTACGACCGGCAAGTCGCTTTAAGAGAGGACTTTAAAACCGAATATTTAATAGGAAACTCCACGCAGCACAAAAGAATTCTGGATTTATATCTGCACTGGAGGTATGCCGCGGGGCTAGGACCGGAAAGAGATATGCTTGCAGGCAAGGAAGACGGCGACAGAGATACCCCATTGTGCGAACCGCTCCCACACGCAGTTTTAATACACAATCTGCGTTCCGCATACAACACCGGCTCAATATTCAGAACAGCAGACTGCTTTGGCTTTTCGGAAGTAAACCTCTCCGGCTACACTCCCGGCATAGAACATCCTGCCCTGAAAGGCACGGCGAGAGGCTGCGAAACCTGGCTGAAAAACCGCAGATGGGAAAGTCCGCTGGATTGCATTGACTTTTACATGGAGCAAAACTACCAAATAATAGCCCTGGAAACCGACGGAACAGACATAAACGCCTTTGAATGGCCCAAAAAATTCCTGCTAATAGTAGGGAACGAAGAACTCGGCATAGCCAGGGAACTCCTTGACAAATGCGATAGCAAAATCTCAATCCAAATGAAAGGCAGAAAAGCCAGCTTGAATGTGTCCTGTGCGTTTGCGGTTGCCGCAGCCTTGAGATTAAAATAATTTACTATATTTTACGCCTCTTTTATGAGGTTTACTTTGCATAATGCGATAATTAACCGCTCAGCCGACAATGCCAGAATCTTGTCTGCGGCGATGGTACAAAAAGCTAAATCCGGGCATCCGGGCGGCGCAATGGGCGCGGCAGAATTCTTTTCTGTTTTATTCGGAGAATTTCTAAAATTCAATCCCAAAGACCCATACTGGCGGGCAAGGGACAGGTTCTTCATGGATCCCGGGCACATGTCCGCAGTATTTTATTCTGCACTCTGTTTTATAAAAAAACTAACTCTGGAAGATTTAAAAGACTTCAGGCAACTGGGCAGCCACACGCCCGGGCACCCCGATTTGGATGTGCAGCGAGGCATAGAAAACACNTCCGGGCCACTCGGTTTGGGTCATGCTTTGGCCCTTGGCTCTGCCATTGCAGAACGGATTTTGGTACACCGGTTTGGAAAATTATTTGAGCATAAAACCATATCCCTTTTATCAGACGGCACAGTTCAAGAGGAAATTGCCTACGGCGTTGGACGCATGGCGGGGCATTTAAAACTTTCCAATCTTATATTTTATTTTGACTCAAACGGAATTCAGCTTTCAAGCGCAACAGACGAGGTGATGAGCCACAGCGTTGCCGCCCAGTACGAGGCATGGGGCTGGCGTGTTTACAGCATTGACGGGCACAATGCCGGCGAACTCAGAAAAGCCCTTGCAAACGCATATTCGGAAACCGAAAAACCCGTCCTTATAATAGGCAATACCATTATGGGAAAGGGCATTAAGGATGCCCAAAACAATGCTTTTGAAAATCAGGTTTCCACCCACGGGCAGCCTATAGATGCGGCAGGTGCTTCTACCGCCCAAACAATCGCAAGCCTTGGCGGAGACCATAAAGACCCCTTTGTACTTTGGCCCGATGTTGAAGAAGCCTTTAATCAACGGCTGGAAGAACTGCAAAAGGAATCCGATTCATGGCAACTCCGGTTTGATACATGGAAACAAACCTATCCTTCTTTGGCACAGGAATTGGATAACTGGCAAAATAACAAGGCACCCGTTCTGGATCTCTCCGTTATTCCTCAAAAACAAGGCGTTGCAACAAGGGTTAATTCCGGCGCTATTTTGGCGTGGCTTGCGGAAAACCAAAAAAACATGGTCTGTTCTTCAGCAGATCTTTCAAACAGCGACAACACCCAGGCATTCTTAAACAAAACCGGCATATTAAAACCGAGCGATTTCAGCGGTGCGTTTTTGCAGGCGGGAGTTGCCGAATTGACTATGGGGGCCGTTGCCTGCGGCATTGTTTTGCACGGGGAATTTACGGCAACCTGCGCAACATTCTTTGTATTCAGCGATTACATGAAACCTATTTTAAGGCTTGCATCGCTGATGGCCTTGCCGGTTAAATTTCTGTTCACCCACGACAGTTTCAGGGTTGGCGAGGATGGCCCCACTCACGAGCCTGTTGAGCAGGAGGCGCAAATTCGCCTGCTTGAGAATTTAACCTTGCCAAGCGGCAAGCCTGCCATGCTGGTTCTTCGCCCCGCAGATGCAAACGAAACAACCCTCGCCTGGGAAATAGCCATGGCAAACGGCGATAGCCCAACCTCTCTTATATTATCCCGTCAAACAATGCCGCCATTGGAAAACCCGCACTTAAAGGCTAATGCCGCCGGTTATATTGTGCAAAACGCAGAAACCCCGGATTTAACATTTGCCGCCAATGGCTCCGATGTTTATCTGTGCTGCCAGGCAGCGGATATTTTGCGCAAGGATGGAATTTCCGTGCGCGTGGTTAGCGTTATGAGCCCAAGGCTTTTCCTGGATTTGCCGCAAAAGGAACGCGAGGCTTTGATTCCCCGCTGGGCTCCCGCCTTTGCCGTTTCCAGCGGTTTGCCAACGGTGTTTGCGCCTGTGGTTGGCCCTCTGGGACGTTCCTGGGGTTTAACCGAATTCGGGAGATCCGCACCCTTTTCCGTTTTGGAAAAGGAGTTTGGCTACACACCCGAAGCCGTTGCGGAAAAAGCGAAAGCATATCTGGTGAGCTATAAAGAGATGAGGAAGGAATTATGCTCATAAGTTTCTTGAAAAAGGAAGAAGACGGAAACGAAAGCCAGTCCAAATTCATGGGCAAGGGAGATGTAATTTTCCTGTTCGTTTTAATTTCGCTTATATTCGGTTTTTGGTATTATCACAAAACCACCAAGGAAGAAACCTACAATCACTATGCACGCTGCGAAGCCCTGTTCAATGCAGACAGTTTAAACGAGGCAAAGGAATGTTACGAGGAAGCATTGAATCTGGGCTATCGCGTGGACAGTCTGGATTCCGTTGGGTATTACAGGGTAGAAAGGATAGACAGTATTTTATATCATCTGAACACCGGTATTTCCCCTACAACTCCGTAGCCCTTCCCGCTCCTGGACAAAAAATGCCATTCGCTGCCCATTGCCAGGACAATATGCAGGGGATGCACGATTCGCAGATATTTGTTCACCTGGGCCTCCAGACTTTGCAAGTCCGTTTTACCCGCCTTGCACTCCGCTAAAAGCCAGGGTTCTCTTAAATCCGTGTTTGGGTTTGCAACTATAATGTCCAGACGGCCCTTGTCGTTTGGGACCAGTTGCGAAAGAGCGAACTCGGTTCTTATCAGGGATTCCGGCACCTTTAATTTTTCAATCAGCCAGTTCACCAGAGTTTGCCTTACCAGTTCTTCAGGAGTTTGCACTACAGGCTTTTCCCTTGTTTTATCGTAGAGCATAACGGGAAGATAAAAAATTTCTATTTTGCCCACCATGAATAAAAGTCTTTATTTATCGCCTGTTTATTTTGCAGCCGCAGGGCTTATACTTTTTGCATGTTCATTGGGCAGTGCAACTCCAAGTTCGTCCAGTACGGCACAGGAAAGTCCCGCCCAGCAAGTTCCGCAGGCAACAAGGGCGGCTACGCCACAACTGGAGTCGTTTCGCTACGAATTTGCAGACCTTGCAGACAAACTGATTCCAACGGTGGTGAGCATACAAACAGAGGCAACCATCAAGGAGAATTTCAGAGGATTTTTTGGAGACGACTTTTTTGACCAGTTCTTCAATTTCGGGCAGCCAAGGCAACAGCAAAAACCCAGGGAACGCAAGCAACAGGGGCAAGGTTCCGGCGTTATTGTAAGCTCGTCCGGGCAAATTCTCACCAACAACCACGTAGTTGAAGGCGTTGACCAGATAATAGTAACTCTATCTGACAAAAGGGAGTTCAAGGCAAAAGTTGTAGGAACAGACGAGCATACGGATATTGCCGTTATTCAAATTGAAGGCGAGGTAAAGGATTTGCCCGTTGCTACGCTTGGCAACTCGGATGCTTTAAGAGTAGGCGAATGGGTAATTGCCATTGGAAATCCCTTTGGACTTTCCCAAACCGTTACCAAGGGAATAGTGTCTGCAAAGGGCGTTCACAATCGCGGCATAACAAGCTACGAAAGTTTTATACAGACCGATGCCGCAATAAACCCCGGCAATTCGGGGGGCGGGCTGTTCAATCTGTCCGGGGAACTCATTGGCATCAATTCCGCAATTTTGAGCAGAAGCGGCGGCTTTCAGGGAATCGGTTTTGCCATACCCGTAAATCTGGCAAGGAGCATAATGAGCGACCTTCTGGCAGACGGCAAGGTTAGCCGCGGCTGGCTTGGAGTGAGCATTCAGGATTTGAATCCGAGCCTTGCAAAGGCGTTGAATTTGAACCCTGCAAAAGGCGCGCTAATCAACGAGGTTTTTGAAAATTCCCCTGCGGAAAAAGGCGGCATAAAAGCCGGAGACCTTGTTCGCTCCATAAACGGCAAGCTCATAGAAGATGCAAACGATTTAAGAAACACCGTTGCCGCGCTCCGTCCCGGCGAAGTAGCCAACTTTGAAATTTTAAGGGAAGGCAAAACCCTGACTTTGAAAGTAAATATTGCTCTGAGAGAAGAGAACAATCTGGCCGGCGTTGATCCAAAATCCAAAGACGGCAAAAAGGAACCGGCAGAAGCGGCTAAAAACGAATGGGGTATTCAGGCGATTGAGTTGACAAAGGCTCAAAGGAAAGAAGCAGGGCTTGCGGAATCTTCCGGCGGAGTGCTTGTAACTTCCGTTACGGAAAAATCCCCCGCAGAAAAATCCGGTTTAAAACAGGGCGATATAATTCTTGTTGCAAACCATAAACACATATTGAGTTTAAAGGAATTCAATTCTGTTTTNGGCGAAAATACCAAGGCAATTCTGTTGCTGGTCAGGCGCGCAGGCGCCCAGTTCTACACGGTTNTGGAAAAATAAACCGCAACTTTCCGGGCAAACTTTTGCGCCAGAATTTCCGGCGCAAGCCGGGAAAGTTCCCATGTTACGCAATGCACGGAATTTTCCCTGCACCAGGTTCCAAGGCTGCCGGGTGTGGGGTAGCCTATATCTTCTTTGTATGGTGTTTGGGAAATTTCCGTTAAAAAAANCGTTAAGGGNGTAAGCGCCGGAGCCTCTACGCANGCAAGCGGGCTGTGGATGGAAAGGATTTCTGCCGGTTTCAGTTTGCGAATGAGTTTAATCAGGGATTTTGTTTCCGCTTCGCTGCCCGGCGTTTTGCCGGGCGAGAGTTCCGTTATTCTCTTGCTTTCCAGGCTCGCTTTGCTAAGAGTAGTTTTTGGGCTCCAGTTTTCTACGGGAAAATTCCGGTTTAAGTCCACGCCGTTTGAATTGCCGCGGGTTCCGAGTGCTGTGCCGTCCGGGTTTGCGCAAAGAACAAAAGCGACGCTCTGCAAGGGTTCTGCAAAGTGCCTGAGTATTCTGCTCAAAAGGAATGTTGTTTCGGCTTCTTCGCCGTGAATNCCGGCAATGGCCAGGAGNGTGCATTTTTGTTTGCACGGAGCATAGAGCAGGGGAGTGCCCGAACNTGTTTTGCCGTATTGTTTTAAAGGAAAAGGCAGGGTGCCTCTATACCGTTCTTTTCTCATACCACGCTCCCTTAGTGCTTCCTCTTTTAAGCAAGTAACCTTTGTCAACCAGATTTTTCATGGATTTTTTTANNGTATCCGGCTTNACATTCAAGATTTCCGCCGCTTTTGCAACCGTTAATTGAAGATGTTCGTCAAGCAATTCCAAAATATCCGTTGCCAGCTTGGAAAGACCGGTATCGTATTTTTTGAAAGACTTTATCTTTTCTTCCAAATGCCTTTTTTGCTTTTGCAGGGTTGTTAAAAAGAAATTGAACCAGGGCTCATAAGATGCTTTTTTTGTTCCGAGCGTTTTTTGAGTTCGCCTCAAAGCTCTGTAATAGCCGTCCTTATTGGCTTCTATTATGGATTCTATGGAACTGTATGGAACATAGTCATAGCCCTTTTTTAACAGTAACATGGTAGTCAGTGCCCTTGACAAACGGCCATTTCCGTCTTGAAAGGGATGTATAGCCAGAAAATGAACTACAAAAATGCCTGTTGTGAGCAAGGGATGATAAAAACCATCGTCGAGATTTTTTCTTGTCCATGCAACAAGTTCTTCCATCAGTATTGGAGTTTTAAAAGGCGAAGCCGTTTCAAATACAACGCCTATTTCCTTGCCCCCGGCATCAAATGCCGAAACGGAATTTGAAAGTTTTTTGTATTCGCCTCTGTGCGAACTGTCACCTTTGCAGAATTGCAGCAGAATTTTGTGCAGATGCTTTATGTAGTTTTCCGTTAGCGGAATAACTTCATAGCTGTCAAAAATCAAGTTCATAAGTTCGGCATAACCTGCAATTTCCTCTTCGTCCCTGTTCTTGAAAGATTTTTTTTGAATGCGGGACAGCAGTTGCTCCACTTCTTCATCGGAAAGTTTATTGCCCTCTATTCGGTTGGAAGAGCCAACCGATTCTATTGTGGAAACTTTTTTCAGTTTTTTAAGCTGTTCGGGCTGCAATGCACCGAATCCGGTCCAGGTGGCTTTAAAAGCGTCCAGTTCCGATATGACGGAAAGTATTTGAGGGGTAACCTCTATATCTCTTATCCTTAACATTCCCTAAATATAGGAAATTTTTCCCAGATATTCCCAGATATTCCCAGATATTCCCAGATTTTCCCAAATTAACTGAAAAACTCCTTTATCCTCTCAAGCAGGCCGCGCTCGCGTTTTTCGTCTCTGTCATGCCCAAGGGAGCTAAGTTCTTCGTAAAGGGATTTTTCCTTGCCGGACAAGTTTTCCGGGATATGAGCCTGGATTTCCACAAAAAGATCGCCTTTGTGGTCTGAATTGTAGCCGGGCAAGCCCTGGCCGCGAACCCTTAATTGCGTTCCGGGCTGCAGGCCCGCGGATATTTTCACCTTGACTTCGCCGTATAAGGTTGGAACTCTCTGCTCGCCGCCAAGCGCCAAACGGTAAACGGGAACAAGCACCTTGCAAAAAAGGTTTTGCCCGTCCCGCACAAAAAATTCATCGTTCTTTTCTTCTATGTGAACTATGAGCGAACCTGCTGCACCGCCTTGAGTGCTGGCATTGCCTTCGCCGCGGAGTTTGAGATAGTTTCCGCTCGCAACTCCAATCGGAATTTTAACTTCTATGGTGTCTTCGGTTTTAACCCGCTTTTGCCCCGAACAGGTTCTGCACTTATTGCTGATGCTTTCGCCCGAACCGCCGCAGTCCGGGCAGGTGGCTACATTTACCATCTCTCCAAAAATGCTCTGCATCCTGCGGCGCACTTGCCCTTTTCCGTTGCAAGCCTCGCAGGTTTTCATTCCGGTACCGCCCTTGCCGTTGCAATCCGGGCACGCTTTGAAACGCTTTATGCGAACTTTCTTTACCGTTCCTTCGGCGATTTCCTTTAATGTAAGCGCAATGCCTATTTGCAAGTCTTCGCCCGGAGACGGGCCTCTGGCACGGCCACGGCCACCGCCGCCAAACCCGCCGCTAAATCCGATATCCGAAAAAATATCGCCGAAATGGGAGAATATATCTTCAAACGAAAAGCCGCCCGAACTGAATCCGCCAAATCCGCCGCTGCTCAAACCTTCGTGCCCAAAACGGTCATACTGTGCCTTCTTTTTCTCGTCGGAAAGCACATCGTAGGCCTCGGCTGCTTCCTTGAACTTGTTTTCCGCTTCCTTATCGCCCGGATTTTTGTCGGGATGATATTTTATTGCGAGTTTTTTATAAGCCCGCTTAATTTCGTCTGCGGAAGCGTTTTTAGGAACGCCGAGAACTTCATAGTAATCCCGTTTTTCTGCCATTTTTACTTCTTCTCATCTACAACTTCAAAATCCGCGTCAACGGGGCCTTCTTTGCCCTTGTCGCCCTTGTTTTCGCAGTTGTCGCCGCAAGAGCCATCGCAGTTTTCACCGCCGTGCTGATGTTCGCTCGCCCCGGCTCCGCTCGCTCCGGCCATTTGAGCCGCCTGCAGGAGTTGGCCTACAACGCTCTGGGCCTTGTCCATTGCACTCTGAATCTCTTCCTTGCTCGTAGCCTTTTCCGTTGCGGCCTTTAAATCCGCTAGGGCAGAGTTCGCCTGTGAAACCAAGTCGGCGGGCAGTTTGCCTTCGTTTTCCTTTAAGGTCTTTTCCATCTGGTAAACAACCTGCTCGGCCTGATTTTTTGTATCAATCAGTTCACGGGCTTTTTTGTCCTTGTCTGCATTGGCTTCCGCATCCTTTACCATCTTGTTTATCTCGTCTTCGCTCAGGCCCGAAGATGATTGAATCTTGATGCTCTGCTCCTTGCCCGTTTCCTTGTCTTTTGCGCTAACGTGAACAATGCCGTTTGCATCAATGTCAAAGGAAACTTCAATTTGCGGAATGCCGCGGGGCTTTGCCGGGATTCCGGTCAAGTCAAAACGCCCAAGAGTGCGGTTATCCCTTGCAAACTCCCTTTCGCCTTGCAGAACATGGATTGTAACCGCGCTCTGATTGTCGTCTGCGGTGCTGAACACCTGGCTTTTGCGAATTGGAATGGTGGTGTTGCGGTCTATGAGTTTTGTCATGACCCCGCCCAGGGTTTCTATACCGAGGGAAAGCGGGGTTACATCCAGAAGAACAACGTCCTTCAAGGAACTGTCCCCGGCCAGAACGCCTCCCTGAATTGCCGCGCCAATGGCAACAACTTCNTCGGGATTAACGCCCTTGTGGGGTTCCTTTCCGAATAAATTCTTAACCGCTTCCTGAACNGCAGGAATACGGATTGAGCCGCCCACCANAATCACCTCGCTTATTTCCGAGGCTTTAAGTTTTGCATCTTCCAAGGCCTTGCGAACAGGCCCCAGGGTTTTTTCTACCAGGAATGAGGTCAACTGGTCGAATTTGGCACGTGTTAGCGTTAAATCCAGGTGTTTGGGACCGCTTGCATCTGCCGTTATAAAGGGCAGGTTTATATTTGTGCTNGTGGATGCGGAAAGGTCTATCTTTGCCTTTTCTGCGGCATCCTTTAGGCGTTGCAANGCCATTTTGTCTTTTTTGAGGTCTATGCCCGGATTGTCCTTGCGGAATTCATCGTTAATCCAGTCTATTATAACCTCGTCAAAATTGTCGCCGCCGAGTGAGGTGTCNCCGTTGGTGGCGAGCACTTCAAAGGAATTTTCAAAAATTTCCAGAATGGAAATGTCAAATGTTCCGCCGCCTAAATCGTAAACGGCTATTTTTTCGTTCTTTTTTGTGTCCAGGCCGTAAGCGAGGGCGGCTGCGGTAGGTTCGTTCACTATGCGCAAAACTTCCAGGCCGGCAATGCGCCCTGCATCCTTTGTTGCCTGCCTTTGGGCATCGTTGAAGTATGCGGGAACGGTGATTACCGCCTGGGTTACCTCCTGCCCCAAATAATCTTCCGCGATCTTTTTCATTGTTTGCAGAACAATAGCCGAGATTTCCGGCGGAGCGTATTCCTTGCCGTCAACATTTACGCGCACAACATCACTGCCTTTGCCTACCAGATGGTAAGGCATGTGCTTTTCCGCTTCGGAACATTCCTCTGCGCGGCGCCCCATAAACCTTTTTATTGAGTAGATGGTTTTTTCGGCATTGGTGATTGCCTGTCTTTTTGCAACGTGGCCTACCAGACGCTCTCCGTTTTTGCCGAAAGCGACTATTGAGGGGGTTGTGCGAAAACCCTCTGCGTTTGCGATAACAACCGGCTTGCCGCCTTCCATAACAGCAACGCAACTGTTAGTTGTGCCCAAGTCTATTCCTATGATTTTTCCCATGGTTTTTCTCCTTTAATCTCCTATTGCTTCCCCGAAGAAACAATAACCTTTGCCGTTTTCAGCAATTTGTTCTTAATCCTGTAACCCTTTTGATACACCTGAATAACATTCCCTTCCGGGACGGTTTCGCTGGGTTGATGCATAAGGGCCTCGTGCATATTCGGGTCAAAAACCTCGCCGCCGGGGTCTATGGTTTCCAAGCCGAATTCCGTTAAAATCTTGTCAAACTGCTCCTGAATCAATTTCATGCCTTTTTCAAAAGCCGTCAAGTCGCCTGTTTTGTTCTCTTCTGCAAAAGCACGGTCAAAATTGTCTTTTACTTCCGAGAGTTTTGTTAAAAGTTTGCCGTTAGCCGTGCTTATGAGCTCCAACTGCTCTTTTGCGGAACGGGTGCGGTAATTTTCAAATTCTGCAAAAAGCCGCAAATATTTATCCTGAACAGCAGCCAAGGCATCGGGTTCACCTGTTTCTTCAACAAGTTTCTCCACTTCTTCCGAAATTTCGTCTTTTTCCAAAGTATCTTCCATGCCATCTGTAAAGCAAAAGATATGCCGAGAATAAAAACAGCATTTTTGAGCAAAAAAAAGCGATTTTAGCCTTGCCACGTTTCAAAATGAAACGTAAAAGGAAATATTTTGGCGTTCAAAATGAAACTGTGAATAAAAATATTCCCTACTTGCTATTCCCTTGACAATGTTTTATTTTTTTTCTATATTTGTGCCGAATAGCAGATGTAGCGGGTGAGTGTGGTAATGAACAAGATAGCGGTGTTTGCAAATGGAGACTCAAAACTGTGCGACTTCTTTGAAGCCAGCCGCTTTTTGATATTTGAACGCACCCAAACAGGCTGGGAAAAAACAGGCGAAGCAAACTTTGAAAAAATAGTTCCGTCTGCCCCCGCATTAACACGCAAAAACACCGAGGCTCTCTTGCCGCTCGTCAATGGCTGCAATATACTGGCCGGCGGCGCTCTGTTTGGCATTCCGTTTTCGGTATTTGACCGCGCAAATCTGCATATTTTTGAAATCGGCGAAATAAACGGCGAAACCTTTGACGGTATTGCGGAAGATCTGTGCAATGCAAATGCTGCGGCAGCCGCAAAAGAAGCTGTTATCAGGGATGCAAAACCGGTTGAAACTTCCACGCCGGGCGTTTATTTTCTGGATTTAGTCGCCTTGCAAAAGGAATATCCCGAAATCTCAAGCAAAAAAGCGATGATGGATTTTTTAAGGGACACGCCCTTTTTGGAACTGCGCCTTGTATGCAGGCATATTCCGCCCTGGATTGAAAACAGCGGGGCTTACGAAGTGCAAACCCTTGGCAATGAGGGCGGCGCTGTTCAGGCAGTGATCACCAGAAGGTGTTGAATGAAAAACTTTAACCTGCTGGAAAACAATATGCTTCAGCTTCCCAGCGGCGTATTTGCAGGAGTTCAAAGCCATGCCTGCTATCCAGGCGGGGAACTGGAAGGCGTTAAACTTTCGGAAAGGAACATGCTTGTTACCCATGCAGGCGAATTGATTCCGTTTTATACCGAAACGCACCGCCGCAAAAATAAATACTCCGTAGAGTTTTACAAGGACGGCATGATTAAGGCAGTTGCCCTCAACGAAGTGCAGGAGATACAAACCCCTATAGGCGAGTTCCCTGCCGAACTGGTAACTTTTTTTGAGACGGGAGAATTAAGGCGGTTTTTCCCGCTGGACGGAAAGGTTAGCGGTATGTGGAGCGAGCAGGAAGAAAAGGCCCTTGCAATTCCCCTGTCGTTTGACCTGCCCTTTGCATCGTTCACCGCGATTATCAGCGGGGTAGCCTTTTACAGGAACGGCAACATCCGCAGCATAACGCTATTCCCCGGAGAAACGGTGCGCATAGCAACAAAATACGGCGAGATTCCCACAAGGAACGGTTTTTCCCTTTACGAATCGGGAAAGCTGGAATCGCTTGAGCCTGCCGAACCAACGGTGATAAAAACCAAAGCCGGCGCGCTTAACGCCTTTGACCCGGACGCAGTTGGCATCAACGCAGATGTAAATTCCCTTGTATTCAACGAAGAAGGCGAAGTAATCGCCATGAATCCCGCGCCTTTCGGTTCAATGCAAATGTGCGGCCCGGAAGATTGCGCAAGCTGTTCGCTGGGGTGCGATAAACCTTGAATTTTACTATATTCCCCGGTATGCCTATATTTCTTGCGGTTGTATTTTTATCGCTGGCATCCTGCGAAAAATCAACAGAAATACAAATCAGCGAATCGCTGCTATATTCTTCATTTCGGGAAATTCCCGGCGTAACGCAGGAAGAAATCAATGCCATAGAAGCGCTTCAAAAAAAAGGAACCGGTTTTATTTACGGAATGAATGTAACCACCGAGGCCTTTTACGGGGAAAACAACGAAATCAGGGGATATACCGCGCTGTTTTGCGAATATTTAAGCCACCTGTTTGGACTGAATTTTAAACCGGCAATTTACGAATGGGATCCTTTGATTACAGGACTAGAAGACGGCAGCATAGATTTTACCGGCGAACTCACGGCAACCGAAGAACGCCGCAAAACATATTACATGACAAACACCATTGCCGAACGTTCTGTAAAGTATTTCCGCATAAAGAACAGCACGCCCATTGAGGAAATTGCAAGGTCGCGTCCCTTGCGCTACGCATTTTTGGAAGGCACCATTACGGCAAATGCGGTTTCTCCCTTTATAGACGAAAGAACCGAAATCATGTTTGTTTCCGACCATAATAATGTTCACGATATGCTTTTGAGCGGCCAGATTGACGCTTTTTTTGAAGAGAGCGCCTCGGAAGCATTTTTTGATATTTATGATGATGTATATGCCAAGGATTTCCAGCCCCTGATTTGCAGCCCGGTTTCCATGAGTACCCGAAACCCGGAACTTGAACCGGTTATTTCTATCGTGCAAAAGATGCTGCAAAGCAAGAGTATTCGCCACTTGACGGACATGTATAGCAGGGGGCAGGAGGAATACATGAGGCACAGATTTTTAAAGTACAACCTTGACGAAAAGGAACTTGAATATGTAAAAACGCATCCTGTTGTATATTTTGTAGCGGAATACGATAATTATCCCATGAGTTTTTACAATACGCACGAAAANAAATGGCAGGGAATATTTTTTGACGCATTGAAGGAAATGGAAATATTCACCGGAATTTCCTTTAANCAGGTCAACGATCAGTTTACCGAATGGTCGGAACTGCTGAAAATGCTTGAAGACGGGCGGGCATCNATAATATCCGAATTGATTCCCTCAAAAGACCGGCTCAACCGTTTTCTGTGGCCAAACAGATCGCTTTTGCAGGACAGATACGCTCTCATATCAAAAGAGAGTTTCCCTTATGCGAGCGTCAATGGAATTCTGCATTTAAAAATAGGGCTGTTTAAAAATACGGCGCATACGGAACTGTTCAGAACCTGGTTTCCCAATCACCCGAATACCGTGGAATACGAAGATACCGACGAGGCCTTCAGTGCCTTGGAGCGAGGCGATGTGGATATGGTGATGGCCAGCCAGAATCTGCTTCTAACCCTGACAAATTACATGGAATTTCCGGGCTACAAGATAAATATTCTCTTTGACCATCCTTTTGAATCGTTTTTGGGTTTTAACAAGGACGAGCATGTTTTACATTCCATTATAGACAAGGTATTTACCCAGATGGATGTCAAGAAAATATCCGAAAAATGGAGATACAAAACTTACGATTACAGGGTAAAGGTGGCGCAGTCGCGGTTACCGTGGCTCATAGGGGTATCTGTTTTGCTGTTGTGCGTGATTGTTCTTTTGCTCGTTTTGTACCATAAAACCTTGAGCGAGGAAAAGCGGCTGGAAAGCCTGGTGCAAAAACGCACCGCCGAACTTAGCGAACAGTACAGGCTGCTTGAGCATATCAGCATGACCGACCAGTTGACGGANATACCCAACAGGCGCAATTTTGACAACAGGCTGGATTTGGAGTGGCGCAGGGCNATAAGGGACAAGTTNCCCATAAGTTTTATGATACTTGATGTGGACAGGTTCAAGGNGTATAACGATACTCACGGNCACCAAAAGGGNGATCTTGTTTTGAAGTCCGTTGCAAGCGGCATCAGGCAAATGATAAAGCGTCCGGGTGATTTTGCGGCTCGCTGGGGCGGGGAGGAATTTGTTGTACTGCTGCCCAATACCAATTCCAAAGGCGCCTTGAATGTAGCCGAGTCCATACGTTTAAATATTGAAAAAACAACCGTAGTAACCGTGAGCATTGGCGTGAATACCCAGATACCCGAACACGGCACTTCGCTGGATCATTTTATTTCCGCCGCAGACGACGCTCTTTACAAAGCAAAAGAAACCGGCAGAAACAGGGTAAGCGTTGGTTAATCCGTCAACAATAAACGGGGTTAAGGGCGTACAGTTAGGAAAACCGTCAACAATGGTTTGCAAAATAAAAAAAAGTAGAGGCATTGCATGCAATGCCCCTACTTTTTGCCCGAAATTTTATTATATTTGTAATAATGAACCCGAAAAAAGGAGTTTTTATGACAGTTAAAGAAATAAGAGCGATTCTTGCAGAAAACGCAGCAAGTCTGCGCGAAACCGACCGCATAGTACAGGAAACCTCCAGGCAAATTCAGGAGACCAAACAAATAATGAAGGAAAATGCCGAAAAAACCGATAGGCAAATTCAAGAAACCTACAAGCAAATGCGTGAAACCGACCGCAAAATGGACAAATTGTCCGAACAAACCGACCGCAAAATAGCCGAAGTATCTAAACAGATAAAAAGCGTATCCAAACAAATAGGCGGCATAGACAACAATATTGGCTACCATGCAGAGCAGTTCTTTCAGAATGTATTTGCGGACAAAAAGGTTTTTGGCGGCATTAAGTATGACAATATAATTCTAAATATGAAACATAGCGAAGATGTAGAGTTTGATATTGTTTTGAAAAACGGGAATTCGGTAGCCATAATAGAAGTAAAAAACCGAATTCGTGCGAATTTTGTAAAAAAACTGGCAGAGGAAAGAATAAAAGAATTCCGCAAATATTTTCCCGAATATAAAGGTTATTATGTATATCTAGGCATAGCAGGTTTTTCTTTCAATAAAGATGTTTTAGAATCAGCCAAAAAATACGGCGTAGGCATAATAAGGCAGGCAGGCGACGGCATTGAGGTTGCCGCCACGGGGTTGAGGGCGTATAGGTAGGGGGGATTATTCTCCAAAACCGTCAACAATAGTTTGCAAATAAAAAAAATATCACTTTTTTTGAACTTTTACCCCTTTTTTTCCGTCTAAGTATATAGGAACCCCAAAAAAGGAGTATTAGTCATGGAAACAGCCAAAACCAACCGAAAGTACAAGAGCAGCGTGTTCACCGCCTTGTTCGGAGAAAAAGAGAACCTATTGGAACTCTATAACGCCATTGAGAACACAAACTACGGGAAAGATACCGACATTATGATAACAACGCTGGAAAACGTTTTGTTCATGGAACAGCAGAATGACATATCATTTGTCATAAACGGCAAAATTGTGGTATTGATTGAGCATCAATCTACGATTAACCAAAATATGCCCTTGCGCGGGCTTGTTTACGTGTCTAGAGTTTACGAGAGAATATTCGGTGGGAGAAACCTTTACCGGGAAAAGGCTATTGCTATCCCCAAGCCGGAGATAATAGTTCTTTACAACGGCGTGGACTATATGCCTGAGCAACAGATTTTGAAGCTGTCGGATATGTTCCTTGATTTCGGCAAGGAGGAAATCCCTAATTTGGAATGTATTGTGAAAGTAATTAACATAAACAAGGGCCACAACGAGGAGCTTGCGAGCAGGAGCAAATTGCTCAAAGGTTATGAGAATTTTGTATATTTGGTAAGAGAGTATGCAAAAACTATGGATAGGAGTTCAGCGATAGTTCAAGCCATAGACGATTGCATACGTGGGGATATGTTGAAGGGTTTTTTGGAGCGTAATGCTTCGGAGGTTCGTAATATGCTTTTTGGCAAGTGGGATTGGGATGTAGCAAAGGAAGTGTGGCAGGAAGAGGCCGAGGAAAGGGGCGAGGCTAGGGGTATGGAAAAAGTGTTTGCCCTTTTGGAGAGCGGTGTGTCTTTGGCGGAAGCCAAGAAAACATTAAATTTGGAGAAAAACTAAGCGTTTTACGCGATGGTAGGGGCGTTGCGTGCAACGCCCCTACCGGGTGTTCCAACAAACTGGCACGGTTTTTGCAATCTAAAATCTTGAGAATAGGTCTTAAAATTGCGAGGAATAGAAAATGCTAAGGTCTCTAAATTCCGGTGTTACCGGACTGATGAATCACCAGGTGCGTATGGATGTTTTGGGTAATAACATCGCCAACGTCAATACCATTGGTTTTAAGGGTCGCAGGACGACCTTTGAGGAAAGTTTCAACCAGCTCATGAAAGGAGCGAGNCGCACGGACAGCAAGGCGGGCGGTACTAATCCNATGCAGATTGGGTTGGGGGTGAATGTTGGCTCTGTTGATGTCGTGATGGGTCAGGGCGGTCTTAGCAATACGGGCCGTATTCTTGATCTTGCGATTGAGGGCAACGCATTTTTTGGCGTGAGCGACGGTGCGGGGACGTATTATACCCGTAATGGTGCGTTTCAGTTGGATGCGGAAGGTTATATTATGTTGCCGACGAACGGCATGGTTCTTCAGGGCAGGATGGCGGATACTCTTGGGAATTTCCCTCCGGGGACGGCGATAGGCAATTTGCAGATTCCTTTGAATCAGCAGGATCCGGCGAAGGAGACTACGGAGATTCAGTTGGGTAGGAATTTGAATTCTGATGGCGATGCGAAGGGTTCTATTGTTTATAGCCAGCCTATGTTCCATCCGGCGGATGGCTTTAGGCAAGCTTTTGGTAGTGGACCACTTGTGGTTGGAGATATATATGGTCCCTATAACGATAACGATCCGGGTCGCACTGAAACCAGGCTTGATTCTTTATACGACTCCCAAGGCCGTTCACTCAATATAAAAGAAGGCGATATTCTGACAATTACTTATTATGACAATGCCACATTGAATGGTGCCACACCCGCCATAAAAAGTGTATTTACATTTAAAGTAGAACAGCCAGCGCTTGGTGAAGATAGTTTTCGTTGGAATGGGTCTACAGGTGCAACTTCAGGTACACCGCCCACCACCACAATTAGTGGCAGTGGCAAAATTTGGAATTTGGATGATTTGATTCAAGCGTATAATATGGCATTAGGCACCGACAGAAACGTCCCCGTCCCTAATGAGCCGGCGCTTGCAGGGGGTGTAGTAACACCTGGAGACACTTCTGTAACACTAAACCCTGACGGCTCTCTTAATATAGGATCTACTGCTGGTTCTGGAGATGAATTTTTCTATCTTGGACTATCGTCCAGTAATCCTGAGAGTGATGCTCGTGTAAATAATGCTTTTCACTTTAATTCATATGTAGGTGGAGATCCTTCTGGAAATTATCCAGCAACCCCTTCGCGAGATCTTACTCTCACTCCTCCTGAGTATGGAGTAAACACTCTTACTCTTTTACGGCCTGCGGAGCAGTTTGACATTATTTCAATGTTGAGAGATAAAAATGGAAGACCATTGGTTCCGGGTCTTGAAACCGGCGACCCTATAGATATTTTTGGCTCGCTTGGCAAAGATTCCATTGAAAGCACTAAATCAGGCGTTTGGATATTTCAAGAGCTAGAATACGATGCTTTGGGTGATCCTGATTTTACCAACCCTCCAACCCTTCTAGACGACCTTATAAACAAAATAAGGAACGATTTTAGATTGCCTGCGGAATATATTGACAAAGACGGAGTGCGAATTCCAAGCGTCGGGATGAAAACTACCGCGAATGACGGTATGCCGGACGGAATACCGCCGGGTGCCCTTGTGATTCATGGGCAAAAAGGAACTGATTTCGGAGTAAATGGCTTGCAAATCCGTGCCCAGAACTTTGACTCGGACCAAATCGCTCCGACATATTTCAATGCTGCAATGGCCTTTACCACAAAAAGAGCCGCCCAAGACCTTGGCAAAGCGGACATTCCTATCACCGTTTACGATTCAACCGGTGCAGAACACGTATTGAATGTTGAATTCGTGCACAGTGGCAAAAACAATGAATGGGAATGGAGAGTGAAACCTTCCGGCAAGGATGAGATCATTGAAGGCGGCACCGGTAAGGTGATTTTTGGGCAGGACGGAACTATAGCCTCTTGGTTATATGATGTTGGCTCGCAGTTGGTAATAGACCCACGCAACGGTGCCGACAATTTGTACATAAACCTGAATGTAGGTGGCCCAGGTGATTTCAGAGGCATAACACAATTTGAAGGGGCTTCAACAGTCAACTTAATCGGCCAAGACGGCTACCCGACCGGCAGCCTAAAGGAGATAAGCATAGACGAATACGGTCTCATAGAAGGTGCCTTCTCAAACGGGACAACCCGTGCAATCGCCCAAATCATGATGGTTGACTTCGCAAACCCCGGCGGCCTGCTGGACGTATCCGAAAGCGTTTACACCCTCTCGGCAAACTCCGGCGACCCAATATGGGGCAAACCCATAAGCCAAAGCTCCTCAAAGCTAAAACCCGGCGCACTGGAAATCTCCAATGTAGATCTGTCCGCCGAGTTCACCAACATGATAGTAACCCAAAGAGGCTACCAAGCCAACAGCAGGGTAATCACCGTAAGCGACACAATGCTGGAAGAACTGGTGAATTTGAAGAGGTAAGGTAGGAATTGAAAAATAACTAGGGCAGGCCGCAAGGCCTGCTTTTTTTTTTTAAAATTCCCCTCTCATAGAGGGGTGGCGGTAGGGGCGTTGCCTGCAACGCCCCTACTGACGGGGTGTAGTCGCCAACGGCGACCGCATGTATATCTGCGTATTCTGCATATTATCGCGTATTCTGCATATTATCGCGTATTTCGCATATCCATCCCTCTAAATACACCCCGTCATGTAGAGGCGTTGCGGGCAACGCCCCTACATGCCACCCCTCTAAAAGAGGGGAATAAGAATACCCCCCCCCCTACCTGTACGCCCTCAACCCCGTTGCGTCAATTTCTATGCCGTCACCCACCTGCCGGATTATGCCAACGCCGTATTTTCTCGCTTCTTCCAAAACATCTTCACCAAAAGAAAAACCTGCTATGCCTAGATAGGCATCGTAACCTTTGTATTCGGGAAAATACTTGCGGAATTCCTTTATTCTTTCTTCCGCCAGTTTTTTTACAAAATTCGGGCGGATTCGGTTTTTGACTTCTATTATGGCTACCGAATTTCCATTTTCCAAAACAATATCAAATTCCACTTTTTCCCTGTGATTCATATTGAAAAATATATCGTC